>JACLAC010003068.1_pt1 | contig 16620 bp, 14 predicted proteins | sample 8027881 | NCBI WGS metagenome assembly JACLAC01 (sample SAMN15725517, study PRJNA655200) | protist metagenome | isolation source: fluorescence activated cell sorting (FACS) single amplified genomes of... | place: Spain: Blaines Bay Microbial Observatory, Mediterranean Sea | collected 2016-01-19
TCGCGAAGGGCTTGGTCGACAGCAGGGTTCTTATCCAAATGCTCCAACATTTTGCTTTGCCAACGCTGCAAAAACACGGCCCGGTCATCTAATTGAATCGACAAAAAATCTTTTTCCGTAAAGTGAGAAGCCTCCTGTAAACGGTCTCGGATTTGTTGACCCCGAGCCCCTACTGTATAGCCGCCATTACCTACAGTGGCCAAGACTTCACCCGACACGATCCGATTATTCGCCGTCCAAAAGCGTTGTTTGGTATCAAAACGCAGCTTGGGGTGCTCTTGCTCACTACGATACCCCTGCCAAGAACGGGTTCCATCAGACCAGTCCGCAGGAATAAACCCATCAAAGCCTTCACGCTTAGGAATCGAGCCAATAATAGTCCAAGCCGCCCGACCTTCGGTATCCGTGACGACTAAATTTTGTGCAGGGAGACCAGCCAGATGCGCCACCGCCAACGCATCTTCCACCGTCGAGGCTTGCTCCATTTGGAAGAGTTTAAAGTTGGCCCCTTCAGGGTCATGAGCCACCCAGCGTACCGCCAACAGATCCCCATGAATATTTTTACCGATCACCGGCCCCCATTCGGTTTGCTGCACTTGTAAACGTTTTGCCTCACGACCTTTAACAGCGATGCTTTCCTCATGTACATCAAACGCCTTCCAGCCCTGTGGGGTTAAATATTGTTGGTCGTTATTGCGGGTTTTTAACACAATCACATCCGACCAATCCCCCATACTGTTGGTAAATGCCCAAGCCACGTGTTCATTACTGCCTACGACAATAGCCGGCATTCCCCCAGGCAAGGTCACCCCGGTCACCCGACGTGCGGGGCTGGTTTGGGGGATATACCACGATGCCCGATACCAAATATTGGGTAACCTTATCCCCAAGTGCATATCGCCAGCGATCATCCCCGAACGGTAAGAGGTTAACCCCCCAGTAACCCCCCAATTGTTGGAACCTTTTACGGGAGCCTCCAAAGAATTTGCCGACACCTTAAGCGCTTGCGAAGGTGGGCCTATCGCGGCCAAGGCAGACGCCATGGAAGAAGCCGGTAAATGCGTGGGGGTAGAGAACGCCTCCCCATGAAGAGGAGCATCCCAAGAGCCCCCCTTGGGCGTTAAAAATGTGAACCAGTCTTCGGGCAATACATCGGCCATCGTCCCTAAAGCTTGTTCAAAATGGATAGAGTTGAGTTGAAGATCCAAATACATGGAATAGATAGTCAAGACACTGTCGGCAGGCTGCCAGGGCTCAACAGTATCGACCCCCAGCAACAAATACTCAAAGGGCTTGGCCTTTAACTGCTGCATGCCAGTGTTAACGCCTTGGGTATAGGCCTTTAAGTTCGCCAACAAATCGGGGGGTAAACGTTTTACGACTTGTTCGGCACGATAACGAAAGCGATGCTTACGTATCTTAGTATCGCGCACCAAAGTAAGCTCGCCCAACAACGCCGATAGCTCACCCGCAGCATTGCGCCGCAACATATCCATTTGAAACAAACGCTCCTGCGCATGGAGAAAACCCATCGCGAAGGAGATATCTTGACGAGATTCAGCTCGTAAAGTGGGCACTCCTTGATCATCTCGCTCAATTTTTACCTCTCCGTGGAGGCTTGGCGCAAAAATCGTGCCCTTCAGCACAGGCAGGCTAGCGTTAAACTGATAATATACCCACAATAAGGGTGCGACTAAAATACACACAACCACGGACAAGACTAACCGTTTGGATCGTAATTGTTTCATACCCCTTCCTATGCACGCCTGCAAGACTAATGTGTAGCGTAATATAAGGCTTTTGGTACATAGTAAAAAGGGGTATATTGGTGTATTTCTCTGGCGCAGCTCTTTTGATGAAAACGATGCCAGCTTTAATGCGGCTGCATGGTTTATGTAGGGGCACAAGCGTGGCTTTTCGAGCATCCATTTTCAAGCAACAAGGCTTAGGAGACAAGACAGAGTTTACATTATGGAAAAAAGAGATCTTAACCAGTACATACGAGCAAAGCGACAAACTAAAATCAGTGCGCATGTCATTGTCGCCGCCATTGTGATCATCGGGATTTATGTGGTTTTATCCATAATGAACGCCGAAATTCCGCACCTGGAATATGTCGCAATAGGGGTGTTAATTGGTTGCATTGCCGCCAATATTGATGCTGGCTGGTCGATTGTAAGTAAAAGGGAGCTGTTAGGCATTATTGAGCGGCAAATTCAAAAAGACCCCGATGCGCTTATGTATCTTAACGAAAAAAGATAGCCCCTCCTCTATCCAAACCTTGGGAGCAAAGCATGACGGTTGAAGACGTTAAAACATATTGCCTTTCACTTTCTTGTACTAGCGTAAAAGAAAGCGGCCATCCTGCAAATATTTTATCTTACTCTGTTAAAGGGAAGAAGTTTGCGTATTTTAAAACCAGCGATCCCGAAAAGTGGCGGTTTAGCTTTCGGGTCACCCCGGATCGATTTTTAGAACTGACCGACCAAGACGGGATTAAACCCGCCCGTTATATGGGCCGGTTTCATTGGGTCACCGTGGTGCATGTTCAGCAGATGGATGCAGGGTATTTGCGAGCCTTGATAGACGAGTCTTATCATCGGGCCGTGAGTAGCTTGTCTAAGAAGTTACAGGTGGAGATTAATGCTTAAGAACGAGCACGAAATAACTTCCCTTAGCGATTTTGTTTTCGAAGCAGAATGTAGGTTGGGATGGCGCCCACTGCGGTGTTTAATCCAATGGATTGAATATGGGGATACCGGATTGGCGAAACGTGAGATATAACCAATCCCAACATGACCATGCCTAATTACGAGACTCCACTATGATAATGGCCATATGGTTTAAATGCCGTCCTTCGATGAGGTTAAGCCCCGAGGTTGAATATGGTCATGTTGGGATTCAGCTTAGCTCAACGTTCTCATATAATTTAACCCGACATTAAACACCATTCGATTAGCTCTTCCCGTAAGCGCCATCCCAACCTACATTCTGCTCCGAAAAGCAGATTTTTTTTAATCCATCGTTTAATTATTCTAGGTTTTTAATTCTTATGCCACTTAAATCCAATTTTGAAATCATGGCCACCTATAATCAACAAACAAACCATAACACTTATACCACAGCGTCCAAGCTTAGCGCAGAAGCTCTGGCAAGAGACCGTGGTGCATTTTTTGGCTCCATCATCGCCACGTTAAACCATATTCTGGTGGGGGATACTATTTGGTTAAAACGCTTTTCCCAACACCAAGCCAACTTTTCTTCCTTGGAATATGTTCGAGGTTTAGAACCGCCCCAATCATTAGATGCCATTTTATATACCGTGTTTGACGAGCTAAAAACGAAACGAGAAGCTATGGACAAGGCTATTGTAGCCTTCACACAAGAGCTTACCGAAGAGACGCTATCTCAACCGCTTTCATACCGCAACACAAAAGGTCAATCGTTCACCAAGCACTTCGACCATTTATTACTCCACTTTTTTAACCACCAAACCCATCATCGTGGTCAGGTATCGACGCTATTAAACCAAGAAGGTTTGGATATAGGAGTTACGGATTTATTAGTTAATCTTCCAGATGTAAAATAAATATTTATTCATCGTTTTGGCCACTTTCGTCTTTATCTAAGCACATCATCTACTGGCTATCTCAAGCTTCGATGGTGGTGCTTTTAGCCCCGAAAGATTCGTGTCCCTCATGCCACCTACCTTCCGCTCCCAAAAAGAACTAAGCCCTTCTCTAATATTAAGAATCAGAATATCCACACAGCCCCGTTAAGACAAGCACAATCCCTCCGGTCTGGCCCCCGTTTCCCCAAATATAACAACATATAATGAGGCATACAGCGAACATTTCATCCGATTATATGCCCCCTCTAGAGTGGAAATTTCTACCAAAGAGCCTACATTATATTCATGCACGAGTAATACATAGATGCTTAGAGGTTCCATGGTTCAAGGACAGAATCATGAAGTAATGACCCACAAACGCACCGGGATTGCGGTAACGACGAAGGCGTGAACCGAGATGACGTTTAGATCGACCAACAACGGAGATGGATGAATGCGCTGGGTGAATCCAAGCACGCTAAATGCCAAGATACTAATAGTCGACGACAAACACACCAACGTCGAATTACTGGAAACCATATTATCCTTCGCTGGCTATAAGTGCGTCCAAAGCACCACCGACTCCAGAACCGTCACCACACTACACACCGAGCATAACTTCGACCTCATACTACTGGATATCCGCATGCCCCATGTGGACGGTTTCCAAGTCATGGAGCAGTTAAGTTCAGGGATTACTAACGATTACCTGCCCGTCCTGGTGCTTACCGCACAAAACGATATGGAAACCCGACTACGTGCCCTGGAACTAGGCGCCAAAGACTTTGTCACCAAACCCTTCGATAGCAACGAAGTGCTCAATCGTATTGGTAATATGCTCGAAGTGCGCGAGTTATACAAAAATCAAAAACAACAAGCCGAAATACTCGAGAAAAAGGTACGTGAGCGAACGCAAGAATTATACCATCGAAACGAGGAGCTGCAAAAAACCCGATTGGAGATTATACAATGCTTAGGCCGTGCAGGGGAGTACCGCGATAACGAAACCGGGCTTCACGTGGTACGTATGAGCAAAACCTGCCAGACCATCGCCCTAGCCGCAGGCTTAAGCGAAACCCAAGCAGAAGACATATTAAATGCCAGCCCCATGCACGACGTAGGTAAAATTGGAATTCCCGACCATATTTTATTAAAACCCGGTAAATTCGAACCCGAAGAATGGGAAATCATGAAAACCCATGTCAATATCGGCGTGAAAATCATAGGAGAGCACCCCTCCGAATTAATGAAACTAGCTAAATCCATCGCACTGAGTCACCATGAAAAATGGGACGGCACCGGTTACCCTCAAGGTTTAAAAGGCAAAGACATTCCACTAGAAGGGCGAATCTCCGCCATTTGCGACGTATTCGACGCCCTAACCTCTGCTAGGCCTTACAAAAAAGCTTGGCCCGTAGATGAAGCCATGTCCTATATTAACAAAAACTCGGCACTTCATTTCGACCCCGAACTCGTACAACTGTTCAACCAAGAGTTATCCACTATTATAGGTATTCGCGACAAATATTCCGATTAAACGTATTTAACCTGTGTGAATAAAAAATGGCCAAAAAAACCAACACGTTCTTCAGTAAAAAAATCGATGAATTACGTACCCGTTTTTTAAGTAAATTAGTGGAAACACAAGGCCAATTGGATCAGCTTTTAGAAACGCTGATACAAAATGACAACCGTGAAGACAGTGTGCGAACACTAGGCCGTATTCTTAATATTTCACACCGCTTAGCCGGTACCGCAGGGACTTTCGGTTTAGATCAATTATCAGAACTTGGTCAACAATTAGAAAAACATGCCACCGAGTTATTAAACAATACGGCCTTGTTAGACAGACACGCCCCTTTAAGTCGAGAGGAGTCCGCCCCTATAAGGCAATTAATCGAAGCGATCAATCAAGAAAGCTCGTTTTCTGGCGACAAAAAAGTCATTATGAATCCCTTGTGGGAAACCGCCTGCTCGACATCCCACTCTCCCTCAATCCAATCCAAAACCGTTATTGTTGTCGACGGTGATATGGAGCTTGTGCGCTTGCTGCAAATCCAATTGTCCCATTACGGATTTGAACTGATCGCCTTGTGCGACCACCGGCAACTGCCCGCCACCTTAAAAAACTATACCCCAATAGTAGTGATGATGGATATCATTTTCCCCGGGGACGTCGATACTGGCGTTAACACCATCAAAGAGCTGCGTGAATCGGGCGAGCTGTCGTGCGCGGTAGTATTTTTTTCCGTAAGAGATGACCTAACCGCCAGGTTAGCCGCCATACGTGCTGGCGCCGATGGTTACTTTCTTAAACCAATCAATATCGCACAAATTGTTGGCTACTTAAACCTCTTAACCGACAACGTTGCCGAAGCCCCCTATCGGGTCGTAGTAATTGAGCAAGACAGCAACACCACAGGACAAAACACCCAAAAGCTTCAGCAAGCAGGCTTGTTCGCTACCACCGTAACAAACCCCATGAAGACCATGGCCGCCATTAGAGAATGGTCACCCGAAGTGATTCTCATGGATGTCGACATGCAACAATGCAATGGCTTCGAACTCACCAAAGTGATACGTCAACACGATAGTTTTTTGCACACCCCCATTATATGTTTAAGCAGCGCGAACTTAGAAGAAGATCGCCTCAAAGCTATTCAAGTCGGTGCAGATGAATGTTTAAGTAAAACCACCCTGTCGGAAACCTTAGTCGCTTCGATTGTTTCCCGAGCCAAACGTGCCCGTCAACTCAATACCACAATCACCAAACTCAGTATGAACGAAACACGCTTTCGCTCCGTAACCGAGACGGCCCGCGACGCCATTGTCACCACCGATGCACAAAACCGTATTGTCACCTGGAACCACGGCGCCGAAACCTTATTTGGCCACACCGAGGCAGAAATTCAAGGGAGCCAAGTGACGGCCCTCTTTCAAGAAAATGACCGTCATTGGTATACCGATGACTTTGAGTGTATCGAAATGAGCGGGGTAAAAAAAGATAGCAGTTCATTTCCTGTCGAGGTATCGAAAACCAATTGGGTATGCAACGACAAACAATTTTCTACTAATATTATTCGTGATATTAACAACCGTAAACAACATGAGAAGACCCTTCATGATGCTAAAATACTAGCCGAGAATGCCAACCAAGCTAAATCGGAATTTCTCTCGGCAATGAGTCACGAGCTTCGCACTCCGATGAATGCCATATTGGGGTTTAACCAAATGCTCGAATTTAACCCCACAGAGCCATTAAGTAAAACCCAGAAAAAATGTGTTGACCGTATCATGAAAAGCGGTAAACATTTATTAGAATTGATTGATGATATACTCGACCTAGCCAAAATTGAAGCGGGCAAAGTCGACATGAATATTATCGACATACAAGTCAATACCTTCTTAGACGAATGCATCACATTAGTGCAGCCTTCTGCAGCCGAACGCAATATTCACCTGAAAGAAGTCTCCCACCCTGCTCATATGCTACCTGTTCGTGGCGATTATACCCGCCTTAAACAGGTCATGTTAAACTTGTTATCCAATGGAATAAAATACAACCATGAAGGCGGGAGCATATCGATCTCTTGCCAAACTATCATAACGAACGTACGTATCACCGTGAGTGATACAGGCATTGGTATTCCACCGAATAAACGTCAAGAACTCTTTCAACCCTTTAGTCGACTTGGCGCAGAAGCCACAGAAGTCGAAGGCACCGGGATAGGGTTATCGGTATGTCGAAAATTAATGGGCTTGATGGACGGCCGTATTGGTATAGATCACGATACCGATATTGGTGCATCCTTTTGGATTGAGCTGCCCTTATCCACCAGTGATACCTGTTTGACAGATGCCCCGCCCTGTGCATCGCCAGCATCTGTGACAAACAACTTAGACTTAGGCGGGATGACCGCCACACTCTTATACGTAGAAAACGACCCCGAGAATTTGTCATTAATGGAAATGGCGGTCAAAAACATTAAAGGCCTTCAACTCATTAGTACTTATAACGGAGAGCTAGGCGTTCAACTGGCACGCACACAAAAACCTGATATCATCATTTTGGATATTAATTTGCCGGGCATGAGTGGTTTTCAAACCTTCGAGAAACTGAAATCTAATGACAAAACTACGCATATTCCCGTAATCGCCTTAAGTGCTGCCACCACGCAAGCAGACATTGACCAATGTATGGATGCAGGGTTTTGCCATTACCTGACTAAACCCATGAAAGTACCCGATATGATCAATATTATTCACAGCATATTATAGAACCATCGACATTAGAGCCGTTGTATTTAAATAACTATAGGATACACCATGACAAGCCATTCAAGACCCAAAATTTCTGCATTGAAAGAGAACGAAAAAACACCTGATATTTTGGATATCTTTTCTGAGATCGAGAAAACGTATGGTGTTCCCGACACTCCCCCCTTGTATACCTCGCTGGCGAACTCTCCGACAGTACTAAAAGGCACATGGAACCTAAGCTTAGAGGTTATGGAAAAAGGCTTATTGCCAACGGCCATTAAACAGGTAATATTTCTGGCCGTATCCTCGGCTAGAAAATGCCAATACTGCGAGCAAGTCTATACCGCACTGTGCAAAATAGATGGCATTAGTGGCGACCAAATTATAGCCGCAGCACAATCACTAGAGGACATAACCCCCAAAAGAACCCAAGCCATTGTAAGCTTTGCAGTGAAAACTTCCCTAGATATTCATAACCTTACCGATGAAGATTACGAGAAATTGAAAAAACACGGGTTAAACGAGAAAGAAATCCTAGAGATTATTGCCACCACCGGATTAGCCACCTACTTTAATATTCTTGCCGACGGGATGCAAGTGGACGTAGACGACACCATTCGTGAAGTGCTTAAGAGTTAAACATTAGGTATTCGATAATGCGTAAGAACCAGGTACACAAGGTGTCGGGCACTTAAAATGATCACACGACTGTTACTGCAAATTATTCACGACATAATAAAGGAAGAGGATTTCGACCAACTCGTCCAAGGGGTCGCGCACAACACTAAATGGTTTCTGGACTTTGACCGCCTTACACTCGCCATTGCCCAAAACAGCGACACTTATCAACTGTACACTTTATTCGACGCCAGCGCACCCAATACCAAAACCCTCCTCCAAAAAGATATCCCTTTACAATCGGGTTTAGGTGGCTTGGTCATTCAATCGGGCAAGACCTTTCAATTTAACTCATCCAACCCTTATAATATACAACAGCCCATAATCGACGAGAAAATGGAAGGCACCGAACGTTATGCCTGTGTTTTAGCTATACCGTTTACCCACCCTAGTGATAACTCTGTCTCGGGTGCCCTAATGCTAGGCTCGAACATATGCGAAACTTACACTCCCGAAGAGATCGAAACATTAAAGTTGATTAGTACTCATATATCGTTGGCACTGGAGCGAATCCAAGCTAAAAAAAGGCTCACCGATGAAATTTTACAACGCAAAGCCGCCGAGGAGCTTTTGATTGAAGCAAAAGAATCTGCCGAAAAAGCCAATAGAGTGAAAAGTGAGTTTCTGTCACGAATGAGCCACGAGCTGCGAACCCCATTGAATGCCATTTTAGGTTTTGCACAAGTACAAGCCCCACTCATTGATAAAAACTCCTCGCCCAAATTGGAAAATTCTCGTAATTATATCTTGCAAGCAGGCAGTCACTTATTATCGCTGATCAATGATATATTGGACATGATTAAAAACGAACATCATCCAATTAAACTCCACACCGAAAACCTGATATTACACCAAATTATTGAAAACAGTATCCTCCAAGTAAAAGATAGGGTACAAGAAAAGGAAATAAAGCTCCATTATGATCCCACCGACTTATGCCTTACCGCCAATGCCGAACATTTGCAGGAAGTCTTGGTCCACTTATTAGCCAACGCCGTAAAATACAATTGCAAGCATGGCACTATTAACATCAAGGTACACAAAATAGCGTCAGGGCAGATCGAGCTACGCGTGGAGGATACCGGTGTGGGCATCCCCATAAAAGACCAAGAAACCATATTTGAACCCTTTACTCGCTTAAAGTATGCCACCGACAATGAAATTCAAGGCACGGGTATTGGTTTGGCATTAACCAAGTTTTTTGTGGAACAGATGGACGGAAAAATAGGCGTCGAAAGCTTGGAACAGGGCACGGCGTTCTGGGTACGTTTCAAACAAGCCTCCCCCTCTTAACTCCCAACATTAGTACTAAGCTTAGTTACCAATGCTCCACCTGGCCTTTATCGAACACAAACCCCGACTGAGCCAAACGCGCATGAATAAAGATATTGTTCTGCGCCACCCCTGCCGAGGCCGACAAATGCGATGCCAAAACACTGAGCATTTTTTCGACTACATCAGAGGTATTAAAATCGGGAATGAGTAAATCCACTAGTACCGGATGAGAAGTGGTAGATTGGTATTTTTGTGTTGCCCCTGCCACAGCGTAACTATGTTGATCGAAAAACTGCCAGGTCACACTAACGTGCTCCAGAGCAATGTGCATATCTCTGGCAAACGCGCGGCTGACACGCTCGATCACGTCCTGTACATCTAAAGGGTATTTAAAGGGTAATGATTTAATGTGAATAAAAGGCATACATCCAAGCCATTAAGGTAAAACATTGAGCGCCCTCTGACGCTCAAGGAAAAGCAAGCGCTCACTAATGCTTATGTTCGTGTCTTGGGTAAAACTTATTTAAAGCCTCAATGGCTTTGGTTAAATCGATAGCGAATTGGGTATCGGCGTTTTGCTTGGCTTTCATGGCGGCTACAATGACGGCATGGTGTTTTTTCAAACGCTTGGTGTAATTTTTTTGGCTGCTTTTTACACGCTGAGTTAAAAAGTAATCACTAATGGTCGAGATAATGTTTTGCGCGTGCTTTTCTTTGTTAGTGACCCAACGCACTAATTGGTTTTGGGATTGCGCATCGGTTTTACCTGCCAGTTCACCGATTAAACGGGTAGCTTTGGTGATGGTTTCGGCGTCTTCGAGCATGGCCTCTACCCTTGCGTGGTCATCGTAAATGCCACATGGGATTTGGCAGTGCGCCAACGACGCTTGCGGTGTTAACATAGCCGCGCCACTTACCGCGATTGCAAGCGCTAGGCTCATACTTTTTAGTAGTTTCATTGGTGTTCTCCCATTAACATTTTCTAGCTTAAAAGCTTTTAGTACTATTTGGCAGTCAATGTAGCCGGTAGCCTTTGTCCCGTCAATCAAACTCGCGCTAAAAAGCCATACGCACACCAAAACAACGCCTAGTCACACAGTAATCGGGAGGAATAAACCATTCATTATATACGTGTACAGCGATCCGACAGGTAATTTTAACAGGAGCATGTCCTACTTTACGTCAATAGTGTTGTAGCACGAAGCGTCAAGTATTGATCATTTAGCAGACTTTTCGCCGGTGTGCCCCTCTATCTGTCGTATTATTGACAGAAGAAAAGGCCTTACCTTAGGGGGATACTTAAGAGCTATACCGCGACGGCGATTTCCGAGTCATGAGTGCTAGCCCCTTTTGTGATCTCGTCTACAATTTTCTTGGCTTTCTCTCGGCAATGCAGCATATGATGATCGGGCATGTTGATATCCCCCATCATTTTAATGAGAGTGCTCTCCTCTACATCCAACAGCGCCACGGCAGTGATGGCGTGGCGGTCTTCGGCATTGGTGGTGGAACACAGTAAGTCCACAGTGGCGCGCTTGTTGATATAGCGCTCCTTAGCCCACTGTTCGATCTTCTCTACAGGAATCTGGCAAAAGCACTTTGTTAGACTGGGTAGACTCTCAAAATCCGCCATGATCGTTCTCCTTATTACCTATTCTTTACTTCATGTCTTAGGAAGTTGCATTCGTCGTGGAACCTTCTTCCCAGTGTTGCTTTTATGACCATTAGCTTAATCGCTAGTTCAAGTAAAAAAAACGGTATTGATACGATTTGATACTTTGTTGATAGTTCTAAATATGGGGTTATATCGGGAGACTTTGGTAATGCCTTTTGGGACTATATGGGGGTCGAGAGGGAGTGTTGACAAGGGAGTTGGCTTGGTTTTTGCTGTGCAACTTTTGATCTATAATGGGCTAATATAGAGAAACATGGGAAAGGGGAAAGGGCTTGATAATGCCCTTTCCCACACTAAAATTAGCTAGCCGCTAATTTCTTTTTCTTACGCAAAGAACCTAAACCAAATAAACCGGAAGCCAAAAGCAAAATAGAAGCCGGTAAAGGTGTTTCTGTCACAGGAGGTACAAATTCTGTAACACGACCTAACAATTGAACACCTGCGTTTTTGCCTTCTAATACATTAAAGCTATCCAAGGCCACAAAACCATTTACGCTGTCTACCGTACCGAAGCCAATGAATTCTAAGGTGTAATCGACGCCGTCGAAGGAGAAAGAGTTATCAGGCACAGTCCCGGGTAAAAAGACCATATCGGCACTGGCGATAGGATCGCTAGTATTGGGAGAGTTGATCAACTGCAAGTTATAATCGAAGGTAGAATCGATGCCGGTAGGGTTGGTGAAAGACAAGCTGACGTTCAAATCAACCGCATCCGCGCCAGAATTACCCGCGATGGTGCCATTGAAGTAATCCAGTGTACCAAAGCTAAAGATGTCGTCTGTTTCGCCGACATAGCTTTCGGAGGTAAAGTCTAAGGAGCTAGGGCCACTGCCGTTAACACCGATACCCCAAGTAAAGTTGGCCGTCCCTTCACCCGTAGTCACTAAACCTGGGCCACCTGTGGCGTTATCAAAAAAGCCATCACTTGTGACACTAATAGGCAGTGCATGTGTGTTAGAAGACAGAGCAACAGAAGCCAGTAATGCAGCCGCTAAAACCATATTTTTTTTCATGTTCATATTTGGAACCCCCAGCATTAATCTTAAATAATAAGTAAATAGTATAAATATACTCAAGTATATTCCCTACAGCTCTATAGGCAACATTAATGCCAAGTATTTTTTTCACTTAATTAACAATGCTTTACAAACACATGATTAATTAAGCACCAAACAATATATCATGTTATGTAAAAAAACCTGACGAGCTCTATTTCATCATAGAAAAATAGGCGCCAAAACAACACCACACTAATGTCGCACAACACAGCATTGTGTCACCCATAAAAACATTTTAAAAAACTAAGCGGCTATCTTTTTATTTTTCATGTTTAATTTTTTTGTTCCTTTTATAATCTGCTAAAAAAATAATCTTTTTCTTCAAGCCAATGCCAATACGTACTGAATCCCAGGAAATACTCACGCGATCACCTGTATACCCTAAACCACGAATTAAACGTGAACGCAGTTGTACCCGTGCGGGTGAACTAGGTTGTTTAATAGCCTCCTCTACGGCCTCTTGGGTGACCAACATGGGAGCGATACCCGTGCGCTCTAGTTTGTCAAAATACCCACGACCCAACTCGTGGTAAGCGATATCGATTTTCTTCTTGACTTCGAACTCTTCGTTCTTGCCCGCCGTTTCGATCAAATAACGTTTGCTAACCCAATCCAATCGACCGATTAATTTCCCAGGATCTTCTTCCAGTAAATCGAGGGTTTCCTCCCACATACGCAAAATCTCTACATATTCCATAGGAGTAGTAACACCACTATGCACATACGCTTTCGCCTGCGTTAAATACCAACGTTGCAACGACAACGCCGAAGCCGGTTCCCCCTTACGCAAGGGCACCCGCGACGTGAGGGTGGGGTCATGAACAAACGTACGCAGCGCCTTTATCGGTTGGCGCAAACGGGGCACCGCCTTCAAAACCCCTTTCTCGACCATCTCCAACACGATCACGGTGGCGCCAAATTTCAAGTACTCCGCAAACTGGGCGCGATTACTATCAGACAAGCCCAATTGCAATCGCTGTCGTCCACTAAACAAGCGTTTGATGGGCGCCAAGCGAAACAACCAACTCTGACAACTAGCGAGCATCATGGATTTTAAAATATTGCCACTATCGAACAGTGCTCGGTCATCGGTACCCACAGAAACCCGTACAAGGCGTTTAATCGCAGTGCCTTTTTCACTAAGTGCAAAAGTGCCATCGGGGAAGAGAGTGCCCGCACCACTGACGATAGGTCGTGACACCAAAAAAGCCTCCAAACATCGTCGTTGATGCCCAAAAGCCAAGAGGTGCAGACACTGCGTATAAGGAAAATACAGTGCGATAGTAATAGGGTACATAAGGGTGTATTCCATCTTCCCTAACCACGACACGAAGCTATCCCCCTCGACAAAGTCGCAAAGCTTACCCCAAAGCTTGCCCCCAAAACGCCAAAACCCTTGCACGGCGCTTTTATAAAACTTGAATCGGATTATGCTCCCAAGCACACGCAAGACACAATAAAGCCCCCTGTGGGCGATTCCGGCCAGTAAAACGCCCCCCAAAGCCAGCACAGCGATGCTAATAAGAAACACTATGTAAGCGCATTGAAACACACTGTATAAGAACAAGAATAAGCCAGTGCAAATACGATATAAAAACAGCGTCGCCCCAGAGGCAATAGAGGTTTCGTAGTTTTCCTGCGCACCGTAGATATGCCCTTTCACATCTCGGCAGTTTTTAATCAAACCGAGGTCGCCTTGTATTCCCTGTCGTCGCAGATTTTGCTTGGCCAAAGGGATAGCTTTAACCAGAAGGGACTCCTGCGCCCGTTGGTAAAGAAGGAGTTCCGTGGGGCTGGAACATTCAGGGCTGGCCCCCTCCATTAACCCTCCTTCTAGGGCATGGGGCAGATACTCATAGGCAAAAGCCCCTCCATTTTCGACAAAGAATTGATCTTGAAAAAAAGCGCGTTCACCTGGGCGCGTCTGAACACATTGCTCAATCCCGTATTGGATCGCTTTGTAGAGGGTTTGATTACCCGGATGAGGCATTCCTGGCGCAGGACGGAAGCGAATGGCGTACTCGGTTTCCTGCCCCAGAAGTCGGTCGGTCACAATGGAGGTTTATTCCCCACCTTCGGGCACGATGGCATCGCTCAGATAGCGCTCTGGCTCGATTTGGGCATGCAGACGAACTTCTTCGACTACAGAGGCTAAAAGGTCTTGGGCTTGCGCATCGGCTTCGATGCTTTTGTCTGTTTGGCGTTCTATTTGCATAGTGACCTCCTTAGAGGTATAGCTTTGACACTATCATGGAGATTAAAGTCGAACTCTAACGGTATCGCTACCGATTTGTCAATAAGAAGATACCAGGATCTACCCCTTCCCCCCCATGGTGCGCGTAATCTCCAATAACCGTAAATGCGTCGCCACCCGAGCCAAAAGCTCCTGCTTAACAATGGGCTTAATCAAAAAGTCGTTCCCTCCTGCCGCATAAGCCGCTTCTAAATCCCCAACCTGACCTCTCGCCGTTAAAAAGATGATAGGCAACTCATGAATGGAATAGGTCTTACGTAAAACCCGACACACATCATACCCCGACATGACGGGCATCATGACATCCAGCAACACCAAGTCCACCTCCCTTTGCTCGGCCAAAAAATCCAAGGCCTGCTGCCCGGTGCTACACTCGGCAATACGATACGAGTGCATCGACAGGATATTGATCAGTACCTCCCGATTGATCGGCTCATCGTCCACCAGTAAGATAAGCGGTTGGTCTTTATCGCCCGTCGCCCGTGGCGTTTCCACCGAAGCCACCACGCTCGATACCGCGGGCAAACTCACGTTGGCGATTGCCTCTTTCACTTGGCTCTGCGATCCCGTATCCGAAGCCGTTGACACCGCTTGATCCGATAAACTCAAAGAAAAACGACAGGTCGTCCCCTCCCCCTCTACCGAATGCAACTCGATCACCCCCCCATGCAATTCCACTAATTCTTTCGTGACCGCCAGCCCCAGGCCCGTGCCACCGGCATGGATATGATCGGTGTCTTCGGCCTGCTCAAAAGCCTCGAAAACCTTGTGAATGTTATCTTCAGAAATTCCCACACCAGTATCGGCAACACTCAACCAAATAAGCTCTCCTTCTTTTTCCGAGGTGATGGTCACCGAACCTTCCACCGTAAATTTGATCGCATTACCCACCAAATTATACAAAATCTGCTGTAAACGGTTTTCATCGGCCAACACGGAAGGTAAATATTTATCCACATCATTGACCAATTGCACCGGTTTAGTGCCAACCATCGTCTGTAATAAGGTTAATACCACATCCGCCAAGGTATACAAATCCACCGCCTGGCGATGTAAAGTAATGGTGTTTTCACGCAATTTAGAAAAATCCAGAATATCATTAATCAACCAAGCCAAACGCCGCCCGCTATTGCTGATCATTTTAAGATTAGCCTGTGCTTTTTCGGGCAGTTGCCCCGCCACCCCTTCTATTAGTGACTCCGACAAACCAATAATACCATTTAATGGCGTACGTAATTCGTGCGAGGTATTGGCTAGAAAAGAATCTTTCACCTTATCTAACTCCCGCAACTTTTGGTTCAACTTACGCTCACTCTCGGCCTGTTTGGTACGCCAACGGGTATAAAACACCTGGCCAAACACCCCTCCGAATAAAAACAGATACATAGCATAGGCCCACCAAGTGCGCCACCAAGGGGGTAAAATATGCAAGATCATAGACGCGCCCTTATTATTCCAAAGGCCTTCATTATTAGACCCTTTTACCCTAAAGACATAACGGCCAGGGTCTAGATTGGTGTAGCTGGCTATGCGTCGTGTCCCGACATGGTTCCATGAGGTATCAAAGCCTTCCAGGTAATAAGCGTATTGATTTTTATCCGGCATAATATAATTTAATGCCGCAAACTCAAACGAGAATACCGACTGATCATGTTTTAACGTGAGCGATTTTGTTTGCAAGATGGGCTTCCCTTCTACCATAAAAATCGGCTCATTTAAAACCTGAAACCCTGTTATCACCACTTTAGGCACACTTTTATTTTCAAACATTTTCGCCGTATCAATAATCGTTAACCCTTCGGTACTGCCA
>JACLAC010022926.1_pt1 | contig 16614 bp, 11 predicted proteins | sample 8027881 | NCBI WGS metagenome assembly JACLAC01 (sample SAMN15725517, study PRJNA655200) | protist metagenome | isolation source: fluorescence activated cell sorting (FACS) single amplified genomes of... | place: Spain: Blaines Bay Microbial Observatory, Mediterranean Sea | collected 2016-01-19
TGGCCGCGCTACGGCAAGCAGCAGTGGCGGCAATACGCGATGGTACTGGCGGTCGGTCATGGGGTGGGGATGGCGCTGATCGGTATGGTTTGCGCTGCGGTACAGATGATTGATAAGGCCGTAACGGCCTCGCTCTTCTGAGTACAAGGTGCAGCTTGCTGGTGCTCGTACCAGCCATGTAAAGGAGTGTGAAGCAATGAAGATTAGCGCGCGAACAGCCTACGATTGCGATCCGGTGCTGACCGACTCACAGGTCCTAGACTTCTGTCGCACGGGATTCATTATGCTGGAAGGCGTAGTCTCTACTGAGATTAATCTGCGGACGGTCAGCTTCCTCGAAGAGCATCCGCAGGGCGAGCCAACGGCGATCTTTGCCGAGGAATGGTTTGTCGACAATGTGATTCTCAACGCGCAGACGACGGGGATTGTGCGCTCTCTGCTAGGCCCCGGTTTCGGTCTGCCGATTCTCATTAGCAATCACCGGGTCCAGTGCCCGATGGGCGCCCAGAATTGGCATCACGACGGAGACTCGAACTTCGGACCAGAGGTCCACTATCTGCAGGTCTTCTACTATCCCCAGGATACGCCGATGGAGTTGGGCCCGACCGAGGTTCTACCGGGTTCGCATCTCAGCCAGACTCAACGCGAGATAGACGACCAGTGCGGGTTGCTGACCGCGGCACCGGCAGGATCGATCTTTGTCACGGCTTACCCGATTCTGCACCGCCGCAGCCGGTCGACCGCCAGCGCTACGCGCAATATGCTGAAGTACAGCTATTGGCGTCTGATGCATCCCGATCGTGATTGGATTGCGGAGGCGGATTTCGATTTTCACGGCGCCGACTACGGCGGGCATGGATCCGCCCGGAGTATAGCTCAGATGTTCTTCTGGCTCTCTGGCAAAGAAGACGCACTGCGCACGATCGGGGGGCAGGCTTGGCCTTATTCGGGATCGCGCGCGAAGACCTCGGTGAAGACCGGAACACCAACATACACCAGACCGAAGATGAGCCCGATCGCACTACCGATAGTGAAACAGGGCCAGCGCCACGAGTGATCCTCGGCCCCGCTCTCCTCAGCCAACGCCATCGAGGAGAGTGCCGACATCGGCGCCGTCGGGAAAGGAAGCCGCTCGCGATCGGAAACCATCCGGAAGAGCACGTACCCCGAAGTGAACCAGGTCACCCTCCCGACGATGATCCCCAGAACCATCAGGATGATCGGCAGCGCCCAATCCTCATGTAAAAAGGTGCGGTCCACGATCGCCGGCGAATCGGGCGAGGGCACGAACCACGAATAGCCCATAAACTTCAAGTCCACCAGCCGCTGGGTCAGCCCGAATTCCTGCATCTCCTGCGAAGTGATGAAGTACTGGCGCTGGATCAGGGCTAGAAAGGTTCCGGTCTCTGCACGGCTTATCAGCGCCGTCGCCACATAAGTCAGCAGGTAGATCTCCTGCCGCCTCAGACTGGTAAACGAGCGCTTGGCCACTTCGAGGAAGAGAATCACCGTCACCCATTGCGCCGCGTCGTTGAGTGTCAACCCAGCGAAGAGGCTCATATACATCTGACCCGGCGTCATGATCAGGGCGATGAAAAGCACCCCAAAAATGGTGTTGCGGGTAAAGCCCTCCTCGTAACGGCTGGGCGCCTGCAGCAGATCGCGGTACTCGTCGATCTCCTCCCACTGCCGCTGGTGCTTGGTCTGCTTTTTGGATTCCTTGGCCATCGCCTAAGCGCCCTCCTCCCCCCGATCTAGCGTTTGCGCCTCGACCAGCACCGAGCGACCTGTCTGCGCGTGTTCTTCCTGCACCGTTTCACCGAGAGTCTGCCAGAGCAGAAACTGCTGACGCAGCGTCAACATAAAGCCCAGATTGAGTCGCTGCCAGAACGAAACCGGACCACTAATCCGTTCGATATAGAGTTCGATGCCAAATATATTGTCCACCTCGCTCGGCTCAACTGTAAATTGTAGATACTGACTCACGCCCATATCGAATGGAGCCAACCACACCAGTAACTGCACCGAATAGATCCGCTCGCCATCGGCCCGTTTGTCGACAACGACCCGCGTCTTCTCGGTATAGAGCTCGCCTACCGACTCGTGACCATAGGCGGAGAAATAAGTATACAGATAGCCGCACAGGCTTTCGATCGCCTGGCGGTTGAGCGTGAAGGGAAAAGGGAAACGCCAGACATCGTCTTCGGGCTCAGGAAGCTGCCAGCGCCGAACCACATCGGGCACCGCCATTCGCGAGGCTACTCGCGCCGGATAAAAGGTCGAAAGGAGTACTACCGCTATCACTAACAGTGAAGAAGCGATAGCCGAGAGCGACGAATAATTCAGCGAGATGCCCTCCAAAACATCGAAGACGATCAATACCTTGGCCGTCACCTGGCCAACCAGATACCCCATAGTGACTCCGAGGACCCCGTAGACAGAGGCCTCGGCGATAAAGAGAAAAGCGATGTGCACTGGTGCCAGACCGACTGAAGAATAAACGCCGATCTCGCGGAAGCGCTCGTAAACCGCACCCATCATCGTGTTGAGCACGATCAACGCCGCGATCAGCATCGGGATGAGCAGCACGCCCAGACCCTCCATGCTCGTCACCCCCAGCGAAGTATAGGCCAGGCTCCGCAACTGCCCTCCCTCGTCGGGCAGGCCGACGAAAACTCTAAAGCCGGTGCGGCTCAAAAAACGCTGCACCAGTCCCTCGCTATCGACCTCCTCGGTAAAGCGGACGGCAACCGAGTAGAGCGGCGCATCCATACTCTCGAGTACACCATAAGGCATGATTACTATTCGCCCCGGATCGAGATGCTCGAAGTTGACATCGAAATCGACATCGGCATTGTAGAGAGTCCGCGTCAGCTCTTCCATGCCGGGCATGAAGTTCTGCTCGAATTTCTGTTTGGCCGGAGTCAGCGGCTCGTCGTTGAGGTCTTTAATCGCCGCATAGCGCACCGGATCGTAGATTCCGCGCACTCGCCACTGCTGACCAAAAATCGCCACCGTTGCCTTGCCCAGGTCCTCCGGACCGATCCCCAACTGAGTGGCCACCGACTCGGGCAGGATCACACTCGACTCTCGCTCATCTTCAAACCACGACCCGGCACTCAGTGCCGCATCAACCCCGGTAACACCCGGCTCCTGCGGCCCCAATCCCATCAGAGCCAGCACATCCGCCTGCCGCCCCGCGTGTTCCAAGGGAATAAAGCTCGACTCTTCGAATCCCTGTGTGAGCCAGGTGCGCGGTACTACCGTGCCGAAGGCGCCGAAATGCGACTCGATATAATCGTAAACCGAATATTCCCACCACCACCATTGCACGTCGTGAAAAAGTGCCCCGTGGTAAGAGGGCTCCCATTCCTTATCGAACCCCACATAGCTGATCTGCGGTTCGAAGGAAGTGAAAGAAAGTACGGTGAAGGTCAGCAAGGTGATCGTCAGCAGGGTCAGTCCGGTGCGCAATACCCGACGGCGCATATTGGAAATTCCCAGCATAAACGCTACGTACGAAGTGCCGGAACGGCTGATATCGGCACTTTCGGTCCCCGCGCGCTGATGGCGTTGCGCATCCATAAAGGCATTGAAACGACCAACGAGGAGCGAGATGACGAAGAAAGCCATCGCCAGAATCATCAGCGCCAAGAGCACGATCATCGGGTGGGCCAATTGAAAGGCGGGATGCACCTGTGATAGGACGATCCAGATCACCAAGGTGATCAATCCGGTCAGGGCCAACTGGCGGCGAATATCCGTAGCGGCAAAGAGCAAGCGCTCGGCGAAGAACGCTGCCGGCAAGAGCAAGGCAACGAAGAACACGACCCCGAACACAATATCGTTCTGGGTCGCGACCACATCTGCATAGGCATTATTTTCCGAGCCCAGAGCCTCACGGGAATACCGCGCATAATCGGACCAGCGGAACTCCTCGAGCGCCTTTTCCGCCTGCTCGATGAGCGCCGCGGTGTGCTGATGCCGCTCCTCTATGCGCGGATTCTCGATCGCATAGCGACGCATACGCTCATAGCGCACCTCGTCGAGCGACCACATATTCCTGGCGAATTCCAGCGTCCCATGCCGAACCATCCGCCGAGCGCCAAGATCGTAGCCTGTACCCTGTGCACTCTCTTCGTCGGTAGCACCCCAATTATTGAGAAGAAAGACCGATTGATCGACGACACGCAGCGAATCTCCTGCTACACCGAAGAGCACCATCGAGGTCGACATCCAATCGCCCAGTACATAGCCGAACTCTTTGGGATTGGCGCCGCGTTTGTCGAGGACTTGCAAGTTGGTGCTGTTGCTGCCCATCGTAAAGAGAAAATAAGCATGCACCCGATCATAAATCTCAAGACTCTCACAGGGAAAGAGAATCGTCGTCCACTGCGTTTCGGCGCTGGATAAGCTCTGTGCGAAAGGGCCGAAAGCCTGGGCCCGCTCACCCATATCGGTGGCATAGGAAATCGCGCCGGTATCGTCATCGAGCAAAAAAGCCTGGACCTCGACCTTGGTCGGCACCAACCCGGTGACCCGATATTCGCCGCGCAGGTCGGCCTGCACCATATGAGGTCGCCAGGACGCTCTGCGCGAAGTGGGCTCAACCGCAACCATTCCGAAGGGCACCGGGTCTTTAGGAATCGACCCCTTGCGCGGCAAAAGCCGCAGTTCACCGCGGATATCGAGAAGCAGATCCTTGATGTTTTTGTCGTGCATCGCGCGCAATTCCACTGCATCGGGGCCGAAGAGGTCAACGTCGGACAATGCGCGAGTCAGGGTCTGCTCCAATAGCGAGCACTGGCGATAGACATTTTCGTAGCCAATCCGCTCAGCGGTATCCAGCGGCGTATCGAGTGCCAATCGCGCATCATTGACCGTCATCAGACTCAGCGCCATCTGCCCTGTCTTTTGAGCGACGATCCCATCGGGCACCACGACCTCGGCCGAGACATAGCTGTCCCAACTGAGGCCTTTTATCGGGCTGATTCCGTTGACGAAAGCCCGCTCTGAATCGTAACCCAACGCGCTGGCCGCCGCCTGTCCATGACGACTAAAACTACGTCCCAACGGCACAAAAAAGCGGCGAAAAGCCGAATTCCAGGTATTGTGCCAAACGCCGAGCTGATCGCTCTGGCTCGAGAGATCGAGCGATAGGAAGAGATCGATCGCCAGCGTGTCCGGCTCAAGCAGAATGCCAAGGGTATCGGCCTTGTTGTAGAGCCGCAACTTCTTGAGTTGCTCCTGGAGCTTATCGTCGTCAACAGCGTCGAAGACCAGAGCTCCAGTGGTCGCTTCGGTTCGCAACCGAATGCCCAGCGAATCGAGCTCGATCCCGCGCCGCTGAGTCTCGACTAGTACTTTGTCGACATCGAGCGAATCGGCGATAAAGCGCCGGGGTACCTTGCGCAAAAACTCAGGCCGTTTGCGCGCATGCTGATTGAAGAAGTGCTTGAGTCCGGCCTGGTCGAGGAAGTGGGCACCGGTGCATAAAAGCAGCACCGAACGAGCCGGAGGATTTTCTGCGAAATGGTGCGCCAACTCGATAAGTCCCGCCGTACCCACAGCGCTCTCAGCCGCCGGCGTCAAGCGCGGCGCGACCGAGATCCCATCGTAGTAGGTCTGGATAGCCCAGAGCTCGTCCCTGAGCGCCGGGTCGGCGCCGGGTACTATTCCCCATATATTCCAGGTCTCGTGGCGTTCCCAATCGACCCTGGCCCGCACTCGCGCCACTAGCGCCCCGTCGGCAAGCTGATCCCGCAGCGCCAACCCTGCTTCGCGCTCGATCCAGAACCGGGGTACGTCCATCGGCACCCGGCTCCACTTCTGCCGCGCTTCAAATACCGTTGTCTCCTCAGGAGCGATAAAAACAACCGCACGCACTCCCAGTGCGGCGGCGTTTTGCCAGTTATTCCACGTATTGAATTCCAGTAGCGCTATTCCACCCTCGACCTGATAGCCATCCAGGTCGCTGTACTCGCCCCGACCACCGTAAAAAAACGATCCTTCAATGCCCTCTAGCGGCGTAGTCGGCGTCCGCACCAGATTGGGCCATAACGCCACCAGCGGCAGCTGCTCTGCGACAAACTCGAGTACCGCACCGTGATCTACGGGGACCACGACTTCAAAGGCCTCACGCGTCAGCGATCCGACTCCGGCGTCGCGCAGCGCCCGCTCGATATAGGCCGCAGCCAGAGAGTCACCGGCATAACCCGCCATCCGCGCCCCATTGGTCGCCAGCGCCTCTATGGTCGCACGGATCCGCTCTCGATCCGCTGCCTGGACCGAATCGCTCCAACCCAACGCCCAAAGCGCCACCATGTAGATCACTACCCGCATCGCCTCAGATCCAGAAAATGGAGTTGCCGACCTGGCCGGTGAGAAAATCGATAACCAGCCAGATACCACTGATCAGCATCCGCCCGACGATGATCCCGAGAAAGAAATGTCGAGAGCGCGTAAACAGTTCCGCACCGCCATACCTGAGCACCACGATTTTGATCAACCAGGCGATGAACACGCTGAACCACATCCAATCGATCAGCCAACTGGTCATGATAGGGAAACCGATCGGATGCAGCGGCCACCACAAGAAGCGTTGGCGCAACCAGGTCAGCAGCAGCATCCCCCCCGCACCAATCCCGACAAAACCCATCCCCGGCCAATGGACACCGTGCGGCTCTAGTGTCTTGACGGCGGTATTATAAATTCTATTGGGCATGCCATTGAAGAACCAGCTGCTGGTATTAATACCGCCGTCTTTGTACGCCAGTTCCATCACCGTCCACAGCGAACTGGTAATACCGGCGAAAATAGCGACCAGAATCGCCCAGAACACATAGCGTCTACTGCGCTTGTTCATCCCCTCGATCAGCTTTAGACCATTGGCTACCATTCCCATCAGAAACACGCGGATATCGGTCGCATAAATATAACTGAGCGAGAAGGTCGCGATGGCCTTGGGGCCGAGCAGAGCAGAGCCGAAGCCGTAAATCATAAAGTCGGGTGCAGTCATCGGCGATAGGAGTGCGGGTATCCCCGCTTCGGCGACAACCCGCGAGATGCCGACAAAAATTACTATCGCGACTGCGACGAAAATAAGCCCCGACCACCACGGCGCCCCCAGATAGGCAAACCACCCCACCATAACCAAAACCCCGACAAAGACCGCCGCCACCGCCGCGCGATACGACATAATCTCATCTTCATCGCTCAACTCCGAATCTGCGCCGATGAACTTCCGCCCCACCTGCCAGAAGTGCTCTCGACCAACCCACAGGCCAACGAGCACGAAGGCGAAAAGCGCCCCCAAACCCTGGTAGTTAAGCAATTCGGTAACCGCAACTGCCCACACATCCTGTTCCTTAGCCACTCCCTGGGTAACGAAGAAGGCTTTTTCGAGTTTAGCCAAGAGTGCGAAACCCCAGATTCCAGCGGCAATATCCGGACTGATCAGATAGGAAAATCCCAAAACGGCAAAACTCAAGGTCATATTGATCGACTGCCCGCCCAGGATCGGAAAGCTCCAGGCCGTCTGAAAAACCGGAACACCCGGAAAATACTTTGCCAGCCCGGTCATCAAACCGACAACGATCGGAATAGATGCGCCGTACCACATCGCCCGGCTCTTGAAGAAGGGATTGATCGCCTTGTCCGGGTCCTCCGCACGGATAATGACCTGTGCCGCCTGCACCAGCGGATAGGCCAGTCGCTCGCGATCCACCCACTGCCGCCGCAATATTACCGCGATCCCCACCATACTCATATAGAGGGCGAGCAGGAAAACACTCCATAAGAGCATCGGCCTTACCCAGAGTGCATAGGGAATCGAGTATTCAGCAACGGCAAAGCCCTCGAAGAATTCGCGATTGCCGCGACCGTCGTCGACCATGATTTCGTGCGGCAAATGCGGAAAGAGCAGTTCGGCCCATTTATTCTCCGGACTGACGTAGTAGAACGCGCCGGTAATCGCCGGGAGAATGGTCTCGCAGAGTCCCATGGTTGCCAGCGAGGCGACGACCAGCAACATGATATAGACGACGATCAGTTCGGATCGATTGAGGGCCAGGTTCTGACCCCTTAGTGCCAGAAAGGCATTGGCCAGGAGGGCGACGACGACGAAGCTGGAAAAAAGCACCCCGGGCGAATAGGGCACCAGTGCAGTGAAGGGATAATAGTGGTATGTATAGAGTGCCGCCGCCACCACAAACGACCCAAAAGCAAGCCCAATATTGCGCGCCGTGATTTTAAAAAGCGTATTGAGCAGTCCCACCAGCACCAGAAAGACGAAAATAGCCCCAGGCGCAGAGAAGTCCAGCGTCATATAGCTGCCGGAGATCACAATATCGGCGTAATTGGCACCCACTCCCAGGAAAAAGGAGAGAAAGGTCCCCACCCCCAATGCACGCAAGGTCAACGGCTGGTGATCTTCGGCCTCGTCCCCGGAAATCGATGCTCCGCGCAATGAGAGATAATTCTTGAAATCCTGGGGAATCCCGACCTTCACACTCCTCACCTATACCGGCTATTCACGGTCTCTTTTATCGATCTCTACGGGAAAGACAATCTTAGTCTCAGAAGTATAGTAGAGAAAGGATCCGGGCCAATCGCAAACACGACAGACCACTCATGAACTCGATCTGGTCAGGACCGGGGTCATTATATCAATACCCTATAAGTCCTGTCTTCAGGACCTTAATCATAGATGCAACAAGCGGTGGTTCTTCCGCCGACCGATGGCTCTCCATAGTCGAGCATCGGCCGAAAAAACGAGAATCTCTTCGCACTGCTATTGCTCAGTGAGAGTATCCTCGATCATTTCCTCGAAGACTTCGAACCTCATTGGTTTTTCCAGAAAACCGACAAAGTTGCACCCCTCGATATCGCCGTCCTGCACCTGGCCCGAAAGGGCTATCACCGGCAAGTGAGGAAATTCTTGCTCCAGGTTTTCGGCCAGTGCAAAACCATCCATGTTCGGCATCCTAAGATCGGAAATGACCAAGTCTGGCGGGTCCGCCCGAATCGAAGTCAAGGCCTCTTCGCCATCACTAGCCTCGCTGATATCATATGCCGGGAGCGAAGTCTTGATCAGATTTCGCAGGGACGGCTCGTCATCAACGATGAGAATCCGGATATCCTCGTCGCTAGTTCTTTCGTCGATCAGGGCCTTTGCCTCATTGATATCTATTCCGGTCCGCTCTACTAGCAGAGCGATCGCCGAAGACAATTTACGGTTGAGTCTCCTTTGTTCTTTTTCCGCTCGCACACGGGCCATGATAAAATCGCGCGCACGCACGTTGTCCTTGATTATTTTGTTCGATAGGATCTCGACAACATTATTGTAGATGCCGATTCGCAACTCTTTGTCGGTGCGCATCAACGCTTCGAAAGGTCCTCGGTCTATGACCAGCACATGGCTATCCTCAGAGGCATAGACCGAAGCAGAGCGACGCACGTGATTGAAGATCCCCATTTCGCCGACTGTCGTGATCGGTGAAAGAACCGCCAGCCCTACATCATCCGGTCCCGGTCCCTTGACCACCAACTGTCCGGAAATGAGGATGAACATCGCATCGCTGATGGTATCACTTTCGATCAGAATATCGCCTTCTTCACAGGCTTGACGCTGACAGAGCCCGAGAACCTTCTGCACATGAGTTGGCGAGAGCTGTTTGAACAAAGGCATTTTGCGCAACGCCGCGATAATATTCCGAGTTCCTTTTTCCGAGTCCGTATTGGCTAGCATTGAGTTTTCCCTACTACAGGTAAACCGTAAACTATTGCAGGAGCAAAAATTAATAGATTCCGTACATTATTTCAAGCAGATGCTGCAAATACACTGCTCAGCACGATTCAATTTCGGAATTCCCCTCGACAGAACGCAAACCTCGATACCTCCACAAAAACTGAATGATACGGACCCCATTCTGTTCGACTACCGGCGCTATCGAGATTTCCTCTTTTGGTGCTCGATAAATCTTAATACTTTATGCGGAGCTTCCCTGACTCAATCAGCCTCTTCCCATTTAGTCGGAGCCCAAACCATGGCACACTTCCTCGACTCGACTTCAGTCATTGACGACCCACCCGAACTTCGCCAACGGATGCGGCGCGACGGTTTTCTCTTCCTGAGCGGCCTGCTACCCACCGATAAACTCTCTGCTCTCAGATTTTCCTTTCTCGCTATCGCCCACAACCATGGCTGGGTGAAAAAAAACGCGCTGCTGGACGAAGCCATAGCCGATCAAAACGGGTTCTGCGTCGAACCTACACCGGAATATATGGACGTGTACCGCCACATGTACGCCCTGCCCGAGTTCCACGCACTGCAGCACCATCCAGCCCTCCTCGGTGTCATCGAGAAAATCCTCGACGGCCCTGTCTTGCCCCACCCCCGCCTCATCGGCCGCACCATCTTTCCCAATCGCGAATCTTTTACCACGCCTCCACATCAGGATTTCATTCCGATCCAGGGTAGCGCTGAGACCTACACCGCCTGGTTTCCACTCCACGATCTACCACTGGCGATGGGCGGATTGGAAGTAGCGGCGGGTTCCCATAAAGGGGGTGTCTACAAATTCCAGCCAGCCCTGGGAGCCGGCGGTCTCGAGATCACTGATGAGATGGAAAGCACCTGGACAGGTGGCGCCTTCACACAGGGAGATGTGCTCTTTTTCCACAGCATGAGTGCCCACCGCGGAGTCCCCAATCGCAGCGAGTCTCTGCGCATGTCAGTCGACGCCCGCTACCAGCTCATCACAGATCCCATTGCCCCGGGCAGCCTTCTGCCCCATAGCCAACCCAATACCTGGGAGGAGATCTACGCCGATTGGCCAGACGATGACCTGCAGTACTACTGGGACCAGCATGATTTACGAATCGTCAACTACGACGACAGCTACCACCAGGAGCGGGATCGTCAAGCTCTTGAGTTGGGCGCAAAAGGTGATCCCCGTGCGGTCTCGACCCTCCAACGCATCGTCGCCCGGGACAAGGATCCCCGCAAACGCCAAAAGGCCGCAGCAGCCCTCTCCGCCATCGAGGTTGATGATTCCGAATCAGGGCCGCTCTAAAGTGCGCCAAAACGCCCGAGCCTGCTGCGAAGACCGAACGCGATAGAGGACCTATGCAAAAACCGAAACTTATCTACTACAACGACGCCCGGCACTACAGCTTCTACCGTTACGACCCACCGATGTCGCTTCACCAATTGCAGCAACCAGTGGATGAGATACTGGGCACCGAAGTCGATACACTGGTCTATGGATTGGCCTCGGGCCAAACCTTTCTGCACGGATCGCAAGTCGGCGAGCGCTGGGGAGAAGGGATAGACGCACACAACCGCGGGGTAATGTGGTGGCGAGCAGCCCAAAACCTGCAAGAAGCCCTGGCTGCAGGCCTCGACCCTTTAGCCGTTATCATTGACCGGGCCCATGCCAAAGGCCGACGCTTGCTCTGCAGCCTGCGCATGAACGACCCGACTACGGCTCTAGACGAAAATAGCTATATGCTCAATCGTCTCAAGCGCACGAATCCAGATATTCTGATCGGCGAGGAAGATCCCGACAACCCGCATGCTGCAACATGCGCCGACTTTGCCCACCCGGAAGTACGCCAGGAACGCCTGGCTATTATCGAGGAAGTCTGTGGTCACTACGGAGCCGATGGCCTGGAACTGGATCCGTATGTACGCGTCTTCTTTAAAAAATCGGCAGTGCGAGAACATACTCCCCTGCTCACCGAATTTGTCCGTGAGGTCCGCGCCCTGCTCGATCGCATCGGGCAGGTACGCGGCGAGCATCTCTGGCTCTCCGCGCGCGTCCATCCCCTTGAGAGCGTCAACCTCAATGCGGGCATGGACCTCCGCGCCTGGCTCGGCGAGGGACTGATCGACTTTGCTGTCGCGACCCCACCGAGCATGCTCTTCGATGCTGAAATGCCCATCGGCTGGTTGGCCGACGCAGCACGAGCATCGGGAGCCGGACTCTACGTGCAATTGGGCCGCGCGCCTTACGACGACCGCTATCACCACCCAACTATCGAGATGTATCGGGCGGCAGCAGCCAACTACGCTGCTATGGGCACAGACGGACTCTATTTATCGGATTTGGCTTGGCCCCCAAAGGCAGCCGAGTACCAGATCCTGCGCGAAATGGCCGATCCCGATATCTCCGCCTACAAGGATAAACATTACCTGCCCGCACCCCGCGAACCCGAGATCGCCACCGGGCCGCGCCACCTTCCCGTAGAGCTAACCCCTGGATGTCCGATAGAGATTCCGTTTATGGTCGGCGACCGCTTGCAAGGCGCACCCCTTAGAGGGGCAACTCTCGGGCTGCGGATCGTCCAGTGCTGCCCGGAAGATCGCTGGCACTTATTGTTCAACGACACACCACTCGTTGCAAACCGATACGAGCATTTCTACGGAGGGATCGTCTCTTATACAGCAGCTCGAGGTGGGCTACCCCAACGGATCGACACGCACTATTGGTTCTACTTCGACATACCACCCGAGATCCTCAGAGAGGGAACTAATAAAGTCGAGGTCGTTCTTGAGCAATGCTTCGAGCCCCTGGTCGCCAAGCGCATCCTACACCAGGTCGAAGTACACATAAACTACATCGCACCACACCAGCCCAGCGGTGGGCAACTCTGAGCGCCGACTCCGTAACCAAGGCCTGCTTTTAGCTCAGTTTTTCGGCTCGAAGCCCCATATTGAATCAACAAAAAAGACCCCGGGGAGCAAAACTCTCTGGGGGCCACCATCCGTTTTTCTATACCGTTTAGTTCGCCTTGCTCAGGGTGCCCTCGCTCATCGCCTGGAAATCGTCTATCCGCATCGGCTTTTCGAGAAAGCGACGAAGTTATGCCCCTCAATCTCATCAGCATCCACATGGCCAGAAAGAGCGAGTACCGGCAAGTGGGGGAATTCCTCTTTCAGATGCCTGGCCAGAGCCAAACCATCCATCTGCGGCATTTGGATATCGGCGACGACTAGGTCGGGTCTGGCCTTATGAATCTCGATCAACGCTTCCTCGCCATTGCCCGCTTCAGCGACCTCATAAGCGGTGAGAGCAGCCTTGACCAATTCCCTCATCGCCGACTCGTCATCGACAACCATTATCCGCAATTTCTCGTCCTTAACGCGCACGTTTATGAGGGCCTGGATTTCCTCCGCACTCTTCCCAGACACCTCCTCCAGAAGGGCCACCGCTGCGTCCAGTTTTTTGCTCAACACCCTCTGCTCTTTCTCCGAACGCATATGGTCGAGCATGTAGTTACGCACCCGATTATTGTCGTTGACAATCAAGGTTCGGCAAGACGAAACGAGGAAAAAAACCGCAGAAGTTCGGGATTATCATCGAACAAATAGGGCGCACCAGCCGCCATCAGGCTGTAGAGCCGCTGCCCCACCTGCGTACTCTGCACCTGCATCAGACTCTCATCCGCAGCTTGAATACGTATATTTCTGGCGGGGTGTCCCCCTAGAACGACATCCGCCTCATCGAGAATCTTCCCTTCAACCTGCCTCAATATCGCATCCCTATTGGCAACGATAGCACTATCGGCGGAGATGAATTCCGGCATATCGCCATAGGTGATCGCGTACTGCATCTCACCGCGCTCAAACATCAAAAATTGGAATTCAACCTCTCCGAAGGCCAATGTCTCGCGCAACTTACGCAGATCGGGCTTACCAGCCGTCTGAGCCACGAAGCCTCCCGACTCGTAGCTCAACTCCTCCCACTCCGGCTCGCCGCGCAACCAGTCGTTGATCTGATAAGCAGCAATCCCCCCCAGGATCAGGAAGAAGAGTTTAACAGAGAAAAAATCTTTTTTGACCTCGCGCACATTACCCATCGCTACTCGATCTTAATCATAGTGAATTGATCTTCGTTTCGGTCACTGAGTTCTTCGATTAAAAAATCGGAGACCAGCCGTAGCACTTCAACGACCAGTGGGTCCAGACCTGTCACCGTTCCGTCTATACCTAACCTAGCATCAGTCATCTATAACGTCGAGCATACCGAGATCGATATCAATACCCTCTATCTCGTTCAAATCCTCGATCCACTTGAGCAATGTACCCCCGACCCGGCTGGCAAAAGAAAAATCACGCGCAAAACCATAGTTAACTACGAACTCTTCCGAATCAGTATGCTCCAGCCTTACTCAATTACAGCGATATGGCGCAGAGCGCGGTAGCGCTGATCATAGTCCATACCATAACCCACGACAAAGAGATCCTCAATTTCAAACCCGCAATAATCGACCTGGACCGCAAATTCTCTACGGGTGTTCTTATTTAAGAGGGTACATACTTTGAGCGAAAGAGGGCACCTGGCCCCAAGCATAGACCGAACGAAATATAGGGAACGACCCGTATCGATAATCCCGTCAACTAATAAAATATCTCGCCCCGTAACTTTCGTAGACAAATCCTTGGTCAGCTTGACCTGTCCAGTACTTTCTTTGCCCTGATAGCTCGAGACATCGACGAAGTCGTACTCCAGTCTTTCCAGGATCTTCTCGGGCAGATGGCCGATCAACGCCATCATAAACTGGGCCGCTCCATTTAGTATACCGACGAAGAGCGGGGGGGACACAGGGTAAGCAGCAGCTATTTCCCGTGCCAACTCGCCGATACGCTGCTCTAGTTGCCGGCTATCGATCAGTATTTTCACGTTGGAATCACCTGCGAATGAGAGTCATGCTCTTGAGTATACAGCTTTTACGAAACTTTTTCCAGCATCAGTCGCCATCCCGAGAATGACCTGACCACCCCCAAAAAACGGCACGAGAGAAAAAGTGCAGGAATCAAAGGCGTTCGCAAATCGACCCGCAAACGGGCCCTTACTCCGTCCTCGATCGACTCGCCTACTCGAACTTTACAGGGCAGAGTCAATAAGGGCTTAGAGAAAATGAGAACATCGCAGATCGACAAAAAAAGCGCTGGAGCAAAATGCCCCAGCGCTAAGCTGTAGATAAGATAACGTAGTCCGTCAGGCCGCCTGGCGGCTACCCAATTTATCCATGATCTGGGAATCACTCTGCCACCATGCCACCGCACCACAGTGCGGACAAGACACCTCGCCATCGACACAAACTTTTGTTGGCCTTAGAGGTGCCTCGGGTACGATATACGCAGCGGCAGCAGCCAATACGCTCAACTCTTCGGCACCAGCCAGATCTATATCGCCGCGACTATAGGTGTCATCGATCTGTTCACACAACTCCTCCAGATCAACCCAGGAACGAGCCAGGGTGATATCCATCCGCAACGAAGCGGAAATAGGGTTCAGTCCGGCAGTCTGCATCTGCATATTCCACCTTCCTTTTACGCCCTTGTCACAGGGGAGAAATAACCGCAGGATCAAGGCGCACCAGCCGATTTCAAGAGAGCGTGGGGCAACTCCAACGACTTTCGCGCCTCGACCCGCAAATCTTAGAATTCACACCAATTCAGCTTCTGCCTCTTCGTGGTTTTCGCCAGGTAACTCTGCTAATTCAACCCTCATATTGAGCGCCTGACGCACCTCCGTCTCAAGACGAGTACGGACCTCGTGATTATCGCGCAGGAAGACCCGTGCATTCTCCCGCCCCTGGCCTAGGCGCTCCCCGGCATAGGAGAACCAGGTACCGCTCTTTTCGACCGAACCGCTATCGACCCCCAGATCTAAAAGGTCGCCCTCGCGTGATATGCCAACCTCGTCTCCACGGAACATGATGTCGAACTCGGCCTCGCGAAAAGGCGGTGCGACTTTGTTCTTGACGACCTTGACCCGGGTGCGCCGACCGATGACCTGATCACCATCCTTGATCGCGCCGATGCCGCGGATATCGAGACGCACCGAAGAGTAGAAGTTTAGCGCCCGACCGCCAGTGGTGGTCTCTGGGCTGCCGAACATCACACCGATCTTCATCCGCAATTGATTGATAAAAATCACTGTAGATCCCGACTTCTGTACCGACCCCGTGAGTTTGCGCAAAGCCTGGGACATTAGCCGCGCCTGAAGACCGACGTGGGAATCGCCCATATCACCCTCGAGCTCGGCCTTGGGCACCAGAGCCGCGACCGAATCGACCACGATGAGATCTATGGCACCGCTGCGTACCAGCGTATCGGCAATCTCCAAAGCTTCTTCGCCCGAATCGGGCTGGGAAACCAGTAAATTATCTATATCTACACCCAGTTTGCGCGCAAAACTCACATCCAGCGCATGCTCAGCATCGATAAAAGCGGCTACCCCCCCCGAACGCTGGGCCTCGGAGACAATGTGCAGAGCCAGCATGGTCTTACCTGCCGCTTCGGGTCCGAAGAGTTCGACGACTCGCCCCCTGGGCACACCACCAACCCCAAGAGCCGCGTCCAGAGAGATCGCGCCGGTGGAAATAACCTCGGTATCGACGGTCGCCACCTCGCCCAAGCGCATGATCGACCCCTTGCCGAACTGCCGCTCGATCTGATCGAGAGCCAAACCGATCGCCCGATCTTTGTCCTCGCCAAGGTGTTTGCCATTGGCACTGGTCCTTCCTTTACCCGCTGCCATGATCTCCTCCTGATTGATATCTTTGAAGTACCCGAAAAATCCGCCGATTCCAAAAAAATTA
>JACLAC010020279.1_pt1 | contig 16608 bp, 11 predicted proteins | sample 8027881 | NCBI WGS metagenome assembly JACLAC01 (sample SAMN15725517, study PRJNA655200) | protist metagenome | isolation source: fluorescence activated cell sorting (FACS) single amplified genomes of... | place: Spain: Blaines Bay Microbial Observatory, Mediterranean Sea | collected 2016-01-19
GTGGGATGCCAAATGATGCTTCTTAAACCCTTTCCTAAAATCCGGTTTTGCGGCCTGAAAGGTCGCGTGAACAGAGCCCAGGCCCAACGGGCCTGGGTAGTTGAGCCCAACAAACGGGCGCCCTGAAAGGGCGCGTTAGAATCAGCCGAACAGGAAAAATATTGAGGATGAGACGGCCCAATTTAATACGAGTTTTGGGTATTTATGCGAAATTTGGGTTAGGTCACATAAATTCGAAGGAGGCTTTTTTCCGTCCGGCAGGTGGCCACGAGGGAAAGAGGAACCCAGGAGGCAATCAAAAAACACTGGGCCTCGAACGAGACTAGGTACGGCTCAACAGATCGCCCACGGGCCGGCTGGTTGCGGAGAGGATGCGGGGAAGAAGAAAGCAGAGACTGGTGAGGAGGACGAGAAAACAGAGTATCCCGATCCAGGTCCAGGGAATGTGAAGGATAAGGGGCATACCGACCAGGTTGACCAGGTAATCGGTGAGGAAGTGCTGATTGATCAGGGAAGCACAAGCAAAACCCGCGGTCAGGCCTCCGGCCAGGTCAAAACTGATGAAGGCGAGTGCCTCGGTCAGGAGGAGAATACGCAGGCGGCGGCGGCTCATGCCCATCGCCCGGCAAATGGCGTAATCTCGTTTTTTGAGCAGAAAAAGCATTTTGAGGGTCTGGTTGAGGTAAGCGAACCCGAAGAGGCCGACACAACCAATGAGGAGCAACCCGCTCCAGACACCCATGCTATGGAGTTGGCGAAAAATGCGTGCCAGCGGATGTGGCTCGTTGATGGCAAAACCAAGAGAGTCAATTTCACGACGTACCCGGTCACTATCGACGGATGGTTCGAGTTCCAGTACCACCTCGGTTACTGGGGCCGATTTATACTGCAATTGCCGGTGAAGATAATCTAGGACTTTATGGGGGATGACTGTGCCCAGGGCGACCTTGGGTGAGAAGCCCACCACACGAGCCTTGAGCACCACGGGCGTGGCATCTCGGGAATCGCCGTAGATGAGGGTCCAGATGGGGGCCATTACAGCGTTTGCAGAGAGCTGGGGATAGCCCTGACTGGCCGCGTATCCGTTGTTATAGATAATCAAAAGCTGGGAATTGGCGACAACCGGGACGATGTCCCCTTCTTTCCATTCCAGTTTGGCGGGGTCCACATCATCGGCGATCCAGGCGGGGTCAATTCCTTGAATCACCATACCGCTCCGGAAAATATTGCCGAAAAAGTGAATTTCAACAGCCGAGGGTTCGCTGCCGTAGCTCAAGGGCCAGATCTCACGGACCCCGGTGATGGCCGCCATTGCTGTCAGGTCCTTTTCACCCATGACAATTCGGTCACCCTGTTCGGCTACCCGGAAAAAGGCCATATCCTTTTTCTTGACACCCACCTTCATCTCCTGGTCCGGTACCGCGCCCAGCACGTTTTCGTTGAAATAATTGGTACCGGCCTTGCCCAGGATGAAAAGGAAGAGGATAGCGCCAAAACCGGCGATCAGGCTTAGATGAGCCCAGAGGGTCAGGGCACGGGAGCCCCGGTTGACGAGCATGAGTTGAGTAGGCAGGCTTTTCATGGATCGCCCTCCAAGGATGATAAAGGTAGCGATCTTCCCAAGGCGCCGATTACTCTGGAATCGTGGCTGGCAGCCAGGACCGTGCGACCCGGAACCGCTTCGGCCAGAAGATCCACTACGAACTGGGCCGAAACATCGTCTAAATTCCCCGTGGGTTCATCGGCGAGCAAGATTTTGGGCTCGGTGATCAGGGCACGAACCAGGGCCACCCGCTGCTGCTGCCCGCCACTGAGGGAACCGACCCGAACCTTCAGGTAGGCGGTCATTTCCACCCGTTCGAGCATGGCAACCATGTGGTCATGCTCTACCTTTTGTCCCGCAATCGCCAAGCGGAGTCGAAGATTCTCTTCCACCGTCAAATCATTGAGAAGGTTATAGTTTTGGAAGAGGACTCCCATGAAACGGTTGCGGAAAAGGCTGGTCGCGGTATCATGATGGGGCTCGAGGGGTTTACCCTCGATGATTAGGGAACCCCTGTCAAAGGGCAACAGACCCGCGAGGATCTGGATCAAGGTTGTTTTACCGATACCCGAGGGTCCGGTCAGAGCGACCCGCTCCGTCGACCCAATCTCAAAACTCAAATCTCGAAATAATTTTTTTCCCGTTCCTGCAAAACCGAACTCCAAATGAGAGACCCTTATCAAAAAAACTCCTCCTTGGTATCATCCGGCAACCATAACATATCATTCTTGAACGGACCAACCCAAGTCCAGCTCGATGGCATACGGGGCTATTGGCGAAGGTGGGCTGCTATTTCGCCGGGCCACTTCTACCAAACGTCATGGGCCGGTGAAACGTTTATCCCTCCTGAGCTGGGAGGTAGAGGATTAAATGGGATCAAGAAACAGGTGGGACCGGGTGGACCGCTTACGGATCTTCTGGTTCCTTGGATTGGGGCGGTTGTTCCTCTTCCGGTTGTTCGATTTTGTAAAAAGGAACAACCAGGCGCTCGGTCCGATGCCCGATAATGGCACGAAACTCTACCTCATGTTTTCCCAATTTCAGGGAACTAAGATCCATCCTGCATTCAAAAGCTCCCGAATTAGCCACGTGAACCTTGCGAATCAGGGCTTTGTCAAGATGAACCCCAAGGGTTCGGATCTTTTTATCTAATAAACGGCCCATAACGTTGATTTTGAGTCTGTGGATCCGCTGACCGTGAACGGGATTGAAAACCTGAATAAGACGTGACATGGAACTCCCTTTTGATTCCTTTGGGATTTGCTGTGGCCTTATGCACAAAGGTGGGTGATTATAACCCGGTGGTCCAAAACCTGACACATATTTATATCAACCCAAAGGTGAGGTGAGTGATTCTGAAGGCGGAGGTGGTTTCTGAATAACGGGATAGCCAACCGGCAAAAGAAATCAAGACTGTTCTGCCTGGAATATCCACCCTGGTCCAAAGCTTGATGAGTTGGGGACTGGAAAAAAAGGTAGTTTTGGTTTATGCTTTAGATAAGACCTATCCGCTCCACGGGAGGATATCCCATGGAATTAACCATCCCCTTTCCTTTTCAGTTCTTTGAAGCCCTGTCCGACAATGAGCTGGAGAACCAACTGGAAACCGATGATACAAAACGGAACCGAAAACAATTGGCCTGTGCGGTCTGCAAGGCGCCGATCACCTCGGAAGAGGAGAAAGTAGAGGTAAAAGGTGGTCACGAACACGACTTCTTCAATCCCTACGGGATCATCTTCCGGATCGGATGTTTCGGTGCAGCACCCGGCTGCCGGCCCACCGGCTCTCCCACTTCGGATTTCAGTTGGTTTCCTGGGTACCGGTGGAATCTCGCCTATTGTTACAGCTGCCAAACCCACCTGGGCTGGGCGTTCTCTGCTTCCAATTCCGGTTTTTGGGGCCTGATCCTCAATCGGCTCACGGAAACAGCCACGGAATCGGAAACGTAAAAAAGGCCCGCAATCGCGGGCCTCGTAAGGTTTTTTCTATGCCGGCGCTTATTTGTCCCGTTCGGCACGATCTTCGATGACCTTTTTCTGGATGTTGACCGGGGTTTCCTCGTACTTTTCGAACTCCATGGTAAACGAGGCTTTGCCCGAGGTAAGGCTTCGCAGGGTTGTGGAGTACCCGAACATCTCCGAAAGGGGAACGGAAGAAATGATGATACAGGTCCCGTCCGCCTGGGTGTCGATCCCCGCAATGACTCCGCGACGGCTGGAAAGGCTGCCGACTACACCGCCCTGAAATTCACCGGGCGTTTCCACTTCCACTTTCATAATGGGTTCCAAGATGACCGGTTTCGCCTTGGCGATGGCCTCTTTCATAGCGGCTCGGGCGGTGGTTCGGAAGGCCATTTCGGAGGAATCCACATCGTGGTACTTCCCGTCATCGAGGTTGACCCCAATCTTGATCATGGGATAGCGGGCCAGGGGGCCTTTTTCCATAATGTCATGGAAACCCTTTTTACAGGCGCTGATGTATTCGGTGGGAATGGAGCCACCCTTGATGTTGTTGGTGAATTCGAAGTTGTCTTCGCTTTCTTTGTCAAGAGGATAAATGGAGCCAACCACACATCCGTACTGGCCTTGACCACCCGTCTGTTTCTTGTGCGTGTAATCGTAGGCTGACGATAGCCTGATGGTTTCGCGATAGTTTACCTGGGGTACGCCGATCTCCACATCCGCCTGGTATTCCCTTCGCATTCTCTCGATATAGACTTCCAGGTGAAGCTCGCCCATTCCCGCGATGAGCGTTTCGTTGGACTCCTCGTCGACCCGGACACGGAAGGTGGGATCCTCTTTCATGAAACGGTTGAGGGCCTTGGCCATTCGCGCACCGGCAGTATTATCCACCGGTGTTACCGCCAGGGAAATCACGGGCTCAGGAACAAATATTGACTCGCAGGCGTAGTTGACCGACTCATCGCAGAAAGTATCTCCGGAGGCACAATCCACGCCCACCATGGCAATGATATCACCAGCTTCCGCGGAAGATATGTTTTCCTTGTGATCCGCATGCATGCGGACCAGGCGACCCACTCTCATCTTCCTGCCGGTTCGGGTATTGTAAGCCGTCATCCCTTTTTTGAGTGTGCCCTGGTAGATTCGTGTATAGGTCACCTGCCCAAACTGTTCTTCGGTGATTTTGAAGGCCATGGCACACAGGGGCTTTTCGGGATCCGGAGTTAGTTCCACCAAATCCTTGGAATCCAAATCCATTGCCTTTTGCGGTTTCGCAGTTACCGGTGAGGGCAAATAACGGTTGACCGCATTCAGCAGGCTCTGGACACCCTTGTTTTTGAAGGCAGAACCCATGAAGACGGGGACCATCTCGAGGGACATCACTCCATCCGTGACCGCCTGGTGAATGAGTTCCTCAGAAACATCTTCCCCCTCCAGAACCAGTTCCATCAACTCGTCATTGAAATTGGAAAGCTCTTCGAGCATGACCTCCCTTTCGGATTCTGCTTCGGAAACCAGATCCTCGGGAATTTCTTTTATGCTGAGATTCTCACCTCTCTCACCATCGAAGTAATAGGCCTTCATGGTTACCAGGTCGACCACACCCTCGTGTTTGTCCTCCAATCCAATGGGGATCTGCATCAGGACAGGGTTGAGCCGAAGCTTTTCTTTAAGCTCCTGGACACCCTTGCGATGATCCGCCCCGGTTCTGTCCATCTTGTTGATGAATACCAGCCTGGGAACATTATAGCGTTTCATCTGCCGGTCCACTGTGATTGACTGGGATTGAACACCCCCCACAGAACAAAGGACCAGGATGGCGCCATCTAGAACGCGCAACGAACGTTCCACCTCGACCGTGAAATCCACGTGACCGGGGGTATCGATAATATTGATCTTGTTGTCATCCCAGAACACGGTAGTGGCCGCGGAGGTAATGGTAATCCCTCTTTCCTTTTCAAGTTCCATGTGGTCCATGGTGGCGCCTGATCCACCACCCCGCACTTCTTCAATCTTATGTATCTTGCCGGCGTAGTAAAGAATGCGCTCCGTGAGTGTTGTTTTCCCGCTGTCGATGTGCGCTGATATACCTATGTTTTTTGTTGACGCAATTAAACTCATCTCACACCTTTTAAACTCAATTTCCATTTCTTCTTGAGGCGGCGTTTGGCATACCACCTCGGTTTCCTGCCGAAGATGCCATATCCAAAAACCGCTTCGCGCCCTATAAAGATTGGGCGTACATAAGCCCCAAAAGGCCAAGGTTCGAAAGTGTACACTAATTCACCTATTTCCGCAAGCGCCTTTTCTCCAGGTCTCCGGAGGAACAAAAACAAAAAAGGGGCACCTGTCCTGTGGGGTTCCGAGCCGCGGGCGGTCGGGCCCTGGGCGGTCGGGTCCAGGATGGGGGTCCGAAGATAGTATTTTTTAAAGACGTCCAAAAGGATTGACCTGAAAGCGTGTCCATGTTATCTTCGAACCTCCTTGTAAGCCGGTAAATTGAGCGATTTTCAATCGCGTCAACCGACCGACGAAGAAGTCGTATGGCAATAAATAAAGCAAAAGCACTAGCAGCAGCAGACAAACATATCGCCAAGCAGAATTTCAACAAGGCGCTCAACGAGCTGTTGAAAGTAGTAAAAATTGCACCCAACGACACCACCCTGCTCAATAAGATAGGTGACCTTTACAGCAAGTTGGGCAAAAAGCGTGATGCAATCAAGTACTTCACCAAGGTGGCAGAATCCTACCAGAAGGGTGGTTTCAATTTAAAAGCCATCGCGTTATATAAAAAGGTAACGCGGATAGATCCCAGGTATATGGATGCCCGGGACCGAATGGTCAATCTTTACATGCAGCAAGGCCATTTGAGCGAGGCCAAGGGTGAGCTGCGCAAGATGGCGGAATTCTATTACAAGGAGAACCTGTTTGCTCGAGCCCTGACCTGTTATGAGAAGCTGGTAGAGATCGATTCGAGTAACCTGGATGCTCGTATCAAGATTACGGAACTCTTGATGCGTGAGGGCCGTCGCGAGGATGCGATCCAACATTTCATTGTCATGGCACGTGAGTTGTTGGAAAAGAACATGCTTCACGAAGCACAGAAGATTGTTGGTCAAGGGCTCAAGATTGATACGCGACATCCCGGATTGCTGGTGTTGTTGTCCCAGACCTATATTGCCGAGGGCAAGGTCGATGAGGCGCTGACCCAATTGACAGAGATATGCAGGGAGAACGAAAACGATCTCAATGCGTTGAGGATTTTGGGAAAAACCTACCTGGATCGCGGCCAGTTGAGAGATGCCAATGCCTGTTTTATCCGGGCTCTTCACCTCTCCGAGGAGGAGACCTCGTCCGCGGAGGAAGTGGCTCGACAATTCATTAAAAAAGGGAACCTGGACGAGGCTTACGGAGCCCTGGTCCATGTCAGTGATATTTATTTGAGTAGGGGTGATTACGAGGATGCGATCCGGCTGTTCAGAAGTATATTGTACTCGGATGAAAATCACCTGCCCTCGCTGGAAATGCTCGTCCGGATCTATGAGGATGCCCAACAAATCTCCAACGCCGTACTCACGATCGAGAAAATTATTAATTATTACAAGGCCCGCGGAGAAAACGAACGGGTTGTCGAACTGATTATCAAACTCCTGGAGTTGGAGCCCAACAACCGGGAGTGGCGCGCCAGATTGGAGACAATGGAAGGCATGGGCCGGCCCCGACCTGGGGAAGAGGTGACCGAAACCCAGGAAAAAGAGAAGAAGGAAAAAACTGAGAGTCAGGCCTTCGAGGATGAAGGTATGGCCTTCGAGGATGCTGCGCTTCCCGCTTTGGATTCCTCCGTGTCTCAGACGGATCTCGGTTTAGCACCACAAGACCCGGCCACCCAAATTGCCAACCACCTGACCGACGCCGATATGGCCATGAATTACAAGCTTTTCAACCAGGCAGTGGAACATTTGACCGCGGTCAAGCAACTTGACCTGCTCAATGTAGAAGCCAATAGCCGTTTGAAAATGATTTTTATGGAAAAAAATGAAGTGGAAAAGGCTGTCGGGTGCATGGTGTGTCTGACCAATGCCTATCTCGAGGAGAAACAGTTCGAGAAAGCGGGCGAAACAATTGACGAAATCAAGGTATATCGCCCGGATATCGCCCAAATCCACAAGGGCCGTCTCGAGTCCATGCTCCTCGAAGAGTCCCGGAAAATCGATGCGGCAGGCGAGTTTGATCTCCACATCGAGCCCGAAACCAGTAAGACTTCCGGTGCAATCGTATTCGAAAGTGACGAATCCCAGGATGTGGTTGATTTTCGGGAACTGAACCGTGCCCCGGAGAATGAGGAACCCCAATCGGAAACCGATGAGGGGGGCTGGTCCCTCGACATGCCTACCATGAGCAAACCCGCCAGCACCGCCCAAGACATGAGTGACCTCTACATGGCAGATGAGGATAATTATTCCTTGGATTTCAAATCAGAGGAAGAAGAAAGGCCCTCTCCTGCCAAAGAGACATTCGAGATAATCGAACCCGAGGAAGAGGACATCAAATTTACCGATTTCGCGGAAGAGGACATCCCTGTTCCCCAGAAAGAGGTCGTCGCACCCACCGATTTCGCGGAAGAGGACATCCCTGTTCCCCAGAAAGAGGTCGTCGCACCCACCGATTTCGCGGAAGAGGAGCTCTCGGTTACCGAGGAAGAGCTAGAGGCGATTGCAGAAATCGAGGAACCTGGTACTGTCGGGCTCGATGAAGAGGTGACACCGGAAGAACTTCCGGAAGAAGCACTGGAAGAAATAACGGAAGAATTATCGGAAGAACTTCCGGAAGAATTAACGGAAGAGCTTCCTGAAGAACCACCGGAAGCTCGTGTCCCGGAAGTGCCGAAAGCAACTCCCGAGGTTGCTATTCCCCAAAGAAAAGATGTGGAAGAGCGTGACCTGAGTTTCCTGGACCAGGTGGAAGAGGAAGAGACCTCCCAAACGGATACCTTTGCATCGGTTGGGGGTCATGCACCGCTTGGTACCGAACAGGGCTCCCTGTTCAGCGAACTGGAGGAAATCGATTTCTTTATTTCTGTTGAGGCATTTGATGATGCACGCAACCTGATCAAGGAAGCCTTCGAGCAGTTTGGCGAGCATCCCCTGATTATGGAGCGGCAGAACGAGGTACAGGACAAGACCCAGGCGGCAGACCGGCGCAGGGTCTCCTTTGATGCGGTTGAACCCCCCGTTGAAAAAGAAGAGGAAGACTTGCTCGGCAAGGATGCCGGCGGCTTTTTCGATCTGGCCGCGGAACTCAATGAAGAGCTTTTTGCTGAGGAGGAAGCTGGAAAAGTGGTCAACGACAATGTTGCCCACGAAGAGATCCAGACCGTGGAAGAACTCTTCCAGGAGTTTAAAAAGGGTGTCGACGAACAGATCGATGAAAAAGACCATCAGACCCACTATGACCTGGGCATCGCATACAAGGAGATGGGTCTTTTGGATGAAGCTATCGGCGAATTCGAAAAGGCCCAGCAAGGAGAAGGGCGTCTGCTTGAATGTTCCACCATGATCGGCAATTGCCTCATCGAGTTGGGCCGGATGGACTCGGCGGTTGACTACTACGAAACCACCATTGAACAAGAAGGTGTCAGGGAGGATGAGCGTGTCGTTTTATCCTATGAATTGGGCCGAGCTTATGAGGGGAACGGGGAAACGGATAAGGCGCTTCAGATCTTCCTGAAAATCAGGGAAAATCATGGCCGGTACAGGGACCTGGATGAACGAATCGAAGCACTGGATTGAATTTGGCTCACCTTTTCGGTTTTTTGCTCAACCCTTGACCCCCGCAAAACACCGGTGAAAAGTTATTTGTGTAAATGGACACCATATAGGTGGCAGGAACCCCCTTGCGTTCGAGCACCCTTTGTCCCGCCCCACCCGATGAAAACAAAATCGCCAACCCACCGGGACCTTTATTGGAGGACCCCAACTGATCGGTTGAGGTGGGAGGGCGGCACTGTGTATTATCTTAATCGCAGCTTCATCATATTCGGTGCCCCGTTCCCAACTTTTAACCAACTTAACCAAACTGGTTGACACCCCACAAAACAGCTCACCGAGATCGCAATACCACTTGGGATCACATTTTTATGTGAAATTACCAGAATTATGGTAAGTTTCTCCTCGGCACCCAGGGGGTCCATTATCCCAGTTGACGGAGTCACCGCAACATGGAAGAGCCCAAAACAGATAACTACCTTCCCACTGGCAATAGAATGAGAGGCTATCTCATCGGGATCATCTACCTACCCTTTGCCGTGGCACGCGCTCTACTTTTGCCTACCCTCTTTTTGGGCAATCTCATCCGCCGGATGCGTAACCGCTACCTCTTCAGGGCCCGTACCGATGATATCTTTATCGTCAGCTATCCTAAATCCGGCACGACCTGGATGCAGATGATCCTCTACCAGTTGACGACCCCGGGCCAAATGGACTTCGAACATATAAATGAGGTCTCCCCCTGGCTGGAATCAGTGCTCCTTTTTCCCGATCCAAAATTTAATGAGCTCCCCTCGCCTCGATTGATCAAGAGCCATTGGGATTACAGTAAAATCCCCAAATTCCCCTGTCGATACATTTACATCGCCCGCGATGGGCGCGATGCCGCGGTTTCTTTTTTCCACCAGTATCGCGACCTCTTCGGAATGAATACCCGGTTCCCCAAATTCTTCCAACGCTTCATGGCGGGCCGGGTCCAATACGGTTCCTGGTTTACACATGTCGCCCGATGGTTCGAGAATGCTGACGGCCTGAACCTCCTCTTCATTACCTATGAGGACATGAAACGAGATCCCGGCGCTACCATTCGCCGGATTGCCGATTTCTGCGGTATCCCACCGGATGAGGACCGGTTCCGGAGGGTCTTGGAGCGTAGCAGCTTCCAGTACATGCGCGCTTGTGAAGAAAAATTCGGCCCCCAGTTCCGTGCCATCGACGGTTCCATAAAAAAAACACGGAAGAAATCCGGCCAATTCATTCGCAGGGGTAAGTCGGGCGGATGGTGCGACTACTTCGACGAACCCATGCTCGCCCAATTCCAAACAGCCCTCCAATCCCAAACCTCTTTAACCGGCTTATACGATGATAATACCTAAAGTGAGCGATTCGTGTGGATGAGATGCGCCAAGATATTGGAGACAAAAGCTTTCCGAAAAACACAGCGGAGCGCCGCCCGGTCATACCCGGAGGGTATTCCGAGTATTTTCGGAAAGCCTTTTGCCGGGAGGGCCCAGCCCAAGAGGTTGGTGCAGACCGCCGCTGAGAATCGCTCAATTTAGGTAATACTCCTCTTCTCTCCCGTGGTACCCCCGCCGGAGTGTGAAGCTTATTGGAAAGCAGTTTGGTTCTCGAAATAGTCCGAAACCATCTTCTTCATTTCTGGAAGGGTCAACCACCAATCATTATTATCACTGGAATAGGCGAAATTGCTATCAATGAAGGAGCCGGAATAGGGACGTTCCACTTCTGAATGGAACCATTCCGGAAGGATGATGAATCGCCCCTGGAATTCAAGGGTGTGGTTTGACTCCTCCTCCATGATCAGCGTCTCATGAATCTTTTCTCCGGGACGGATGCCGACTTCACGAAGCTCGGCATCGGGCGCAACTGCCCGGGCCAGGTCTGTTACTTTCATGGACGGGATTTTTGGTACAAAGACCTCGCCACCGGCCATGAGGTCCAGGTTTTCGACCACAAAACGGACCGCGGCATCCAGGGTGATCCAGAAACGGGTCATCCGGGAATCAGTTATGGTCAACACCCCGGTTCGACGTTGCTCCAAAAATAGGGGCAATACACTGCCCCGGCTACCCACCACATTGCCATACCGTACACAGGCCAATTTGGTTCCCCGCTTACCGGAATAAGAGTTGCCATGGATCAAGACCTTTTCGGCACACAACTTGGTAGCCCCATACAAGTTAACCGGATTGACAGCTTTGTCCGAGGAGATGGTCAAAACCTTCTTGACCCCGCAATCAATGGCTGCATCGACCAGGTTCATGGCACCGATGATATTCGTCTGAATAGCCTCAAAAGGGTTGTACTCACATACCGGAACTTGCTTGAGCGCGGCAGCGTTGAAGATGACATCCACGCCCTCACAGGCTCGACGAACCCGTTCCCGATCACGGATGTCTCCCAAAAAGAAACGTAGGCGGCTGTCCCCCAGGGCTCGCTGCAGCCGGGTTTGTTTGTATTCATCCCGGGAGAAAATACGAATGGCCTTGGGATGGTGATGAGCGAGAAGGAAGCGGATCATGGCCACTCCGAAGCTGCCCGTCCCACCCGTGAGCAGAATCACCTTGTTGGTCATGTAGTCAATACTCATTTCCCCCCCCTTGAGGGCCGCAACAGGGGTGTGAACGGTGCGGCCACGGTTTCTCTTGTTTCCTATTATCGGCATCCGGAACCGAAAGCTGATAAATTTGGTAGATCCTGACCCGTTCGCGAGAGGATACCCTAAAGGTTATCAAACGGTTAACCGAATTGATATTTAAATTTGGAGGTTTCACACACAAGCCAAAATTATGTATACTTACTTATTATGATGATTCCCTCACGGAGCGATCAGAGAAAATGCCTGATGATATGCTGGATTCCATCCAAAACCTTGTTTCAGAATTCAATGATTTGAGTCTCAATGATTTCCGGGATGCCTTCCAGGAGATTGTCAAGGAAAAAAACCCGGCAGTGGATCGTTACCTTGTTACCGAACTCGAGAACTATCGAGGCAACCGGACCATGCGAGCCGTCATAGCCTTGGCTCTAGCGGAACGAGAAGACGAAAGTTACCTGGACAGTTTCGCCCGTATCATCGAAAAAGAAACTGATGTGGGTTTATGCAAGGAATGCATCAACGGTCTGGTCCGGATCGGTACCCAGGAAGCCATTCAGAAGCTGGAGTTCCTGGAAAAATCGAAACCGAACGCCACCATCGCATCCCTGCTTCGCCAGGAAATGGACAAGCTGAGGCACGAAGAGAAGGAACCCATTGCCTATTACCTGGACCATCTGGCTGACGGAAACAAGAACATCCGTGCCTGCATACATGCCGCCAAGGTCCTTATCAAGCTCGGTGAACCCAAGGTCGTGGAGGAGATCATTGCCGGATTTGATGAATACGACGACCTTGCCCGTGCCGAAGGGGCAAAGGTAATTTCTCAACTGGGTCATGCTGAGCACATGGAGGCCGTGCTCAACATCATGGACAGATACTACGAGGAGTACCAAAAAAACGGCGCCTTTAATGCGACCCTGGAAAGCTTCGACCATTCAACCAAGGATCAACGCCTCTCCCTGTTGTTTGCCTGCACGGAAGAGATACTCTCGGAAGAACAACGAGTCTTTTACGAACATTTCAAGGCCAGCCTGGAAGCACATAATATGGACCAGGCTGCCACGGTCAAAGCCTCGCTCCTGGATATGGGCCGGCCGACGGGGCTGGCCTACTACCTTCAGAGCCTTTCCCTGATTACCGATAACAAGGTTGCCCATGCCACCAACTTCCACGATGAGACCCTGCGCCTGGGAAGGGTGCGCCAAAGCCGGCTGCGCCATCTGATTGCCCAACTAGGTTACGGGATCGGCAAGATCTCGGGTCAGACCAACGTGGAAGTAGCACACCGGCACCGGGCCGTAGCCTGGCTCACACGTTTGGTGGGCGCCCAGGATGGCGATATTTCCAAGCTTGCCCTTTACGGTACATCTTTTATGGTCCTCCCCGAGGATCAGGGCCTGTTGGATGCGTTGCTGAAAGCCCGGCAGATCGAGGGTATGACCCGCTTGATCAATAGCCTTGAACGAAAATCCGAATACGATTTCACCAATTTCTTCCTGGCCCTGGCCATGAACCATGAGATCCTGGATATTCAGGAAATGGCAATGCGGGCCATGGGTGCCACCGAAGGAGTGTTTTCCAAGTTACGGGAAATGATGACAGATCCCAATGCGGAAACTCGGCGTATGTCCATCCGCATCATCGGCGAGATCAAGGCCCACACGTTTATTGATGACCTGCACAGCCTCTTGGAGGGCCAGAGTGATATCATTCGTATCCAGGCCATCCAGAGCCTGGGTAAGTTGGGTGACCCCGTGGCACTTCCCCGGATCAATGAGGTTATGTACGACGCAAAGTCGCCCCTACTCATCGAGACCGGCTTGAAAGCGATCGCTAATATCGGCGGCCCCGATGCTGTCAAACTGCTCTACAGTTCTGCAGAAAAGACTCGGAACCGAAAGACTGCGGTCACCGCAATCGGTCTTTTGGCTGGTTCTTTCAAATCCTGGTCTAATCCATTGCCACCTGATTCCCATGGCCTGATCCTGAATCACCTCAAAACTTGGATGGAAGAGCGTGATCCCACCATCAGAAAGGAAGCCTACCAGATTGGAGGATCCATCATCACCTTGGATTTGGACTTCTACGAAAAACTCAAAAAGTTATTCAAGGAAGTTTCCACCAAGCTGAGGGGACAGACGACCTGGGACAAGGAAGAAATGGGACAGGTAGACAAATGGGTGCGGGCGCTGAACCGCAACTATTTCTTCCTCAAGGACATGCAGGAGTTCCAAAAGACCCTGACCAGTATCTGTAGGGGATACGATAATCCCAGTTCCGTGGCACGTATCCAGCTCTTCGAGAAAATTGGTGACCTATTGGAGATTAATGATCGGTTCGTGCTCAGCGAAGAAAACGAAGATATGCTGGTCTCCCTTGTCACCACAGGCTTGGATCTGGGTCAGGACAGTTGGCGTGAACAGAGTCTGCTCTTCCCCATTGCTGCCTTTTCCTCGAGCGATAACTTGAAAAAAACCTTGTGTTCTCGGGTGAAAACGGTGCCCAAACAAGCCCAGGCTCCCCTGATGGACGCATTGACCAAGATGGGGGTGACCCTGGCCGAAATCAATGATCTCACCGCGATCAAGAAGATCCTGGTCCTGGACGGTTCCGGTTTCTACCGCAAACGACTCGTCAAGTTCCTTCTCTCCAAAAATTTCCAGGTCCGAGATACAGACGACTTGGAAGTTGCTCTGGCCATGATCCATAGCGAGGCGCCCCATCTGATCCTCACCGAAATAACCTTCAATCAACCCTACGATGGTGCGGCGTTTGCCGAACAAGTGTCCAAAACATACGGAACCCTGATCCAGTTCATCTTTTCCACCAATAACCGGGAAGTCTCTGTTCTGCAACGCGTGGGACAGCTGAAGCCAAAAAGGATCTTATTCAAACCCTATCCACTGGATAGTCTCTTTGAAACCATCACGACTTGACTCGAGCATAGAAATGGGACGATGTCCGGCAAAAGGAAGTGAGGAGCACCTAAAAAGCGTTATGATGATAGGGAAGGGGTCGATAAAGAAATCAGGGCCGAGCATGCTGCTCCGTTGCCGTTTGCAGGCGTTCATTTCCCCTGCTGGCTCGGCAATTTTTGCCCCGACTGAGGAGCTGGAATGGAACTAGGAACCGTCATTGGATTGGCTATTGCCAATATCCTTGTGCTTATCGCCATAATCAAGGGTGGTAATGCACTGATTTTCCTGAATCTTGAATCTATGTTGATCGTCATCGGCGGCGGCTGTATTGGAGCACCGCTCATCGCCTTTCCGATCCCGCACTTGAAGAACCTGATCTCCATCGTAATGAAAGCAGTTTTTGTACAGGAATTCAAAAATGCGGAAACCATCAAGTTCATTGTGGAATTAGCCCAAAAGGCTCGCAAAGAGAGTTTGCTGGCCCTGGAGAATGTTGAGATCGAGATTGAGTTCCTGAAAAAGGGGATCACCTTGGCGGTGGACGGAACAGAACCGGCCACGATCCGGGCCGTCCTGAGTGCGGAAATGACCTATATCAAAAAACGCCATGAGGACGGGATGGCTATCTTGAACTTCATTACCGACATGGCGCCCGCCTTCGGCATGATCGGTACCTTGGTAGGTCTGGTCAATATGTTAGCTACTCTCAGCGATCCATCGGCCATCGGACCCGCCATGGCAGTTGCAATCCTGACCACACTCTACGGTGCTCTGGCTGCCAATATCTTCTCCGGACCATTCTCCAGGAAACTGGAGTGGTACGACGCGGAAGAAACCCTCCAAATGGAAATTGTCATCGAGGGGATCAACTCTATTCTGGAAGGAGACCATCCTGCGATTGCAGAACAGAAACTGATGGGATTCCTGCCTGCAAGCCAACGCAGCCAGGAGTAAACCATGTCCGATGAGAGCTTGGAGGATGTCAAGGTCGAGGAATGTAACTGTCCCAAGGGCGCCCCGAGATGGGTTGTCACCTTTGGTGATATGATGTCCCTGCTGCTGTGCTTTTTTGTATTGCTGCTGAGTTTCTCCACCACGGATATCATCAAATACAAACAATTGATCGGCAGTATGAAAGACGCCTTCGGCCTGGCTGCCGGTGACCCCGACACAACCATTCCCAGGGGGGAGCGGCTGAGCATGCAATTCATCGAATTACCCAGGGCCCTTTCCGCTCTTGTTTCGGTGCGCGCCAAATCCGCACGGCTCGCCAAAACCAGCTCTGATTTGGAAATGGAGTCCGGAGCCGATTGGCTCCGGCTCAAGGTGCCGGGGGATGCTCTGTTCGATTCCGGAGAGTTCACGGTCAAACCGGGGGCCAAACCGCTCCTGGACCAGATTGGTGACTTGATCAATGAATTTGACGGAAGAGTCATCATCGAAGGCCATACGGACGGCAATCCTCCGACAACGACCCGGTTCCCCGAAGGTTCCTACCTGGGCAACTACGAGCTCGGCGCCCTGCGCGCAGTGGCTGTGCTGGGCCACCTGGTACGCAGCAAGAGCGTGGATGTGGAGAAACTGGTACCTATTACCTTCGGTGAAGTGAAACCTCGAGAAACCAACGAATTCATGGAGGGCCGGGCCAAAAACCGCCGGGTCGAGTTCGAGTTCCGCGCGGGCAGCAAAGCTCAAGTCAGCGGTGTGGAAGGTGAGATCATCAAACCGGAATAAGTGGGCCGGTTCATGCTATCATTCAAAGAGATACAAGGGCTCCGAAACTGAGCTAACTAGAGCCCA
>JACLAC010003069.1_pt1 | contig 16604 bp, 12 predicted proteins | sample 8027881 | NCBI WGS metagenome assembly JACLAC01 (sample SAMN15725517, study PRJNA655200) | protist metagenome | isolation source: fluorescence activated cell sorting (FACS) single amplified genomes of... | place: Spain: Blaines Bay Microbial Observatory, Mediterranean Sea | collected 2016-01-19
CTTGACCATACAGCAGCAAGCCACGACGCATACTTATGCCAATCCGAGCTTTAATCATTTTGTGCTGGGCGACCCCTATGCCCGTGACGCCCTATTGCAAAGCATTCAACTGGCGATTCCCAACAAACGGTGTTTGCCGATTAACATCGAGCACTGGACACTCCAGCGGCCAACCGACGCCGAACGCGAATTAAACGTGTATAGCCAATTGCAAATCAATGGTGACGACATATTGGTCGCCAATATTCAAGCGACCTACCACGCCAAACGGGTGGAGCATATCGAAGGGTATCAATTAAAAGTGATGGAAACGCGGCATTTGCCTTCTTTTGTGCCTTCTTTTGTGCCTTCTTCTGTGCGTTCTTCTTTACCTACCTCTCGCGAGGTTCATTACCGTTTTCCCCTTACCTTTAAAGATTGTAGAACGCCTAATAAAACCAGTGGTTTAAGCAATATTCCCGCTTGGATGGGGGCCTTACGAGAATACGCCTTGCAAGAGATTGCCACCGAGTTAACAGCCGATCTTAATACCGGCCAATGGGGCATGGTCACCAACACCTCTAACATGGCGATCACCGGGGAGGCCAAGGCCCTAGACAATGTGGTCGCGCGAGTGTCCTTATCGCCTTTAACCGATATAGCGGCATCTTTCATCGCGCTGGATTTTTACTGGTACCAGGCACTGCCTGGCGAGCCGACCCAATGGAAACCCATAGCACACGGGTTTTTATCCACCACCTGGGTAAACATTCTAGGCCATGGTCGGGTCGAAAAAGCACCGCTACCCCAGTACTTTGCCCATTTTTTACAGGCCCGCTTACACTTGCCCCCCGACCCCCTGCCTACTCTTGTGCACGAGGCCCACTTCCCCAGTGGCCAAGCCTCCACAACGGCTAACTTATATCAGGCTCCTTCTGGCCCTAGGCCCAGCATACGACTGTGGCAAAAACACTACCCCACAGGAATGGAGCATAGTAATACGGTGGGCAATATTTACTTCTCACACTACTACCAGTGGCAGCACGCGACTTGGGAGGATTTTTTAGTCCAAAAAAGTGAGTGGGCTCCCGAGCAGTTTTCGGCGTTTTTGGGTAAAAAATCCCATATTCATCACCTACAAGAAGCCATGCCCTACGAGAGCATTCGAGTGGTGATGTCTCTTAAACAGCTAGGAAAAAATACCGTAACGCTCTACTTTGAGTATTTTTCGTTGGGGGTCCCCAAGCGCAATACGCCCCCTCGCAAGCTAGCCTACGGGGAGCAAACCCTTGTGTGTACGAGACCAGCTCTTTTGAATGCCCTTATCCCCAAAAGCGAAACGCTTTGCGCCGAGGAGGTTTAACCATGGCCATCATTTTTGAAAAACTGCTAACCCTACACCAGAAAGAAGCCTTATTTAGCACCCGTGGATTTATGCCCGCTACGGTACAAAAGCAAGCGGCACTGGAAAAGGTGGGGCAATACTTTATTGAGGGGTTTAACGCGGCCTTACGCTTGGGGGCAAGCGAGGGGCTGCGGTGCTTTTTAGATGATAATCTCCCCGCCTATTATCATGGTTTTGCTTATGAAGGGGCGGGGATGGGCTTGCTAATGATGGATAAACTGACCTTGAGCGGCGGCAAACGTTTTCGCACGTTTATGGCGGACCAAGGGGCCAAACACCATTACTTAATGTATGTAGGCGCCGGTTGGGTGTTTAGCAAACTGCCGCCTTTGCCGTTTTGGGCGAATGTGGTCAAAGACATACAAACCTACGACCCTATGTTGCGATGGCTAATGCTCGACGGCTACGCGTTTGGGTGTGCCTATTTTAACCCTGGCCCTTATGTGGAACATAAGCGTTACCCCAAAGAGATCACCGGATACGCTAAACGAGCCTTCGACCAAGGGCTTGGCCGCTGTTTATGGTTTATCGAGTGTGCCGATGCGCCACGGATAGTAAAACGCTTAAATGAGTTCGATCCCACCCGACGCGCTGATTTATGGGCGGGCATTGGTTTGGCTTGTACTTATGCCGGTGGCGCCTCGGTGCAGGAAGTGCGTACATTGCTAGAGGGCTCGGGGGAGTATGCTGCCTGTTTCGCCCAAGGTGTTACCTTTGCAGTGCAAGCGCTTACCTGTGCAGGCCATATTCCCGACAACACTCAAACAGTCGCCCGTTTGGTATGGCAAGCATCGACATCGACACTTAGCCGTATGTGTTTGGATTGTCGCGATCACGCTTTAACTATGCCCGCTCAAGAAGAAACACCGCTTTACGAACATTGGCGTAAAGGGATAGAACGAGAATATCACGGTTTAGACAAAAAAACTGAAAACCAAACTCAACCAACCAAGATACGGGAAGGAGAAGTTTTGTGAAAACATTAAAAATAATGACCCTTGTTATATTATGTGCTGTAGCCGGTGGCGCAGGGCTTAACCATTGGTTAATAGGCCAGGTGAGAAGCGTTGTTTATGAACGCCAAATGCTCTTTACCGACGACTCTAAAGGCGATGTGGTGAATCAACAAAAGGCACCGCAGACCAAAGACGACAGCTTTGCTGTGCTGGATAAAGTACAGCCGTTTAAAAAAGTCGAGCTATTGGATGATGATGCTAAAACCTGGTCCGACATGTTTGTGCAGTATGGCGGGGCGGGCGTGTTAACCTTTGACGCTAACGGGGATGATAAGCAAGATATTTACATTGTGCACAGCGGACAAAACTGGTTACAAGCCACCGATGAGTACGGCATATTAAGTGATAAAAAGCTGATTCAGCACAATGTGTTATACCTGAACCAAGGGAACAATGCCCAAGGTGAGCCCGTGTTTAAAAAAGTGCAGGACTTGGTTCGCCAAAATGAGACCTATGTTAAAGAAGAGCTGCTGATTGAAGACTTGCTTTTTCCGCGCGCCGACCCCGATACCTACCCCCAAAAAGGAGGACGCCGGGGGAACTACGCGGCCGCTGCGGATTTAAACAACGACGGTTTAATGGATGTGATTATTGCCAACGAGCCCGAGGGGATGTTTTGGTCGCACCCGAAAACGCAACGGGTGTTAATGCAGTTTATTAACCCGGTTGGCCGTGAAGCCAAGCAGTCTAAGCAACCGCTAGAGGCTATGAGTATACATTTAAAGCCTGGTTATGTGCCCGAAAACGGTGAAAACAATACACGCTTATCTCTGCGAGGCAGCGAACCGGAAGGGGCTAACTCCTTTTATTTAAATATGGGCGATAAAGACGGCGACGGCCTGCCGGAGTGGCAAGACATGAGCCAAACCGCTGGGCTGCAAGGGGTGGCGGCCTCTCATGGTTTGTCGGTGGCCGATATTGACCTGGACGGAGACCTGGATGTCTTTGTGGGCAATACTATGGATATGGATTACTGGGTAGGCGGCTCTAAATACTGGGCCGGGGGTGCTAACGCGCTGTATATTAACGAGCTGGCACAAACGGGCACATTGCGCTTTACCAATAAGGCCGCCGAAATGAATGTCGACGGTGTATACGACGAAGACAACCCCATGCCCGATTACTACCGCTTACGAAAAATTCCCTTTTTACCTGCGGAATACTCGTTTATGTTTATGCAGTTTGAACCTTATCAACCGGAGTTTCTGGAGATTAATGGTGAAGAAGGCGGTCGAGGTCAAATCACTTGGTCGACGGTGCTGCAAGATGTGAATCACGACGGGTATGTGGATGTGTGGTCGGCCAATGATATGGGGTTTTTAAGGCTTTACATGAATGAACAAGGTAAACGCTTTAAGCTCACCGAGCATGCCCGCTCGCAAAGGAGCGGCTACTGGATGACGTTCGCCTGCGGCGACTTTAACGGCGACTTAGAAGAAGATATCTTTGCGGGTAACTTAGGCGGCGCGGTTATGAACCACGCCTTTGTAACGCCAGACCCGCGAGACCTGTTCGATCCGGTCCTATTAAACTCGACCATTTTCTCGCAGTTTTTCAATGACAAGCATGATACACGCCACGGTATGATCGACGGGCGTGATTTTCGCCAGGAGATCGACAACCAAGTCTACCCTTCTCAAGTCTTGCCCCCAGATGTGACCTTGCCCCATAATTATCGACGTCATGCGCCTAAAGACGTAACCTTGCCTGAGTTCGATCCCAACGCCATTAATGCTTACGAGTTTGCTTGGGGCAGTGCGACCTTAGATATTCAAAACGATGGCTTGTGGGACATGTACTACACGGGGGGCCTTTACGGTCGGGGTGGGGGCTTGTTCCCTATCTCGGGCACCAGCCCTGGGCGCATGATGGTCAATGCCACGCAAGACCCGGATCAATTGCGGTTTGAAGACCTGACAGCCGAGCACCATATGTTTAACATTGAGCAGTTACGCTATGATCGACTGGCATCGCAAGGGTATCTCTACCGAGAATCCCCTCGCCAGAATTGGGGCAAGCGCGACACCTTGTACAGCTATGACCGCAGTAACTGGATTTTACAAGGGCCAGGGGTTCAGGAGAAAGTGAGCAATCAGGATATGATCCAAGCGGCTGAAGCTGGCCGAGCGGTGGTGGCCTCGGATTTAAATGGCGACGGCTACTCGGACATTATTGTACGCAACAAAGGGGGCTATGACAGCCGCAGTTCTACGGCGACTAATTTGAAGGTTCGCCAAGACGACGGGACGGTACGTGTGGTGCCCGCCCACAATAATAATTACCCCTCGCCGACTAATTTTGAAGCGGGTAAAACGTGGGTGTATTTAAACAATTATACGGCGAACCACTGGATAAAGGTAAAGCTGGTGGACGATACCCCTGGCTCGTTTAACCGTAATGCAGTGGGGGCGAAGGTGATTATTAACAACCGGGTCGCGCAGTTTTTGCGCTCTGGCACTGGGGGGTTTCAATCTAATAAATTTGAAGCCTTGCTCTTTGGCTTGGGCCAACAAGAGGCCGTGGAGGTCGAAGTGATTTGGCCAGACAAGCAACAAACGCGCAGTCAATTGCAGTTAAACCATCTTAAAAATACCTCCATTTTAATTTCTAAGTCCCACGGACTGGTTAAGGAGCCAAGCTAATGAACGCAATTGATGTATTCTCACTTTTTAGGCCCTTTCTTTTATCGGGGGTAGTCTTGTTTTATGGTTGTGGTGGTGACACGGTGTCTAAAGCACATGAAGGCACTATTGTGGTCAAGCCTTCACTGGAAGACCGTTTACCCGATGGTAGTTTGTATACGCCAGCGACGCAAACCATTTTGCGAGGTCACCACTGGTTGGAAGAGGTGGATCGTCTAGACATCGGCTTTGAATCCTCGGGGCAGGTGCAAGTGACGATGTTACCCCAAGACAATAAAGAGCATTTGTCTTTGCATAACATTAATCCGATTCATTTGGTGCCTTTGCTCAATTATACGCCCGCCGATACCCCTGACGATTTCGATGTGTTTAACCTGATGTTAGCGGAGTATTCTCGCAATGGCATTAGTATGCCTCGGGGGAGTTTGGATACGGATATGACCCTATTTAATACCTCTTTGCAAGAAGGGGTGCCTTGGTCTTTGGCGGGGGCGTTTAAGTTCGAGCCGAACCCTTGGGTGCGCCCTTTGCGTGTATCGATTATTAATAATTGTTTAACGCCGGGGTTGTGGGAGCTTTCGGCGGTGGACAGGAGTGGGGAAATGTACCACGCTTGGTTCGATATGCCGTTAGATCTGTACTTTTCTATGGTGCGTGAGGCGAATGCTTTAGATGGCGGGTTCGATTTAAGCTCGGGCCTGGCATTTAATACAACCCCGGTGGCTTTGGCGTTAGATCGGCTTCGCTCATTGAATAAAAAAGTGGCGGTGTCGGATTTTTCGATTAATCCCTCTGAGGGCGCGGGGTATTCCAGCGATGGTTCCCGCAAGAAGATCCAACGAAATTTTGTGCAGGTTCAGCGCGACGGAAAATGGGCAACGCCTTATTCCCTGCAAGACTTAACCGCTTACCCAACCCGTTTTAGTCGGTTTGTGCCACCGGGGAAATACTCCTCGACGGCCTTTGAAACCTTTGATTTCCGTTTTTTAAGCCAAGTGAAAAAAGCGCATATTAGTGAGGTAAGCCCGAAGACTTTCCACCGAGGGGTGGCACGGGATTACACGGGTTTTGAGGATACGCCCTTTTTGGAGTTAACGTTGGAGCTACAGGATTATTCTTTAATTGTGGGGAATCTTCCTATGAGCTTGTTGGTGCCGCAGGAGGACTTTGTAATTAGTGGCTTTGGTGTGGGGATTTATACCAATAGTGGTCTTGCTGAACGGCGTAAGTTTTTGCTGGAACAAGGCCCCAACCCGAGTTACGCTTATTTAACTAAGCATGGTGGTGGCGACGAGAATAATGCTAGCGACAAGAATAATGCTAGCGACAAGAATAAAGTACACGCGGTGAATTCACATGCTTTGGGGCTGGAGCAAATCTTTATTCGTACGCACCTTGAACAGGATGAGGCTTGGTGGGAAGTGACCTTAACCTCTTATGAGCGGGTGATCGATATTGTGAAGTATCGGGTGCCAGTACCCAAAGTGCTGGAGCAACAAACTCGGGATTATCAGCTGAGTTATGTCTCGCCTATTTATCGCACTTATCGGGATGATAATATTCGTTAGGGGGAGGAAGCCTTTCGTCTTAACCGGTGGGTGTATTAGGACGAAAGGCTTTACGTTAAATGATTTAGATGATTTAGATGATTTAGATGATTTAGACGATTTTCCCTTTTTTACGTAAACGTATCATCGCCGCTATGGCGGGTAGGAATAACCAAAGGCCAGCGGGGATGGGGGTTTGTGCAACCCTAACTGGGTGTGGGCCATCTTGATGATGAATTTCGCCTTCACACACATAAAACCCACCCGCAGTAAAAGGAGGTGTATTTGCACTATTTGCAGGACGACTTCCTGTCCAGCAAGTATCCACGCCTTGTAATGTGGTGACCGGTGACACAAAAGAGGCAAGAATGTTATCAAATGGGTTAGCATTCGGGTTCGACACATCGGCAAGAATCACATTGGCATACACACCGCCATCGGGAACTCTTAATGATTCATCGTCACAGGAATTATCACCAAAACAAGAGTCGAAAGTGCCGCCATTGTTATCTTCTGTGATTCTCATGCGACCCAATGATGGTGGTAACAGGTCGGGTTGAATCAAATCTTCGAATAAATCCACACCGAACAGTTCTTCTGTACGGTCGATGGTAAGAAATAGCCTGGCGTCAATGCCACCAATATTTAATGTGTCTTGACTTTGTAACGACAAAGCAATGACTTCGATGTCAGTAAAGCCAGACTCGCCCGATTGTAGCTCCAAGCCAGAGTTACGTCGAATAATGGTATCGGTGGTGCCCAGATCAAACTCGTCTGAGTCGAGCAAGCTATTGTTACCTTCCAATGCCACGATCCCAAAACCTTGGTCGCTTAAATCGACAAAAGCGGTTCCTACTGTTTCAAACAAGTCATAGCCAGGTTCGATAGTGATGGCATGAGCATTTGCCGGTAACCACCCCAAAACTGCGGTTACCGCGAGAGCCTTTAGTGTACCAAAGTCGTTTAAATATGATAATTTCATTTTGAAAACCTCAAATTAAGACAATAATGAGTTAAAGAATAAAAATGTAGATTTTAATCCTGCGCCACAATGTACGTTGAGCTGCCACTTGACGTTTTAGCATCGAAAGCAAACAATGCTTGGCGACATTAACACCACTAAACTAAACATGTAAAGTAATTATGAGGTGGGAAGTGTTTTGTGTTTGGATATCTAGAGTAGTGCTAGATATTGGCAGTTCAAAATAGATTGAACCGATTGGATGGGGAAAACCCCTACGTTCTGATTTTGTCCGCTAAACATTGTCGACGTCCAGGATACTGACTATAGTATCCTATTTAAACGAGGAAACATAACATGAAATACAGTGGGTGGGGAGTGTTATCCGTAGTAGTGTCGTCGATGGCATTGTCGTCTCTTTCATATGCAGCATCCGAACCAGACTATAGAGGGTGGTACGTGGGCTTAGGAGTCGGTTCCTCGAAGTACGACCCAGACGTCCGAGTTAGCATGCTCAATGATAGCGACACAAGCTATACGGTTTTTGGTGGGTATCGTTTTAACCGTTACTTCGCGTTGCAGGGCAACAGCATCGATTTTGGCCCCTATGAAGGCAATAGCGACCGGTTTCGATCAAGCGAAGAGCTAAGCGGTTTTAGTATGACGGCGGTGGGGATTTTACCTATCACGGGTAGTGATTTTGACGTGTTTGGCCGTTTGGGCTTAGCCTCCATAGACTTTGAGCAAACCATCACCCGTATAGACGAGACTTTCCTCTCTGGGTTTACTTTGAGCACCGAAAGTAGCGGTAATGGTTTGGCGGCGTCATTAGGGGTAAACTATACACCCTCCAGCTTTGATAAACTCACCTTTCATTTTGGCTATGATATAGTCTATTTCGAGACGACGACCTCGCTTGATGACGGGCCTACCGACCCTAATTCCGTGACGCTCATAGGGGCGGGGGCACGCTATAATTTCTAGCCAAAGCGAAGCTTTTTCCCGAACTTCTTAAACCGGCTACCCACTTTCTTGGCCGCTCCGGTGACGGCCCCTTTCACCTCTTTCGCCACGTCTTCCACCCCCTCCTCGATATCCTGGGCACTCAATATTGAGCCCTCTACGATGGGGGCGGCTTTATTGGCTACGGGGTTGACGTTAATGTTCTTCAACATACTCTTTACGTAGCCGCTGGACGAATGCGCACTTGCCACCTTGGTCAATTCGACCAGCTCGTTAAGTACATTGTTGGAATGGCGATAGTCCAACGTTAACCGGTTGCCCGACGCTATGGTAATACTGAGCGGGCTATGGCGATATTCCATGAGCTTTTTACCGGCGATGCTCAGGTTTTTAGGGGGCGACTCGGGGACTTTGTCGTCTTTGTTGACCAAGCGGAAGCTACAGCCTTTAAAGCGTTGTTGGTACAAGCTACAAAACGCTTTGTTCCCCACTCTTGGTTGGCCATAGGTATAGATACTTTGTACGTTAAAGCCTCTGTTGGTCAAGTCCATCGCGGCCAGTACGGCCATGGCGCCGCCTAAACTATGCCCGGTAATGTAGATGGGCTTATTTTTATTATTGTGCTTTTTTAACTGTGTGCATACGGCGGATTTGACTTGTTGATACGCTCGGTGAAACCCGTGGTGAACTTTGGCGCCATAGGCGTTGACTTGATCGGCGTCTAAGTCTGTCGTGATGTCTTTTATCTCAGAGGTTTCTGTGCCGCGAAAGCACAGTAATATCATGTGGCTGTTACTGGCAATAAAGCATTGCGAGTTTTTTCGGTTAATAAAATTAAAACGTTTAAGCTTCCACTGGTTGCAGACTTGTTTACGTATTTGGTTGGCATTACGGTAGATGATATTGGAACATACGCTTAGCCAGTAAGCGTTTTTAGGGTCATAACGGCTTGTATTGGCGTTGAAACTAAATATTGGCACCTATAGTCACCTTCTGTTGGGGTATGGTAAAGGTAAGTCTAAGGTGCTTATGTTGACAATGCAACTATCCGTGCAAGGGACAAAGTTAGCTTATTTTATATTCTGACCCTAGTTGTCTAAAGGCCGACAATTGATCTTTAAGGGTGTTATGGGAAAAATAGACCATGGCCTTATTTAAATGCTCGGCCATACCCACTTGATAGTATTCAACCATATCACGGTGTATCTCGCTAACCAAAACCTGTTCTGCGAAAATCAAGTACCCATTGTAACCGATACCTTTAAAATCGGAGTGTGTCTTGTACAAGAAACGATTCAAAAGCTCATAATGACACTTGACTAATGCCTGCACCTCTTTGGCGTCTATTGGTAGGTGCATGCAATGGGCATAGTGCATTAGAAACTTATTGTTTTCCTGCTTTTCGTATTCCGCATCCTCTTGGCTGAGCTGCCCTAGCGTTTTCATCCAATCGTCCAAGGCATCTTGTCCGGCTTGATCCAAAATCATCTTGTCCCAGTGTTCTATCTTTTCTTTGGGGATACCCTCAAATAATATCTCTGCGTTGCGTTTTCCGTTAATTATTGTCATAGATGCCTCGATACTGTCGATCATATGTTGAGTTGTTTTTTGTCGCATTAACAGCATACTTTTTTGCTTGTCGAGCGCGCTTAACATATCGAAATCGTCGGCATTGAGCAGCGCCGAAATGTCGTTAATGCTAAAATCAAGCTCGCGATAAATGATGATCTGCTGGAGCAATAAAAGGTGCTTTTGATGGTACTCACGATACCCGTTATCCTGACGGCGAATGGGCTTTAGTAAGCCAAGCTTGTCATAATGATGCAGGGTGCGTACGGTGACGCCCGTTTTCTGGCTCAACTGACTAACACTGTAAACCTGCTTATCCTTCATGCTCATACTCATTGCTCCGTGCGGTTGCTCATTATCGTTGCTCACTGTTTGCTACCTCTGTCGACGTGGATTGTCTTGAGGGTTGAATCATGAGGTATGACGTGACGTTAGGGTCAAGGGCTTTTTTTATTAGCAGATAATATAGTTGGCATTTTTTTTGCTATAATTTCTATATGCTATAATAATGCTCGACAATATGTCACAAATGCGGTCAAAAAACACACTTTTTTTGGTTTTATTTGGATTATTTTGAAAAGGGTAGCAGTAAATTGTGCCAACACAGCATACAATTGGGCACCTTTTAGGCAAAATAACTAATAATCAGATAATAGAATAATAGGTGTCGCGTTTATGTCGCAAAGCATGTCAGAAACCATATCAGAATCGACAACTTGGGAGGGTGATAGCCAGACCGTGTCAGAACCACTGAACAGAACAGCAAAGCTAAAATTGACCGAAAAGCTCGGTTACGGCCTGGGAGACGCGGGCTTTAACTTCTATTGGGCTATTATTGGCTCGTATTTACTCTTCTTCTATACCGATATTTTTGGTTTATCTGCCGTGGCGGCAGGTACCATGCTCCTGGTGACCAAAGTTATTGATGCCATCACAGACCCCGTCATGGGCGCTATCGCCGATAGAACCCAAAGCCGCTGGGGTAAGTTCCGACCTTACCTGCTGTTTGGGGCCATCCCCATGGGCGCCGCTGCGGTACTAACCATGAGCACCCCCGACCTAGGCGACACCGCCAAGATCGTATGGGCTTACGGTACGTACTCGATGATGATGCTGTGCTACACCATCCTAAGCACCCCTTACTCCTCTCTGGCTGGCGTGATCACGGCCGATACCAAAGAGCGTAACTCGGTGTTTGGTACGCGCTTTTTCTTTGCTAATGTTACAGGCGCTGTTGTGGGGGTATTTACTCCTTTGTTAGCTCAGGGCTTCGCCACCGACGGTAATATCGCCTCGGGTTGGCAAATGACGATGGCTCTGTATGCCACCATTGCCACGATCTTCTTCTGGATCTCCTTCGCGACCACCAAAGAGCGTGTTCAACCGCCTAAAGCGCAAAAAACCAATCCTATCGATGATATCAAAGACTTAATCAACAACAAGCCTTGGGTGATTTTGTTCGCCTTGGCCTTGATCATCATGATGACCATCACTTTCCGAGGCAGCTCGGCGACCTATTACTTCAAATACTTCGTTGAACGTCCCGACCTGATGGGCGCCTACATCGGACTCCAACTGGGCGCTTATGCCGTGGGTTGCTTGTTCTCCCCTATGTTAACGCGTTGGATTACAGACAAAGCTAAGCTGTTAATCTTGCTTATGGGGATTGTGGGTGTGTTAAGTGTGGTCTTTGCCTTTATCCCTAAACCCGACAAAGCCGGTGTCTACACCGTACTCGAAAGCGGCGCGGTGACCATTTCGGCCGAACAATTGCTGGGTGAACCCGTGGCTAATGGCGATACCGTGACTTGGTATGAGCACAAAAAACAGTACAAATTCTTCACCCTGCGCGAAGAACTGGACACCACCACGGCAAGCCTGAGCCTAAGCGACGCAGAGAACCGCGCCTTTAGTGTGATTAAAACAACCGCGGCGGGTGTGGCTAACGATAGCTCGACCATTCCAGTGGAAATCATCATCATGTTCATTCTTAACATTATGATTAGCTTGGCATTAGGGCCTAAGTCGCCGATTGCTTGGTCGATGTACGCCGATGCTGCCGATTATAACGAATGGAAAACCGGCCGACGCGCTACGGCGATGACTTTCTCTGCCGCTACTTTCTCACAAAAACTCGGCGGTGCTTTGGGCTCTGCCGGTGTTGCTGCAGTGTTGGCATACGTGGGCTACGAAGCGAATAAGATTCAAGAAGGGGCTTCGGTCGATAGTATTGTTTACCTGCAAACGATCGCGCCTGCATTCTTTGCCTTTGTGGCGATTGGCGCACTTAAGTTTTACGACTTAAGTGGCGATAAACTAGAGCAGATCCAACAAGAGTTAAAAGCTCGCGAGCAAAGTTAAACCACCCTTCTAGTATCACCCCGGCGCTTGCTGGGGTGACTTCTCCCCTTCTATTCTCCCCCTATTTTTCATGACCTCCCGACAAGTATCCACTCAAGCCGTTTGGCGTTGCTGTTTATTGCTGGTGTTCGCACTAAGTTTCCTCGCCGGGTGCTCGGTGAACGCCCCGCAAGGCGACCATTGGCTGGGCGAAGATAAGCTAAAACACTTTACCGTATCGGCAGTAATTGCAGCGGCAGCCACCGAGCAAGCCGAGCAGCAAGCGTTAAGCGACTGTGAAGGTGCACGATTAAGCGTGGGGGTGGTGCTGAGTATAGGGGCCGGTAAAGAGTGGTATGATCAAAATATTAAGGGCACTTATTGGAGCTATAAAGATATGGTGTGGAATTTGGCCGGGGCGCTGGTCGGTAGCGCCGTGGCCGGGGAGTGTTATTAGGGGAGTGTTTTATTCGGCGAGTGTTTAAGCTCACCTACCCTTCATAAAGAAAGGCTTGCAAAACCTGCTCGTCCAAGGCATCCTGCGAGCGGTCTGGGAAGCCCTTCCAACGAATCTTCCCTTCCGGGTCGATTAAGACCACATGGGGGATACTGCTCACTTGATAATAGTCGTACAGTTGCTTGGATGAGTCGATAGCCGAGAAGTAATCGATGGGGATGTCTTTGGAAAACTCATTAATGGTGCTCTCCTGTTCGTCGGAAATCCCAATCACCACCAAATCTTTGCCATATTTAGCGTAGTACTCGTTCATCTCGGGAATCGATTTTCGACAAGGCTTACACCATGTGGCCCAAAAGTCTAACAAGATATATTTACCCTCCGTATTGGGCACTTGGCTAAGCCACTTCTCGACGTGAAGGGCCGGGGCTTTCTTCCCTATGTAGCGCTTAACTAGCGGTTTTAGATCATTGCGCTTTGCTTGCAGGTTCAGGTAGTCTATTACCTCTTGTCGGTGGCTGTCCCTGTCGGGCAAGTAGAGGGTTAGATCGTTATTGTCGGCGGCGTATACGGTTATGGCGTCGGCATTGTCCGGGTCTTTTTCGAGCTCGACGATGTTACTGTGGTAAAGGTGATCGACGTTGAATTGGCTATGGAGGAAGTTTTGCCCGTCGGTATCACGATACACCGAGATCAAGCGCTTATTGGTCACCACGTTCATATCATGCTCGTGAATGTAGGCATGGTTGGCATAATAATAAAGAATGGTCTCGTCTTTTTCTAAAGGCGCGTTTTGCTGAATTAAACCGAGCACGCGTGGGGGAAGGTTGGCCCCGGTCACAATCGCTCTGTCAGGCAGATACCCTTGCTGTGTGAGGTATTCCATGCCCGCCCATGTCCCATACGATAACATTCCAAAGACGATAATAAACCGGAGTAATATTTTCATGTGCTTGTCCTAATAGGCCGGTGCTGCGTAAACATCGTCATCTTCTTCGGGTTGGATATTTAATAGTCGGTTTTGGTTGTTGATACACAGTAACACCAGCAACAATAAGGTGCATAATTGAAACAATATGGAGGGGGTTAGCATTTGCAATAGGCCTTCGCTTAAGCCCAGAGGGTAATAGAGGTGGACGCTGTTAGCTATGGTGTAAGCTAGCGGCACGCTACAGAGGTATAAACCGATGAGTTTTTCACCGCGTAACAGTATGAGCCCTAGAATTATGACCGGTACGCTGTACAGCGAGGTGAGGATAGCGAGCCAAGACATTTGTGCGGCGGTAAACAACGCTGCGATGGTCATTAACACAAACAAGGCAGTGATGATGATATCTAGCATGCAGGTGTAAAGCACTGGAGAGGGATAGGTTTTTTCGCGAAGTAGCTTGGGGCAATTGATTGAGGCCACGGGCGATTTGAAAGAGGCAAACAGAGCCCCCCCTACTTTGGCAAAACCCACCATGAGGAAGATAAGGGTAAGGCTGGCGAGCACCGTGGTGCCTATATCTTCTATGGCGAGATCTTTGACGATTAGGTCTTTGGAGCCATGGTGAGCAAACATCACCATGAAGGGTAATACGCTGATAACACCATATACGCCATGACGTCGTTTAAATAGCAGCCCGCCTACGACTAAAAATACAAGCCCAAAGATAGACACGAATGCTATAAGCGGCACCTGACCTATGACGATTCCTAAGGTCTTATGTAGATATGCCTCGAAGGTGACGGTTTTTTCGACAACATTGGTATAATACTTTGAAAATATGATAGGGTATAGTATTGACAAGTACAGAACGATCAACATTTCTTCAAAGTTTCGGAGGCTACTCCATGTCATGTTATTATAGTCTTTTTGAATAATGGATCGCGTTAGTGTACATATTGTTGGATTCATGTGCAACTTTGGTGAGATGAAGCGGTTAGTCGGCACTACCCATCATGATATCCGGCCAGCTCGCTGTTTTCACCGAATATCGGGCTGCCTAGTGCCTTGTCGGATAGCTCAATGTTGGGTTTTAACATGGTGGCGTGTCACACATGCTCGGATAAGCCGGTAGAGATAATGGTTCCCCCCTGACATTTGAGCCAAACTACGCTAGTCATTCGCCTTCTTTTGCGTTAAGATTTTTTAGGATAAACTCTGCTTTCTCCCGGCTTCCCTTGTTTAACGACGCCTCTAAAAACTCGCGTAAAACGACATTCTCACGATCTAAATCAACCAATGCATAAACAATATTCACGGTAGCTCCTTCCCAATATTCATCATGGATATTGCTTTGTAATATTTTTTCACATTTGTCTATGATCACCCCTTTATGCTCACTTTTAAAGGTGGGGGCTACATCTGCGATCACGAAAGAGGTCTTTAACCGGATGGATTTAGAGGCAGAGTCCATGGATTGGATGATTAAGTCGGTAGCGCGGTCGGTATCCAGCTCGAACAACACTCTAGCATACGCGCCATCGCTTTTTAGCTTTTCTGCCACGATGTCGATAATTTCTGGATTAGTCTTGAACATTTTAGCCAATGACTTTGAGGCAGTCTTATTGTTTGAAAAAAACTCTGGCCGTTCAACTTGTAGTAGCAGTGCCTCTATAGCCTGTTTATTGAAGGGGTCTATTTCGGGAAGTAACTCCAGCGCTTTAACGCCATAATATGCAGAACCAACATAAACGCCATCGAGGTAATCACGTTGACTATAGTAGATGTTCTTTATGAAAAATGGAATGGCCGCTTTGGCTAAATCGCCATACTGGACTATGGCTTCCATTGCAGACTCTCTTACTAACCCGCTTTCATCTTTTAACAAAAGCATTAATTGATCAAAGCTTTGCTTATTGCCTTTTCCAACGATACCCAAGCCCCTAGCACTACAGCTTCGTATGTGCCAATCTTCACTCCTTGTGGATGCTATCAATTTTTCAACAATATTGGCATTAGCTTGTTTAAGTTTTTTTAAGATATTGACCCCAGTACAAAAGGAGGAAGAATCAAGGTGGTTCAGGTTCCCTAATACAATGTCGAGCAATTCGGTGTTATCGAGCCCTCTTTTTAATATTTCATCGGTGGCTTTATGTCGAAGTCGGTGTTTTTTATGCCGTAAATATGAAATTAGTTCATCTTTTGTTAATTCATCGAACTTGATATTAAGTAACTTATAACCGCTAATCACTTTACCCTGAAAAAAGTATGCAGTACTGGCAAAAAGTAACAAAGCGATACTAAATAATGTTATATGTTTTTTCAAGCTGGATTTACCCTCTTACATTGGGGTGGTAAAGGGTGTAAAGGGGCATCTTGATTAACCGGATTTGGATGCCCTATGTGCCCCGTGACCTCTTTATTTCCGGCAAGAGATAGTAGCCTCAGCCGCCTTACCAGGCAGTAACTCAATATCTGCCACACTAAGTGCAAGCTCCCCATCGGTCACCAATTTCCAAACGGTTTGCACAAACGACATATCCACCCCTTTGTTAGCAAAGCAAGCTAGATCAATCGAGAGCGGTTTCCATTCATTCAAAGGCAATTGCTTAAGGTGGTCTTGAATAGGAATTTCTACTTCACATCGCTTATCCCCGCACCCTTTCATGCCGACAAACACTTTAGACGAAGGCGCTTGCTCCAAACGAATATAAAAACGCATGGCGGTATTGGCTTTTACGTAATCTTCCCAATTGGTTTTGGCTAGGGATTCTATATAGGTGATCCCCGCGCCGTG
>JACLAC010023974.1_pt1 | contig 16594 bp, 22 predicted proteins | sample 8027881 | NCBI WGS metagenome assembly JACLAC01 (sample SAMN15725517, study PRJNA655200) | protist metagenome | isolation source: fluorescence activated cell sorting (FACS) single amplified genomes of... | place: Spain: Blaines Bay Microbial Observatory, Mediterranean Sea | collected 2016-01-19
TCATCAGCAGCAGCAGCATCAACATCATCATCATCATCACCATCATAATCATCTGGCACCGCCCTGCTTTCCCCTGCACAAGTCGCACGAAAAGGGACGCCACCCAGCGGACACTCACGCGACACGAAGTCGGACGATCATTCGCTTCAGCGCCGCAGAGGCAAGGGCCCATCATGAGAAGGAAACCGCAAGGGCCACCGCGTGTCCTACCTCCTTTGCGTCTGGCCCCGCGCAGAGAAGGCGGCAGAGGCGGGCGAAACGACTGATCTGCCAAACCACCAGTTCGGCCGTCTTCGACGGGCAACCCTTTCGACCAGGAGAATTTTTTGAGTGTTCCAAGGGGGCGACACAGATCTCTGGTGCGGATTTGTTTGCCAATTGCTCAACACGTACAGTGTGACATGTTGCCGTGCCTCCTCGCGCCTTTGACGTGCGAGGGCCCCCCTCCATGCACATGCGCACTCACACGGGGTGCAACTTGCACCACGGGGGCTGGACTGCTCAAGCGAAGGCCCAAGGGCACACACTTGCGCGCGTGACGCGGGTTGCACATGCTTACAGAGGAAACAGCGATTGCCGTGGAGTCCCCGCGCGGCCCAGAAGCTTCTCAGGCCCACTCACTCCTGGTCAGCCGCCTGGGAACTGCAATATGTGGTCTGTCGTTGCCCATCAGCGGGCAGCATTGCGAGGACACTCGAAGCCTACAAAAATAAAAAATCGTTGAAACAATCCGGGTGGCGGAGCTGCGACCCCTTCCAACATGGAAATTGCGAGCCGATTGCACGTGACGCAGACTTCACACCGATGGTGACGGAACTGAGAGTGGGCCTGGCTAACACCTTCATCCAAGTTGAAAACACCCATACCGATTGGCGGTATGCAACGGAACATGCTTATGCTTTCATAGGTGCCCCACCCGAATGTCAGCTGAAAGCCGTTCAAATTTGTGAACCCCTGATTGGGGCGACAAAATCTGACCACAAGCCGCTTTTGTGCGTGACCCAACTTCCCCGCCCGCGCGTTGGAAACTGCAACAACGTGAACAACATATTGCCAACAGGGGAAACATTGCGACATTTCGATTACCCTGCGAGTGACGGGACCCCGGGAGACAAGCTTTGGGCAACGGACCTGAGCTTTGCCAAACTTAACACCATTGCCACACGACATGAAGGTGCTACCATGCCTACTCTCGACAAGGTCACGGTCTCCACTAGCTACGCAGCCAAGCACGGGTAAGCTTTCGCGACGACGGCAAACATGCGACGCATATAACAGCTGAGGAACGCAACTACCTGCGCTCTTTGGAACAATTGCGAACACAAACTATGTCACACAATTGGCGCCGTGAAATGAATCACGAACTCTTCAGCGAACGACGACAATTTGCGATTATCAACACAGCGAGACAACTCGGCCAACAGGCATCCTGCCTGTATTGGAGCTATGGACGACGACAACATCCAGTGACAGTTTCTGCATGCAAGATTGCCGATGCAAAGGGAAACGACTACCCTAGGCCTCAGTGGGGTACGGCATTGGCAACGCATTTTGCGGACATGTATTCTGCCGACGAGGACGAAGCAAACAAATTCATGAACTTGTTCACCGACATCGACATTTATGCTCTTTGTGAAGAGCAAACACATTCATTAACTTGTTCACCGACATCGACATTTATGCTCTTTGAAGGCAACCCCGATGCAGCGATCCCAGCTGAGCACCTTTCCAACATTGCTGGCGCCTGAGCCCGCGATTACGACAGCCAAGGAATTCATTCTCGTCTATGGTAGTGGGGCGAAACAACACAGACCAATGCAGGCTGGGGTTTCATAGTCACGCATAGCGACAACTGCATTGCGATTGACGGTGGGCAAGGCTTTTCGCACTTCGGGCTCTTTACGCATCTGCGGGGAAGCGGATGCCGTACCTTTTTATGATCAGAACGTTGCGAGGGAAACTGCAGCGGCTGAAGCAGAGATTGCTGCGATTGACGCAGCGCTTGCATGGGTAAACACGTCGAAGCACAAGTGTACAGCTATCTACTACGACTGCGAACTTGCTGCGAACAACATCAGGGAGACCTGCACATCTCCAGTTGGGGAATGCGAGCACAACACGCGCAAGAGAAGCGATACAATGCCATCACACATGGCAAACTGTTTCATGCACGCGAGTGCACACACATAGGAACCCAACTACGCTGCACACATGGGATCGACTGGTAACGGCATGGCTGTTGATGACTTCATGAATTTCATGGAATATGTGAATGATAGCGAGGTGAACACGGAACAGGATGATGCGAGTGAACATGACGAGATGGACTGGATCACTGCTGCTAAGGGCGACCCGTCTATTGCCAGACAGCCCCCCTCACCAAGCGAAACATGCCTTTACATGACGCGAATTGTTTGGAAGCGAAGCGCAGCCTCAACACTGGTCGTGGTGTGGGAACATATGGAGCCAGCACCGAACTCATCCAAGCGTACGGCTTCAAGCTTCGCTTCATATGCTGGCACCTGCTGTGGGGCCGATTTTTGGGGGTCGTCTAGCCCACAGTCGTGGGAATGCAGTGCGGCTGTGCTATTTCCAACATTCAGCGCGGCAAAAGCAATGAACGATTTTCGACAAGTGTGTTTTGTATGCCACGCTAAGCAACATGTACGGAGCGATTCTGCTGCGAAAACTGAGACCCGGTTCCAGAAATGATTTGCTGTTGGAACAATTATGCAGCAAGCCCAACCGACAGTGTGCTGACATGATCACACATGCCATGCTCATTATGGAAAAACAAGAGCATTCTGCTTTCCGCTGCTCATCTTCAAACTTGACTGGGGGAAAGGCCTTTGCTAACGCTTATCGTTCCGCTGTTGGAGAAATGCTCAATGGAACCGACATGCCTAAACACTTTGCTGCTGCGATGATGCGTGAACTTGCCGACATTTCAATTAAACCTTGCCTAGACGGCATCGTTACGAACGCGGTGCCCTTGCTGCGAGGCATCCGACAAGGAAGACCAGAAAGCATGGACCTGCTCATAGAGACGCTGTGCTTCCACCTGCAACCGTTACTGGGCAGCTGGCAACACCGAACATTTGCACTTTTCCTGCCACAAGATTGCGCTTTCGAACCGCACGCCTTTTGGAGCGCACTTGTGGGCTATGCGGATGACTTGTTCATGCTTGCTGACTCAACGAATCTCAGCATCGCCCAGCACAACTGTGCATGGATTGCGAGCGATACTGTGTGGGCAACTATATGTTTCTATGGTGAGAGCATTGCGCGCTCGCCTTCCTTGAAGGTATTGGGCTGTTGGGTTAGCCAAACGGCTCTTCGAATGGAGCCTTGAATGACCGTGCAGCTTCTATGTGGCAGGCATTGCACAGAACCAAGCACCTTTTGTTGCGGCACGGGGTGGCCATCGACAAACACGTATGCGACTTCTGCAAACTACAGCAATGAGCGTTTTGCATTGGTCTTTGCCGACATGGCACCTCGAACAAGTTGAGACCATAACTTTGCGTTGTGTGCACTGCAACATGGTGGCACGCATGCTGCGCTTGAACAAGAAACCATATCGGTCATGGGAGAGATGACGCAAGGATAGTTTTGTATGGAGCTTTGCATACTATTCATGAATTAGGCTTCCAAGCAGCCGACGAAGTGTACTGGAACGGCATGTGGGACTACTGTGGGCACGCCGCTAGATTTGACAGAGCGAGAAGCAGTTTCCATCTCTTGAGATTCAGACCACTGACCTGGTGGAGAGAAAACAAGCAGCAGAAAGCCAAGCGTATTTGCCATTGTAGACCAGGGCCACAGCGACGTTTTGAAGAGCCGGTGGACAATTGTTGCATGCTCTCGAGAGACAAATGGACTAGCATGGCGCAGGACAAAGAATTTTGGGCAAGCCAGCGAGATGCCTTCGTCCAAGCACATAGACTATTTTCTAGAAGTGGTGCTGATGCTAGCACAGCATGAATGTGCTGACCAATTTTGATATACAGGAGAGCCTGAATGCTATAGTGAGTGTAGGTCGTGTGTGATCACCGTTCGCTGGCCGGACGTCAGGTGAGTCATCATCATCAGCTGCATGCGGACCCTTCAGTTCTACGTCTACACCGGCGCTGCGAGCCTCAATGCCTTCGCGAACAGAGCTATGCATCTCGTGCGGCTCTCTTTTTATGAGGCCTTTCTGCGGACTTTGATAGGGACTGCTGACGCGGTCGGCAAACGCGCTTATTGCGCGCTGATGCATCATGTGCGGAACTTTGAGGAAGACACGATGCTTACTGTGAGGAACTTTGTGGAAGACACGGAGTCCATCGCTCAGGACTTTTTGCAGCTCTTCATCACGTTCACTGAGCCCCAACATCCGTGCGTTGGCACAAACCGGACGGGCGCAGCCATGCCACTAGCATCAACACCGGCCCAGCTTCGGCGAGGCTGTGAACTCGTCTGAGTTTCAGCTTGACATGACCTCACTTGCCGAGTTGGAGCAGAGGGGTGATCTCGTGATGAGGCAGCATGCGACCCACTTGCTGATCTCCAAGCAACAGCGCAAGTTGACAGAGGGTGAGGAGGTCCCCTGTGTTGACGCAACATCAATCTTCCTCAGCTGCTTCAATGTGGAGGCGGCGTGAGAGCCGATTCGTTTTCTCCACTCCATGAGCACAGCACTGCGCCTCTCTCGCGATCGTGATGCGGCTCATGCGGAGTGAGAGTATGCTCCGACGGAGTGAGCGCATTTACATGTTCATATATTGCCCCTACTCCATCAACTGCTTTCTGCTCATGTGTCTCACGACGTTGCGCCGAAAAGGGCTCCCGTGAGGGAGTGAGCGACAACACTTATGCGTTTGTGTGCTCCATGCGTTGACAGTCAACAAACTGTCAGCAACGTGACACAACGCATGACAATATGCGCGAATGTGGAGGTGCCAGGCCAGACTGCCCGTCTTCACAACCAAATGTGCGGTAACGACCCAACGAAACGACATGCTGTCTAAGCACGGGTCTTCCGGCTATCTTGCCGGTGACATAGGCCGTTGTGGATGAAGACTTGTGCTAACAGTTCTTCTTGCTTGGGCTCTTGTCTGTGGCCGCCTCGTTTTGCATTTATGTTGTTGGCGTTTCATGCGTTGGCTTGCCAACCAACTGACAATACACGTGACACAACATGACAAGAGCGCGACGATTGCTGCCCTGCACACTTTGAATTTCGGTGCTAACCATCACTTTCGGGTCAGCGGTGCATTGCGGAAGCGATGGACGCTCATTGAGGTGCCCCTTTCCACTATCATTGCTTGATCCAGCATGAGCAGTGCTACACCTGAAACTTAAGGAAACTTTGCGCTATTACATTTGCGGCATCTTGGCATTAGGGCGCTGCGGCAGCAGCAGTGGCAGCATGCTAATGAGACATATCCGAATGCCTTTTTGGCTTGCGGTCCTGCGCTCTCACTCTGTTGCGTGCTTGCGGAGTGAGCTGCCGCACGTCCGTGCTCTGCTGTACCATCAGTTTACCGAGTTTGTGCAAGTTAGTGCTCGTCTGCATTATACATTTACTGCGTAGCAGCAAGTCCGGGCCAGTCTGTCGTATCAATATACTGCGTTTGCGCAAGTCCGTGCTCGTCTGTCTTGCTAGCTTCTTGCGACGTTCTTGCTAGTATTCTACGATTTTCTGGCCACCAGCACCATCGTCAGCTGGCTACTGACCGTATGCATTTTCCTCAAGCCTTTTAGCTTGGCCAGGCTTTTCACACTTGCGTTTCTCACCATGACCTCGCAAACCCATGCCATGCATCTCGACGACGATGAGCAGCATACTGCGTCGCAGGCGCAGCCAGTGGAGCAGCACGCGCAGCCAGGAGGGATCCACGTGAGGAAATAAGCGACGTAAGCAATGTCAGCGTTTTGCGAACTGCCCTGACAGTGACGTGATACAACGATAGAAACATCACCCTTTATAACTGGAGAATGGGAGGCCACTACGTTTATCAATGTGATCTGCTGACTTAGTTTCTTGCTCACTGCAACCCGTGGCTGTCTACAGTTAGTGCTAACGTGAGCAGCAGCAGCGCTGCTATACGTTATATACGTGCGATTGAGATGCGTAAGCAAACGCTGCTTGCCAAACGCAATATTGCTGATTATACCACGAGCTACATGATGAAGGCGCTGCGTGCTCGCCTGTTGAGGCCACAACGTCTCGTGAGCTTTGCTGCGACGGCGGCGGCTGTTAACTGTTTGGGAACTTGGGCGCTGCTTAGTTGGGATCATAATCTTGCAGCTTTTGCGCCAGAAACCGAGCTTGCTGCGGCGGTGCGTGACCCGGCGGCGTTCAGACAAAGCCTGTCGAACTTTATCATATTCATGCGCGATCAGGTCCCATGCTGGGTGAGCGTGAGGCCAGGCAAGCATGCGCTTGCGCGTTTTGAGCTCGAGACAGCAAAGAGAACACGCTGATAACACTGAGGTTTCACAACTTGCACCCCCCATGCCGCTTCATACTGAGCATATCACAGTTCCGAATGAGCAGGTCCTGATGACGATTCAGGGCGTGCGTGACAGCATCTATGCGTTTTGTGTGATATCCATGCGTTGACAGTGAAACATCTGGCAAGAAAGTGACAATAGGTGCACGGGACACCGTCCCCGCCCCGACTGCCCGTCTTCACCCGTTGTGCGGAAAAAAGGCAACGCGTCACGACAGGCGTTGCTTTGCGTATCAGGAGAACATCGTCTGCCATGCGCTCGTGCGGCAGCTTCACAACGTCATTGCGTCCTGGCACGATCCCCAAGCGGAGCTTTGCCATCTTATGAACGTCGAGGCAGACACGGGTGCAACTGTGAGGAGTTGCGATTCTTCACCACGTTCACTGTGGGAGGACGCGATCGCTATTGCTGAGGATGCGGTCCGCTGAATGCTCAGGAATCAGCCGGCCAACTTGAAACGTTGTCTGCATTATGAGCAGACGGAGTGGGCGCACACACATGTGCATGAAACAGGCCCCCTCCCACCCACTCCACGAGCTCACTCTTGCCAGCGTTTCATGCCACACGCACCATCTTGTCCGTGTGCATTCTGCTCATACGGAGTGATAACATTTAACACGTGTACAGAGGGCCGCCCACGCCATGCGCTCACTTATGCTGATGTCTCTCGCGCTGTTGCGCGCACGTGGGCTTCAGTGAATGCGTCGACACGCAACGCAGTGACAACAGCACAGGTGCGCAGGACACCGTCCCCGTCCCGACTGCCCGTCTTCACCACCCGATGTGCGGAACAGACCCCGCGACACGACATGCTGTCCAAGCACGAGCCTTACTCGCATCTTGCTTGCGGCATATGCAGTTGCTGATGAAGACTTGCTGCTATATCATTTCTTCTTGCTCGAGCTATTGTCAGTGGCCGCTTCGTTATGCGTTAATGCCGTTGGTGTTTCAAGCGTTGGCTTGACAAGAAACTTGCACGGCAGTGACACACACATGACATCACACCTACTCGTCATTGTTGCCCGCTGCCTTCCGACCTTCGGCGCTAACCATCACGCTCGCGCCATCTGTGCAACGAGGACACGATAGGCGCACGCCTAGGGTGTACCCTTTCTATCCGTTAGTTTGCATTAAGCCAGAATAATTTTACACCTTAAGGAAGCTATCATACGTAACATTTGCGGACACTTGCCATCAGGGCGCATTGCTTGACAATACCGTGAGGGTGGGGTATCGATAGGCATATACATATATACAGAGAGAGAGAGAGAGCGACACATATAGAGTGAGCGAGCTGTCGAGTTAGCTGGTCATCTCTTCTTGCTTGCATTGCAGCCTTTTGCCGTCTCGTGTTGCATCCATGCTGCTTGTGGTGTTTGATGCGTTTGCTTGACACCAAACTGACAGTACAGTGACAACACATGGCAATAACGCTGCTATTGCTGCCCATGCACACGCAACTTCAGTGCTGACAAGCACTTGCCGACCAGCTGTGCATTGCTGAACCTATCTGCACGCATGAAACGGGGTGCCCCGTTTCCATTATCAGTTCTGATCCACTGCGCGTCGTGCTACACTCTAAACGTAATGAAACTATGCGCCATAACATTTGCTGCGCCTTTACATCAGGACGCGGCTGCAGCAACAGTAGCACCATGCTAACTATACCGTTTCCGCATGCATTGATTGCTCACGGTCCTGCACTCTCCCTCGGCGGCGCACCTGTTGCGTGAGCTTGCGCAAGTCCTTGCTCTGCTGTGCTTTCAACTTGCAGCGTTGGTGCATGCACGTGCTCGCCAGTAGTATAACACTTCTGCGTTGCAGCACGTCCGTGCCTGACTGCAGTATCAGTTTACTGCGTTTGCGCAAGTCCGTGCTCGTCTGCCGTGCCCGTTTCCTGCGACGCCCTTACGCGTTTCTCGCGAGCTTCTTGTGGCCAACACCATACCTTACCTAGTACTTGCCCGTCTGCATTTTTGCTCAAGCCTTTTCGCTTGGCTAGGCTTGCTTCACATTTTTGCGTTTCTCACAATGACCTCGTGCGCCCATGCCATACATCTCGACGACGATGCGCGGCACAATGCGTCGTAGGCGCAGCAAGTGTAACACCATGCACAGCCATAGGTCCCAACTACGATTCATGCGAGTGACGTTGACGTCTATGTGAGGAAACTACGTACACACGGTCAGACACTTGCGAATAGCCTTGACGTTTGCGTGAGAACGACAATCGAACAAGAGGGTGCGCGTCTCGTGCGCATTGCTGCGACGGAGGAGGAGCGGATCTGCGTGGACACTTATCTGTTGCTTGCTTGGGTCCAGCATCTTGCAGCCTTTGTGCCCTATACTGAGCTTGCTGAGGAGGTGTGTGGCCCTGCGGCGTTCACACAACACTCGCCGAAGCTGATCATTTTCATGAGCGATCAGGTCCCACGCTAGGTGCACGGGAAGCCACTTGCTCAGGCTAAATTCAGAACAGCTGCTGAGTGCGCGCAGCACATTTATTGCTATGCGGCTGACACCTGCACGAAACAACTTTCCACCACCAGCACGCTGAACGTCACGCTGCCTGGCACACACTTGCGGCAGAGCAACGTGATCAATTATTCTCGCTAGCTTTATGGCGCGGCGTTTTTGGGTTGCAGGAAAGCATGTCGTGAGGAACGTCGGTGATCCGCTACCAGCAAGCGAGGCAACACAAACATGCTTGCGATACCTGCGCGATGAGCATCCAACTATGTGACAACACGTGCATTGCTAATCCTGTTTAGCTCTATCCGCATCCTGCTGGCTTGGCTGCTGTCCTCGTCTGGGGCTGGCACATTCGTAAGCCGGGTATGATGACGCAATGCACCCTCAGCGTGAAAGACCTGCTCGCTTGTCACCTTGCTGATGACGCTCGACGAGCTCAGCACCTGTATAATCAGTTCGCGGCCCTGGCGCTTGCTACGAAGACGGCGGCGCTTCATGTCACTGACACGGACGCTGCGTTCATATTCACTGCGATCATGCACAGGACGCTTGCGGACTTGATGCATACACTTTTAGGTTTGGCGAAGCATGCAAACACACGGGCTGCCTTACCATGTTGCGTGCATGAGATCGTGACGGTTCGTTGTGATACGGTTGCGGCGTTGAAATAAGCGTTTGAAGAGTACGACACGTTGGCTAACTCAGCTATTAGAAACGGCTTGCTTGCAACCAGGCCAACTTGCAAGAAGCGTGCGCTTGCCTCAAGGCAATACTGTCCGTTACGTTAGGCCGCTGTGTATGAAGACTTGTGCTGCCAGTTCTTCTTGTCTGCACTCTTGCCTGTGGTCGCCTCGCTCTGCGTCAATGCTGCTTGCGTTTCAAGCGTTTAGCTTGGCACGCAACGTACAACAGCGTGACACAACACGGCAAGACACCTACTAGCTATTGCTGCCCGCTGCCCTTTGCATATCGGTGCTACATATCGCTCTCACGCCATCCGTGCAACGAGGACGCGATCTGCGCTCATGCGGGGTACCCCTTTTCACACTATTGTTTGTAGTAAATATGGTTAGCCTTACACCTTACACTTAACGCGACTATTAACACATGCAACCGTTGAGACATCTTTGCATCAGGGCGCATGCATTGGCAACACCGTGAGGGCTTTACCTATATGTATACGCATGCATACATACACATATAACGATAGTGAGCGCGCGGGAGAGGGAACGTACCAGCTCTTGCTGTTCGAGTTTTTGTCTTTGCCGTCTCGTTCTGCATCTATGCTGCTTGCGGCGTTTTATGCGTTGGACTGCAAAGACACTGCCAACTACAGTGACAACACATGACAAGAACGCGACCATTGCATCACTTACTTTCATGTCAGCGGTGCATTGCGGAAGCGATCGACGCTCATGCATGTACCCCTTTCCACGATCCCCCTTTTTTATCCAACATGCGTAGCGCTACACTTTAAACTTAAGGGAACTATGTGCAACAACATCTGAGGAAGCTTGACACCAGGACGCTGCGACATCAGCAGCAGCATCCGGCTCATTATGCATTTCCGAATGCATCTTTTTCGCTTGCGGACCTGCGCTCTCACTCTGCTGCGTACCTGCTGCGTGAGCTGGCGCAAGTCCGTGCTCTGCTGTATCAGTTTACCTCGTTTGCGCAAGACAGTGCTCGTCTGTAGTATGACTTTTCTGCGTTGCGACACGCCAGTGCCTGTCTGAAGTATGAACTTACAGAATTGGCAAGCAACTCAAGCAACACTGAGCTCGGGCTTACTACTACGAGGTGGTGACACAGACAACTGTCACGCCAATCCCTGCTTGTCATTGTGCGATTCGCGTCCGAAGCCCAACTGTATGCAACACAGCTGCGACCCAATCTCGTGCATTTTATCTTGCCGAGCGCTACACATTTGTGTCCATAATCCGATCATTCATCCATACCTCACCGATGCTTGCCATAACTTCCAGACAAGGCGCTGATCGAGCTAATGCATGCCTCACCGTTCTGCCACCACTTTACCAGTTCAGCGCCTGCTTCACATCACCGGTGCAACGTCGCTCAAGGACAACAACATGCACACACGTCGTTGCGACTTTGAGTGATTTCGAATCGCTCCTTCTTCACATGGCCACTGGCTTCATGCCAACACTCGTCTTTGCTTTCCCCATCAACCGTGCCACACACGACGAGCACCTCTACCAGCCATGGCTGTCAGCAGAGCGCGCGCCTTGCATCACACACTGCCGTTTGATGCCAGCTCCAGGCCACTGACACTGACGTTGTGTTCATACGCAAGGCAATCATGCGCAGGACGCTTGCTGACTTGAGGCGGCATGCGCTTTGCGGTGTGGCGTGCCATGAGAACACACGGGCTGTCGCCACGTGCTGCGTGTATGAGATCGCGAACTGTTCTTTGTGATACGGTTGAGGAGTTAAAAGAAGCGTTCGAAGAATACGCGACGTTGAGACAAGCAATGCTTAGACACGGCGGGCAGGCAACCAGGCCAGCGGTCGAGAAGCGTGCGCTTGTACGCGTGAGCGAAAACATCGTGGGCAGCAGGAAATCCGATTTGGGACGCATCGCTTGCGGAAGTCGTCGTGCGCTCAACTTTGCTGTTTGTTGGGGGCAGAACAATAGTCATCCCCCCGTGCTCTGTACCTGGGGTGATTCGGACATTTCATTTGTTGGGCGAACGGCTGATTATCGTTGTGCATAAGGGGCTCAATTTCTGCCGTGCAGCCAACATTGCCACTCTATATATAGTGCTGTGCCGACGCGTGGTATCGTTATACACATTCCTCCCGCCCCACACCCTGTGACTCCCACGACCCCTAGCATGATTCGAGCACGAGTCTACGAATCGATCCACTCCTTCTTGGGTGGAGGCCCGTTCTACGTGATTTCTCCAAATTCGGGCCAGCGGTTGTGGCTTTATGAGGTTTGCATTATTCCCGTGCACGCTTCAACGCTTTCTGACCCCTTCACGAGTTACCACGACCAGCAACGCATGCGAACAATGCGTGCCACTCATTTGCGGTGCTGGCAAACCTTATTGCGAACTCCACCATTTCTTGTCGGTATGTGTGTGGCTCGCGGGTCATTGATCGGTCGTAGGACTTGTACACGCGGCTACCCGAGGTGTTGTGCTCGTGTGCGCAGTTCAGCGGGCAACTACGCAGTGACCCACGACAAACAACGCTTCTGTGCTGTGTATTGGTGTTTCAAAGGGCCCTCCCGTCACACGTGCGCAACTCGGTGCTGCATCAAGTAGAGCTGCGGCCTTGCAACGACGTCTAGTTGTGGGCTGGACATTCTCAGTTCCCTGACCCATCTTTACCAACATTTCGTCACCTTCGCGTCTGCTAGTGCCAGTGCTAGCGAAACCACTGTTGCGGGTCTCGCGCATCTGTTGTTTACTGGCAATCCCCTCTTCTCTTCCTCAAAGGTTCGGGCTGCAACAAGACACGTTGCTTGCTAGGCATGACAACACGAAGTGAAACTTCTCTGAGTGGGGGGGAGGAAGGAGGAAGGTTGCCAACACCATGCGAACACCAAAAGCAGATCCTTAGCCATGTTTGCTCAATTCGACACATGGGTCGCCACACATGCATTTTGTGCGTCTTCTCCATCGTTTTTACGAGCAATGGAGACCAGGCGGAGCTAAGCGATGCCTTAGCATTGCTCGAGCGATGTGAATATAGACGTCTGGCTTCTGACGCATAGGATGATCAATATCAACAAGTGCTCTCCGTCGATCCCCTTTCATATGATGCATTGCAGATCGTGGCTGGAGGCCATCGAAAAGGGAACACCATTACCAACACAACTCATGGGAGCATATTCAACATGCGAGATATGGCAAGGTTCTCAAGCAGCCCCGGTTAACAACGGTTCATGCAGAGACGGACAAACATGCAGCGCAAACTGAGTTACAGCTAGTCACTGCTGAGAGCACCATGCCCAGCGCGACGTGTCTGACGGATGTTGACCGGGTTATCGTGAAGATGAGGGTTGCCTTCACAGGTATTCGCAACAGGCTTGTCCCGCAATCAGCGAGCCACAGCGACACGCGCTGGTTTCCAACTCGCAAACGCGATCGAGTCGTTGCAGACTGACCACAGGGTTCGGGCGTGCGTAAAAAGGGAGGGACAAGCTGGCGCCTCCGCACACTCCACACAACCATGACAGATAGTGATGCATCGACATTCCTGGGATGAGACGGAACAGAACGTTACACATATTGCCTTCACTCGTGATTCAATTGGTAAAAGGACGCCACTGACGCGAACTTATAGTTCTGGCCCGCTTACGCAGTCCATCATTATGCAATGTGTCATCTTCGTTCATGCATAAGTTGATGAGAATGGTTGCGTTTGCGGGAGGACGTCAGTCCCTGGACTTGCAAGGCGGTGGTATTCAACACTCAATCATCAACAGCTCTTTTCGACGGGTTGCTTCGACGGTTCGGTCTTCCGATGCAAGACAACCTCAGCATGCTGCATATTGTGGGTGAAACGATTTCATAATCGTGCAACTTACGATGGGCAACGCCTCGACACACTTTGCTCTCTGTGTTGCTGGCCAGGCGATCATGCATCGTTGTGGAGGTGTCCATGCTGAGCTATGTGGTGCACACGACGTTCAGACCGCGAACTCACGTGCTGTACACAGTTCGAGGAACGCTACATCGGTCATCTCTTTCACGCGGCTATTACGAGACGCGCACTGCAAGCAACAAACTCGATGATACAATCGAGCCAGTTGTTCGAAGGCATTTCAAGGTAGTCAAAACATCTCGTCGACCACACGCGTTTCGAGCTAAGACTGATCGGCCTCTTTGCTATTCTTTTCGTTGGCGATTGGGGTGACCGCAGTGGGCGTGCGGCACCACTCGTGACCTTGGCACGTTATTTGCTTTCGGTCGTGGCAAAAAAGGGGTGCGCCATACTCGGAGGCATACGTCCACTTGTGCTACGTTGCGGACATCGCAACGTGAACGCTAATGTCGATAGCAATACTTCTATTTTCCATGCTCGTGTTGTAGTGTTTGGTGGTCTGACTGGGGTGGTGTTTGCGTGCAACAATAGCAATTAAGTATTGCCATGACAACTAGAAAACGTGTTTGGATTTTGTTCCGCTTGCTTGTGATGTCCTTGCTTGCCTTTAAGGGAGGTTCACATGTGAAACGGCATTAGCGGCGTGCCCCTGCTCTTTAGGGACATAGCAGAGAGCCCCATACAGGAAGGAACAGCGGTGGAAACTCCTTGCTGCGGGCGTGATGACGAGAGTTTCGATAATATCATGCTTCCAACCAGGAACTTCATGCTTTGTACTTATGTTTGGAGTTCGCAGCAGATTCAATCTGGAAGCACACAACAAGGATATTGCTGCGGCAATTCATCGGCGCGATTGTTGGTGAGGCTCTTCCAGAGGGTCTTCAACACATGCATGTCCTTTGGCGCGCAGCGGAAGTTTCGCTACCCAGCTGGCACGTGCTGTGGCCGCAGACAGTAATGACTACACGGCAAAACGAAGGCTACGACTATTACGCATTTGCCATAATCTCCTTCCGAAGCAGTCGTTACACATAATCGCTGTTTACCTTTCTGCCATCAAGTTTCTCGACGCCATCCTCTTTGCACTTATATGCGACCCCACTCGTCAGATGCGGCGCGCTTCCGTTGCATATCTTGTCCACCCCCACGGCGAGTCCTGTCGTTGCAGCGTTAGGTGGTCTCAAGGCACTTGCCGACTCGCGGGGCCAGGGCACGCGTTGGGTGTTGTTGGAAAACACATGCCCGAGTTGGACTGACGACACTTTAAGGAAACCGCAAGACGCGAAGTGTTTCAACTTGCTGCTTGCGTATGTGATCAGTTTGCGAGGCGATTCGGCATGCCGCCTTATTCTTTGGTGAATTGCATCCACGACGGTGAGAATGGCATCGAGCCCATGCTTGATGTTGACATCGACAGGTTAGGCCAGCAGTTCCTCGACGTACCATTCTAGTGTTTGCCACCACGTTGCAACGTTTTGCGGCGGGGCGATGGTTCAGCAGCGACACTGTTACGCAGGATGCGCAACATCATCCCAGCGTGGAGCTGAAACACAGTTATTACCATTGATGCGAGGGAACGCAGCCATGCTTATACGAGACAAGATCTCCAGAGCGATGTATGCGGCCGTAACGTCACAGACTCCGCAAACCGGATTTTGTGTCGTGCGTTCTACGCTCACCATACGGCGTGTGGTGGGTGCCTGCTCCCTCGTGAGCAGACAACGACTGCAGCAATCAGTGAACACGGCGCAACAAAATACAACGAAGCGCACGAAGTTGCTCGAGGTCGAGGTTCCCAACATCCAGGAAGCGCCTATATACGACGCCTTGCCAAGAAGAGAAACAAACGGCTTGGAAGACACTACATCCAGGTGAAACCATGTCGGCGGACGAGCACAAGCAAATTTCTGTTGCTGCCACGAATGCGTATAGCCGCCTCGTTGACGACGGCCAGTTTGACACTCTTGCGACATGGAACAATGTAAATAAGCAGGAACAGTATGCAGCGCCGCTGCAGGCAACCACTGCATATCCTTGCCGTGACCGTGACTTCCATTGTGTGTGGGGAGGTAGTCGCGACGCAACGTATCCAATCGATCCGAGCACGTTTATTGAACTTGGCGTGTCCAAACCTATACCAAACAACACGTGTTACACGCATGACATGAACATGCTTGCTTATGAAGGCGTCGAATTGCCAAATTCTGCGACTGAGGCTGAGACGAGTGTCCAGCGCTGCTTAGGTTGCTGGGCTGCGAATAAACACGTTTGTCGGGCGCATGACAGTGGCCCTGCTATTGCGGAGCGGATGACCTTCTGTGCGACCAATTGTCACAGTGGACAAACTCCCTGGGAGTTGAGGAAGCGAAAGTGTTCTCACATTGTTTGGTTGGAGGAGAAGCCGATCGATAACGGCACCGCTTTGAGTGCGCTACTTCTTCTTGCTCATCCCACATACAGCCCGAACATGCAACATCTACTTCCTCTCCATGCCTTGGACACTGCGCCTAACGCTACTGCTTTCCCAACGCCAGGCTTTCCATTTTATGCCAAATGTTGTTTGGGCGCGTCAAGAATCGTCGGGAGCACTTGCGAGGCGATACATATCAACACGAGTGATGCAGTTGCCATGGGAAGAGCCCAATCCTGGAGAGCTTTCGGCAGTTGGCCACCACGACTCTCTTCTTGCATTTCGATTTACAGGTGCAGGACCAGTGCTCGCGCCACGAGAGCGCGCTCCACGAGCACATAAAGGTTGGACGCTTCCACCCGAATTCAATCTCGACGTTAGCCCTTCTGCCCACGGCCTGAGTGTTGCTGCTGGTGCAGACGCCTCGGCAGGCGGTGGCGTAAAGGCGATGGGGGAAGAACCTGCTGATTATGGCTTGGAGCTGTCGGATGTGGATCGTGAGGAGCTTGCGGCCATGAATGGTATGCACGACGACGAAATCGACGCCGTGCGTGAGGATTATGCCGCTGAACTTTCCTTCGCATCGAGTCCTGACTTGGGCGCGCCCACTCACGGTGACGCGGGTGGGGACCAGAC
>JACLAC010016605.1_pt1 | contig 16592 bp, 16 predicted proteins | sample 8027881 | NCBI WGS metagenome assembly JACLAC01 (sample SAMN15725517, study PRJNA655200) | protist metagenome | isolation source: fluorescence activated cell sorting (FACS) single amplified genomes of... | place: Spain: Blaines Bay Microbial Observatory, Mediterranean Sea | collected 2016-01-19
CTGCGATAAAAGAAGCGGTATAAAGGACTAACGAAAGCAAGATGGCCAAAAACTCTGGAATAATGGTAATACCGCCTGCTAAATTGAATCGCCCCATTTTCGCAGGTGTAAACTCAACAGGTGCTCCTGACAATAGGAACACTAGGATTGGTAACCCAATAATTAATCCTAGCCCGGCAAAAAAAACTGGAAACTGCTCTCCCGTTGTAGCCTGCTTTCGCTTCGCCCACCGGTGTATGCCAATAGTAAACAGTATTCCCAGTAAGGCAGTCCAGGTGGTGAAAGAGAAAGCATCAAGTAAGACAAATTCTGGACCTGTGATTCCCCTGTTTGATATTCCAAAATAGATCTCATTATTGCGTTCAAATACCTGACGAGGTCCAGGTAGTGGTTTGAGGACAGCGGTATACCAAAAAAGAATCTGAAGCAGCAACGGGATATTTCGAAAAATTTCTACGTAAATATTTGCTAAGTGGGAAACAACCCAGTTTTGAGAAAGCCGCATGACCCCAACCAGAAATCCAACAAGGGTCGCAAGTACAACGCCAACACCTGCTACAAGAAGTGTGTTCAGTAACCCAACGACGAATACCCGACCATATGTATCTCCAGGTTCGTAAGGGACCAGCGACATCGTTATGCTAAAGCCAGCCGTTTCTTGAAGAAACCCAAAACCAGCTCGGATTCCTCGTTCTTCCATGTTGGCAATCGTATTTTCTACAATACTCCATCCCAAGTAGATCAGTAGTGCGGCCATGATCAGTTGGTATAGGATTGCACGGAATTGAGGATTATTTAGGAGGGAAGTTGCTGAAGCCCGTTCAGCCATAGTGCGCTTGTCCTAGAGGTAGCAGAAGCAGGAGGGGGAATCCCCAACCCCGAAGGGCTAGGGAAGCAAATCTATACAATCAGCGAAGTGGTGGGGCGTAAATCAAACCACCATTAGTCCACAAATCATTTACAGTACCACCACGGCCAAGCTGGAGAGGTGTGTTAGCTCCGACGTGGCGCTCGTAAACCTCGCCATAGTTACCCACTTGCTTGACGATGTTGTAGGCCCAGTCGTTGTTCACTCCAACTGCTTCATGTAAGTTACCTTCAGTACCCATGAGTCTTTTCACAGCTGGGTTGCTGTCATTGCGCTTTGAATCAACATTACCTGAATTGATGCCCATTTCTTCTGCATTGATCATCGCATTCAGGGTCCAGCGAGCTAGATCGGCCCATTGAGCGTCATCCTGTCTAACCACCGGCCCAAGAGGCTCTTTGGAAATGATTTCTGGGAGCACCTTGTGATCACCTGGGTTTGATAGTTTGGTTCTTTGTGCAGCTAAGCCAGATCGGTCAGTCGTGTAGACATCACAGCGGCCTGCATCGTATGCAGCAACGACTTCATCAGCTTTTTCAAATGCTACTAGTTCGAACTGCATTCCATTAGCACGGAAGAAATCAGTCAAATTTAATTCGGTTGTAGTTCCTGTGTTTGTACATGCAGAAGCACCGTCAAGTTCTAGAGCACTGTTCACACCCAAGTCCTTGCGCACCATAAAACCCTGACCATCGTAGTAATTTACTCCCACAAATTCCAAGCCCAGGGTCGCATCACGTGTCATTGTCCAGGTGGTGTTTCGTGCGAGGACGTCAATCTCTCCAGAGCGTAGTGCTTCAAATCTGGCTTTTGCTGAGAGAGGAGTGTACTTCACCTTGTCAGCATCTCCGAAAACTGCGGCCGACATTGCCCGGCAGAAATCAACGTCCAAACCGGACCAGTTACCCTGATCATCTGGATTAGAGAATCCTGGCAAACCCTGGCTTACACCACACTGAATATGTCCTTTCGATTTAACAGCAGCAAGGGTCCCTTTCTCATGACCACCAGCCATGGCAATTCCACCCATCAGGGCAACGGATAGACAGGACAAGAATAGTTTTTTCATCTTCATCTCCTCAAGCGTTTTGATTCGAAGGCTACCAGCAACTTTAACTGCATGGCAAAGATTCTCTCGCAAGGGCCACTATTCAGACTACATTTGGGCTGGATGTCAAGATTTAATCCTTAGAAATCAAGGATTCCCAGAGTCTACAACATATTTCTGCAACGATCTCAGATAAACTGGACTGACAAAATCCAGTAGAATGAAGGATTTTGATTGCTAGTCGGTAAACTGATCAAAATTCATTGCTCGATCAAAAATTTTGCCTAATTCCGAGATTCTAATTTGTCGAAGCAGCATTGAAAAACTTGTATTCTACAGACACTCTTTTACATTGATCGGCATTCAAAACTAGGAATAATGAGAACAAGGAAACTCAACTTCTCCTCCCGCTCATTGCCGCATGTGCGGTTCTTAATTTCTGCAAACCCAATCCATAGAAAAAGCATGTCTGACAACAAATTCGGATGCCGCCGAGATTTTGATACGGGCACTGGCAAAGCATCCTACTACAGTTTAGAAGCCTTGGAACAAAAGATTGGTGGAAACATCAGTCGCTTGCCTTTCTCCATTCGGATTTTGTTGGAGCAGGCACTGCGGAACTATGATGATTTTCAGGTTCTTGAAGAGCATGTTCATACCCTGGCAAATTGGGATGGCTCTGTTTCATATAAGGAAATCCCTCATAAGCCGACCAGAGTCATACTGCAGGACTTCACAGGCGTACCAGCTGTGGTGGATTTGGCATCACTGCGTTCAGCGATGGCAGAGATGGGTGGCGACCCAGAGGTGATCAATCCCCGGGTTCCAGTCGATCTGGTAATTGATCACTCGGTTCAGGTCGATCACTTCGGTGGTGCGGATTCTCTTGATCGGAATATGCAGATTGAATTCGAGCGCAATCAAGAACGCTACGAGTTCCTCAAGTGGGGACAGAACGCCTTCCGGCAGTTCCGTGCATTTCCACCGGGTGTTGGCATTGTTCACCAAGTTAATCTGGAATATGTAGCAAACGTTGTTCAGTTGGTGGATGGTGTCGCTTTCCCAGACACACTTGTCGGTACAGATTCCCACACAACAATGATCAACGGCCTGGGAGTGATGGGCTGGGGAGTAGGCGGAATTGAAGCAGAATCGGTGATGTTAGGCCAACCGATTTACATGCTGATGCCTCAGGTGGTGGGTTTCAAGTTGACCGGGCAATTGCCTGCTGGAGCAACCGCGACAGACCTTGTCTTGCGTGTCGTTGAGATGCTTCGCAAGAAAGGGGTCGTCGAAAAGTTTGTTGAGTTCTACGGTCCAGGCTTGGGCAACCTGAAGCTCGCCGATCGTGCTACCATCGCCAACATGGGTCCTGAGTATGGCGCAACCATGGGTTTCTTCCCAGTTGATGGCGAAGCGTTGAACTACTTGCGTCAGACCGGTCGACCTGCAGAAGTGGTTCAGCGAGTAGAAGCTTACTGCAAAGGACAGGGACTCTTCCGCACCAACAGTACTCCAGACCCGATGTTTAGTGACACACTGGAGTTGGATCTGTCAACTGTGGAACCAGCATTGGCAGGCCCCAAGCGTCCGCAGGATCGTGTGAACCTCTCGACGATGCAATCAACCTGGCAGGAAACTCTGCGAAAACCGATCAAGCAGGGAGGCTTTGAACTCGGAGAGACTGCGCTGTCGAAGCAATCAGCCATTCAAGGACTGGACGGTCAAACCTTGACCCATGGCGATGTAGCAATTGCAGCGATCACTTCCTGTACAAATACCAGTAACCCATCTGTAATGATTGCAGCAGGCTTGCTTGCCAAAAAAGCCAATGCACTTGGGTTGAAGAGCAAGCCTTGGGTGAAGACTTCGCTTGGTCCAGGTTCCCGAGTCGTAACAGCCTACCTAGAAAAAGCAGACTTGCAGCAGCATCTTGACGCACTGGGTTTCAACACAGTTGGCTATGGTTGCACAACCTGTATTGGTAACAGTGGTCCGTTGCCAGACAACATCGTCAAGGCAATCAATGACGGAGATTTGGTGGTGACTTCAGTACTGTCTGGGAACCGAAACTTTGAGGGGAGAATCAGCCCGAACGTCAAAGCTAATTATCTCGCTAGTCCTCCACTGGTGGTTGCGTATGCGCTGGCTGGGACGGTCAACATTGATCTCCAGAATGATTCATTGGGTAAAGACAAGGATGGCAACGATGTCTTCCTCAAGGATATTTGGCCAAGTAACGAAGAAGTTGTTGCAATGGAGAGTACGATCAGCAGCGATATGTACTCAAATGAGTACGGCAAGATGGATACGGTGACGCCGATGTGGAATGAAATCCAGGCGAAGACCGGACAAGTTTATGCCTGGAGCGAAGCGTCAACCTATATTCAAAATCCACCCTTCTTCCAGGGGATGGGAACTGGCGTCAACCCGATCAATGACATTGAGGATGCTCGTGTGTTGCTAAAACTTAGTGACTCGGTGACAACGGATCACATTTCACCCGCAGGGTCTTTTAAGCCTGATACGCCAGCTGGTAATTTTTTGGTGGATCGAGGGGTTGCCGTTAAAGACTTCAACTCCTATGGTTCCCGTAGAGGCAATGACCGGGTCATGACGCGAGGAACCTTTGCTAATGTGCGCATTCGCAATCAGATCGCACAAGGAACCGAGGGTGGCTTTACAAAGTACTTCCCGACTGGCGAAGTGACAACGGTCTATGACGCAGCAATGGAGTACAAGGCCACCAATACACCGCTGGTGGTGCTGGCTGGGGCGGAATACGGAACTGGTTCTTCCCGTGACTGGGCGGCGAAAGGAACCTTCCTGCTAGGGGTCAAAGCAGTGGTTGCAGCCAGCTTTGAACGGATTCATCGCTCCAATCTGGTAGGAATGGGTGTGCTTCCATTGCAGTTTAAGAATGGAGAAACTCATGAATCCTTGGGCTTGACCGGCGAGGAAACCTACTCCGTTTTGGGACTCAGTGATGAAATGCAGCCGATGCAGGACGTAATTCTTAAAGTCAATGATCGAGAGATCCCTGTGCTCTGTCGCCTCGATAACAAGGTGGAGATCGAATACTACCGCAATGGTGGCATTCTCCACACAGTTCTGCGCAACTTCATGCGAGAGAGCGGGAAGTAAGCGGATTTGCTTCAGAGGTAGGGTTTCTGGAACGCACACGTTAATCTATATTGGCGTGTGCTTTTTTATTTTGAGGGTGCGTTTTATTTTTGGAGTAGGCACACCACAGACGAGTACGAAGCTCAGAAATAGCTCTCGTAGGATCCTTGGTTATTGAATTGGCGCTCGGACTCCATCGGTGAGCCGAATCGCTCAGAACGATGCTGGAAGGGATCCTCAGGAGTAAAGAGAGCTTCTCCACCTGAGAAGAAAATCGCCCCACCAAGCAAGGCGATGAAAATGATCAGGATGGCCTTGCGTTCCTTTGGGTCAAAGTTCTGAAACATCAGCGCTCCTGTACTTGTGTGGAAGTTGGCCAGAAGGACTGCTCGGTATGTGTGAGTTGAACGGATAGTCCTGGATATCCAGCAAAGTGCTTGTGCAATTTCTCAGCGACATAGACCGATCGGTGCTGACCTCCTGTGCATCCACAACTCACCATTAGTCGCTCAAAGTCCCGAGTGATGTATCTCTTCACACTCAGTTCCAAGGTTCCTTTTATATGATTGAGGAACATTGCGGTTTCCTTCTTTACTTCCAACCATTCTTGAACTGAAGTATCCAGGCCTGTCAATGCTTGGTATTCCTCAAATTTTCCTGGATTTGGAAGGCAGCGACAGTCGAACACAAAGCCTCCTCCATGACCGCTTCCATCACTGGGAATTCCAGATCGTCGAAATCCAAACGAATAAAGATCAAGGAGCATTGGCCTATAGTTAATCAGTTCGTAAGCACAAAGAATCTTGCTATAAATATTTTTAGTATTCAGTACGATCATTTGGAAGTCAAATCAGACTACCTGACTTGTCCATATTGAGCTTGGGAAGCAAGCATCTTAGAAAATCCTTTTCACTTTTTTTTGTCTCTTCAACTTCTAATGCCTTTGAGCCTGCAGTTACAGCTTTCACCAGAAATAAAGGGAATCAGTCTATGTTTACTGGCCTACTTCTGCTTCACCTGCGGTGATGCTGTGATCAAAGTGCTGGGTCCTCATTATCCCGGTTTGCAGATCTTCTTCTTGAACATGGTGGCTTCTGCACTCATGGGCTTCGTCGTGGTACTGCTGATGAGCAATGTGAAAAATCTCCGCATTCACCGGCCTTGGTTGCACCTGACAAGAGGTGTGCTACTCCTGATGATGTAGTTTTCGGCAACCTACACTTTTACACATGAGTGCCTATGTGCTGGTCTTTTCGGCACCCTTGATCACGGTGATCCTCGCTCATTTCTTGTTGAAGGAGAACATCCAACCCCAACTCTGGGCTTGTGTGGGGACTGGCTTTGTTGGGGTTGTGATTTGCCTGCAGCCAGGCAGCGCGATGTGACATCCAGGACTGCTGACAGCCTTATTGATTGGCATTGGGCATTCAATGTTGAACCTGCTAGTAAGACAATATGGTCAGCAGGAGAGTCCCCACGCCTTAATGTTGACGAGCATTCTAACAGTCGCTGTCACCAGTTGCTGGATTCCCTTCACGGACTTCTGGCAACCTTTACAGTGGGACTTGTCAGGTTGGCATTTGTTGTTTGGCCTGTTAGGAGCGATTGCCGGTATTGCAATCACTGGGGCGTATCAATTGACCTATGCTTCCTTACTTGGTGCTTTCCAGTATAGCCAATTGCTTTGGGGTATTTTGCTAGAATATTTCTTTTGGCAAGAAGTGCCTTCTGCTTTGGTTGGCACTGTCTTGATCGTTGGCAGCGGCTTAGTCATTCTACGTCTTCGAAGGCCTCAGCCTGCTACCAGTTCACCCTTGGCTTCAACGCTTCTTTCTCAGGAAAATCAATGAAATTCTTTGTTGATACTGCTGATGTGTCATAAATCCGAAAGCTCAATGAACTTGGCATCGTGGATGGTGTCACTACCAATCCCACGTTGATTGCCAAGTCAGGACGCCCCATTCGTGAAGTTCTTGCTGAAATCTGTGACTTGGTACACGGACCTGTCTCTGTGGAGACGGTCTCAACGGATGCGGAGGGGATGGTTCGTGAAGGGCATTGGCTCCGAGAGATTGCTGACAATCTGACCGTGAAAGTACCCCTAACTGTGGATGGCATCAAAGCCACTAAGATCCTGAGCGATGAGGGAATTGCAGTCAATGTGACCCTCTGTTTTAACTCAGGACAGGCCTTGCTCGCGGCAAAAGCGGGCGCCACCTTCACCAGTCCGTTTGTCGGACGTTTGGACGATATTGGACTGGAAGGAATGAATTTGATTCAGGATATTCGCTTGATCTATGACAACTACGGTTTTGATACAGAAATTTTGACGGCTTCAGTCCGACACGTTCCTCATTTGCTGGAGGCGGCTCGCTTGGGTTCCGATGTGATCACTGCACCACCGAAAGTGTTCTGGCAACTTTTCAAACACCCTATGACGGACAAGGGCTTGGCAGCGTTTTTGGCAGATTGGGAGAAGACGGGGCAGAAGTTGGGTTGATCCACTTAGATCGGATTGGAGTTAGCTTAATTTTGACAACAAAGTACGAGGATCTCGAAAGATTTTCTTGAATATATCGCTTGCGCCTTCTTAAAATAGTCGTCAAAAGAAAGTATCAAAATTTCTGGAAAGCTGAAACATCAATCTTCTTTCAAGTAGTCTCGGGGCTGCGAATGGATTTGATTGCGCCATCTCTAAAATCAATTTAGCTTTTATTTCCAATGATTTGGACAAACATAGCCTGGCTAGCTTTGGGGTGGTCGCTGATCCTCCTAGGAATCATGATTGTGCCCCTGCCGTTGCCCTTGGGATTGGTCTCTTTTACCTCCGGCTTGGCCATCATCCTTCCCAGAAATAAAACAGCACGGCGTATTTTGAGTTGGGGGCGCTACAAATGCCCTTGGGCTGTTGGCCCGGTACTTAAAGTTTTGGAAAAGTTAGAAAAATCACGCTGGTTGGGTGGTCGCCCAAAGCCACAAGATTTGGCAGAAGAACCTCCAAAATAAGGTCAAGTCGATGCTGATCGACAGTTATCTCCATTCCTAGCCTTCCTGTTCTTCCCAAACGCTGCAATCAAGATAAGCTATAACTGTCTCTACATCGCCGTAATCGCTACCCTGAGCGACGCGTAGATTCAGTGAAACTTCATGAATTGCGGGAATGAGCGCTTCACAGATATTTTCTGGCACACTCATCAGTAGCGAGATTTGATTCCCATTCGAACTTAAATCAGCACCTCTAAATAGTCGGTAGCCCCCCTCATTTGCTCCAAAACGCAGCAGTAGATCGAACTCTTGGGTAGGAACATTTTGGAAGTTCAACAGTAGTTCAACATCTTGTCCTGATATAAGTGTCAGGTTATTTGGTGCAGTGAAGCTTGGAGTCCCTGCTGAGGAAGGATCCTTAGGAATAGAATTCTCTTTCCACGTACTCGCTTGTGAAAAGTTGATTCTCTGGTTCAGAACGTTTGGAGTGAGGATTGATTGGTTGTTTTTTGATGGCATCTCATCAGAAGCACATCCTGATAGTAGAAATAATAAACAGAACCAAGCGGCTACCAATCGTTTGAACTGCGTTTTCATGGCCCCTCTCAAAATTCAATTTTTTATAATCAGCTTTGGCGCTGTAACCTACACCCATCCTCTGTGAAATAACTGGCAATATGTGGAATTGTTTGTCCAGTACTTGGGAGAATCAGCGGCCCTGAAAGATCGTGCATGTCATAGTCAGGTGTAAGCTGATAAAGGAAGTCTGCGACGGTTCGCTTATCTCGATTGCTCAGACGCGATGCCGCTAGATAGGGATACATGATATCATTCGAATCAAAACTGTGGCTCCAGATTCCTAGCATGTGCCCAAACTCATGAACAGCAACTGATAACAGATCACTATCGGTTAAATCTGTACGCATGTAGATATTCTTATTGGTTGAGGCAAATCCCAGTACGCCCGAGCTGCCAGTTTTTACCAACATCTCGGCACCTGTGAGCCAGTTCACTTTAACATCAGGAGACGTGCTGCTATAACTGAGATTCACCCCAACTTCATTTAATGTAGAAGTCCATTCGTTAGCACCACTTTGAAAAACTCTTGGCTGAGACGCTCCTGGACTACCGGAAGCGTTCGTGTCAATGACGATAGTGTTGCTCTTGCCCCAATGTAATATGTAATCAATTCCACCAACCTTCTGGCTCACAGGGTAGTAGTCCTTGGCCTGCTCAACCATGGTTGAATCACCACAGCCGAAGAGGAACAGTCCCGAACTTCCGACGAACAGTTGTCTGCGTGTTAATTTACACATTTTTTTTAGAAATAGATGGTGAGTGTAGTTAGGAACCCAATTCCGCCAAGATCAAAAATTTGTGGTTCAGGAACCCCGCTAGCATCGTAGCCGGGTCGTGCGTCATCAGCTGGAATGTTATGCTGGTGAATAGTGTATCGAGCACCTGCCGACCATTGCAGTTTGTTATTGATGAGGTGGTAGAGAGCCTGTAGCAAAGTGATCGAATCACTAGTTTCTGAAGTTTTTGTGCCAGTCTGAGCAGCAATGTTCGAAGTGACGATGTCTGAGTCATTGTATCCGTAGAACTTTCGACTTAGCGTTCCTGTGCCATAGCCAGCGGTCCATTCCCAAGAATCTCTAAAGGCAGTTAAGAGTAAAATAATGGAAGTGATTTCTATTTGCTGTTCCTGCTCATCTCCATTCAATGTTTTGTATTTTGGATTTGCACCCAAAGAACTAGATTCTAAACCAACTCCTAACTTTTGACTCATTTTGTAGGTGAGTGCCAACTGTGATCCAGTTAGTTGGATGCCATCAAATCCGTAGCGGTCTTTTAGGAATTTGTTGTAGCCTTCACTAGCACTGAGTTGCTGCATTTGGTAACCAACGCGTGCAAGGATTTCAGCTTTCAGTGCTGTGCTCGTTCCCAAAACTACCAGTATAGAGAGAAGTAAGGCTGAAAGTATTCGTTTCATCAAGGGGGATTTATTTTAGGATGATCAACTTTGAGCATTGGAGGGAAATCATTGATTCTCACTTGCCTCATGCAAAAGATAGGGCAAATGACGTAGTTTCAGGCTGATATTCAACTTGCACGGACTCTCTAAGGGGGCATGCTTCTAGCATTTTTGGAAGCAAATTTATTATTTCAAGAGTACAGAAACGAAATCTGCTGATGAAACTTAAAGCAACCTACTTTTTACCAATTCTAACCGTCTGTGGATTGCTGCTCTGTGGTGGGTTCTGGATTGGTGATTCATGGTGGGAAAAGTTGGTGAACGCTGCTGGATCCGGAGTTCAGCCCGTACAGGCAGCCGCTAATTTGGTTGAAGAAACCAAGATTGCTTACCGTATCCAAGTGCGTGATGCGGAACAACAGCCCTTGGAGCGAGCGTTTGTTTCCTTGCAGAGCTACCCAGAATACCAGTGGTTCACCAATCAACTCGGGGAAGTTACTCTGCGTGTTGAGCCAAACTCACACCACGTGATGATTGTGGCCAATGGATTCATCACCCAGACATTTGCCCTTCCTATGGTAGATGGTCGTGGTGAAGTGATCGTCAGCTATCAGTTGAAGCCCAACCCTTTGCTCACGCAAACAAGCCGCTAGCTACTCTTGGGGATAGCCTGTAGGCATATCAAATTTTCAGTTCCTCTGCTTTCTAACCAACAATCATCAGTCACCGCTGGAATCATCCAGCCTTCTTCGTGACGAACCGTCCCACAACTTTCACCACCTATCAACAACTGACCGTATCCTTCTACGCCCATCAATAATTGATAGTTCCCTTTACCTTCAAGTCGGATACGTTGCCCAGCAGGAACACAAAGTCGGAAGGCGTCAAAGTGCGGAAAGTCGACCACTCGTTCACAACGAACTCCATCTCGTTGCCAGATCAATTCAGGTTGTAGAGGTTGATATACTTCGGGTTTCATCCCAGCGAGAGCTTCTTCAGTATTCCAATGATCTTGGGTCAATACCTTCTGGCCAAACATCACGATCATCCGCTCATAGTGAGGAGTCTGAAATTCAATGACTCTTACTCCATGTTGCAGAGAGTGCATTTGCCATGTTGGGAAAGACACCACATCCCCAACACGCACCGGACATGACCCAACGTAGGCCTCCGCTGCAAGCCGGAGTTTGGTTTCTTCTTGCTGCAGATGTTCTGGTACGGTTGAGAGCAATTCCTGCATCTCTTCTGGACTAAGCGCTTGAGTCAATCCATAACCACGTTGGCTTCTTTCCTGATCCAAGCGTTCATCCATCTTTCTACGCAAAGTTTCATAGTTTTTAATCGCTCTTCGGAAGTCTTTTCGATACGCAGACCACCAATCGTCACCATGTTGTTGCTGATAAGTTTTAAGGAGTTCTGGATGCAGTCCAGCTCGCACTTGTCCCACTCCATCTGGCCAGGCAGCTTCATCAATCGCCGTAACAATGTAGACTTCCCATTTTTCCTGATGTAATTCCAGATACAGATCCCCTAAGATAATTTTTGGGACTGGATTCAGGGTTTTCAACAAGATGAGTGGAGGTTTTTGGTGAGCGAGCAAAGACTCCGGAAAAAGATTTAGTGCGTACGGTAGCTCAGTTGACCCTTGTTCATCAATGACGCTGGCCACTCCTCTTTGCTCGACACCCGTGTACCAACCTTCATAGCCCCAGGGCTTGGGGATCCTTAGCTCTTGGAGTTTCAATGGCAAATGAGGGCTCTGTAAGACAGCTTGATGAGCCATGGCGATGGTTTCCAACTGTGAGTTTCCAAGCAGTTGCTGCTGAATTGCAGTGGGGTCAACCTCTGTTTTCCATACACATCCTCTAATGTTGTCTTGCTGGATTTCTAGAAGCTCTTGGTAGGTGCATATTGGTTTTTCAGGTAACCATTCGGCAATCAGCCTTCTAGTACGCAATACAAAGAGAGTCTCTGACTCCTGGATCTCCTGCTGTATCCAACGACCAAGAATCTCGGGTGTGATCTCTTTCTGCAGGGGGTGTTCATTGGGGATGTGCAGTAGCCAACTGTTGGGCTCCAAGGGAAGGCTCGTGCTACGTAAGGCTGGCCATGCTTCACGAAAAGCAATCACATCCATGCAAATCTCCTTGTATGCGAGAGAATTGGTTTACTGTATCTAGGTAGCTTCTTTGCCACATCTATTCCATGAGTTCATGCTGCTGCAGACACTACTAGGAGGATTCGTCCAGGGCTGTATCTACAGTCTAATTGCCCTGGGTTTTGTCCTGATTTATCGTGCAACTCGACAAATCAACTTCGCCCAGGGGGATTTGCTCATGCTGGGTGCTTACCTCGGCATGCAATTACAACTATGGGGAGTTTCTTGGTCCGTAGCGTTACTGCTCAGCCTGCTACTGCTATTTCTGTGTGGTTCACTGCTACAGCTAGGAATACTATCTTCTTTGCCAAGAGAAAGTCGGATCTCAGTGATCCTAATGACGTTGGGATTGGGCTTTGTTCTACGCTCTCTTGCTATCATGATCTGGGGTCCAGCGCCGCTTTTCTTTCCGAGTCCTTATGAACAACTGTTGTTTACGTGGCAAGCGTTGGTGATCAGTGGTGCTCAGCTTGGCGTATTGATAGGCAGCCTGATCGCCTGGTTAGCTGTATGGTGGCTGCTCTATCGCAGCAGGATAGGATTAGGTTTTCGAGCTCTGGCACAAGATTACTGGATGGCACAGGCTTCTGGGGTGTCCTGCAAACGTATGGAAGCCTTGGTTTGGGGGCTGAGCGCAACCCTCGCAGCATTAGGAGGGATACTGTTAGCTCCGCTTTCATTGGTTCATCCTGAGTTGGGCTGGCTGAGTATTAAGGCCTTTGCTGCTGCTGTTTTATTTGGCTTTGGGAATGTGACAGGTGCTGTTTTTGGTGGCTTACTGCTTGGAATCACAGAACAACTTTCTGCAGCTTGGTTCCCTGATATCTCAAGAGATTTAGTCAGTTACTTAATTTTACTGTTCTGGCTGTGGTTAAGAGGTTCTAACAGAATCGGTTCAGCAGCAATTGTGTTCTCAGGAAAATCGTGAAGCGATTGGGGGCGTTCATCGGTTTTGCGTGCCTTCTGACTATTCCATGGTGGGCGTCTTCCTTTTGGTTGTCCGAAGCTCAAACATGGTTGACCTATACGCTCGCTGGACTGAGCCTGAAGCTTCTATCCAAGGAGGTGGGTCTGATCAGCTTGGGCCATTCAGCTTGGCTGGCAATTGGTGCTTATGGTAGTGCGCTAACACTCCAAGTTGGTGGAGCATGGTGGCTTTCCCTATTGATTGGGGTCTCTCTTGGTGCAATGAGTGGCTGGTTACTGGGCTGGACTACGGAACGACTAGAGGGCACTAGCCTGACTGTTTCGACACTGGTTGCTGCCTTGTTGATTCAGGAGTTGTTGCTACTCGCAGAGAATTGGACCGGTGGATATAGTGGCATCTCTGTCGATACGCCTAATTTTCTAGAGGGCAGTACAAACCAACATTGGGGTTACTGGATGAGTTTGCTGGCTCTATCAGGGGCATGGCTCTGTTGGCAGCAACTGAGAGACAGTACAATAGGCCGTTGTTGGAGAGCTAGTAAGGATAGTTCACAGGCGATGTGCCTAGGAATTAATCCACAACGAGCCCGACAGCAAGCCTTAGTCTGGAGCGGAGGCATCGCAGCCCTCTCGGGAATTTTACTGGCTTGGCAGCTTCAGTATTTGTCTCCAGAAGCCTTCCCATTGACGCTCTCACTCGAGATTTTGCTTATTGGTTTGTTGGGCTCCAGCAATCTATGGGGCTTACTCTGTGGAGCAGCTCTGGTCCGCTTTCTGCCTCAACTACTTGCGCTAGTCCGCATGAACCTTCCCTCTTCCTGGCAAGACTTACCCGGATTAGAACCCCTAGTTTTCGGTCTGATCCTAATTTACTGGATTTGGCAAAAACGCTGATAGTTTCCTTTAGTTCTTCAGTTGCTTGCGCATCCGCTTGAGTGTTTCTCGTGCAGACTCGCGGTTTTGTCGATCCAACAACATTCCCTGCCACTGTAGCCACTCCCACATTGGACGTAATTCCGCATGACCAATTGGAATTCGGTGGTTGTTGACCTCTTGAACATAGCGTCTCACCAAAAGTGGAACGGGAACTTCATCCGCAAAGGCTTTGGCTCTTCGAACTGGCTGCCAAATTGGAGCATCCTTCTTTTCTTTTTTGGGAGGGGCTACCTTTGAGGGTTGAGTTTTGGCTGAAGTTGTTTCAACTGTAGGCACTGTTGTTGGAATGGGCAAATTACCCTGTAAATCATCTGCATGCTCTTGGGGTTTCGTGCATTGAATAGGTGGCATGGCTGATGGCTGATTTATGACTGGATTAAGCGAAGCTTGAAGAGAAGAAGCCTGTCCAAGAAAGAGTTGTAGTAATTGGTTTTTTTCAGTACAGGCCGTCTGAAGTTGGCGACGTAGTTCTGTAATTTCTGATCGTAGACTGTCAATGTATTCTCTGGTCAAGGAATCTTGATCCATCCGACGGCTTGTTGTTGGTTGTTTGGAAAGAGAGGCCGGGTTTTCTTTCATGGTAGTCTCGGTGAACGGTGGAATCCGATATCTGCTATCAAGGGAATCCCGTGTTGTACGATTCAATTCTGACGAGCCCGATCCTTGGTTCGTCAATGGCTCAGTGAATGCGTTGCCAGATCAGGCATCCAAGTGGCGGCAAATCCAGATGAGCACTGGCACCTTGCCCCTGCCAAAGAGCTTCTTCAGCAACGATGGTTTCCTGTTGATTGAATCCTGAGCCTCCATATTCGGGAGCGTCTGAATCAAGTAATTTGCGGTAGATTCCAACTTCAGGAAATCCTACTCGGTAGTCAACTCGAGGAACAGGAGTGAAGTTGTAAACAAATATTAGCGGGGATTCAACACTCTTTGCGCTGCGCCGTAAGAATGAAAATACGCTGTGTTGGATATCGCTGAGATCAATCCACTCGAAACCCTTCCAATCTCGATCATTGCTGTAAAGTGCCGGGTGTTCTCTGTAAAACCAATTGAGCCTGCGAGAGAAGTTTTGCAATTGTTGGTGAACAGGGTTTTCAAGCAGGTGCCAGTCCAGACTCTGTGCTTCCGACCATTCCCTCCATTGTCCGAACTCACTGCCCATAAAGAGTAGTTTTTTTCCGGGATGTCCAAATTGATAACAGAGATACAGGCGGAGATGGGCACACTTCTGCCATTCATCACCGGGCATTTTGTTCAGTAATGAACCTTTGCCATGAACGACTTCATCATGAGAAATCGCCTGTACAAAGTTTTCAGAAAAAGCATAAACCAGCGAAAAGCTGAGCCAGTGGTGATGATACGGGCGGTGTACCGGATTCAACTCCATGTAGCGTAGTGAATCATTCATCCAGCCCATGTTCCATTTGAAGTTGAATCCTAATCCTCCATGGTAGGGCGGACGAGTAACCCCATCCCATGAGGTTGATTCTTCAGCGATGGAAAGAACATTCGGGAAGTAGTGGAAGAGCGTTTCATGCAACTCCTGAAAAAAATCAATAGCCTCTAAATTTTCACGACCTCCACTCGAATTGGGGATCCACTCCCCATGTGGTCGATCATAGTCAAGGTACAGCATCGAGGCGACAGCATCGACACGAATTCCGTCGATATGGTATTTTTCAAACCAAAATAGGGCATTACTGATTAGAAAATTGCGTACTTCGTGACGACCATAGTTGAAGATCAACGTGCCCCATTCCTTGTGCTCCCCCTTCCGTAGATCCTCGTGTTCATAGAGCGTTGTGCCGTCGAATTGGGCCAGTCCATGAGCATCCTTGGGAAAGTGTCCAGGCACCCAATCGAGGATCACTCCCAATCCTTCTCTGTGACATCGATTGATGAAATACATCAGATCTTCTGGAGGACCAAAGCGGGATGTTGGCGCAAAGTATCCAGTCACCTGGTAGCCCCATGAACCATCAAAGGGGTGCTCAGCTATAGGCAACAGCTCCAAGTGAGTGTAGCCCATTCGCTTGACATAGGGGATCAGTTCTTCTGCTAATTCCCGATAGCTTAGGAATCGGTCTTCTTCTTCAGGTACGCGCTTCCAGGAACCGAGGTGTACTTCGTAGATGTTCAGGGGTTGAGAGAGCCAGTCCGTTTGCTCGCGTTTTTCAAGCCAGGCTTCGTCTTCCCAAGTAAATGCGGAAAACTCTTGAATACGCGATGCGGTTGATGGCCGAACCTCGGAAGCAAAGGCGAAAGGATCACTCTTTAGCAGTAACTGATGTGTCTGGCTGAGAAGCTCAAACTTGTAGCACTGCCCGGATTGAGCTCCAGGCACAAAGAGTTCCCAGATTCCAGAATCACCTAATGCGTGGAGCAGGTGTCTTCTGCCATCCCAACCATTGAAGTCTCCAACTACACTGACTCTTCGAGCGTTCGGTGCCCATACTGCAAAGCGTACCCCGGCAATTCCTTCACGTTGCTCGACATGCGCTCCGAGTTTTTCATGGAGGAAGCGGTGTTTCCCCTGCCCAAACAGATATTGATCATAACTACTGATTGAAAG
>JACLAC010017976.1_pt1 | contig 16588 bp, 18 predicted proteins | sample 8027881 | NCBI WGS metagenome assembly JACLAC01 (sample SAMN15725517, study PRJNA655200) | protist metagenome | isolation source: fluorescence activated cell sorting (FACS) single amplified genomes of... | place: Spain: Blaines Bay Microbial Observatory, Mediterranean Sea | collected 2016-01-19
TTGTATATTTTTGCAAACTTATCGGAATTTAGAAAAAGAGTTAGAAAAACATAATATGAACTAATTAGTAGCCAGGCAGACAAGAAATATTCATAATAACCTGAAAGGTAACTATATTCTCGAGAAATTACTGTAAAAGGTGTAAACATAAACCAAGATAAACTCACTACCAAAGTTGATTTTTTGAAGCTTTTTGTTCTAAATGGGTGTACAAACCGTATTGGTACAATTTTTAGTATAATTAGGGAAATCAATATTGCAGTATTTACTAGGACACTATAATCAAGTATCACCAAATAAAGTACAACCACATTCCAAATTGCCGGAAAACCTATGTAACAATTTTCATCTGTCTTCGTATTTTTGTTCGAATATGAAATGACAGATATTACCATTATTGTTGCTGGAAGTACTGTATCCATAGTTTCGGGTAATATTTTGAAATGATGTAGCATGAAGGCAGGTATGAAAATATAATTGATGTAATCAATTATACTGTCGAGCATGTGGCCATCAATATGAGGTAGCTTCACACTTACTCTTAAGAATCTCGCAATCGTCCCATCTATTCCGTCGATAAGTAGGCCCAATCCTAACCACATAAAAGCTTTGAAAATCTCACCGTCAATTATATTTTTTAAAGCGAAAAAGCTGCAAATAATTCCAAAACTTGTTAGCAAATGTAAAGTCCAGCAAAAGAATATATTTTGCCTGAATAAATTTAGCTGCTTTTGGGCGAACTTATTGTGCATATGCGATATATCAATCTTATCTTTCGGTGAATTTTGTAGTTCAAAAATTTTTGATAGACGCAAATCTTCTAAAATCATGCCACTTTTTTTATCTATCCTGACTACTGATATTATTTGCTTTTTATATTTCTAAGAGATCTTTAAATTTTGTCTTATTATAAATTTCTTTTTTTTGATTTCTTTAGAGCTTTCTGGAATTATGCTTATATTATGTTTTTTATTTTGTGATTTTTTTCCCAGATCACTGAGTCTCCATCTATTTTCTTTATTTCCGAAGAAATCTATTCTAAATCAATTAATTTCAGTAACTTCGGTGGAAGATGATATTCGAAAAACATATTAATGATTCATTCTGTTGTCCTGTAGCGCTCTGAAGCAACTTAATGGTCGCCACCATGAGCCTGAAGCCCTAACGGCAAACCTTCATTCTGTCATTGTCGAATTCTTCTATCGGATACACCAAATATTTACAAAAGTTGCTGCTGGTTTAGATTCATATCGGCAGGAGCCTAGCCGAGTTTGAAACTTAGCTGTAGTTCGTGGTCGTAACTACCCGCAAAGGAATTAATTCGTAATACTTTTTGTCTGTTTTGACAGTGTTTGTTTCTCCAAAGTATCTATTTTTATTCATTAATTTTAAAATTATTTGAACCAGAATTGTTCATTTGTTTGAATAAGGATCAAGTCAAAGCGATAAGGTAATATTCCATAAACCCTAAGCTGACTAGTGCCTATATCTGTGCTGTACTGCGAACCTTTGCAGCACAGATATCAGACTACACGCCGCCAAAATCAGCCATGGCCGGCGTATAGTTATCCCCCTCATAGGGAAGCGTTGCTCCAGTGGCGCTTCCCTATGCTACCCAATATATCAAGCCACCTGATTAGTCAGTAAGCGTGCTGTGATAGACTCCTTTTCGATTGGCTCTTCTTTAGTAAGTCTATAGCTCATAGATCCTTTTGTTCTCCTGTTCATTGCTCAAACAACGATTTTTTAGTGATTCGGATCAAACCGTATTTAAGACCTTTCTGCCAAAGCTTTCGCGTCATTCTGGTTTTGTTCTTTGATTTGAATTTAACGGCTTTGACCTGTTAGCCAGCAACTTCGCAGTTATCGAAATGCGCTGGCGCCTCAGACAATAACGTTTAAAGTCGAAGACTGTGCTGGACAACCATTGGCTTATTATAAAATGCTCTGTGCTAGACCTTGAACAGAAAGCCAAAGTCATTCAAGGTTCTTCTGGGATCACCAATAACCGAATGGCTAAATCGGTCAGGTCCGTCTTCAATCAATTCAATCGTAACAACACCACAAAGCGAATAAATGATGCTGATGTAATCCGGCTCTTGCTGCACTATCGGTGAGCATATCAGCAGACTGTACGTGATTTGGTTCATTATTTCGCTATGAAGCCGTAGTGAATAGAAGTGAGTGTGTGGTTGCCTGAATTCCTTTCATGGTTAGTAGTCATCCGATGAAACCATGCCAACGGTTGACTTAGATTAGCTTTTACCTATTAGAATTAATTAGCGTCCAACTATGGGTAGTTCTGGTCGAGGAATTGCGATGTTTACGCAGTGTTGAGCAACTACCTCAATCTGCTGATTTCCCGGGTATAGATTTATTACTATATTCACATTTTCGAACCAGCAGAGCAGGCAGTAAGACTGCTTGAAGTTTGAGGGCAAGATCTTGCAGCTTGACTTGTTTGCCGGAACTTTAAGCAGCAATCCAAGCAAATATTTGCAGGTACTTCCACCTACTACCTTCGTTATGATTAGCGGAACCTTGCAACTTGGGTCAACTAGTCCTTGCAGCGTCTTATAAATCACCTCACCAACAATCCAGCCACACGAATGCGGCTCAATCCCAGACTTCAAACCTGCCAGTTCTTCGAGCATCTCCTGTCAGGAACTAACGTTAACGCCAGCCGTTGGAAAACTGACAACACTGACCGCACTACCAGAAGCCTCGACTACAGTTATCAAGCCCGGTGCTTCCATGTCTGTGCGTGTGAGGGATACTTGCTCCGTGAAGCGGCCAGCCTCGCTCAGAAGTATTCCCTCAACATAGGAACTTATGAGTGTTGGATGGCTCTTCATGACGTTGTAGCTGAATTTCACGCTGATTTTGGTTATTTCCCTAGATAATTTTTGGTCAAGCAGTTCTGTCCACCCCAGTACCGAATACAACTGAAAGGGATCACAACTAACAATCTCTGAAAACCTTGAGGTCAAAACTCAGGGTACAGTTTTGGTCACAATTTAAACGACCAGAATATCGGCAGAATTGAATGCTATGCGTTCAGACTTCGTTCAGCGAATGAAAGACCAGATGAATGAGGTAAAGCCAGTCACAGAAGACCGAACAAGAGTCTGGTCTTCGTCAAACATTCAGCAGATGATGGAAATCATCTTTGTCTCATCCGAACAATTCCAGCAGTTTCAACGATAGATGGATGCAGAATGAACAATGAGTGAGATTTCAGGGTATGTCCTGAACAACAGTCGAATTGCAGAACGGTTGGTAAATCAGGATGAGTTAGCAGGATTGACCCTGAACGAATTCAGCAGTGTAATGCAGGCAAACAAACTGGATTTGATGGCAAGAGGGGAGAACGCGGCAGATGACTATCTTTGATGAAAAGAGATGAGACAGATGCCAGAGCAGTTAGGTCCTCGGTTGTCTGGACAGGGATCTGCAGCATCTAGTCAGAGGCTCGACGATCTGTAAAACCATGCTGTCCTGAGAGATTTGATGGCACATGAGAATACCCATCGAAATATGTTTTCCGGTGGTCTGTGTTGGAATTTCTAGCGAACTTCTAGACTAATCACATGGTCAGCAAAATTTTTGTTTATAAAATTTTAACAAATAATTTCAGTATTTTAATTGATTAATTTATCTGACTTCTAATCAGTAGGTTTCAGGTTCAAGTCCTGATGGGCGCACGCCTTGCGGGGGATTTCAACACTCGCACTTACTAGCACAAAGATCATAAGTTTTTAACCAGATTTTCGATCTCTAACGCATTAGGATCGAGATACCCCATCGTCGTACTCAAGTCCTCATGTCTGAGCAATCGTTGGACATGCACTGGACTAGCGCCTTGCCTCAATAATTCCGTTGCCACTCCTGCCCTGAATCCATGCAATGGTTTGGGTCCTCTGCAGTCTGTCTTGTTCTGGATGAATCTCATTGAGGCAGTCAACTCATTAAGATGTGCCCAATGTCGATCTCCATTCCCTCTGTCTAATACCCAGATCTCCCCTGATTTATCCCACTGACTCATTTCTTCCTGCAGTTTTGACGAAACGGGTACCCAAGCATCCTTTCTATTCTTCACTTCCCAATCGTCCCTGCTGGTGATCTTGATCTTCTTCTTCTGGACCTCTGACCATTTCAGATTCAGCAGTTCTCCTCCCCTCATCGCAGTCTGACTTAAGATCCAGATTGCCCTATATAATAACGTATATCTTCTGCCTGGGGTCTCTCTACAGTAGTCCAGCATGGTCTGAATCTGTTCTGCCGAGTAGAACTGCACCCGTTTCTTGACCACTCGGAGTGCCTTCAACGTCACTGGATGCTTCAACAGTTCCCGTTCTGCCAACCACTTCAGAAATACACGCACTGATCGAACTGATGAATTGATGCTGGAATCCGACAGGCCAAGACTTCGGAGATGGTCATAATATGGTTCTTGAACTCTTGAGCTGAGGTGTCCAGTGCGTGGGGGGGCAACGTGCAGAAATCTCTGCAGGTCTAGTCGGTAGTGGTCAACTGTTTTCGTATCCCTGGCAGATTCAACGGACGATAACCATTCTTCAAGTAGTTGTTCAAGGTACTGTCCGTGCCGTTCTTCTTCTTCTATTCGTCTATCAAGACGTTCTTATGCCTTTTTCCATAGATCACCAACAACCTGCTCACGTTCATCTTCAGTTAAAGCGTTATAAGTATCTTTTGATATGAGGGGGAACCTATATCGTTTACTTATCAAACTCATCGCTACCAGCAAAATTACAGCAGATTTTGGCTGCTTTAGGCTATTTCAATCTAGGCGTGCGCAATAGAGTGTATGTATTTAGTTCTCTACAAGTTGAATTTTTGATAAAATAATTTTCATGAAAAAGTTTACCTGGTCAATCTTGGGGCTTATGCTGTTGTTCTACCTGGGATTTCTAGTGTTGTTCAATTCCTTATGATTTATTTCATCAAAAATTGATGGCAATGAAAAAAATAAATACAGAGAAAGAAGAGTCCTCTGAAAAAATTATTGGTGAGGACCTGGTGTCTAATTCCTTCAGAAACCAAAAGCCTCATCAGCAACAGATGAGGCTTGCAGATATGGAATCCCAGTTAAAGAAGTTGAAGGGGCAACTCACTAAGACAAAAGAGCAGTTGGAGGAAACTGAAGTCCTGTTGCGAGAGGAGCTATCTTCGGGTAAGCAACTACAGAAGATGAAAGATGATTATTCTAATTGGGTGGCTGATCCGAGGGATGTTCGCTTTGATGAAAGCTGGAGACTGATTTTGGTGATTGCGTTTCTGCTACCAACTACCTTAAGTTGCCTGTTTTTCTGGATCATTCTTACTTAAAAACACGGCCAGTTAATCACTCCACAAATCAGACTGAATCATCATAATTGCTTAGAGAATAGTATCGTGTGATCTGTCCCCGGCCACTCTCTTCTTCGGATTACAGAAGAATATTTCTCCTAGCAACGGTTCTAGAAATTCTAGACAAGTATTTCAGCTCTTTGGCCAAACATTTGTCCCTAAGCACTTGCCGCTGACTGACATCCGTCGACGACTTTAAATAGTATTTCTGGGTTCACCATGGTTTTTATTTCCATGATGTTGCCGTTTGGATCTTTGATAAAAAAAGTTTCCTGTTCAAACTCATTTCCCTTGAAACGTCGATATGGCGGATCGATGAAGTCAATGCCTTTCGCTTCTAAGCGTGCTTTGACAGTATCGAAATCAGCTTGATCGAGATGGACTCCAAAATGCGGTACCATCACTGTGCCCATATCAACGTCATGACTGACGTTTGGTAGGCTTTCCTGACTCTGATGCAACGTCAGCTCATTACCCCAAAAATTGATATCCACCCAGCGACCGGTTTCGCTATTGCCGGTTGAGCAGCCAAGTACGTCACGATAAAAAGTAATAGAAGTCTCTAGGTCGCCAGCTGGGATAGCTAAGTGAAATGTATTCGCCATAGCATATTACTTTGTGTTAGGTTTATGATGAATTCTAAAAATCTAATTTACCACAAGCGACTTTGCGATTCAAAGATCTTGATAATCAGCATTGACTATCCTTGTGACGTATCTACAGCCGATCTAACGTTTACTTTCGACAAAAGTATACATTCAGATAGCAATATCTGACTTACCAGTCTCTCGACCTCATTCCTTCCCGTATTTGCTCATTCATTGGATTAGACAACGATTCAAGGTCAACGTCTGGGTCAATCCGCCAGCGGCCTCCAACTTTATGGCTCAGAAAATAGCCAGTTCGACACCAGCGATAGATACAGGTTTTGGAAACATCAAATTCGGCAGCAAGCTGTTTTGGGGTTAGGTAGGATTTCACTGGCTCCAGAGAAAAACTTTAAATTATGAGAAGTAGAATAATGATATCTATGATGATGAGAACCAGAAAAATCATATACCAAGGTAGTGACCAAAAAGCCGAGCAATACTTCTTGAATCGATTAAGCATAGATTTGTGAAGCGGATGGGTAAATTTTTAGTATTAAAACTACAGTAGAAGATGCGCTAGATGAGGCGCACAGAAAACGCCTCATCTTTGTAGCCAGCAGAAGAACCGGCCAAGCTAAAAATCTGAATCAGCATAGGCGCAAGCTATGGCCGTATTGCTTTGGATATCGCGCCAAAGTACCTACGACTCTAGGCAGGTTTGAAACTCAGTTGTAGTTTGTGGACAGAAAGACCCACACAGGAATTGATTTAAAGTAACCTTTGTCTTTTTTTAGACTTATTTTTCTAGATACTTCTGTTTTTATTTATGAATTTTTAAATCATTTGAATCAGAATTTTTCATCTGCTGAAGTAAATCTAAGGCCAAAGCAATAAGGTTATGCTCCATGAACCCAAGCTGACTAGTGCCTGCATCTGTGTCGCATTGCGAATCTCCGCAGCACAGATGTAAGACTTTACGCTGCCATAATCTGCTATGGCTGGCGTATTGTTCCTACCTCACAGGGAAGCGTTGCTCCAGTGGCGCTTCCCTACACTACCCAACATATTAGGCCACCAGATCAGACAATAAGCGTGGCTTGATAGACGCCTTCTCGATTGGCTCTTCTGTAGATAGTTCAAAAGCTCCTAATGCTTGGCGCGTGGAATGAAATTCTCGTAGGACTTCAGCATGTCCGTGCCATCGCCCATCGTCGGCAGGTGCTTGATCTGCTGCCAAAGGACCTTACCCGTTTTGATCATCCTTCTTCTACAGGCAAAGCCGAGGACCTTGCCAAAGATGGAGTCTACCGCAAGCCAGAGCCAACATTGAAATTTTTTTTAGCGATGAACATGCAAAGTTCATCGATTTCGATGAAGGAGCAGACTTCGGTCTGTGGTGGGCTTGCGGGGAGTGACTGGGCAGAGCTTGTACCAACAAGCGAGAGACCGTCTTGTGATGGATCCCGAGAATCCTGCCGATCGCTCGCATCCCCATCCCTTCGAGATAGAGTTGACAGGCCTGTTGCTTGAGGGCTGGATCTTTGCCTTGTCGTAGTGTTTGAAAGATCCGTCGGCAGGCTTGGCAACGGTAGCGTTGGACACCCCGACTGGTGCCATAGCGAATAGAGTCAGGATGAGCGAAGTGAGGACATTGAATCGTTAGTTCTCCAAATTTCAGAGATGACTTCATTTGTATAAACGACGCAACTGCACCGACCCCCTTTACACTGGCAAATTCACTTTCCTTCGATGAGTTGCGGTGTTGGCCGCATATAGTCCCAGAAACGCTTTTGGTGTTACCAATCAGTTTTGCTGGTGGCGATTGGCCGGAGAGCGAGCTCGAGTTGCGCACAGAACCGACCTATCGCTTGGAGATTCAATGGTTGCCCGAAAAAGCCAAGGAATTGTTACGAGATTCTGCAGAGCGGCAACAAGATTTTCGTGATCAACTGGAGGTGCGTTATCACTACCAGCGTAATTTGGCCCTCTACGATTTGATGGGGCTCATCGACACGATGAAGACCCCGAGCAAGTTGGCTCATGAACGTCCAACAAACCCTGATGTCAAATGGTCAGCAAAGCTGGGCGAGTGGGTTTTGTTGAATCGCGAGAGTAAAAGCGATGAGAGTGAGCAAGTGGAGGAAGATATTTTCGACTGAAGGAGAATGAAAACAAGTATCAAAAGGGCAAAGGGGAATATTGATTTGGGGGAATGCTTAACAAATCGTGGAGCGCAGACCAATGGATTAATATTCCCCTGCTTGAGCTCACGCTGATTCAGGTTGCTCAGGTTGAAGGTTTCCTCTGCCACCTGCATAGGTGAGGCGTTCTTCAGCTCGCCTCACCTACTGCCGTACCAATGCAAGAGCAAATATTGGGTTAATTTCTAATAATCAATTATTTGCAAGTACTCTCTTATGTGCACTGATTCAGCGGTTTCATTAATGCGTTTTCTAAATTCTTGAACCGAAGTATTTGTTTTAAAATATTCTTCCCACTGATCTTTACCAGACCAAGAATCAAAAATAACATCTGCGATATAAATATCTTTTGAGTCATGCTTATATAATTTCATGTCAACAGCACCGGCATTATTCAAATGATTGTCATGAAACTCCCTATGGCATTTGACAAATTTATCAATATCCGTTGGCTTCCAATAATGTCTGCTAACAATAGCCATACCTTAACCTTTGTAAAAATTCTTGAATATTAACAAGTGAGATTGTGCGCGAAAGCATGATTGCTCCGGAAAAACTTACTTATCAATTTATAGATAGAGATTGTCAAGGATTTAGCCGAAGGCTTGATTGCACTCTCAAATCAAGAAAGCCAATGAAATCCTAACTAACCCCAAAACAATTAGCTTTTGAATATGACGTTTCTGAGACAACAGTTATCCGCTGGTGTCGAACCGGCTACTTGCCAAGTATCAAAGTTGGCGGCCACTGAGGCTATTGAACCCACCCAAACAAACATAAATAGTGGTTGATTGTTCTGTATTATTTCATCAGTGGCCTGAAACGCCTGAATAAATTCCCGATCATTCAGCTTGCCAAATCCCGGCATCACTACAATGGCGTAGGTAAAGACAAAGCCAGTGACTAGAGTGCACAACAGAGTAGATACGAGCAAAAGACCAAAAAACATATTTCATCTCCACAACTTTACAAATCCTGAGTAATCGCTCCGAGACACGATTCCCACTCTGCACAAATTCTTCAACGCCAGAATAGGCACACCAGCTTTTTAAAGGGTTGGGGAGTGCACAGCCCAAAAGGTTAACAGGATTGCTCCCCCACTCGTCCTCCCGAAGTAGCAGTTTTTAGATTATAGTCTAATCACCATGTTTCAATTACATAACAACTCTGGAGGATTTATGGATAATGATACCAATATCGATCTGAGAAAACTTTTAGCAAGCGCTGCTTTGGAAGATGAAGAGCTTTCAATAAATCTGAACAATGAAGGAGCAGACAAATTTACTTTGCAAAAGATTGAATGGAAAGCAGATGAGAAAGTTGGCGGATTTGAGATGGAATTAGTAGGGGTTTATGTGTAGAAAAACCCCTCAACACCTGCACTGAGTATCTCAAAGAACCTGATCATTTACTCAACTTAGGGAGGGAAAATGAAATTAAATGAACCAGAAAAGCGTTGTAAAATGTGTTGGTGCGTTCTATCAGAACCACTTAAAGGTTCTAGGTGCGCTTCATGAGAAAAACTCAAATTTTTAAACACAATGCGAGAGGCATCAACAATTCAAAAAAGGATGGCGTGGTCCACCCAAACTAATCACTCGTAATCTTCCCAGTTCCAGTCCTGATTTTCAGATGGATCGTAGTCCAAATATTAACTACACTTTCTTGAGTAATGATTTTGCTATCTCTATAAGTCACGGCATTAATGATTGCCACACACAAATTCTCTCTTTCTAGTAGTTTCGAATATCGATGAATACATAAGAATTTTTCACTTTCGTAGATCGTTCTGAAAGGTCCAATTTTGATACTGTTAGCAAAAGTAGAAATGATTGCCTTATCTGAATCAATATTTGTTTCAATCCCAAATCGATGGTCAATAGCTTTATAATCTGGATGATAGATTTCATCTACTAGGTGAAAATCACCTTCAAAGCCCAGTCTCCAGGCTTTTTCAAAGAGTTCTCCCTTCGTCATTCTCCCTCTTTATGATAGACCTATGCTTTGATTCGCTAGTTAAGTGTCTTAACAACTGTTTGCTGGTTGGTTTTTCATCTTGGGCCTAGTAGTAATTTCTTAGCAGCCCAAAGATCCGCTACCAATAACATCAGCGTGTCACAGAGTTTTGCCCTCTCGCCTGCCCTTTGCCCCAGTGAACACACCAAGAAAATATTCATAAACCCACCCCAAAATGTCGCGAAAACGTTCGGCGTCGACCCCCTTCCCAATTCCTTCAAGCAGATCGACCAATTCTTCGGAAAAATGTCAATGCTGGGTCGCCGTGCGTTGTTCAGCATATTGAATCAGTCGGTCTATAGTAGAACCCAGGTGTTCAAGAATTATAGCAAATTTGACCAATTGATTGTGCATGCGAGCCACATTGCTCCACAATCAAGAAAAGAGGTGCAAAGGCCTGAATCAATGGTTCTAAGCATCAAAAATTTTACAAGAACGATTGATTCTTTTGGAAAATCATCAAAACAAGTCCAGTCAAGGGTCCTATTTGATCTAGTCTCGAAGCTTATTCAACAGAATTAACATAGTGAAAAATATATTTTCATTGCATTTGTACGTGTAGCAATAGGGATTAGTAGGGTTAAAGTATGTCAATCAAGGTATACGCAACTAGTAGTAGCAAAGGTTTATTGATAGTTATATGAAGTATTGGTGAGAATTTCTCTTATGGGGTTTGCTGATTCTGACGGTGTTACTTTCGGCAAGCCCGATCCAGTTCCAGGAGCAGAATGATGTCGAATCCAAACCATTATGGATTGTTGTTTGACAAGAAAGATGTAGCTGAGTTGCTGAACATCTTCCAAAGCATGCTAGCTAATGATCGAAGTCGGAAATCAAAGGATATGATCGACTACACAAAAATTAGACGTTGTGTACGATATACCGAGGATGCACTGACATCTTACCTTCAGAATCGTAGAATTACTGCTGGTGAATAGATTTCAACTTTCCGATTCAGAGATATTATTGGTGAAGAAGTACTTGGACCTTTTTATTCATACCCTTTTAAACCAATACGTACTAATTAGTGCAGTTGGACCAACTGGAAAGGGAACTTTTCCAATCTCTTCATGGTAATCTCGGAGTTGGAACTGTGATCCTAAAAATTCTTCCACTTGCTCACGGTTCCATCGATGTGGCCCTATAGGACGCCAGTCAAAAAAGTGACGTTTATTGAAATGAACGAGTATGAACTGACCACCTGGTTGCAACCAAGAGAGCAAGTTCTGTCGATACTTTTCCTTCTCTTTCAGAGAGTGTAGGCAACCTGAATCAAGAACTAAATCGAAGGGGCCCTGAGATTGATAATCGCATGCATCTGCTTGCTGAAACTGAATGCTTACCTTGGCATCCGCTGCTCTTTCACGTGCCATGTCAAGTGCTGCCGCAACAAAGTCAATTCCAATCACTTCATAGCCTGCTTGTGCTATGATCGTGGAATACGTGCCTGTACCACATTCTATATCTAAAGCACGTGACGGTTCTTTATTCTCTTGGATGACTTCAGTTAGGAAGCGGGGAGGATAATCCCGATACCAAGGTAAATCCTCGATGTTATTTGCTCGTTTGTAAGAATTTTCGAAGAATGATTGAAACATATTTATTTCAAAAGATAGGTCTATGAGGAGAGCAACTAAGTCCAAAATTTATTGTAGCTTGAAGACTATGACTGAACAGAAGTAATTAGGGATTTTAGCAGAATAATATTTTTGCAACTTAACTGCAAAAATGTTATTCTGGTTTGGATTTGACAACTAACTCTTCAGAGGAAATAGTAGTTTTTCTGTAACTATTATTTGAAGGATCAAGAATAGACTTAAAATATCGAGAAAGTTGGAAATCGTGCGAAATTACAAATTTAATGACGGTTTTAATTTTGTCAAACAAAAAGATAAGAAACCCGGACAGAAAACATCATTATATAGTCTTCTTAGGGGGTAACTTACAAAAGTGCTTTCTCAGTGGCGTTTCCAGCTACTCGCTAGCAACTTTATTAAATCGAGGAAGAAATAAAATTTGGGGCAAGGTTTTTTGTGAAACGAAGTAAAAGTCCTTGTATCGGTATATGCGAATTTTCTCATCAAAGTCATTGGTGTCTGGGTTGCGGTCGTACTCGCAAAGAATGTCAACAATGGAAGGCGATGAAGCCCTACACGAGAAATATTCTTTTAAAAGAATTACACAAAAGGATGGTACAAATAAAAAAGGAATTGAGAAAATAGTTCGCTTGGCTTGCAAAGAACAGAATGAAGTCAAGAATGAATTCTAGATACGTCTGATTCAAAACCACAGCAAAACTAAATTTTTCCAATCCAGTTCGACGTGGCACCAGAATTTTTTTTGGCCCTCGACGCCGAAGTTTTTGCAAATTCTTGTTAAAAGATTCATTTTTTGAGAAATATCTATGTTTAGGATTCGAGAGAACGAAATTGCTGACGCTCTGACAACAGCAGACCTATGGCAAATAATGCTCAAGGAGGTGCCTCCAATTGCTGCCGAATATTTTATTGGGGGTGCTGGCAGCTTGACCACACTGAAGTCAAATGTGCTGGCTTTTCAACAGGTAATGCTTGCACCTCCTGGCGCTGTAAAACACAAAAAAATTGAGACAAAGACCGAAATATTTGGCCACGAGCTTTCTGTGCCTTTTTTTACAGCTCCTGTTGGAAGCCTCCGTACATTGTGGCCGATGGGGGATGCAGTCGTTTCTCAAGTTGCTGGAGAATTTGGGACAGCCACAACGCTATCAACTCTTTCAATGACTCCAATGGAAAAAGTAGCGGAAGCTTCAAGTGGTCCAAAGTGGTTCCAACTTTATCTATGCGGGGGAGTCGAAACAGCTAAAAGGGGCATTAAACGGGCTAGAGATGCAGGATTTTCAGCACTGGTGCTGACAATTGATACTGCTGTATCAGGTGATAGAATTGCACATGCGCGGATGAAACCCATGGATGCGGTCAGCTCTATTTTTTCTGGACCAAGAAAGCTAGCACGCGCATTTCACAAGGTGAAGCTTGCTCCGCAAATGATTCCTCGAACTGGGTGGTTATGGAGACATTTCAATGATGGTGGGATGCTGCCATTTGTCAATGTAACAAACGAGCGAGGTGAGCCCATGCCGTATGCAGGTATAGGGGAGCAACTTGCTGCTTCAGCTGTCACTTGGAGTGATCTCTCTTGGATCAAAGAAGCATGGGGAGACCAGCCTCTAATTGTTAAAGGTGTTCACTGTGCTGAGGATGCTTTGAAAGCAGAAGAATTGGGAGCGACTGGAGTAATTTTCTCCAACCATGGAGGGCGCCAGTTGGGTCAGGCAATTCCCTCTTTACAAATTGTAGCGGAGGCAATGCCTAAATTGCGTGTAGCAGGATCCAAGCTGGATTGCGCAATGGATGGAGGGGTACGAAGCGGTTTAGATGTTCTTGTTGGTCTAAGCTATGGCCTCAAGGCTGTGGGCTTAGGCAGAGTAGTTGCTGGTGGTCTTGGAGCTGGTGGTCACATAGGCGTCGGGCGCGCCTTCGAATTGGTAAAGGAAGATCTGATTCGCTCCATGGAATTGCTGGGGGTTCAAAACATTGGCCAGATCCATAATCAGGGAGAGAAACTCCGCCGAGAAAGTATGGTTCTTGGCACGGCACATTTGCCAGAATTCTATTTCTAGATCAAAAATCTTACTTTTTGGGTGTGGGTGCCTGGTGTATGAACCTGATTTGTTTACTTCGATTTGTGGACAATGATCTAAATTATCTGATTTGAGTTGTAATCAAACTAATTTATTTTGTATACAATGGGATTCAATTGATCATCGTTGAGAAGATCACCTTCTTTTGAGTTGTTGAAATAATTTGTCGGTAAAATACTTTGATTACCATTAAACGTGCTATTGATTGGCATATACGCACATGTCATCGCTATTCGCCGATGCCGAGTCATATTGGCGCCCGCGCCATTTGCTACTAAACCGTTATGAAAACTACAGTCACCTGCGGCCATTGGTACGGGTTCAGGATCAATATTTTGGAGCTGCACTCGTTAAGCTCCCAGCCCATATGCAAGCTGTGGATAACGGTATGAATGTAGTTGTGCTTGATGCCTGGCGGAATAACCCTTTTGCCAGACCATTCCGCTCCTTTAACCTTGAACAAGCACAGGTAAATGCTTTTGAGTTCGGTTGAGTAAATACCTTCGCTAAATAGTTTACCCTACGCTCTCTATTTTAGCATCAGCCAACGAAAAGCCTGTGTAGTTTACACTCTTCAGTTCAGTGTATTCATGCAACCCACCAATACCGAGCTCACGGCCAACACCAGAACAACCAAAACCGCCGCGAGATACAGCTGGATGCTCTGCTAAAATGCCCTCACCAGTTGATGTGGCATACACTGCCCCAGCTCTGATACGGTTTGCAACTCTCATAGCCTTAGCTGGATCTGATGACATAACTGTGGATGCAAGGCCAAATTTTGTAGAGTTCGCTTCTAGCACAGCTTCGTCCTCGCTAGAGAAAGATCGAACAGATAGAACCGGGCCAAAAACTTCCTTTTGCCAAACATCTGTCTCTTGCCCTACGTTAACCAAAACAGTCGGTTGAATAAAATATCCACCAGAATGCCCTACAACCTTCTCATCTGGCACTCCCCCACCGGTTAAAATTTCAACACCAGCTGCCTTGGCATCATCCAGAAACCCCAAGATTTTTTTGTGTTGTGAATCACAAACCACAGGCTGTACTACATCAGTTTTGCCATCTTCCCAAGCTCTATCGCCACGATTTTTCTCAGTTATTGGGTTCGCACAAAAAGGAAGTTTCTCCAACTCTTCCTTTAACCTATTTAGCAAGGGTTGTTTAAAATTATCTTGAACTATTAGTCGTGTGTGGGCTGTGCAGATTTGTCCGCCGTTGGTGAGGAACCCTTTCATGGTAGTCTCAACAGCTTTATCAAGGTCTGTATCATCAAACACCACAAGAGCTGATTTTCCACCTAATTCAAGTGCGACCTGTGAAAGTTTGGGTGCGCAAGCTTCCATAACCTTGCTGCCTGTGATCGAAGAGCCTGTAAAAGAGATCATTGATACTGATGGTGACATAGTCAAAGCTACACCTGCATCACGATCACCAGTGACAATGTTAAAAACCCCAGGAGGAATACCAGCATCCTGGGCAAGTTTTCCAATGAACATACATGACAGTCCAGCAATTTCGGATGGCTTAAGAATGGCACAGTTTCCTGCGATTAATGCCGGGCAAACTTTACGGAATGCAACGTTGAGAGGATAATTCCACGCTGAGATCAAGCCGACCACACCTATAGGGTCTCGCCTGTAAACAACGTTCCACTCTGCTGGAGGTAGTCCACCTTTCCCACCACCAGAATTAACTGGTAAATCTTGTTCTTTATCTAAAGCTTTGCCAAGTGAACACCAGTATTTCCCCTCATTTGCAGCTCCACCTAGAGTCATCGCAGCTTGCCGAAAAGGCTTGCCAACATCTGCCGCTTCGATTTCCGCAAGCATCTCTTTATTATCTTCAATTCCTTGCGCCATCTTTGCTACGATTTCTGCGCGATTAGCTGCACTCATAGCTGCCCAAGTACCTTCAGCCCAAGCACGTTCAGCTGCTGAAATAGCAGCATAGATATCATTGGCCTTGCCTCTCGGAAACTCATGTAAAAGCTCTCCAGTTGCAGGATAATAAGTTGGAAGCTTTTCTCTTTCGATAGGCTCAACAAACTTTCCACCTATGAAAAGTTTATTGAAGCACTCTCTCTGGAGGTGGGATCTAACTTTATCCAAAGAATTATTATTTGAATCCTGGTCCATAAAAATCCTTAGATCGAAGTTTCTTTAAAACAAATCAGATTCATTGTAAAATCAATCAAACTTACAAATTCAAAGAAATCACAATGTTCATCTTCTAAGCTTTTGTGGTAATCATTATCAATGCTTAACAATTACCTAGAATTTTGAAATTTGGATCGCCCCCGCCAGCCGATTAAATCTGCTAAATCTCAATTTTGAGATATGGAGATTTCACAGCACTCCGCTCTTAACAGCTGAAGATAGACGTTAGAAAATATAAAACCACATATTTTCAGTTTCATCAATGGGTAATGCGCTCAAGTGAAGGGCATTGAGCAATTAGTCTATGATATTTTGTTTGCAGGTTTTCACTAGCCAAGCTTGATTAACATCCATACATGCCATACCCAGAAAATGAAAATATTGATCTGAAATTGTCATGGGCAGCTGGTAGGCAAATTAGAATAATTACTTTCCCTTATTTTTCTATTCAGATTTATCAATCAAAATAGAAGAACTAACCAGGCGGCAAAGGGCAAGCTTATCAAAAGACTTCCTTGACCAGTTCGGGATTTCTCGTGGAGTCAAGTTGCGTAGTTTAAAATTGCAAGA
>JACLAC010025253.1_pt1 | contig 16588 bp, 9 predicted proteins | sample 8027881 | NCBI WGS metagenome assembly JACLAC01 (sample SAMN15725517, study PRJNA655200) | protist metagenome | isolation source: fluorescence activated cell sorting (FACS) single amplified genomes of... | place: Spain: Blaines Bay Microbial Observatory, Mediterranean Sea | collected 2016-01-19
CCGACGGAGAAAAAGAAAAGAGATAGCGTTAATTCCATCGAATATGACGAATCTGTGGAATCCGATACGAGTAGTCAATTTATAAGAGCGGAAATAGATACTGCAACAGATATGTTTGTTAATCATCGGATTGCTCGAATTGACGAAGATGATGATAGTTCATATAGCGATGAATCCGGAAGTATCTCGGATAGCATGACATCAACATCGAGTATTTCGATCCAACAAATTCGAGATATGTACTCGCCCTCACCATCACCATCACCCACTGATATGGCGGCTGAACTCGCTAGTGAGGGGGGCGGAACTTGGATGGATATGGATAATAACACGGATACATCGTCCAGATCATCTCACGGGCCTCCGCAGCGCTATCGGCCCCATTCATCAGCCTCGGTGAATTACGCTCGTCCGAATACCGTTTCGCCCGCATTTGGTCGATTGTCTTCAACGCACACCGGCGGAGGCTTGTATGGATTGAGGGATTTTCGGAATTCTCGCCAGCGATATCGATTAAGTGGCTCAAAAAGCGTATCTCCGCTTCCCCTCGGTGCAACGGAACGGCACGGTGGTGGTATTGCTCCAATGTCTCCCCATGTATATCCACCCCATTCACCCATGCTAACTCAGCGGGCCCTTCACCGTGGAATTGATGATCCATCCGCTGCTGCTATAAATCCCAGTTTTTTCTTTCTTCAACTACAGCCAGCTCTGCCGGCCATGGATGATACTCCTTTGGCTGTGAAAGACGGGGCACAGTTAGATCGTGCTCTGGAAGTTTTAGATCGGTGCCCGTGTGCGGACACACACAAAATTGGGGTAATTTACGTTGATGACGGGCAGCACACAGAGGAGAGTATTATGAGTAATACATGCGGATCTCCGCGGTATACCCGATTCTTGACCCAATTGGGTGAATTGGTGGCCTTGCGGGATTGTAATACAACAGTTGGGAGCGGTGCATGCGGTGCGGCTCCGGTCATGTACACCGGCGGTCTGGATTGTAAAACGGGAAGTGATGGCGATTATAGCATATATTGGGAAGATGGTACAACACAAATTATGTACCACGTGGTTACTCTCATGCCTCTATTAACCGCACCAATGGCTGGCGGTAAAGATTTCATCGCTAGCATTACTAAAACGAAATCCCCCGCCACGCATGCTGTACATTCATCGTCGAAACAAACGCACGGTTCTGCGGCTACAGTTGCAGCTGCAGCTGCTGAGAATACCACGGATAGTCGTACCGCCCCCACGTCGCCACCGGCCGTATCAAGAGATGCTGCGTCGAGTAAAACATTCAAACATAACCGGACACTTTCTCCCCAATCGGGGAGTGGAAATGTAGGACCTGACACTGTAACTGGTAAGAAATCCGTGGTTGGTGGTGGTAATGCGGAATTACCCACAGCGGAGAAGACCACCACACCACCAACGAGTTCAACGTTACTCTCGGACAAGGAAGGCGGCGGCGATGGAGATAATATTCACGTGGATCGAAAATTACACCGTATCCCAAGTGCTCCAACTATGGGTTGGAATTCCTCCTCTGCGAAGAAGCGCCGAGCGTCCACATCTAAAAGCTGTGCGTGGCAAAATCGTAAGCGACATATTGGTAATGACTACGTTAATATTGTATACATAGACAGTCGAAGTGATGTGGATTTTGATCAGGAAACAATATCGGGGCAATTCAATTATGTGCATATTATTATTAAACCCCTGGACGACAAGGTTTATCTCGTACGGGTGAAATGCAAGGAGGGAGTTCCTAACTTTGGACCGCTATCACCGTATCCTATGTCTCAAAGAATGTTATCGTTTGCGGGGTCCCATAGCACAGTGTATGGAACGAATACTCCTGGTAATAAGGATCGTTTGTTGCAGCAGCAAAAGCAACAACAACTCCAACGGCTGCACCAGAAGCAGCGTTATACACAACGGATTATACCCGCTGATGCGCTCCCCCTTCTTGTGCGGCAAACCGCTCTGAACGCAAGTCTTGCTTGCCGAGTGATGCACGCTGGGCGGGTGGAACACGTTTCGAATCGAGAGCATCGCCTCTTGCAAATCGATCGAATTCGACGCAAGCTCACGAGTTTAGCCGATCGACCCACACCTTCTACAATGAAACCAATCCATTCATCCTCCATGGCAATGCCGGTAGCGACACCGGTTGTGGCAACTCCCGTGATTGGTGGATCCGGCGCGTGGCAGCAGCAACCGTATATGGCGGCGCGACCCACTCCGCCTTCACCAATGCCTTATGGTCTCTCTCGTCGGCATCATCCCGGGGGGGCATATGCGGGTAATTACCAGTATGGTCCTGCTGGGTATACACACTCTGGACACCGACATCATCATGCGGCACCCACTGCATTTATTTATAGCAGCAAACAGCAACACCGCACGCATCGAAGCTCCCGCTCTGGGCACAACACGAGATCTCACGCGGAAAGCACGAGCAGTAACGCTTTGAGCAGAGACTTGGTCGAATTTATTGCCGGCCAGAGCCAAGCAGCACGCGCCGCGCAGTGTGAAACCGCAATGTACTCACCACCGGAAACAACACCAGTGAATAGCCCGCAAGAGCAGAAGAAATATTATTGATGAGAGATTGATTTGTGAAATGAATGGTAATGGTATCATGCGGAGCCAATATATGATATTGATAAAGATATTTTATCAATCGTCGTAAATAATAAAATTATTTTAAAATTAAAAAAATTATTAGCTTTTATTATTATTTTGCATTAAATTATTAATTAAAAAAACAAATTCTAAATCCAGCAGGGATTCCAAATTCCAATATGTCACGACATAATAATTAATTATGCATTAACGTGAAGAAAGCGATTTATGCATTAACTTTGCTTTACACTACTTACATCCTTACATCATTAAATCTTTAAGAGAAACACTCTGTATCTGTATGTGGTCAACCTACTCTTTTTGTATATATATTAACCCTCTGTATTCTGTAATATGGATAGGGTTTACTGCCATCGATATTATATTATAATACGATTAGGGATACCACGTACACAAAAATGAATGATGCGACCCCCCCCGGTAAACCGGGGTACCCCCGGCGATGTGGTGATTTGCCCCTCTAGACAATCCTATCCTTGGGCCACGTCCCTTCTTCGTAAACAAATGGCACTAAACCGCGAGCAGTCCACTCACAAGCAACTTTTTTTTCCGCGCGCCGCAATCCCCTCGCGGCGCAGTATTCTATCCATAAATATGTACCGCACCCCGTGAAGAGGTGCCAGAAAGCGTGGAGCTGTAACCACTGTGTGTTAGGACAGAAGAATTGTTCAGTAAGCCAAAGTACAAATCCAAAGCCGTATATACATGCCGCTGGAGCTAACAAGGACGGAACGCTATTCTTCTCACTCATCCCTGCTGCTGCCGATACCGATACTTTTTCGTCTCGCAATGATGCGGCGACACTTCTCGCAACCAATGAGCCAACCAAAGACCCGTACGCGAGACGCAGTGCCATCACAGGCCATACCATCATAGAGACCGTAACTACCACAGCGATTGCCACCAAAACGCGCGCAGCCAATGCAGAGGGATAAAACGCGTAGTGGAGAATACACGCGCCGTATATCATTGGAATTTCATCTAACAACTGCGTTACATACTTAAGCGACGCGTGAAAGCAGAAGGAACCGGAGAATACGGCGAGAAGGCAGCTAATGTAACACGCGAGCACGGCGGGATCCTTGGATCGGCGCAGACGACTGGATAGCCGCAGAGCGTTTAGGCCTAAACAAACAGCTAAGATGTTTGAAAAAGTATTGTACCATTCAGCCACGTAGTGACTTACCACGTAATTCTCCTCACACCAGTCCACAGTGGATGTAACAGGACCCCAGTATCCTTCCGGCATTGTCGTCGATGGTCACGATTGTGTGCTCCGGCGACCCGACGGTATCTGGGTATCGTACCGGCCGACCGATGACGACACTAGCCCCGCTTGCCCCTGAAAACTCGCGCCACTCCTCGAAAGTATTAATACTGCTGTGTTCTTAACGTAGCTTCATCTTTAAAGTAAGAGGGTCCCTTTGGGGGGTACGTTTAACGGGTCTCTCCGAGTGCATTATCACGCAAGATATGCCGCACGGCCAAACTAAAACCTGGCGTGCAGAATAAGATATCAATAGTGCAGACTTCGAAGACGGCAACCGATGAAGACGGCATCTCGCGTTTACCAGTAGCAGGAATTCCTAGGAATTACCGCAGATCGATGATACCTGTAATAATATATTAGATTTTAGATTATCAATATTATATCGATTATTGACAATATACGATCGAGGATCGCCAGATCGATCAGATCGATTAGATCGATGCAATGCATTTTTTTATTTCTGACATAAAGTTCATCATAACAAACCCTTCTGACGCTTTCCAATGTTTTATAAATATCAGAAAAATACAGGGATTCTAGTATAAATTTTCAAATACGCGCAACAGCTTCGAAATATTGGCCGGCCGAAATTATATTATTGCGAGAATTCCATTATTACGCTTTAATCATTAAAAATATATTTCAAATTTTATTAATATAATATTCTTGCTTTAAAAAGTTCAAATTATCAGATTATGGGAATAAGCTGATTCCTCTAGACTAGAGGTGATTGCAATGCGATCGATAACCATCCACTATCTAAGAAATATTGGGCCCAATATGTGTATACAGTACAGGGGATAAGAGATATGTAGTCTAGTCTAGATTCTAGATATTATAAAGCAAAAAAATCGATGCTTGAATCGATCGACCCGCCTGCTTGCGCGCCGCTGTACGTGGTGTATCTAGACTATTGCATGCTGCTCACTTATTTTTCGAAATATAAAGTACCGCCACCACCCACGTATATCTTGAGATATTAACGTCTCCAATCTCGAGCTATAGCATCAGTTGTCGAATGGATCTCTACCTAAACTTGATCACTTTAGACATATCCCCTTTGTAGTGAAATGGATATGTTACACTCGGCAAATCTAGATCAGACAACTTCGTGGGTTTTCCACCCACACTTGACATTGCCTCCACGGTCACAATATCCTTTCGAAACGTGACAAATAAAAATGTTTGAAAACTACTACTCCCACTCCACATGATTGGAATGGTCCCAACATTTCCGGATACACCAGCCCGGGTACAAAGGGTATCACCATCATCTGGTTCATTGCCATTACCGCCACCGCCACCGCCACCGCCACCGCCACCGCCACCAATATTATTATCGGGGGTCTGAAGGGTGTAGTACCACGCTTGGGTTCCGGAATACGTATTCGATCCAAACACACCTGCGCCATTGAGTGCACACGGCTGTCCCCACGAGGATGGAGTCGGCCACTCGCACACACTTCCTACGCAGCGATGCAAATGAGCAGAAAATATTAAAATTACGTTCTTTTCTTCTATGATATCGTCCAAGTCATAAGAAGTGTTGTCAACACTGTGGATGAATAATATAGTATATCTCCCAGCACTATACGCCCGTTCGATATCTTTTTCTAGCCATTTCATGGATGATTTGATACCAATCTTAGCCGCTTCGTATTCGGGATAAAAATTCACTTGAATGAAATGAAATATTCCTTTATCCCAGCTATATGCCAAACTACCCGCATCGAATGATGTGAGGACGGATGGGTCAAATTTTGGAATCGTACCACATCCCACACCATCGAGCATGTATTTAACACTATGCATGGCATTGCAACTTTCGATTTGTCCCAGCCAAGCATCGAATCCATAAAGTGCGCCATCTTGGTTATTTTCATAATCATGATTCCCCAGAGATGGAAAATACTGAGTGATTGCATCAGGTAAATCATGATATAATTTAATGTATTCGGCATACTGGGAGGGGTGGAAATAGGCTGTTAAATCCCCATTCATTACGAGAGTGGAGGGGGGAACAAAGTCATCATTCTCATCGCCGTCGTCGCCGTCGCCATCATTGCCATCGTCGATATTCCCATTCTCTGCCTCTGCTAACGATCTGAACGCACCGATTTGAGCTTCATTCGTTGCCCGGCCTAGTTTCGACGCACACGTTTCATAAGAATCTTGAGAAGAACAAACATCTGGAGCTCCTTGACTCATCGAGTGGTACTCCCCATCATACCATGGTAATTGAGCATCAGAGGCGACGATGAAACTAAAAGGTTCAAAGTCAGGATCCCGAACAGACGATGATGGTGTGGAGGACGCGAGGGGTGGAAATGGTGGAATGGGTTTCATAAAACTCTCGGGGTCGCATGAGTTGCTGGAACATGGGGGAGTTAGGAACCATACATACGAGGGTAGTATCACCCCATATACCTCTGCCAAAGTCGACACACAAATGGTGAAACAAAATATCAAGAATAGAGCGGATGTGATACAGAAAAGCTGGTTATACGCTTTGGCGTGTTTTTGACAACAACCCGATCGTCGTTTACCACCGCAACAGTGGAAGCAGCAGCAGCAGGAGCTGCAGCAGTCGCGTTTATCCCCATTATGCGAACATTGTACTGAATATCCATACCCAGTCGATTCGACAGTCGATTTTTCTATATCCTCAAGGGAAGTGTAAAAGAATGAATCAATATCCTGCTCGGTCTCGGTCTCGGTCTCGTTCATTGAAACTTTCGAATATGCGGAATCATGATAACACCATCTCGTAATGAAATCTTTCCACTTCCATACCCACATGCATCCGAGCGAAATCAACAAGCTTGTACAGCATATCCAAAATGCACGACTTTTTGCGATCATAGTCATCTCATTCATTAAAATCTGATCCTCCTCGCGGCATTTCAAGTAAGGAAATTGGCCATCAAAGAATCCAGGCACGGTCCATGCTCCATTGACTTCACATGTCCAAAACTCGCCACCGGTTAACCGTGTAGATGCCGAAGGATCTGCATAGAACGTGCCGTTTACCCATTTGCATGTCGAGGAGCACGGCGTGTGTTCCAGCGATTCTAGATCATAATATCCAGAAAATACGTCTGTGCGCCACCACATGGACATTGTTATGTGTACTTGCTGTGCGGTGAATTACACTCGTATGAATATTGGATTGGTTCCAAACTGAGAAAGTGCCAATACCCAAGGGCCGTGACGTGACAACACCGCATGAAGGTCCAGATTTGTACCCTCCGCCTCGTGCGGTCTGCGCGGTCGCCTGCGGTCGTCGGTCGTCCTAGCGATATATTGGCCAGATATACAGATAGCTGCCGCATCCCATTGCAGCCTCACTTGGATTGAAGTCAATCCAAGTCGGCAAGCGTCAAGCGCAGCGGCGCGATTAGGATTTGGATATCGAATAGCAAAAAAAAATATATGAAATACGCAAGCTGTGTCGGATAATAATGGATAAAAGAGATAAGCAAAAAAAAAATAATGGAATTCAGGGCGATTCATAGCGACGCTTGCAAGCCGTCAAGTCGCGAATGCATCTGATGACTGCGCCTCGCTGTGCTGATAATCAGCCGACGATCGAAGATGTTAATGTTATTATGTCATCAAGCCGCCGCCAAGAGAAGAGTTCCACCCACGGGAGTTTTGAACCCAAAAAGATACAAGCCACTACTTACGCGGAGCAGTACAGAAGCATACGGAATCACCGACTTTGCATTCGTCGAGTAAGTGATCACTTGTGACGAATACCTAACAGCAGCAGATGAATGGGATTAATGACTGACCACATGTGAAGCGTTGCTGACATGCTAATGATGATTTCAATACTGCTGTATCTTCTTCTAACCATCTTCACTGCTGAGGCGTCCGTTGCCGATTATCCCCCCTTCAACACCACGCTTTTGGATTGTGGGATTCGAAGAGTGATATATGAGCGAGCTCAGGTTCTTCAACCATGGCGGGATCACGTCTCTACATTTGACGCGTTAGAACTTGCTCGATTGTGTGGAGATAGTCGTCCCCCAAGGCCATCATCAGCATCCAGGTCGGCATCACCACGATTTCCCATCACATCTGTCCCCGAGCACACGTTTTACGTTCCAGATCAGTGGCGTACGATACGAGATGCCATCGAGGCTTCTCGAAGAGTTAGTACTGCGCAAACGAAAACAATCATTCTTCGTGGAGGTATACATTATCTCAACACCACACTGGAATTGAGCGAAACCAAAGATTCAAATCTAATAATTATGAATGCTCCAGGAGAAGAGGCTTGGATAAGCGGAGGAAAGCTTTTGGATCCGTCGATTATGCACTGGGTGGAGGAACCAAATTCAGGAGGTGTATGGATGGCCGATTTGAGCAATATCTCGGGTATAAATTCGATCGATAAAGTTTCTGGATTATTTTCTGTCACACCACACCGAAGATTCACCAGAGCTAGGTTCCCGAATGCCAACGCCGAAACAGCGCAATGGGGATACGCAAGCGAGGGGAGGTTGAATTATAGCATACCCGCGGCTGCTGTATCCGCATGGACTCGCCCCCCCGCTGGTGGTAGCGTGCCTTTGTATCGATTTGTTGATCTAACTTCGTCCCCAAATCCTTCGGGCGAGGTTAAGAATAATTCTGCGATGAAAGGATACAACACGTGGGGAGTTGGATCTGGGGGGGTGTGCGCGTCCGTATGGGGAACTGGTGATTCATACTGGTGCGGGAACGCATCTGCTGGAGGATGGGCGCAAGTCGATCGAGAAGCCGCAGCCGCGGGTCAGTTGGGTATTCCCATCGGCGTTCGGTATAATAAAACGCATACTACGAGGTATAATTGTAGCTTTAGTGACACACACGAAGGCTGTGAGACTAAAGCATTGGGTCCTATCATTAAAAAATGGCAAAAGGAAATTGATTGTTATAGTGCTAGTGCTGATAACAATAGCTTCACCGGTGTAATTCTTCATGCATGGCATTCTCAAAGCTGGGCCGTACACATGTTCGAGATTGAAAGTTTGAACAGCGATGATGGTGTATTTACATTCAGTAGGGGAGGGCAACAGGGTGGTCGTAATTGGTGCAGATGTGATCAGTGTGGATATGCTGGCCATGGTTGGTGTCATCCTACTAGTAGTAGTAGTACTAGTAGTAGCAGGAGCACTCCGAATCATACCATCGATAGGAGACTGATTAGTGGAACGTGGTATGTAGAAGGAATACGAGCGGAATTGGATGTTGGAGGGGAATATTTTTATAATCGTACCACGAAACGCCTCTATTTCAAACCCAACGGTACAACAACTTCCATAGACGAGTTCATAGATGGTGATGGTGGTGGTTCCATGAGTGGCATTCCAGCATTGATTGTACCAATATTAAAAACATTAGTGCGTATCAAAGGATCTTCACCATCCCGTCCCATCACAAACATTACCATTCAAGGTATTGGATTTCGGGATTCCGTCGCTACTTATACACCTGATAATCCCTGGGGTGCACCCTCTGGGGGAGATTGGGCTCTTTATAAAGGGGGAGCTATATTTATCGAAAATGCAGAAAATACGACATTGAAAAACAATCACTTCCGCCGATTGGATGGTAATGCAGTATTCTTGGCTGGATATACTCGATATGTTTTGATTGAAAAGAATGAGTTTAGTTGGATCGGGGATAATGCTATAGCGACTTGGGGAGATACTGAGGATTATGATGCGACTGGAGGGAATCAACCCAGGCACACTACTGTGTGTTATAATTATATCCACGAATTAGGTATATATGAAAAACAAAGCAGTGCTTGGGGCCAGGCGAAAACGTGTCAGTCCACATTGGTTGGTAATATTATGTTTAATATGCCAAGGGCTGCTATTAATTTTAACGATGGTATGGGTGGAGGAAATGTGGTATCTAATAATTTGATATGGAACACGTGTCGAGAGAGTGGGGACCATGGGCCTATTAACAGTTGGAATCGAATGCCCTTTTTAACCAAAGTCAGAGATGGAATGAGTAAGAGTTTTATTCCAAAACCTAATTTGATTGAAAAGAATATTATTGTTGCAAACTATGGTGGAAGTCAAGGAGTGGATAATGATGATGGATCATCATTCTATCATATTAGAAATAATATATTCTATTCCGCAGATGGGTTTAAAATGGATTACGGAGGGCATGATAGTGAATTTATGAATAATATCATCGCCATTATACCCTATGATGGTGCAAACTGTGTGATGATCAATGGGGGATTCTTCGCAGGACGTGCGGACCTATACCGAAACAATACGTGTGTAAGTGGCATATTAGAGCATAGCACCCCGAGTGGTTGTGGAAATCCAACGTGTGCTGATCCTACAAGAAATGTTCCAGATATGGATATCGTAGGAGGAGCTAATGAATGTAATGCCGAGACACATCGAGCCATGGCGATGATATTCGAACAAAATCGGTACTATACACCTCATGGTAACGCTAGTTTGAGATGCGCTGGTGAGTTGATTGGGATGGAGGTGATACAAAAAGAGTATGGAAATGAGCAAGGATCGAGTTGGTATACTTTACCTCCTGCAGAAGATGTACTGACTTGGGTAGTGGAAAAAATCAAGGCGGGGTGGTGATGAAACTCATAGTCCTCAGATTTGTAGGAATTCCTACAGCTCCGTTGTTACACCGTGATGCAATGCATTTTTTTATTTTTGACATAAAGTCCATCTTTACAAACCCTGCTGACGCTTTCCAATTTTTTATAAATATCGGAAAAATTCAAAGCTTCTTCTATGCATTTTCAAATACGCGCAACAGCTTCGAAATATGCTATCAAATAATATAATACCCGCAGTCCCGCAGTGTATTCAATTAATTGAAATTATCGCTAGGTTCCTACCAGGTACGTGTAGCGAGCGCAATGTGGGCGGCGGCGTGGACGGTGGACGGACGGCGTGGCGGACAATCGATCGCGTGTGTCTCTGCGTCTGTGCGTGTGCCGTGTGGACGTACTAGTAGTCTGTCTACCGGGTACCGCGGTAGATAGCGTGCGGTGCGCCGCATTGCGCAAATACTTCCACCGGCCCGTCACTTCTGCATACCCGGTACACTGTTGTATGCGGTTTGGCGATAAAGCAACCCCCGTACATTGTAAGGTACATTGTGTATTGTGTGCGCCGCGATCGCCTCCCATCACGCGCCACGCACCACGCACCACGCGTACGTACATACGTACTCGACGTGCGTACGACCGGTTTCGAAATCACCAACTCTCACCTCCTCACGCACTAGCAGCACTAGCAGCACTAGCAGCACTAGCAGCAGACGCAGCAGCGGTGGCGGCGGCGGTTCGCTAGCATGGCCTCCTCCCTCCGTAAACGCGGGGTTCATAAAACGAGTGCCGATAGTTCGAATGATGCCTCGGGTGATTCACCCATTGTGAGACTAGCTAAATTTGACCTCTATCCTAAATACGAAGAAGAATTTCGAATCAAAACCAATACCGGAGGGGCTCTCTCTTTGGCCACCTTCGTGGTTCTATTCATACTGTGCTGTTCTGAATTCCACGCGTATCGAACAACGACTACGAGTGATCACATCCGGGTGGATACCACGGTTGGAGAACGTATGAAGATAAATATGAACATTACATTCACACACCTCCCTTGTTCCGAAATCGAACCCGTTGCGATGGATGTGGCAGGTGAGCACCAGCTTGAGTTCTCACACCACATACACAAAACGAGGTTGGAAGAAGGTACGCTACTCCCGATCGCGGAGGGTAGACACAAGGTGGAAATCAATGCACCCGCCGCTGCTGCTACCCCGGAGCCCTTGCCTGCGGATTATTGTGGTTCCTGTTTTGGGGCTGGCGAGACCGATAGTTCATGTTGCAATAACTGTGCGGAATTGAAAGCGGCCTATGTGGCCAAAGGGTGGAGCACCCAGGATTTGCAAAACACAGCGGATCAGTGTAAAAGGGAAGCTAGCGATCCATTTGCTGAATCCCAGGCTGGGGAGGGTTGTAGAATAGATGGACATATGACTGTGAACAAAGTGGGCGGTAATTTCCACGTAGCCTTGGGTAAAACGAAGAGTGTCCATGGTCGATTGATCCATCAATTCTCTGCTGATAACTTGGAAACGTTTAATCCTGGACATATAATTCATACGTTATCTTTTGGTGAACCATTTCCTGGACAAAAGAATCCTTTGGATGGGAATCACGTGGAGGTAAAGGAGGAGTGGATGAAAACAGCGGCATTTCAATATTTTGTTAAAATTGTTCCAACTAATTTCACGGACGTTTCGAGAGCAGAAAAAAGTTTTACATCCTATCAATACTCGTTTACCCAAAAAGTAATCCCAATAGGAGATGGAGCGGATGGCATGCATAAAGCAGCCCCGGGGGTAAAGCTTCCTGGACTATTCATGGTGTATGAGATCTCTCCGTTCATGGTCCAAAGCACAGTCCGATCAGTTCCCTTCACACACTTTCTCACACAGTTGTGCGCCATTATTGGTGGAGTGTTTACCGTGAGCGGTATTATAGACTCGGTGTTGTATAACGCTGGAGCTAAATCAAATAAGCGTGGGTTACTATAAAATATTGTGTGTATGCTGTGTGTGTTGGGAGCGAAACGTCAATATGCGATAACCGTTTGTGTAATAATTAAAAATGCCTCTCATACATATAATATATTATATATTATGTGCATCATATAATATATTATTCTTACCCAGGGTATAATATATATATGGTAATATAATATATTATATATATTGAAAAAGCTTTTTAAATTTAATACCATCTGTTACTACTGTACCCCTTTACTCATTTATATAAAATATAATGTGTATATTTTAAAATACTAATATATCATAGTACTACTACAACTACAAAAGTACACAGTATGGCATATAAGTGGGAATCTCTTTGTACAGTGTATGTGTGCTAAAACCAGGTATGCTACATTTGGAGGAATTTATAATATATAAAAAATATAATACCCGTATTATTATATTTTACCAGAGGGGCGGGCCTCTGATATGCTGTATTCCATTACCAGAGGGGCCCGCCATCTGATTGATATTTACGATATTACACACAATGACATCATAAAATGTCATATATAAAATAATACTCGTACTCGTACACACATATTCATAGACTGGTGTTTGCATGTTGCCAAATTGTCCCACTCTGCTACTGTATACTGCTGTGCTACAGGGGGTGCCTGTATGGAGTATGATAAACCAAAGATATGATCGTGGTATTTACCAGCTCCAGAGGGTGGGGGACCCTCCCACCCCCTGCCAGCTCGTATAAATATTTATATTACGAGTATAAAAATGAGAATGAGCTTTTATGCGCTCTTTGAAGATCTTTTTTAATTTTCCTCGTTTTTAAAAATTAAAAAGTGTAAAAAAAAGGCTACAATTCTTTTTTTTTTTTAACTTTTTAAAAGCTTTTCAATGTTTTTCAAAAGCAAATTGTTTTTGAATATAGGATAATTAATAATTAATACCGCATATATATATTATTATGATTATAAAAGTCAAAAATGTATATTATAAATATTCATGTTTCCAGATGGTATTGTATTATTATATTATGTTGTGGTATAATAATATATCTCCTCTATACACGAGAGTATAATTATATATCGAGGAGTATATAAAATTATATATATATATTATGTACACATGACATATTAATCATAATATTTATAATATATTATATATAAATTAATGAAATAAATATTATTTTTATTTTTTAAGAGACGAGTTCGAATCAATTTCAGTAGATGATGCCAATATACATTATATTTATCTTTTATTGCGATAGATTATTGTACGCCCTCCGCAGCAGCAGTAGCAGGGTATCCAGGAGTGAAGGGGGATGTCATGTTGGCGACATTCACGAATTTCTGATCAAATTCTTTCATAATTTCTTGCATGTCTTCTTCGCTCATATCCGGCAACGTATCGGGCAAGCTCGAGCCGATGTGAGGAGTATTGATTAGATAATCCTCGTTACCTTCCACGCCAGCCTGTTGTAAAAATTCGTATTCAAGATCATCACCATCAACAGCCGTAGGTTTAGTATTATTATTATTATTATTATCATTCTCATTCTCATCCTTTTTCTGTTGAGCAGCAGTAGAAGCAGTAGAAGCAGCAGAAGCGGCAGCAGTAGAAGTAGTTACTCCTCCATCAATATTGACATCGACATCCACATCAACCCCTATGTGTCCAATCAAATCATCCTCATCTGGATTATTACCATTTCCACTATCGAGACATGAGGATAAAAATGGAAAACCATTCAGATTAGATTCTGTAGCAGGTTCTGTAGTAGATTCTGTAGTAGTGGGAACAGTAGGACTAGTAGCGGATCCTGACGGGTTATTAGAACGAGGAGGTGTTTCAGGAATAACGGTCTCATCATCCATTGTTGCTTTTACAAAATTCTGATAACCCATAGCATCATCATCATCATCATTAGCAGCAGCATCAGGAGTTGGATGCGTGGTATTGGCACCACCGCCGTTCATATTACCTCTTCCCTCCTTTAGCCTGTTCAACTCGCGCAATAACTCCCCAACATCCTCCGCCGCATCTCCGTCACTATCCTCCTCCTCGAACAAGAAAAAGATCCGTTGTAACGCTGCATCCCACCGACCAACGAAATCCACACTCCCAGCACTACCTTGGAAAACTTGTCCCGACTCGGGATGGAGCAAAAACGCCTCTCCATCGTGTGAACATCCCTGATTGCATATGAACCTCTGTAGGTCGACTGAACGAAAATCAGCATCCCACCGTTCCCGCGTGGGGAACTCTACATCTTCATCAGGATTATTATTATTATTATTATTACGACCAGCAGTGACGGGTGTTGATTTTGTTTTCATCGCTGGAGTGTTATTATTATCAGTATCCGCCCCCGGCACATCTTCCTCATTAGAGTCTTCGTCAGTTGAATCATTATAAGAATCTTCTTCACTCGAACCAGACGATGAATCGTCGATTGCTCCTCCCGAGGTGTCGTTAGTGTTAATAGTATTGTTAGATCGGCTCTTAATAGGCACGGCACTCGCTGTACCTGGAGGAGGTCCGGGAGGCGGTGCTGGGGCAGCGGACGGGTGAGATGCGCTGGCATTATTATTATTATTGTTATTATTATTATCATTATAACGAGCGCGTGGATTATTTTGTGAAACGGGAGATTTTCGATTTGTTTTCTTTTTGTTAAAGAACCCTCCACGTAATCCCGAAAATAGCCCACCGCTCTTCGGCGAGGATTTATCCTTCTGTTTCTGCTGTCTTTCTTTAATACGAGCTTTTGCCCGAGCCCGCTCTCTCTCGGCTGCTTCGTCAATTCTTTGCTTTTCCTTGACGATTTCACTACCATCATCATCATCATCTTCTTCTTCTTCTTCTTCCTCGTCTGAATTATCTTCGCTATATTCAGAGGCGTCGTCCGAATCAGCTGCGGAGTCATCTTCACTTTCTTCACTTTCTTCTTCTTCCTCACTTTCCTCCTCCTCGTCTGAATAGTCCGACTCCTCCTCTTCCTCCTCGGATTCCGATTCGTCCACATGCGCATCTCCATCATTCCGATATTCATTTGGTACTGAGGTGGATGCTGGCGAAGAGAATACAAACACGCCAGAATCCGCTGTTGATTGCTCACTATTCCCATTCATACCATTGTGTGAATTGTGGTATGGACCATGTTTGGTTCCAAAGCTATTCTCACTCTTCACCTGCTTCTGCTGTTGCTGCTCTTCCTTCTCCTTCTCCTCCTCCGGTACCACTTGCGGAGGTGATACACGCGCGGGGGGTTCATACGTTTCCCACGGCCAATCATCCGTTCGTGACGCATATCGTTGCTGTTTTTGCTGTTTACTCTTCGTTTCACCAAATTCCACCACATGCGGGGCCATTTCCCAACGAGCTTTGCTTCCATAATCCATGTCGTAAATCGCACGCTTGTGCACATCACGAAGATCTCGGCCGGCTTCGTTCACGCGTTTAAAATGGGCTGTTGCACGTATCGTATCATCAGGATCATAAGTGTGCTTATCAGGATGCCATCGCACACACTCTCGTCGATATGCGCGTTTGATTTCAGCAGAGCTAGCATCGTAATCAACCCCCAGTACGGCGTAATGGGATGCGTCTTTCAAACGTCTTACCATTGATAATTGCGCAGTTATAGCTACCTTTGTGATTGAACTCTTGGTTCCAACCATACTTTCCAAAGATTGAAGATCCGCAAAAGCCCGCTCATAGAGGAATAATTCTACCTCACACTGGGCACGCACGCTCAACGCTTTTTCGTACAAACTCCCAGATCCTGTCTTTGCATTGGGCATCAAATCCAGGGCGGAGGAACATTCTTTCAAAGCATCATTGTATCGACCGAGTTTGAGTGCTGCTTTGCTGCAATTGCAGTGGAGTCTGGCTCGATCGAGGTCGGACATGGATGGAGGGGGGGCACCTTCTAGCTTTGATACCGCAATCCTGCCCGAACGTTCCGCAGCTGCTTGTTCTTCCAATAAAATCAATGCGGCACGATAGTGATCGTATGCCTCTGCATATGCCTCCTGTTTATAGCTCGCAAACGCGCGAGCAGATCGATTCCAAAATTTCAAAGCCCGGGAACGG
>JACLAC010022498.1_pt1 | contig 16579 bp, 14 predicted proteins | sample 8027881 | NCBI WGS metagenome assembly JACLAC01 (sample SAMN15725517, study PRJNA655200) | protist metagenome | isolation source: fluorescence activated cell sorting (FACS) single amplified genomes of... | place: Spain: Blaines Bay Microbial Observatory, Mediterranean Sea | collected 2016-01-19
ATGATTATGTAACCAAACCTTTTTCTCTACAGGTTTTGCTCGCTCGTGTTCGAGCCAATCTTCGTCGTGTTGCCCCCGAGTCTACCGCATATACCTACGAAAATGGTGTGGAGATCGATTTGGAAATGCATGAGATCCGACATGGAGAAAAAAAGGAGCCTCTTTCTCGACGCGAGCGCGATCTGTTGGTGTATTTCATTCAAAACAAAAATACCATATTGACTCGTGAGCAGCTTTTGAAGGAGGTTTGGGGGTACAAACAGGGTGTAACAACAAGAACGGTAGATACACATGTATTGACCATTCGAAAAAAATTACAAGATCGAGCCCAGAATCCTTTGTTCATTCAAACTCTTCACGGTGTTGGATACAAATTTATCGGGGAAGAGAAAAAATGATCTGGCTCTTGGGTTTTTTGGCTTTTTCAGAGGAAAACCTACCCGAGCTTTGGACACAGATGCATGAAGGACAGCTGGTACATCTTGTGGAAGGAGAACCACAAGAAGCGATTGGCATTTTTCAAGCACTGCTGAAGGATCTTCCAAATGATCATCCCATATTTTGTGATCTTCTGTTTTCTTTGGGTCGAGCCCAATATGATGTTGGAGATGTGACGTCGGCCAAAAAGTCGATACTCGAGGTTATTCAGATAAATAAGGATCCACAAGAAGCACTTCACTACTACTCTTTTTTGCTGGCTGAAGAAAATCCTCTAGATAATTTGCCCATCCAAAAAGATCTATCGTTTTATGACATAGAAAAGGTGTCTTTTGATCTATTTGCGATTCGGTTTGAAAAAACGGCGCAACAAGCGACAGTCTTTAATGTTCTTTTGGATGTACACAAACCTTGTGTGATTGAGATCTTGTTTCATTACACAAATGGGAAGATACATCGCAAACAGTATTCTCTCAATAAAGGAAGGAAGGATCTGCAAATACAAAAGCATCAATTGCGCACTTCAGAGCTTGATAAATCGATATTTTTAATGGAGATTGTTTTGCCAAAAAAAGGCTTAATACAGCCTGTTTTCGCAAGTGTTTGGTAGTAAAAAATCGCAATACCCAAATCGGTGAAGTCGGCAAAGAGCAGAGCGTTGCGACATTGCAAAAGAACAGGAAATTTTTTAACAAGATATGATTGGGTGGGATCATTCTTCTTTCCCCAAATACAATGTTTCCACAAAAGAATTCACAATCGCAGGTCGATCTTGTTTTTCGTTCGGAAGGGGGGATATTGGTTGGCAATTTGCATCATGCCTTCCAAACGTGATACATGAGCCCATTGCATATGATCTGGAATAGCCATGAGCGCAAAATCTCTATTTCCCCATCAACAATTACACTGGTTAAGCACAAATCTTGACAAAGACTTAGGCCGAAGCAAAGATAAAGTATCGATATACAATCAGCTTGCTCTGGTACATCTATCTATGGCTTTGTTTCATGAAGGCGATGAATCGGACAGTGCAAAAGCACTGACATACACAAAAAAAGCTCTCCTAGAAGATGGAGAGTCTGTTGTGGCACTGGCCTTGGCTGGTCTGGCTTTGCTGGGGATTGGTCGTCCACAGCGAGCAAAAAGCTACATTGAACAAGCCTTTTCTTTTTCCCCGAACGATCCGATGACATTGCTCGCCAAGGCCGAGATGGCCAAAGCCAATGGAGATATGTTCGATTTGCTGATGTATTTTGAAAGATTGTGTGCAACGGCTCCAAATGCATGGGAAAGCAACTACCTCTTCGGGCGCTCGTTGTTGGCTTTTGGAATGCAAAATGGTGATGAGAAAAGTCTTCATCGGGCACTCTATCATCTGGTCGCAGCCAAAGATCTCAATGTGATCGGAAAGCAGAAGATCAATCTATTTAAAGATATAGGTGTTGCTTGTCTACATACAGGTAGATATGCCGAAGCAGAGCGCTATTTTCAACGTCTTCAAGAAGATCCAAATTACAAGAAACAAGCCCGCTATCATCTGGGCTTTGTGGCCTATCATTTGGGCAAGTACAACAATGCGATCAATCATTTTCGCCAGTGTATTGAAGCCAAAAATGAAGATCCCAAAATATTGGCACGGATCGCCGCTTGTTGGTTTCATCTGCGTGAATTTGATCGAGCGAAGCGCGCTTGTAACCAAACCATGCTGCGTGATCCCTTCAACCTGATGGCCCGTCAAATATTGGGTTTGTGTCTATTGGAAGAAGGCAATCTGATGGAGGCTGCACGTCTTTTTCGAGAGACCCTAAAAGAGTATCCAGAAGACATGGAAAGCTATCGTGAGATCGTTCGCATCCGTCGGTTTGGTGGAGACAATACATGGTTAGCACAGGCCCTGGAAACCGAGGTTTCTTACTATGACCGACAACCTCTTGGCGGTGATATCGATGCCAGTATTCTTACACTAAAGCGTATCAGTGTCATTTTGGAAGAGTTTCAGGAAGCGGGTTCGGTACATCTCTCCACACTTTTGCGAGCCATCGAATATACGCAAGATGAACATCTGCGATTTCGTTTGTGGGAATCGGCACAAACCATGCTTCGATCCTATATGGCTTACGAATACAAGATTCAGATAGAGGAGCCAGGTACGAATTATGGGCTCAGTTTGGGTGAAGGAATAGCGTGTCTGTGGGATGAATTTGGTACCCAAGAACTAATCGATGGTCTGGTTATCCAAGATTCTGATCTCGAGCAGGCGGCAACCGTGCGCTATACGCCGGCACATGATGTCGAGCAGCATTGGAAAAATCTGGATACTGAAAAACAAATCGCACGAGTGTACCAAGCCTTGCTTCTGCTCTGTTTGGGACTAAAAAATGAACAAGAAGGATTGGAAATTGTTCGAAAATGGTCGAGTGGAAATGATGTTGATATGAAGCTTACCGCGCATTTGGCTCTGATAATTTCCGGAGAAATGGCGCCTTTGACAGCATTGAAGCAGCATGCAAAAACACGCTCCAAACAAGAAGCCTATCATGAATTGCGCAAAGCGATGGAATATGAAATGCGCAAGCCCAAGAATCCGACATTTGTTACTGAAGACGCGGTGTGTAGCTGCTGCGGAAAAAAAGCAGAAATGGTCGATCTCATCATGAAAGAAGGTGTACACCATATTTGTACATCATGTGTCCAAGAGCTGTATGAAGATCCGGAAAACCATGATGCCCCCGATGATGCTTTCTGTCATTTTTGCGGTGCTTCGCATTTTGAGTCTGAGGGTTTGTATGAGTACAAGAAAATACGGATATGTGATGATTGCGTACAAGATTGTTTGAGTGAGCAATCCCGTCTGTTGGTCGATGGCTATCTTGACTCCTTTGCATAGTAGCTCTTTTCAAAGGGCAAAGAAAGGCGACTGTCTCTTGTCAATCCATCTGGCAAGAAGCCTTTGATAGATAGCTTGCAAAGTCAAAATTTGGACTGTTTGCTTCGTCATGACAGGTAAGACATGTTTTGGGTGTAATCGGTCTGGCTTGGACATGATCGCTATCTGGATGACCCTTTAGGGGGCCATGACAGGATTCGCATTGTACCGATTTGTATCGTCTGAGATTGCTATCGGTTAATTCTCCCAATCCTCCAACCTCTCCAAATCCGGTGCTGTGACATTGAACGCATTCGGGATTGTTCTCGCTATTCCTACGGATTAGAGATTCCCATGCCTTGGCATGTCCTGTAAACACCCAGCGTGCAAACTGTTTGCTATGACATGTGGCGCAATTGCCGGAAGAAGCATATCCATACTCTTCTTTTGTGATCGGTTGTTCGGCATTTTGTGTGGCTTCTACCAATTTTTCTTGTTTGAATTGTTGCAATATGCTCGTTGTATCTGTTTTTTCCTTTGGTTCGTATGCCTCATTGAGGGGTGAAAGCTCAAGATACACCAGATTGCGACCTTCTCCTTCTCTTTTGATCTTCTGTTGTGCGTCAGGATTATCTTGCCCCATAATTCGATCTCGCCACGGTTGTTCTAGAGAGCTGATTAGGAGTTTTGCTTGTGGAAGGGTATTGAGATGAAGATACAGGGTCTGAATATAGCGTCCTCTTTCGGGTGTTTCGACAATGAGGGTACGATTTTTTTTGTTATTCTTTGGTTCTTCATATGCGGTTCCTCGTGTAGTCAACAAGGCTGCGAGGGATGTCTCTTCCTGTACGAGTATCTGTGCTTCTTCATCATCGATCGATCCCAGTGCGATGATCAGATCGAGATCGCTTGGCAACAAGGAAAGGGTTTTTTGCAAGGCCTCTTTGGGTGCAATGTAGCGGATTTCTTTTCTATATTTTGGATCGGTAATTCGTGTGCTCAACCCAACTACACCAAGCCGAAAATCTTGTTTTTCCAATACTGCAAAGGGAGGAAACAGCAACTCTCCTTTTTGATTGGCATAGGAAGCGCTGATCAGTGGGAAGGCGTCAAAATCTTGTAATTCTTTGATGCTCATGGTGATCAGATCTGTTGGACCAACCGTCATCACATCCAATCCGACATTGGCGGAGAGATTGAGCATCAGCATGGCTCTTTGGGTTGAAGCATCTCGATCTTCTGCAGAAAATCCTTTTAGGAGCTGCTCTCCAGCATCGAGCTGAAAATGTGGCAGATCATTGGGTATGGTTTCGAAAAATTGTGCTCTTCGCTCAAACCCACCATAGGGAAGGGTCGGACAACCACATGGTTCAATTTCTCCTCGAACCTCACCGACCAATGATATTACCGCTTCGCGATACGTGGTTTGTGGTCCTTTGGGAATTTGAACCGCTTGTACCCGATCGGGAAGGACCGGAAGGGCCTCTATTTCGATATTTTTTTGTGGCTCATTACAAGACCACCAGAAAAAGAAAGACAACATTTTGCAAAGTTCATGTGGATTCGTTTTGTATATATCGCAATTTGGGACAAAATAGAAGATATAACCTCAAACATTGGTACGTTATGTTTTCCTCTCTTCTTTTTTTCCTGTCTTTTGAATCATATTTCGCAGCGAAAGCCTTTCAACCCGATGAGCATATATGGATTGGTATAGAGCCTGTACGACACCTCTCTTATCATACTGGGCAGCAGCATCGATTGCGTTCTCACCCACAGTGGAAGCAATTCATAGATGCTACCGGCTGGAATATTCGTTTCGATGAAAAGACCAGACTCATCAATCGCGCGATGGGGGCGGGAATCGATTTGGAAAAAACCGGTGATGCATACGCGGTTCGAGATTCGGTGCAAAGATTTTTACAATCCAAGAAATTTTTTGCCCAAAAATCCATTCATCTCGACTCTGGTATAGCCATAAAAAATCCCGATAGAAATATATGGTACGTGAACTTTGAGCAGCAGCTATCCGCCCGCATGCAAGATGATGTCTATCAGCGTCAGATCAATGAAGTTGTGGTATGGAGAGGAGGAATTACAGGTTATGTACACAGTGATCGTCTCACTCTCATCGAAGCAAACCTATATCCAGATGTCTCTTTCGAGGATGCAGTGCTTCTCAGTTCGGAGGCGATCGCAGTCGCTATATCAGCTGGAGCAGCACCAGAAGCAGATCATGGAGATATCGAAGTGTCGGCAGTGGCATTGCCCGTGGAGAAAAATGGTCAGCTCTCTGTGCGCTTGTGTTGGCTGGTGAAGAGCAAAACAGAATCACCAATCGGACATTGGAATGCATTTGTCGATGCGCATAGTGGAGAACTCCACAATGTATACAACGAAGTTCGATTTTTGGAAGGAAGTATTCTCGCAACACACGATGCTCGTACGATTGGAAGTGAGCTAATCAATACACCCCTCATCAATTTGAAAGTCAGTGATGGTGGGTTTAGTGATGAGAATGGTTTGTTCTCGATCGAAGACGATTCCTATACCATTACAATGAATGGAAAGAATACGAGGATCTCCAATGATGCAGGAGATGATATTTCCTTTGAATTGGTAGAAGGAGAGCAGATTCTTACGGCAGAAGGGGATGAGTCCTTGTCCCAGATCGATCAATTTGTCTTTCAAAATGAGATCTATACATGGGCAAAAGAATATGCCCCTCATGTGGTAAATGAATGGTCTCGATCTGTTGTCAATGTCAATCTAGATGACGTATGCAATGCCTATTTCGATGGAACCCTCAATTTCTATCGAGCAGGAGAGGGTTGCAACAACACCGGTCGTATTCGCGATGTTAGTCATCACGAATGGGGGCACGGCTTTCACTATTACAATCTGCTCTCTGGTGATTACGATGGTTCGATGAGTGAAGGGATAGCCGATGCGCTTGCTTTTTTTCAAAGCGGAGATTCGACGATTGCACCTGGATTTGGACAAAATGGATATGGCATACGAGAGGTTAGTGAAAATCGTGTCTATCCAGAAGATATTGTCAATGAAGTGCATACCGATGGCCTAATTTTTGCAGGAACGGTGTGGGATCTGTGGGATCGACTGGATTCAGACTATGGAGACTCTGATGCGGCATTTGATGCGCTCATGCCAATATTTGTCGATGCCCTTCGTTCTGGACCGAGTATTCCGAATAGCTACGAGGCTTTTCTTCTCGCTGATGATGACAATGGTGACTTATCGGATGGAACCCCACATGAGTGTGCGCTTGTAGATGTTTTTGGGCAGCATGGTTTGGGGCCAAGTGGAGATGGTGGATTTTTCCAGCTCTCTCATATACCCCTCGAGAATCAAACTGTCGATACGGAAGAATACACTGTCGATGCCGATGTGTTGGTTTTTTCAGAAAACTGTGTTGATTCAACCCCGGACAAGGCCAAGATTCAGTACTCTTTGGACGATGGTGAAACATGGCAAGAGAAAACGTTGGAAAGAACAAATGCAGGAATTTCGGGATTTCTTGCCAGCCAAGAGCGAGGTAGCGTGGTTTCATATTTCCTAGAAATATTGGACAGCGAAGGACGTAGCATTCAGCTTCCAGAATATGGCACCATCAATCCATTCAGTTTTTATGTGGGAGAGCTTGAAGAGATTAATTGTGAAGACTTTGAGGAGAGTGATGGTGGATTTGTGCATGAGCTGGTCTCAGGGCGAGAGCAAGAAGGAGCCGATGATTGGATGTGGGGAATACCAGTCGGTTTGGGTGGAGACCCAAATTATGCCGCTAGCGGAACAAAGGTTTGGGGCAATGACTTGGGTGGAGAGCACAATGGTGAATCATACAATGGTGAATACCAAAACGACAAGCACAATCGATTGACGACACCCGATTACGATGTTTCGAACTACGATGAGGTTCTGCTGGTATATAAGCGCTGGCTTCATGTTGAAGATGGGTTTTATGACAATGCCAATGTACTGGCCAATGGTACGTCCATTTGGAGCAATCATGCAACCCGATATGAGGTTGGAGAAGAGCATCATCGCGATCAGCAGTGGCAGCAGCATGTTCTTCGCATTCCTGCTGCGGAATTGGAGACCATGAATTTTTCATGGGAGATTGTCTCCGATGCCGGATTAACGATGGGCGGATGGACGCTTGATGATGTCTGTTTGTATGGCATTCCTCCCGCTCCAGAAGAGCCTGTTGCTTCGGGATGTGCGTGTTCATCACAAGGAGAGATACGGTCATCTTGGATGGTTTTTCTTCTGGCGATCGTGGGTTTTGCCATCCGAAGAAGAAACGGATAAACTGATATCACAGTCTCGATACAAGCATTGTTGAGATTGTGATTGTTTTTCTTGTGTATGTACTGTTTTTTTGACTGTAAAGGATATCATTCATGGAACCCGCTTCTTTTTTGTCTTTTATTCTCGTACAGCCTCTGTCTTTCCCAAAATCTCTCCAGCATGCTCCGGAAGGGTATGGGGTTGGTATTTATATGGGCACGCCAACGGGATTGGGAGCCTTGAACCTTTCACAGCGAGAAAAAGACATCACCAGACAGATCTACTTGGGCTGGAATTTGGCGGATGAACAGCTGCGATTGGTTTTGGATCAGGTGTGGGAAATGGGCAAGATAACCCTTGATGATGGAACCCAATTTCCTTTCTATGTCGGTGGTCGCTCATGGCTTCGCTTAAATGACATGAACAATGTTCTTGGTTTTACCAACTTCTCCAATGCTTTTGGTGTGGGCGCACCGATAGGCGCCATCTATCAGCATGAAGATACAGCAGTGGAAATCTATGTCGAGTGTGCACCGGTTTTTCAAATTGCACCAACCTCCGATTTTGGTGTGCAAATGGGCTTGGGAATCCGATTGTATCCTTGGTTTTAGTGGTTATTCAAGCAATAAAAAACCCCCTCATACGAAGGGGTTGATGTCTTTGGATAAGATTGTTTAGTGATCGTGCTCGTCTTCGTCTTCTGCATCGGCAATCAATGCTTCTGTTGTTAGAAGAAGACCCGAAACAGAGGCAGCATGCTCGAGAGCAGAACGTGTAACCTTTGTAGGATCGATAACACCGGTTTGGATGAGATCTTCGTAGGTGCTGGTCTTCGCATTGTATCCGTATCCATCTGATCCAGATCGAACATTTTCTACAACGATACCCGCTTCACCACCAGCATTGGCTACGATTTGTCGGAGCGGCTCTTCAACAGCACGACGAATGATATCGACTCCAAATCGCTCTTCACCTTCCAGAGAAAGATCATCAAGGTTCTGAGATGCGCGAATGAGAGCAACACCACCACCGGGAAGAACACCTTCTTCAACGGCAGCACGGGTTGCATGAAGAGCATCTTCAACACGCGCTTTCTTCTCTTTCATCTCTACTTCTGTCATCGCTCCGACGCGAATAACTGCGACTCCACCAGCGAGCTTGGCTTGTCTTTCTTGCAGTTTCTCACGATCGTACTCGGAAGAGCTCTCTTCGATTTGTCGAGAGATTTGGTCTACACGATACTTGATTGCATCACCGGCGCCAGCACCATTGATGATGGTTGTGTTGTCTTTTGTAATGACAACACGCTCTGCACTACCAAGATTTTCAAGCTCCATTTTGTTGAGGTCGATATTGAGATCTTCTGCAACCAATTGGGTTCCTGTTAGGATGGCAATGTCTTCGAGCATCGCTTTGCGACGATCACCAAATCCAGGTGCTTTGACTGCTGCCCAGTTGAGATTTCCGCGAATCTTGTTGAGAACAAGAGAGTTTCGTGCTTCACCTTCTACATCTTCTGCGATGATAAGGAAAGGACGACCATCAGCGAGGACTTTTTCCAAGAGAGAGAGAACATCACGAATAGAGGTCAGTTTTTTCTCATGAACGAGGATGAGTGGATTTTCCAGCACGACTTCCATTCTCTCAGGCTTGTTGATGAAGTAGGAGGAGATGTATCCGCGATCGAATTGCATACCTTCAACAGTATCAAGCTCTGTCTCGATACCTTTGTTCTCTTCTACGGTGATAACACCCGATTTTCCAACACGATCCATGGCTTTTGCGATGAGCTCACCAATTTCGGATTCGCCATTTGCAGAAACGGTACCGACTTGCTCAATTTCTTTGTTGTCAGAAACTTCTTTGGACAAGTCGCGAAGAGAGGAAACAATGTTACCGACTGCCTTGTCGATACCGCGCTTGAGATCCATTGGGTTGTGCCCAGCAGCAACCAGTTTGAGACCATTGCTAAAGATGCTTTGTGCAAGAACAGTGGCTGTGGTTGTTCCATCACCTGCAATATCAGAAGTTTTGCTGGCAACCTCTTTTACCATTTGGGCGCCCATATTTTGGAACTTGTTTTCAAGTTCAATTTCTTTGGCTACAGTAACACCATCTTTTGTAACAACCGGTGCTCCCCATGATTTTTCGATAACAACATTTCGACCTTTTGGACCGAGTGTTACCTTTACTGCATTTGCAAGTGTATTTACACCATCAAGGATGCTGTTTCTTGCTTCGACGTCGAAAACGATTTCTTTGGCAGACATAATATTAGTTCTCCTTAAATAAATATTCTACGAAAATAGTATGATTTGTTATGCTTGAACGATTCCGAGAATATCGCTCTCGGATAGAATGTGGTATTCTTTTCCTTCATATTTTATCTTGTCACCAGAATATTCTGAGAAGATTACCGTATCACCAATGGTGATCTCAAGCGGATCGATGGATCCATCATTTTTGAGAGCTCCCTCTCCAACTGCAAGTACGGTGCCTTGGTTGGGTTTTGTAGAGGCAGAAGAGGGTAAGATTAGGCCTGACTTGGTTTTCTCAGGTGCTTGTTCTCGCTCAATAATCACACGATCATATAAAGGACGAAGGTTCATAATTTTTCTCCATTTTGGATAGGATTTGTTTTGATACAGGTTCTCTTTGTATGGAATTTGATATCCATACAGAATGGTCAAGGTGATGACAATATCCACCCATATGTCTCCGTCAAGGTCAATAATGAAAATAGTTGTAAAAGAGACAAAGATGGTTGGTGTGGTTGACGTTAAGATGAGATTGGGCTATACATAGCCGTCTTGCAACACAGATGATATCCTTTTTCCACTCAAAAAGCCATCTGTTATGGCATGACTATTATTTTTTCTTTAGGAGCATACATGGCACGTATAACTGTCGAAGATTGTCTAGACCACATCTCTAATCGCTTTGCTTTGGTGTTGATTGCAGCACAACGATCAAAAGAACTCATGAAAGGAGATGCTGCTTTTGTACAAAATGACAAAGGAAACAAAGAGATCGTCACATCTTTGCGAGAAGTTGCGGAAGGTTTTGTTAGTGCTGACGAATCCGGTTTTGATCGCAATGTTCAGCAGATGGTTATGGAAGTAAATAAAAATAATAAAGAAGCAGGATACAGTCTTCCTCCTTCAGCGGATGATGTATAAAGGAGAAGATATGTCACAAGATAAAAAATTTGATGTACGAAATATAGAACGTAACCTCACAAGTAAAAAAGTGAAAAAAGAAGATTATGCCGAGTATTTGGCTTCTTTGGAAGATTGCTCGGATTTGATGGATGATTGCGAAACACAATTTATGCACAAATCCAAAAAAGAAGCAGAAAAAGCACAAGAAGAACTCGAAGAATAGTTCTGCTTGAAAGTCAGATTCCGTTATATGTCTGATATGTCGATACGACATGTCAGACGTTTGTGTTTTTTAGACATCATATTTTCTCCATTTCATTAAGGAAAAAGTCATGAAACGAATAATTCGATCTCCTAGAGGGACAGAACTGAGCTGCAAGGGATGGGTTCAAGAAGCTGCACTGCGAATGCTGATGAACAATCTTGATCCAGAGGTTGCAGAAGATCCAGATCAGCTCATTGTATATGGTGGCAGTGGGAAAGCTGCGAGGAGCTGGGAAGCCTTTGATGCAATCGTGGCTTCTTTGCGATCGTTAGAAGAAAATGAAACGCTTCTTGTCCAATCTGGGAAACCAGTTGGGATTGTTCGAACCCACAAAGATGCCCCTCGTGTTTTGATTGCCAACTCCAATTTGGTTGGAAAATGGGCCACATGGGAGCATTTTCGAGAGCTCGAAAAGGCCGGCTTAATGATGTACGGTCAGATGACTGCTGGATCTTGGATCTATATTGGAACCCAAGGAATTCTACAAGGAACATATGAGACCTTTGCAGCTGCTGGGCAGCAGCACTACAAAAGTGATTTGTTGGGTCGTCTTGTTGTTTCTTCTGGTTTGGGCGGTATGGGTGGAGCACAGCCTTTGGCTGCTACCATGAACAACGCGACTTTTTTGGGCTTTGATGTAGATGCAGATCGGATTGAGAGAAGATTGGAAACCCGATATATCGATGAGATTGCTAGCAGTATCGATGAGGGAATCGATCGAGCGCTTGCATACAAAGAACAAAAAATTGCGCGTTCCATTGGTGTTACGGCCAATGCGGCCGATGCTTTGGAAAGAATGATCGCACGAGGAATTGTTCCTGATCTTCTAACCGATCAAACATCTGCACATGATCCCGTTCAAGGTTATGTGCCCAGAGACATCGATTTGTCACAGCGAGACGCTCTCATCGCACAAGATATTGATGCATATATTGAAAGGTCTGAGGAGACAATGGCCGATCATGTTCGTGCGATGTTGAAGCTACAAGAGATGGGATCGATTGTTTTTGATTATGGAAATAACCTACGTGCTGGTGCAGAGAAGAGAGGTGTTTCGAATGCTTTTGATTTTCCAGGATTTGTTCCTGCATACATTCGTCCCTTATTTTGTGAGGGCAAAGGACCTTTTCGATGGGTGGCTCTTTCCGGAGATCCCCAAGACATACATGTTACTGATCAGGTGATTCGGGAGTTGTTTCCTGAAGATGAATCTCTTCATCGGTGGTTGCTTCTAGCAGCAGAACGCGTCGCTTTTCAAGGTCTTCCTTCTCGAATCTGTTGGCTTGGGTATGGTGAGAGAGCAAAAGCAGGCTTGGCCTTTAATGAATTGGTTCGTACTGGAAAAGTTTCCGCTCCGATCGTGATTGGTCGAGATCATCTCGATTGTGGAAGTGTTGCGTCTCCAAATCGAGAGACCGAAGGAATGCTAGATGGGAGTGATGCTGTAGCCGATTGGCCCATTCTCAATGCTTTGCTCAATGCTGTGAATGGAGCCAGTTGGGTGAGCTTTCATCATGGTGGTGGTGTTGGAATGGGCTATAGTATGCATGCAGGTCAAGTTATCGTTGCAGATGGAACCGAAGAAGCGGCGCGTAGGATTGAGCGAACATTAACGGGGGATCCTGCGATGGGGGTCTTTCGACATGTTGATGCTGGATATGATCGAGCCAAAGAAGTGGCCTTGGAAAGAGGTGTGCGCATTCCTGGAATGAAAAATCCATAAGGTTTGTAAAAAAAAATATTTTTTTTTTATAAAAATTGAAAGATATGGAATATTTTTACGTCTTTTCTTATAAAGATGAAACCTCTTCCAGTAATGTTTTGTCTTGATTTATACTGTACAAAAGAAGAGAGGAGATTATGGCTGCACAAATTCAACATTTCAACAGAACAAAAAACTGGTCCGAAGAGCAGATTAAAGAACTGTCAAAGAAAGACAAACATCGAGCGATGCATATCATTATTCAAAAGTATCGAGAATCATTGCTTTATCATGCTTTGTGTATCGTAAAAGACCAAGATGAAGCCTATGACTTGGTACAGGAAGTCTTTATTCGTGCCATACGAGAAACCCGTATTTTTGACATGGATTTTCGCATTAAGGCATGGTTGTATCGTGTGACGAGTAATTTGTGCCTCAACAACGTTCGAAACAAAAAGCGGAGATCGGCAATTCTGGATGCAGCAAAGATTACGGATAGAACCGAAGCGGATCAAGTTTCTGCGATCTTCTCTGATGAAAGGCAAACAGAAATATTGAAGGCGATCTCGACTCTCTCCAAGGAGCATCAACAAATATTGATGTTGCGGTATTATGAGGATTTGTCGTACAATGAACTTTCTGAGGTTTTACAAGTAAAACTCGGTACAGTGATGTCTCGTCTTTCAAGAGCACGAACAAAGCTTCTCGAATTGGTTGATCCGGAATTATTAAAGTCCTAATCGTAATGATGTGGGATATCTCTAAATAAAAATATAGTGGACTGGTGTGATATGGATGCTTCTTGTGCTTTTGTTTTGGAAAAATCAGCGGCGTTTTGTGATGATGCTCTTTCAGAAGCAGAAACAGCGATCATCGCACAGCACTTGGAGCAATGTCCGACTTGTTCACAAGTGTATGCACAAATGGATCAATTGGAGATTCACCCACCAAAGATTCGTTCTTCCGTTGCATTGTTCGATGATCCCACCTATTGGGATAAGATGGATGCAGAACTTCATGATGTCATGAATGAGAATCGTGCCCCCCCTCTTTGGGACAAAAGACATCTCATGTTGGCTGCTGTTGCGATTTTCTGTTTTGGATGGGCATTGTTTCAGCAAAGCCAAATTGCTGGATTGACAATTGTTGTTGACAATCAACAAGAAGAATTGGAGAGAATGCATCTTCTTTTTATTCAAAATTCTGAAGAAGCGCCTTCTTCTCTTCAGCAAAAATCACAAAAAGCTCGATATGATTTGTAAAGAATGACGAAATCCTTTTAAAGAAGTGATATGTGATCATACAATTAGCAATCTTATGATGAAATAAAATGTTTATGATAAGCGTTTGAGATAATCATCATTCTGTTTTGAGGTTGAACATCAATGTTCATGTTCTTGACTCTTTTTTTTACGTCTTTTGCAGATCCAGAACCAATTGATAAGACACAAAATTTGGTTTTGGAATTGCTACAAGAGCCGGCATTGCAACAAAAGTTAGAAAAAAGTGCCATCCAAGGCATGCTAAAATATTTGGATGACAAAGTGGGTTTTGGAACTTCGCAGATATTGACGTCAACGCAAAAAGATCAGATGTTGGAATACAGAAGAGGTTTGCGTGAAGGATACGGACTGCGGGTGCAAATCATAGACAGAAAAGGTTTTTTGATAGAGCATATCTTTGAAAAAGGATCTGCAGAAAAATCCGGACTCAGAGTGGGGGATGTCATACTCTCGGTTGGAGAGCAAAGTCTAATGAACAAAAAAGAAGAGGAGATGATCTCTATATTGCATCGATCCTCCCAGGCGAAAATCCGATTTGATGTATTGCGGAATGGACACTTAATCTCTTTTGATGTGTTGCGGGGAGAGTATGAACTGATGCCCGTTTCGGTATACGGGAATGTAATTCAGATACATTATTTCTCACAAAATACGGCAAGTCTGCTCAAAAAAACACTGCAGGAAAAAAAATACTCTCCGATCATTCTTGATCTTCGCAACAATGAAGGAGGATTATTGGAAGAGGTCCAAAAGGTATTTGCCTTGTTTTCTTCTTCATCGTTGTTGGGGTATCGTAGCTTTATTGATGGAAAAAAAGAAGAGATACGCGCTGAACCATCGGATGTGGTTTTTGAGCAACCACTGTATATCTTGATTAATCACCAAACATCTCATGTGGCTGAGCTGTTTGTGGCCGCGATGATGTTTTACAAAAGAGCAGTCACTGTGGGTGAAAAAACAGCAGGTGTAGCTTCAGAACATCATTTTTACCCTTTGGATGATGAGATGTTTTTGTATATTGCAGATTCACAGCTCATGCATTTGGAGAAAAGAACTTGGGAAAAGAAGGGTTTCGAGCCTTCGATTGTGGTACGATCAGCACAGCCCATTGTTGGAAATCGAAATATTGATGTTCAACTTGAAACCGTGTTACGTCTGATCAATCCTCCTTAAAGTCCCATCGATCTTGTAAAGAGATACAATTTATGTACAGTCCTCTTCGGCATATCAAAAGAAAAAAAGAAGAAAAATTCACAGGATACCTCAATTTTGTATCTTGCCGTGTGTTTTTTGACAAGGGAATGTTGTGTTCCGCCGAGCACAATGATGATCGTTTTTGGATTTTGCGTAGATTGCTCTGCAGCAATCACATTACGGATGAATATGCCCAAGAATTAGAAGAGACGGAAGAAGAATTACAGTTGTACTTGTTTCCGACTCTCCCTGAAACCGAATGGATTCGATTTTGGAAAGATCGATCCAGACAGAATGTTTTTGATGTTCTTGCTGAGATTACACCTTCAGAAGAAATTTCATGTTTTGTCGACAAGCTTCCTTTTTTGCATGAGACGAATCTAGAGGATCTTGTTCGCTTGCGTCAGCAGCTCTATCCGCTGCAGTCTCGTCTTCCTCATATTTGGATCAAAGCCAAAAATAGCAATCCACATGTAAAAGCGAATGCTTCTCCATTGCCAGCCATTATTGCCCAAAGTCCTTGGGAGGAGGTGGATACACTTCTTAGCATTCATGAAATGATAGAAGAAGGAGAAATCGATTGGGGAGAGAATGTTGCAGCATTGGAGGGAGAAATTTTAGAGGGCGAGGAATCACTCTTTGTGCAAGAGGACACGATCAATACAAAAGCCCAATTTGTTGTTTCTCATCAGTTCCTTGATCGCGTTCAACTGCAAAGCAATGAAGACAATATAGAGGATCTATGATATCGCTGTTGTTTTCGCTGCTGTTTGCACAAGAAGATTTTCCGCCCAAATTTGTGGTGGCAAGAGAGACAAGTCGTGCTTTGCAGCTCGCACAGCGGATTGAAGTTATATCAGAAAGTCTTCTTGGCATTCCCTATAAATTGAGTCCAGAAGGTGAAGGCAATGGTTTTGATCCTGATCCCTTGCAAAATTTTACCCATATGGATTGTTTGACATATGTAGAGACGGTATTGTCTTTTTCGATGAGTGAAACATGGAATGAGGCGATGGATGTTCGCAATGATTTGCGTTATCTCGAGGATGAAATCCACTATGAAAACCGAAAGCACTTTATGTTTTCACAGTGGATACCAAGCAATCTAGATCTGGGCTACATTCAAGATATTACAGCCCAAATCGGACCATCAACACACATCTCTCGTGTTTTTGATGAAAGTTTGTGGAAAAATTGGAGAGGAAGGCGAAAGATACCTCTGCAAGAGGATGTGTATCCAAGAGGAGATTTTGGTATTGATGTTTTGCCGATATCGGAAGCAGTGAAACATACCGGATCCATCCCTTCTGGATCGATCGTCGTGGTGGTTCTCGAGACAAGAGCGGGCTATCCCATTATGGT
>JACLAC010024398.1_pt1 | contig 16571 bp, 7 predicted proteins | sample 8027881 | NCBI WGS metagenome assembly JACLAC01 (sample SAMN15725517, study PRJNA655200) | protist metagenome | isolation source: fluorescence activated cell sorting (FACS) single amplified genomes of... | place: Spain: Blaines Bay Microbial Observatory, Mediterranean Sea | collected 2016-01-19
TCCCTATCAATTCTATCAGATCTCGAGGTCGACGAACTCCAGATCGACTCAGTAGCCTCCTCTGTGGCCTCCCCTTTGGATGAATCCATCTGCAATGAAGAAGAATCCGAAGCTTTCGACCTGGAACCTGCGTTGGAGGAAAAACTACCAACTTGGATCCAAGTGTATGATCCGGCCGCCAAAGAATACTACTTCTACAACAACTATACCGGAGAAAGTAGGTGGAACGAACCAGAAGGATTCGTCAAGATAGATCTCGGCAAGATCAAAGATATGATGAGCCCAGAAGTAAAAGCCGCCGTCGTGGTCCAAGGCCAGTGGCGCGCGAAAATCGCCCGGCGCCGAGTGCGCGCGGAGAAGGCAAAGCAAGCAAGTCAGATGAGAGAAGAAGGTTCGTCGGAGAGTGAGGCGGAAGAGTGGCAGGAGGTGATGGACAGCGCGAGCGGATACCCGTACTATTACCACCGCAAGTCCGGAATCGTCCAGTGGGAGAAACCGGCGAGTCTAGCAGGGGAGAAGAAGAAGGCGGTGGAGGGCATGCCAGAGTGGGTTCCGGTATGGGATACGAGGGCCGCCAAGTACTACTACTACAACCAGTTCTCAGGGATTACGCAATGGGAAGAGCCTGCAGGGTATGTAAAGCCGGACATGTCGAAGGGGTTTGTAAAGGAGCTGATGGCGCCTGAATTACGAGCTGCAGTGGTGGTGCAGCGGGAGTGGCGCAAGAAGCTGGCTAGAAGGGACCTCCGCAAGCAGCGCGGTATGGTGCAGGTTTCTAAGGATTCCGAGGATGATTCCAAAAATGATTCCAAGGAGTGGCGCGCTGTGATGGATCCTCAGAGCGGGTTTGAATATTTTTTCAACAAAAATACTCAAGAGGTGCAATGGGAGAAGCCGCAGGCCGTTGTTGAGGCAGAGAAGAGCGCAGCAGCGGAGGCGGAAGCTTTGAAGCTCGAGCTAGAGAAAGAGCAGGCGGAGCAGGCTCTGGAGAAGCTTATGCAAGAGGTAAGCGCAGAAGATGTGGAGTGGATTCAGTTCTGGGATGCTACCACATGTAAGGCGTATTGGGTGAACCAGGAAACCGAAGAAATCGCGTGGACAGAGCCTCTGACGGGCTACACTGAGTTCCCTGAGTCGAAGCGCAGCGTAGAGCGCAAGTGCATGCGTCCGAGGATTGCCAGCGCGCTGATCATCCAGTGCATGACGCGGCGGTTCCTGGCTCGTCGCCGAACCCGTCTGCAGCTCGGACTGGCGCGATTGGCCCGCCGTGTGTCGAAGGACGCACCGGACTGGGTAGAGATCCGGGATCCACACACGAAGCGCCTATTTTACTTCCACGCCGAGACCCACGAAGTGACCTGGGAGAAACCTGAGGACCTGATCGCGTTCCAAGAGCAGAGTGAGGCGGTGGTAGCTCTGCAGTGCGCATACCGGCAGAAGGTTGCTCGTATTGCAATGAGCAGCCGACGCTTGGCTATGGCACGTAGCAGGTACCAAATTCGCGCTCGCGTGTCCATGCTGTGCGAGCTGGAGGCACAGCTGGACCTGTGGCAGGTCCGTGTGAAGGATATCGAGACGAAAGCATTCCCACGACTGGCCAAAGAGCGCAAGGTCAAGTTTGAGAAGATGAAAAAGACGTGCGAGAATTTCCACTCGCGTGTGACGATTGCCGAGATGCAGGTCTCGGACGCGATGGAGGGCTGCTGCGAGGACAACGCAGAGAAAGAGGACTGGCTAGAGACGACACAAGTGCTGGTTAATAACGCGGTTGAAGCCATGGAGCACGTGGACACGAACGGGCGGCGCCTGCTCCAGCTCGTCCTTGAGGAACTCAAGCACGTGCTCAAGTTGGTGCTGAAGAGCCGCATCTATCGCGTGTGCCAGAACCCACGCAAGGCGAGTAATCTGGGTGATTTTTCTAGAGCCCTGGACTGCGAGACCCTCAAGCAAGCCGTGGGGAACGCCGAGAACGCCTTGGTGGTGATGAACAAGGTATATACGCGGCTAAAGGTGGTGTTTCGAAACCTAACCCAGGACGAGAACAAAAAGTCCATGCAAAAAAAGTTTAGTCTCATGTCACCGACCCAGCGATCGCGGCATAACACCGTGTCGACGCCGGACCCGGACGCGTTTTTGGGAAACAAAGTCAGGGCTTTGGCACCTGAGTGCAACCTGGATTTGAGCGAGTTTGTCTCCGCTGAGGACATTCTGGAGGGTGCCAAGTGGGAGGAGACCGAGGATCCCGTGCTGGGCGTCCCCACCTTTCGGTTCTCGTTGGACTCGAGCTTCTACGACCGCAAACTTCCTTGGAAGAAGCCAATCGCGCTGAGACACTGTGATGTGGGTCTGACGCAGATCTTGCTCCTAATTGATGGCCAATGGCCTCTGGAATCAACGTGTTTCGAGGTGTTTCGCATGAAAAAACTGGCCTTCCTCACTGAGCAGGCGTTCAAGCTCGAGCAGGAGCGCCGCCGCGAGGAGCGCGAGCAACGCTTGATGGTATCCGAAGAAGCCTACACTATTGCGGTCATGCGGAATGAAAAGCAAGGGAACTACGACCAAGAATGTCGTGACCGGTTTGTGGAAATGTGCCGCGAGCGCTGGGCCTTGGGGCTCAAGCTTAGGGACCGCGATTCTCTCAAAGCGACAGAGGAGATCGTGCGTAGTCTGCGTGCCAAGAAGCAGGTCGAGAAGGAGCAATCCAAGCAGCGCCGTGCTTCCATGCATTTTCTCGGTGGAAGTGGAACAAGTCCTCGTCCTCTGCAGATCGAGAAGGTGAATTTTCTCACGGCATCCTCAATTGCCTCCTCTAAGAACAATACCTCGAAAAGAGAGGACCTGCTGACCACGCCCTGGGAGGCCTGCCGCGTCGGCTGCGCGGTGTCCCGGCTGAAGCGGCTGATCCAGGAGGAAAAGGATAGGCGGGAATTTCAGGAACACCGCACTTTCTCGTTAAATGTACCAGACCCAGACAGTGGCGATCTCATGCTGCACCTCGCGTGCTGGTGCGGTCACGAAGACTTGGTCGGGTTTTTGCTCGTGCACGGCGCCGACCCGAACGCAGTTACCAGCGTGGTGGACAAGTCTACGGCTCTGCACGTGGCCGCACGCAGCGGCAGGGTCAACGTCGTGCCTCTACTTGTTAGGTTCGGGGCCAAGCTCGACGTGCAGGATCACAGCGGTGACACGGCCCTACATTGGGCGGTGCGCAAAAAGGACGTAGACATGGTGAATCTCTTGGTTAGCTTCGCGGAGAAGCGCGCAAGGTCTGCAGACCCGTTTAGTAGGTCCAGAGCGTCCACGCCTGCGAGCCACGTGAGCAAAAGGTCCATGCAGTTCGATTTAGACCCGACTGCGAATCACAAGCTCGATGAGGAGGCACATGCACTGTACATGAGTGCTCTCAACATGATTTTGGCCAAGAACTACCGAGGCCAGACTGCGTGTGCCAACATCAAGCGGGCGCTCCAGAGGGCCAAGATTGACGAAAGAGAGCTGGTTGGGAAGCTCTATAACACGCTGGACAAGTCAACGACCTTTGCACAGTCTGAGTTTTTCGAGATCCCACAGTCTGGGTCCCCAGAGGATGATCCCTCGGTTTTCCTAAACAAGATGTCCAAGATCAAGAGAAAAAGGTCCAAAAGACTTAAGAAATAAGCTCCTCACTGAAACAGTCTTTCCTCTTCTAGGGCGCGCTCACGCACCACCACTGGCACGGACGTGGGCGGGATCAAACCCAGCTCGGTGACAATCGCGCTGATGTGGTCCATCGCAGTAACGTCGTGGCGCAAATTCAACAACTTCATCGAAGGCAGGTCCCGCCAATCGTACAGAGGACTACGCTTGATCTCACCACCATCCTGCATGCTCGACTGAATCAAATCGTCCGGGTCGCCCAACTCATTCCAGCAAATACTGTCGAGCTGCACCCGGGCAGAAAATTTGTACGTCTCGCAACAAACCAGCACCGGCTTTTTGTACGCATTAGCTACAAGCGCGACCGCAGCAGTGCCAGCGGGGCCCAAAACGACCCCATTTGAGAGCACCGCTTCAGCGCTGAGAAAGACCTTGGTTACTTGAGTCATCACATAAGACATGCTCGTGAGCAGCACGTACGTGCAATGAAATCCCGCGTCTGCAAGTCGGTGGAGGATTTCCACCGCAGGGTCGCCGGCGCCGCCACGCGAACCAACCACCACTACTCTTACGTTGGTTTTCCCCGATCTGCGCGCTGTCAGCAATAACTCCAGGATGACCTGGCTATTGCCGAAGGTCAGGACGGTATCATTATCTGCGACCTTGGTCAGCCCGTGCTTGATCACCTCCTGCTGCGCCAACGTGATGTTGGTCCGCACATAATCCTCGATGAACTCTAAGAGTCCGCGCTTCGCCTCTTCCTGTGACAAATTTGGGTCCATGTTCAGTACCTTCATCTTGAGAGCCTTGATGGCGTTGCCCATAGCGAGTGACAGAGGGCGACAATCGATCAGGAACTGGATTAGAGGCCGGAGCTTTTTATCCAGGTCGCGCGCCAAAGCCTTTCCTGGTGGACACTCGTACTCTGTGATTACTTTCTCAAACGCGCGCAGCATCCCCACCGTGCGTGAGTTGGCCCCGTCGAGCACGTTGTCGCCCAACTTGAGGCCTAAAGAGAGGATTGCGGGGTGGACCTTCGCTGCGCTCTCCTCGCTGAGATCTGTGTTAAGCGACAACGAGCTCTCGCGCTCGTACTGCGCCAAGTGCGAGAAGTACGCCACTTGTTTTTGGGAGACTGTGCGCTCCACGATACGGTTCTTTGACTTTTTCGCCATTCGCGACGCGTCATCGTGCTGCAGGGGCCCTTTTGGTTGGGGTTTCTTTTTGCCACCGCCCCGCGCGTCCTTCTCCGCTCGCTGTTTCTCCTGCAACTCTCTGCGCTCTTGCTTTGTGAGTTTCGGTTTGGGTGTACCCGCTCCAGGGTGCCGAGATCCTTTATTTTTTACCTTTTTCTGCTTTTTTTTCGGGGCATCCCCCATTTCTTTCTCGCCTCCTGCCATATTAGAGGAGAAGGACCAATTTGGTCGCAATATGGGTTAAATAGGGGGATTAACAGATTGTAAAGATAGGAAAAGATTATGCAATGAAAAATTTTTTATTACCCTCCTCACGCATATCCTTTTTCTACCTTGTTCCTCCTATCCAATTTCATTTCGCCTCTTTTTCCATTACGTTGTGATGAGGTTTGATTGCAAATTCAATTTGTCTTGCACTGAATAAAATTTCAATTTTGTAAAGTGTTGAGCTCTTCACATCTCATCAAGTGATGCAAATTACACAACTATTCGGCGTATTTATTTTCCTTTTCGTAAACCAGGCCGCGGGGAACTACCCCACGCAATATCCAAACTACCAAACCCCATTTCCATCTCTAGTTACAAAATATCCTACAAAATTTCCAACTAGAGCGCCTACTCAATATCCCACACCTTATCCCACAAGATTTCCAACCACCCCACCAACAACAAGTGGGGTGAACCCAAACCCGGCGCTAAAGTGCCGAGATGGAAGTAAACCTAAGTGTGTGGTTGTTAAGGGCGGAAATGTAGAAAATGGCTTGTGCGTACTCCCATTTTCATACATTACCAGTACAAACAAAATCAAGTGGTTCAATACAGCGCCGTCATTCGAGTATGTGAGTTCCATACTTGACGGGTTGTCTTTTCCTAGCCGTCAGCAGGTGCCATACCATCGCGATCGGCCAACGAGGAGCATTGGACCGGTGTACGGGCGAATGTGCCCTACGAAGAACAAAAACTTCAACCCGAAAACCGACTTGAATTGGGCCAAGTGCGAATACAGGTGTGCTAACGGGGATAAAATCAAGGAGTATTGGGATTCTGGTCCACCCCCTATACGCAAGAAGAACGTGCTTCTCATCACAGTCGACGACCTCAACACGGTACTTCCATCTTATGGTGACAAAGTCGCCAAGCTGCCAAACTTTGACAGATTCGCACAAATGGGCTTCCAGTTTACAAATGCACACTCACAGTTTCCACAGTGCGGGCCATCCCGGACGAGTTACCTCACCGGTCTGCGGCCAAGCCGGACGATGCATTTGAATCACCTGAGACATGACACGATCCCCAGAGTGAAAGAGATGTATCCCTCGTTGAGAACCATCCCAGAGCACTTTCGGGAGAACGGGTACACCACACTAGGAATGGGCAAAGTCTCGCATACACAACATGAGTTTGCATGGGAAAAAGACCTCACGGCGTGGTCGCGCCCGGTGCATGACAGATTCCGGTTTCAAGCGGAAAATTTGAAAAAATATTGGCTTTGGTCAGACGAGAAGGTGGCGGAAGACTTTCACGAAGACAGCAAACTCGCGCGGAATGCAAACTATACACTGCACGAACTGGCCGCCGCACCGGACGTGCCGTTCTTCCTCGCCTTGGGCTTCTTCGCTCCGCACTTGCCGTGGATGTGCAGCAGGGAGCACTGGGATGTTTACAAGAATGTCACGTGGAAACTTCGGCCTGATAGTCGTCGAACAATTCCGGATCAAGCGAATGCACTTCACGAACCAACTCGTTCTGAGCTCGGGCAGTACAGGAAGGGTCCGCCGGGTCCGAATGCCCGCAACCCGCCGAAACTCATCGAGGCCTATTACGCGTGTGTTCGACACATCGACAATGAGCTCGGCATCATACTGAAAGCCATGGACAACCTGAATTTGTGGAATAACACCGTAGTGGTCCTCACCTCGGACCACGGGTTCCATCTTGGCGACCACAACATCTTTGGCAAGTGGTCCATTTTCGAAAGCGATTCACGCGTGCCCCTCATCGTGGTGGACCCTGACTTGCACGTGAACAGGACAGGACAAGAGTCTAACGCGCCTGTTGAGCTCGTTGACCTCCTGCCTACCCTCTCCGACCTGAGTGGGCTCAATTACACTGGACTCAACCCGCAGGTCATGGATGGCACATCTCTGGGGCCCATCCTCAGAGGTGAGAAACCCTACGTCAAGCCCTTCGCCATCACGAGGAGATACCAAGGAACCCCCACTCAACCAGCCCTGGCCTTCAGGACTATGAAGTACCGTTTCGTGCTGTGGGGCAGAAAAATCAACATTCGTTCGGATAAATTCTCCGCCAAGGACGTCGAGGTTTATGACTATAGTGATGATCCCGGCGAGCTCAGGAACCAAGCGAAACAGCTTCCTGAAATGGTGCAGTACGCCTTGAAAGCAGCAAACATGAACACCGAGGTTTGGAATCAAACGAAACCATTTGATTGGGACCAAGGGCTGTATGGTTGCTGTGGCGGCTTTACCGCGTCTTTTGACAGAACTCAGTCTAATGGGCCAGAGAAAGGACCCACCTTGAAGCATCTGTGCTGGTGTGGCACGGACGATTTGCCCACGTCCTATCCCACAAGATTTCCGACTGTGCTAACGTCCTACCCCACAAGATTTCCGACTGTACCACCCACGGACTATCCCACGAGCTATCCAAGTGCGCCAGTTCCGCCGACCCCACCAACCGAGATGCCCACGAGCGAGCCTACCACAGAGCCCTCTGCAAAGCGAAGTGCGGCGCCCAGCGCTTTTCCGACCTCCCAGCCGTCACTTAAACCCTCTGAGGCGCCCAGTTCTGACCCGACCGCACACCCGTCGTTTCAGCCTACTGAGGTTCCTACTGAGGTTTCCACTCTGGCTCCCACTCAGGCACCAAGCTCTGACCCGACCGCACACCCGTCCTCTCAGCCTACTGAGGTTCCCAGTGAGGCGCCAAGCTCTGATCCGACAGCACACCCGTCCTTTCAGCCTTCTGATGTTCCCAGTGACGCGCCCAGCCCTGTTCCAACCTCAAAACCATCATTCCAGCCTTCTGAGGCTCCCAGTGAGGCGCCAAGCTCTGACCCGACCGCACAGCCGTCATTCCAGCCTACTGAGGTTCCCACGGCAGTTCCAAGTGCTATTCCGACGTCAGTTCCAAGTGCTAACCCAACGTCGACCCCGACACATCAGCCCTCGAGCTCGCCCACGGGAAATCCAAGTGCTAACCCAACGTCTACCCCGACACATCAGCCCTCAAGCTCGCCCACGGCAGTTCCAAGCGCGAATCCGACTTCTATACCAACAGAGCAGACCACGACTGCACCGACAGAGCAGTGAGGCGCCCAGTTCTGATCCGATATCACAACCGTACTTTCAGCTTTCTGAGGCTCCTATTGACGTGCCCAGCCTTTCTCAAACCTTGAGACACCCAGTGAGCCTGCCCTGCTACTTTATTTAAAGTATTCCTTTCTGACATATAATTATTAACACTTTTATACTTTTTATCGAAAAACCGACACAAGAAGACCGCCACTAAAAAAGTCGTTTCAAAACTTTGTCGTTTCAAAGCGCATGCATGCCACCGGCATACGTGACGATGAACTCACAAGCAACAAGAACAACAAAATAAAAGCCTTCTTTTAAATGAACAAACTCAATTTGTGACTCATGGAAGCCTGAAATGGACCCTATAGTTGCAGCCGAATATAGTTCCTTCAGGAGGGTTTTCTCCGATAAAGTGGTACCCATAGGAGAGGAGGAAGAAGAGAAAAGAAAGGAAGAGCAACGTCAGGAAACTTCAATTGTGACGGATGTTTTCCAGCAAGCCCGAAAAAAGAGCACGAGCATTATTGCGCTGACAAACTCGGATTCCGATAGTTACTATGCTCTTGTACCATCCACGAAAAATGTGATAGTGGATCAACATGAAACAGTGGTGATCCATTTTCTGGGTATTGAGGGAAGAGAGAAGTTGAAATGGCTGTCTCGGAAAGGGTTCTTCCTTTTTTGTATGATTGGGCAGAACGTGGGGTTAGTCACAAGCTACTTAGTGGCGTTTGACATCTTGCCTCGTGCGTGGTCATTGCTGAGTCTCTGCTCTGTGCCCATCTTCTTCTTAGGATTAATTACGGCCAACTACTCCAAGATAAAGTTGATTTCCGCGAATTTCGACGCGTTGTACCTGGTTTTATGTACCATAGTATGGGCAGTGGGCAGTAGTCTAATGTACAAAGACATCCGGAGCCTGATTCCAATCTGCGGCATCTTTTCCTTCTGGGGACTCTTCAAAATCGATGCTCACCATTTGAGTCAGCGCACGGGTCAGTTCGTGGTGGTCTCTGTGCTAATAGCCCAGGTTCTCTTCCTATTTGCATTGATTCTGCTCCTGCTAGACCTGGTACCGGATTACGAACCGATCGTCTTTGTCATAGCCAAGGAGGAGTTTTCCACAGTACGGATGGTACTAGATAGTACAATCATGCTGATAGTATTCCATTTCAACATCTTGCTGAACGAAATCCGGTTCAAAGGTCGGAACTTCATCCTAATCGACTCTCCCGTGACCATCGAGCGGTACCAGGGCCTCGAGCACTGGGATCTTACTCAGAGAGCCAATTCGGCCATGATGCTCAAGAGCTTGTACTCAAAGACAACCACAGAGCTTGCTAAGTGCAGCTCTGACAAGTCGTTTAAGAAGAGGCCCCTCGGGTCTATAATCGTGCCTTCGAAACCAGGGGTTCACTTAGAAGCAGACCGCTTTCTGGTGATACTTCCGACTCTGCCGGAGGAGTTCCAGGACACGAGCGACACCTGGGGAAAAAGATGGAACTGGCCGGTCATAAAAACCCGTTGGTGGCTGAATCTGTTGTGGATCATGACCATGTTTTCTTTCTTTCCGCTGATCACTGGGAATCTACCCAAGGCTTGTAGCCTTTTGGCCATTCCCGGGTCTCTGCCCATTATCTTGATGCTGTCAAGTCTGAATGTCAACATCACAAAGCTGCTTCTGGCATCTTTCGAGATCAGGCTTCTCCTGGCTGTCTTGAGCTTGGCTATTGCCGGATTTATATTCGCGTGCAACTTCGACATTCGTATCTTGCTTGTTTTCCCGCTCACTCTCAACTTTATTTCGCTATTACTCAGAGACGCCGCGTGGCACAAGCGCTTCAAGTTCGACACCAAGAATCTCTCCAATAAGAAACAAGTCACGCCAACCATATGGAGGAACACCGATTTTTGGGTCTTCCTGGCCAACATCCTCTGGGTCTGCTTCATGATCGTCGGCTTCTACTTTAGACTATACAGCGACGACTTCCTCGTGATACGGTTTAAGTTCGGGCCAATCTTTTCATCGACTTTACAGAAAAGCATTGAAACGCCAATGACCACTATGCTTCCCTTTCTCATTCGCAACGCCTACCGTCAACTCTTTCATCCCACGCGGTTGGTTTCCCTTCGATCCCCAATGATCGAGATCAACTTTAAGACGGTAAACGAGCTTCATGCGATTTGCATGGGCCACACCAGCACCAACCGCAGGAGTTTGAGAGAGGAAACGAATTTGGCCAAATCGCCTTCGAAGTAAGCTTTTGTAGTTTTGCTTGTGAATTTCAATGTAATGGCAAATAAGCCTTATTAAGCTAAGACCTAAAAGGGTTATCAACAATAAGCTTCTTTTTTTGAGATAAGGTTTACGACCTATAAGGGTTATCAACAATGAGCTTCTTTTTTGATAGTTTGCGGCCTACCTGGGCCCCCGCAAAACGGATCATGTTTCCCGTGTCCTTCGCCAATAAATTGAGCTGGCTCTTGGCCTTAATCAGCCCCGACTGTTTCTTCTTCTTGACAATAATTTGGGTGTTTTGCGGGAGAGGGACCACCTGACTCGTTTTGCGCCTCATCAGCAATGCTCGCTTCTTGGTCTTTCCATGCAGGAAAACTTTTTTCGCCAATGGTGGAAGCGTCTTCTTGGCCACCTTGGTCTTCAACAATCCAGTCTTGGAGACAATCGGCATTGCGAATCCCAGATGCTTCGCCATCGGCCCCATGCACTCTACCATCTCGTTGTCCAGCATCGGCAGAAAGCTGTCCAAATCCTTGACAAAGTACTTGAAGCGGGGGAAGATGTAAGGTAGGTGCGGTACGAAACGCGGCCCATACACGGCCATCTCATCAATGTGCTCTTTGAGTTCGTCCATGTAGTCCAACATCACTTCCCAGCCCTCGACTTGCATGAAGAGCACGATCCAAGGGATGTGCTTGGAAATGTCCTCCAGATGCGGGAGCAGGACCTCTAGATGGGGCAGCAAGTCTTGCAGGACCGGCAATAGGTCGCGTAGATATGGCGCTAGCAGATGCAGCTTCGGCCCGACCAGAGAGAGTTTGTCCATCAGTGCGGGCAGGTTCTTCTCCAACTCGAGGACCTCTGCTTGAGTGAGGTCGCCGATTGCAGGTGCCATCACTGCAAAGTACTTGATGCAGTCTTCCTGCTCTAGGAGTAGTCCTATGTTGCGGATCATGAAGCGGTGATGCTTGAGCACGTGTGGGAGCGCGGGGCCCAGAGTGTTAATGTTTCTTGCTAGGACAGGTGTGTGCGATGTAACTTCCACGAGATCTACTATGCTCAGGTTTAGTAGAACGTCCGGAACGTCCTTCCCCGTGGCAAGGAGAAACTTGATGGCTTGCTCAATTTTTAGGTATGTGGAAGGGTAGGGGTAGACTAGATCCATATTCTGCATGGTTGTAGTGTTTTGATATGTTTGTAATTGGGGCCATTACATTATTTTCTTTTCGTGCCCAATTCAGCGAGCTTCTCTGAATCTTTTTGAGAGACAGGAATTCGGTAAATTACAAGGTTTCCAAGTTTGAAAGGTAAGTTGGTGTTTTCTTCACTGTTGGTTGATTTATTTCTGGAATTGTGAGCAAGAAATGGTCGCAGGAGTTGTTCCAAAAGACGAGAAGAGATAATTGAAAGAGAGAGATCCCCTCTGAAAGAAGCATGGGATTTCGGGCGTACTAGAGTGGGTTATACTGTGGCACAACTTATTCCAGCTGATATTTCCCCTCAAAACTTTTTCTCCAACCCCCCTTTGGACTTTTTAGCCCGAACCGTGCTTGTAAAGCCAGATCTTGGAATTTCTAACTCGTCTCGCTTGTTTTAGGAAGACAAAAATGGGAGGATCCAACACAGTTCCCGCAAAAGTGCGCATCCAAAACTCCTCGGACTACAGCGAGTACAAAAGCGGCGTCCAACAATGGTGCATGAACAAGACAGACGTGGCTGAGATCCGGTTCGCCAAGACCGGGCTTGGCTCAGAAGAGGTGTGCCCCGCGATGACGCTACCAGAGATGCTTCGCAAGGCGGTTGCAAACCACGGCGACAAGCCCGCGTTAAGGGTGGAGCGCCCGCTCCCAAAGCTGATCAAGCCGGGTCACGCGGAGGAAGGCGGACCGGCGGAGACGTGGAAAACATGGACATACAAGGAGTACCACGACGAGGCGATGGTGGTGGCCCAGGCCCTCGTGAAGCTGGGCGTGGAAAGGTGCGACGGCGTCAACATTCTCGGGTTCAACAGCCCTGAGTGGTTCATCGGGCTGCAGGCCGCTGCGATGGCGGGCGCAATCTGTGCGGGCGTCTACCCAAGTGACACGCCGGACCAGATCAAGTACAAGTGCCAGCTGAGCGATTCGTCCGTGGCGTTGGTGGACTCGATCGCCTCACTAGGTAAATACAAGGAAGTGGTGGACGACGTGCCGTATCTGAAGGCGGTGGTATGCTGGAGCGACGAGGAGGGGCTGGACCTCTCGGACTTGAAGCGCAGCGACGGATCCACCGTGCGTGTGCTCAGTTGGGAAGACTTTCTCGAGATTGGGCGCGCAGAATCGGCAGAGGAGGTGGAGCGTCGAGTGGCGGCACTGGAGCCCGGTGCGTGCGCGTGTCTGGTGTTTACATCGGGCACCACTGGAAACCCCAAGGCCGTGATGATCTCGCACGACAATGTCATCTTCGAGGCATTCGTAGTGGTGACGGAGGGGATTCCCATGCTGGGTGCCGAGGCAACCCAGGAGCGCATCATCTCGTACCTCCCGTTGTGCCACGTCGCGGGCATGATGGTGGACATCATCGCGCCCTGCGCCGTGACGGCCTTCAAGAAAGGCTGGACCACCTCACACTTTGCGCGGCCGTACGACCTCAAGGCGGGCACAATTGGGTTCCGCCTCAAGGCCGTCAAGCCCACTCTCTTCCTGGGCGTTCCCAGGGTCTGGGAGAAGATCGCCGACAAGATTAAGGCGATGGGCGCCAACTCTAGTGGGCTGAAATCCGCGTTGGTAGGCTGGGCCAAGGGCCATGGCTTGCAACGCCAGGAGTCCCTGCAGGTGGGCAAAGTCGACCAAACCGGCTTGCTCTACCCGGTGGCCAACGTCCTGCTGAAGAAGATCAAGAAAGCGCTTGGGCTGGACGAGTGCAAATTCATGTTCAGCGGCGCAGCACCCATGCGTCGGGCCACTCTGGAGTTCTATGGCTCGCTCGGCATCAACGTCAACGAGGTGTACGGGATGAGTGAGTGCAGCGGCGCCACGACGTGGTCCACCGACCAGTATCACGTGTGGGGATCCATTGGTTACGAACTCGGTGGGTCGCAAGTCGGTGTCTTCAAGGTGTCCGATTCTGACGTCAACCAGAAGGAGCCCACCCCGGTGGCGGACGACCTCTTCAACACGTCCGAGGAGGAGCAGGGCGAGCTACTCTTCCGTGGCCGCCACATCATGATGGGCTATCTGGCCAACCCGAAGCTCGGACCAGAACACGTGGCAGAGATGGAGAAGAAGAACGCCGACGCGATCGACAAGGATGGCTGGCTGCACAGTGGCGACAAGGCCGCCTTGGACAAGCGTGGTGTCTTCAAGATCACCGGGCGCTACAAGGAGCTCATCATTGGAGCGGGTGGCGAGAATGTTGCGCCGCTGCCTATCGAGGACTCGATCAAGAAGCTCTGTCCTTACGTCGCCAATGCCATGATGGTTGGGGACAAGAGGAAGTTCAATGTGATTCTTATCACGCTCAAGACGGTTGGTGCCACGGGTGAGCTTCCTGGCACTGATGAATTGGACAAGTCTGTGAGCTCTCTCTTTCCTAAGATCTCCTCTCTCCCGGAGGCCATGAAGCACGATGACCTGATCCAGAAAATCACGGACGCTATCACGGCTACCAACAACTCCTCAGCGGTTCCCTCGAATGCTGCCAAGGTGCAGAAGTTCACGATTCTCCCTTCCGACTTTAGCGTGCAGACTGGAGAGCTTACGCCGAGCCTCAAACTCAAGCGCAGCGTCGTGGAGTCCAAGCAAATTGATGTTATTGAAAAGATGTATGCCTCGAAGGACGCCTATGTGCCGTACAACTGATTCCCAAAATTTTCAAAAGAGGAAGACGAACGTTTTAGTTCTATTTTTACCTTCTTCTTCTTCCTCGTGTCATCTGGTCGGCCCTTGTCATGATTGGAGGATGATTCACCCTCTGTATCATTCTCGTTGCTTCTTTCTGGCCAGAGCGCGCGCTCGGGCTGCTGCGATCTTGTCCGCCGGCGTACTTCTTTCGGGGGCCACTTGCGTAGTGAACTCTGCGTCCTTGCGCGCCTGGAGCGTGGCTGGCGTTATTGATTTAACAAAACCCACTCGTGCTTTCTTTGCCGGTCTTTGTCGCGGTACAAAAGATTTTTCGTCGGAAACGACCGAAAGTTGGTCTTCCCTGGAAATCCCTGGTTTAAGAGCCTGAAATACCCCTGGTTTAGGAGTCACCGATAATTTAGATTCAGATTTAGACCCAACCAAATCATCCACAGTCTCAACACGAAGTGAAAACTCCGGGACCGTCCTCCTCTCATCCGTGAGATCACCCAAAATCCCCCTGTAAAATCCAGACAAATCCTTCTTCTTCCTCACGTCATTTCTCGCCTCTAGCTCCGCTTGACGCGCCTCCTCCACCTCCCAAAGCTTGCGCTCTTCCTTCTTCTTCTTGTACGCGTTTGTGACAAAGACCTCTTCCGCGTCGCCTAGCTCGTTTGCGACCTCATCAGCCTCCTTCTTGTAAATCTTTTCCTGGGCGCGATCGTACTGGTGCTGCCTTAATTTCGAGGTCGCGATCAACCCTTGAATATACTTGCTCTCTTTCTTGGGTTGTGAGACGCCAAACAATTTGGGTTTCTGGTTTGCCTTTGTGGACACTTTATCGTACACCTCGTCGTACGCAAAGATTGATTCGCCCCCTTGCTTCAGGGCGTCCTCGTGCTGCTTTTGGATCGCCGCCTTCTGGCGCTCCGCTGTTGCCTGAAGTCGCAATGTTTCCCTGACAGCGTCTTTATTTCTTTGATCTTCTGATGAGTTTTTGTTTTCTTCAGAAGGGGATGCCGAAGCGGAGAAGAGTCCTGAACTTTTGAGCTTGTTTGGTTTTTTGTTTCTTGTCTTCTTGGCCTTTTTGTTTAGGACAAGGCCGTATTGTTTGGGTTGGAAGTTTGCCATTAATTGAGAATTTTATTCGGAATTTTCCCTTTCATACAAGCTTATTGGGGTTGCGATTGAGAAATCTTCCGAATTTGCTTTACCTGTTTTTGAGGGAAGAGAGCAAAGTTGGAGAAATATAAAATAAGAAGTGGAATAACAAAAAAACAGCCTTTACTACAAAACCATATTTCGGTAAAAACCAAGGGAACCTCTCGCTGAGACAACCTTGAAAGGAAAACCCTCTTCAAGATGGCAGGAGGGTCGAAATCGGAGTCGTCATGGCGAAAGCGCGGGCGTGGTAGTGAGGCAAAAACCTCTTCCAAGCGCATGAAGGAAAAGATGAACGATCTCAGCGATCGAGTGTCCGCTCTTGAGCAAGAAAACCTGCAGCTTCGGTTGCAGCTCAAGGTGGGACGTGAGACGCTGGACCGCGACCAACAAGAAAAGGACTTGATAGTGGAGCGGCTGTCCGAGCTCGTGGCCAACAATGGCGGCGAGGAGGAGACCTCAAGCGTTTTGAGGTCGTATGCGAAAAAGTTCTCCGACTACGGTAGCGAGCGGTCCGGTAGCGTGATGAAACACACAGACCAGCTGACACGACTGCTGAATCCAACGCAGGTCACCAAGATGACCATGTGGGCTCTTTGCCAGTCTGACGACTTTTTCCGCTTGGGCGAGTGCTCCGATTTGGACGACGTGGGGGAGTCAATATGGAGCATCATCACCAAGATGCTCCAACTAACCGATGAACAGCAGGACAAAATCAAGTCGCACCGGAACGAGGCCAAACGCCTGTCTAAGGATTGGCGGTTCACCTTGCGCGAGTGCGAGGCGCTCAACAAGGCGGTGGTGCGGAAGAACCAGGCGCTTGCTGAGGAGATGAAGGAGTTGAACGATGTCCTGACTCCTACGCAGCTAGCCAAGTTTCTCTTGTGGGTGAACAGCGATGAGGAACTCAAGGATTCGCTGGAGAAGGTGGTGACCGGGGGTTCTTCATAAATACCTGTTGTTACGTTTGATTTTTTTCTGTCTCGATTCGATCTGTCGCGAGAGAACTCCTCTACCAGGTCTTGCTTGGCTTTGGAAAGGTTTCTTGCTACAAAGATCATTTTGCTTTTGCTGATCTGATGAGGCAATATACCAAGATGTAGTAATTGTGGGCTGCTGGTTCCAGCGTAGGTTAACTTTGGTTTTTTTTCTGTCTCGCGCGAGAGAACTCCTCTTGGCGGCGCTCCAGGTCTTGCTT
>JACLAC010023832.1_pt1 | contig 16556 bp, 7 predicted proteins | sample 8027881 | NCBI WGS metagenome assembly JACLAC01 (sample SAMN15725517, study PRJNA655200) | protist metagenome | isolation source: fluorescence activated cell sorting (FACS) single amplified genomes of... | place: Spain: Blaines Bay Microbial Observatory, Mediterranean Sea | collected 2016-01-19
ATATTACGCCAAGGTTATTACGCCATTATCAAGTATTTGGTATGAATCCTATTGCATCAAATGCAATGGAGCGGATTTTTGGCACCATTATAGAGTGGCATTTAAGCAATGGCTATGATGCTTCCATTAAACCAGCAGCATGGCCAATCGTAAAGGCAACTTCGCATATTTACGAGGCTGCTAGCGCCTCTCTATTGCCAACACCATCAAAATCACATTATACCTTCAATTTACGAGACTTTGCTCGGGTAATTTTCGGTATGACAATGGTGGGAGCGAAAGAAATGGGAAAAGATAAGCAAAAAATAATGCGATTATGGGTACACGAAGTCTTGCGTGTTTTCTCTGATCGTCTTGTGAATGATGAAGATCGTTTAAAATTATTTGAAATGGTTCATACGTCCGCAGATCGGCATTTAAGCTCTGCGACTGGGGGTAATTTTGATGCTTGCCTAAAATGCTATGATTCAAATAGGGATGGAAAAATCAATACAATTGAAGAGTCCAGGCAAATTATTTACGGAGATTTTATGAATCCACAAGCGATCAATAAACGCTACGACGAGGTGCCAGTAGATGCAGAAAATACAATGGCGGTGATGACATCGTATTTAGAAGAATACAATACCATGAGTAATAAACCAATGAATTTAGTATTATTTATGTTCGCCGTGGAACATGCTGCTAGAATCGGACGTGTATTGAAAACACCAGGTGGCCATGCTTTGCTAGTTGGTGTTGGTGGAAGTGGCCGTCAATCGTTGACACGTCTAGTTGCATTTATGGGAGAGTATGAATTGACTCAAATTGAAATCTCAAAAGGATATGGTGTTGTAGAATTCCAAGATGATTTGAAGAAGGTAATGATACAAGCAGGTGGTGAAGGGAAAGAAAGTGTTTTTCTGCTAAGTGACACTCAAATTACGAATGAAACATTTGTTGAAAATATTTCAAGTTTGTTAAATACAGGCGACGTGCCAAATATATATGCAGCAGATGAAATTGGCACAATTCTCGAGTTAGCTCGTAAAGCCGCTAAGAAGGAGAAGGTAAAGCTTGAAACGGTCGAGGAAATATATGCTTATTTTGTTGATTGCGTTAAGCGAAACTTGCATATAGTATTAGCATTTAGTCCCATTGGCGATGCATTTAGGGAACGATTACGAAAATTTCCATCACTAGTCAATTGCTGCACCATAGATTGGTTCAGTGTATGGCCTGATGATGCACTTTTAGCAACTGCTAATAGTTTTTTGAAAACTTCCAGTATGGAAGAATCGGTGAAAAAAAGTGCTGTTGTCATGTGTATGCATTTCCACAGCAGCACGGTAGAAGTTGCCGCAAAATTTTACAAACAATTGAAACGGCATTATCATGTCACACCAACCTCATATTTATCATTGATTACTACGTTTATTGATATGTTAAAATGGAAGACAGATGTTGTCGAAAATGCAAAAAGAAGGTACGAAATCGGTCTTGAAAAAATAGAAACTACTGAAAGTGCTGTTGGTATAATGCAAGTAGAATTAGAAGAATTACAACCTCAATTAATTCAAACGGCAAAAGAAACGGCAGAGATGATGATTGTAGTTGAAAAAGAAACTGCGGATGCGCAAATAATTCGTGAAAATGTAGCAAAAGAAGAGGCAAAAGCGTCGGAACAAGCAGACGCAGCTCAAGCAATGAAGAGTGAATGCGAAGCGGATTTAGCAGAGGCAATGCCTATTCTACAAAAAGCTATCAAGGCATTGAACACGCTTAGTAAGAATGATATTACAGAAGTGAAGGCTATGAAAACGCCTCCATCTGGTGTTATTATTACAATGGAGGCTGTTTGTTTGATGATGAGTGTCAAGCCCGCTCGTTCACGTGACGATAAAGGAAAAGTTCAATACGATTATTGGGAGCCAGCGAAAAAAGATCTTTTAGGAGATTCTAAATTTTTGAAACGTTTAATTGATTATGACAAGGACAACATTCCTCAAAAAATTATGGATAAAGTCAGTCCATTTGTGTTAAAGCCAGAATTTGAACCAGCAGTCGTGAAGAAAGCGTCTGTTGCTGCATATGGTTTATGCTGCTGGGTAAGAGCTATGGTATCCTACGATCGTGTTGCAAAGGTTGTGAAACCAAAGAAAATTGCCCTGCGTGCTGCGGAGGACGAATTAGCCGTTGTCATGAAAAGTTTAGCAAAGAAACAAGCCGAATTGCAAGCCGTTGAGGATAAATTAGATGCGTTGGATAGGGAATTAAAACGCATGGAGAAGAAAAAGGAAGACTTGGAAGAAAATGCACGAATTTGTGTTGAAAAAATCGATCGTGCTGAAAAGCTGTTGGGTGGTCTTGGTGGTGAAAAGGCAAGGTGGAGAATCTACGCAAAAGAATTGGGAGAGCAATTAGGACGCGTAGTTGGCGATATGTTGATTGCATCTGCATCTATTGCTTACTCCGGTGCATTTACTGCTGCGTTTCGTGCTAAAATCACGAAAAATTGGTTGGAGGAGATGGATCATTTAGCGATACCATATTCAACTGAAGGCGACAAAGGCTACAATCTGGTGTCTACAATGGGAGATCCTGTTAAAATTAGGGCATGGAATATTGCTGGCTTGCCAGTAGATAGTTTTTCTGTAGAAAATGGCATGATCATGAGTCGCTCAAGCCGTTGGCCATTGATGATTGATCCGCAAGGTCAAGCCAATAAATGGATACGTAATTTGGAGAAAGATAGTTATTTAAAAGTTATCAAGCAATCCGAATCCAACTATTTAAGAACATTGGAATCTGCAATTCAGTTTGGGCAACCAGTATTACTTGAAAATATTGGGGAATCATTAGATGCATCGTTAGAACCATTGCTGCTTCGTCAGGTATTTAAAAGTGGCGGCGTGATGAGCATTCGTCTTGGTGATAAGACAATTGAATACTCTGAAAAGTTTAGATTTTTCATGACTACGATGCTTTCAAATCCACATTATTTGCCAGAAACTAGTGTCAAAGTGACAATTATTAATTTCATGATTACATCGGAAGGACTTCAAGATCAGCTGTTGGGTGTAGTAGTTGCGAAGGAAAGACCGGAGTTGGAGCAACAAAAAAATCAATTGATCATTGAAGGTGCAGAAAATAAGCGTAAATTAAAGGAAATTGAGGATAAGATTTTACATATTTTGTCTTCATCTGAAGGTAATATTTTAGAAGATTCTGCTGCGATTGATGTATTAACAGTTTCAAAAACTATTTCTGATGAGATTACGGAGAAACAGAAAATCGCAGAGCAAACAGAGGTAAGAATCGATGCTGCTCGTGAAGTTTACATTCCTGTCGCGATTCGTTCAACGATTTTATTTTTCGTTGTTTCCTCATTAGCTGTTGTAGAACCTATGTACCAATATTCCCTTGGCTGGTTTAATAATTTATTTACAAGAAGTATTGCGGAAAGTGAAAAAAGTAATAATATTCGCGATCGTATCATGAAATTAAACGAATATTTTACCTATGCTATATATCGAAATGTGTGCCAATCGTTGTTTGAAAAAGATAAATTATTATTTGCATTTTTAATGACAACTCGTATTGTGAAAAATTTGTATGAGGCAATTGAAGCTGCAAAAGCAGAAAAAATTAAGCGTGAGCAAGAACGTGCGGAGGAGGAAGCCCGCGCAGCAGAGCAAGCCGCCTTGGAAGAACAGGAAGGTGATGAAGAGGATGGAAAAGAAAAGAAACCTGTGGAGGAAAAGAAGAAGGAAAAACTATTGAAAGTTGGAAAAAAACCTGAGAAACGGAAAAGTGGATTAAAAATGCACTCGTTGCGTGGAGAAATTCATACTCGTATTACTGATACAGAAATGCAATTTTTACTTGCAGGGAGTATTGCTGGTTCGGAGGAAGGCATGTTGGAAAACCCATGCGTGTCATGGTTGCGTGCAGGCTCATGGAGAGATATTTACTATCTTGGTGGGTTATTAATGAAAGCTGGAGCACCTAATCACATTGGTGACAATTTCGCATCATTAGAAACTGAATGGAAACAAATGTACGATTCAGCTTCGCCGGAAACGATAAAATTGCCTGGTGATTTAGATAAATGGACAACACCATATCAAAAATTATGCATCTTGCGTTGTATACGCCCAGATCGTTTGACACCAGCTCTGACGAGATTTGTTGCTACTTATCGCGGGGAGAAATACACTCAACCACCTGGTTTTGACCTAGCATCGACATTTAAAGATTCGACGAATATGACTCCTTTAGTATTTATTTTGTCCCCCGGAACGGATCCAATTGGAAGTATCAATGCATTTGCAGCAGCATCTTCCAGGCGTTTGGATTCATTAAGTCTGGGTCAAGGCCAAGGCCCAGTTGCTGAACGAATGATTAAAGAGGCTGTTATTGAAGGTAGTTGGGTTGTTTTGCAAAATTGCCATTTGTTTCCAAGTTGGATGTCAAAATTAGATGCCATTGTTGAAAATATGGAACCACAGATGACGCATGAAAGTTTTCGTTTGTGGTTAACATCGTATCCATCAAATGATTTCCCTGTTGCAATTTTACGAAATGGTGTCAAGTTAACTAACGAACCGCCAAAAGGTATACGGGCAAATCTTCTAGCATCATTGAATATGGAACCAATATCAAAACCCGATTTTTTTGAAGGTTGTTCTAATGCAGGTGCTTTTAAGAAAATGGTATTCGCACTTTGTTTCTTCCACGCTATTGTCCAAGAAAGAGTCGAGTTTGGTCCTATTGGATGGAATATACCATATGAATTTACTGCATCTGATTTAATTATCAGTGTACGGCAGTTACGTTTCTTTCTGGATAGCTCGGAAAAAGTTGTACCGTTTGATGCATTAAAATATATCATTGGTCAATGTAATTATGGTGGTAGAGTTACAGATGATAAAGATCGTACATGTATTACAACCATATTGGCAAATTATTTCTCGCCTATGGTATTGCGTGATTCATCTGTCTTTTCACCATCTGGCATTTACTACGCGCCACCAGAAGGCCCAAAAGAATCGTATATTGAATATGTTCAATCCTTACCATTGCGCCCGGAGCCGGAAGTATTTGGCTTGCATGAAAATGCAAACATTGCGAAAGATGAGCAAGAAACAAACAAAATCTTAACAACGTTGCTTTTAATCCGTTCTACTTCTGGTGGTTCATCAAGCAAAGATGATGATGAAGGTGAAAGTAAAGAATTATCCCCTGAGGAAACTATGTATCTTGTTGCGGAAACAACGCTTGCAAAGATGAAACCTGTATTCAATATGTTTGATGCAATGGATCGTTATCCAATTGCATGGGATAATAGCATGAATACTGTATTGGTGCAAGAATTAGAGCGATTTAATGCATTAAATACAATTATACAAAATAGTTTAAGCAATGTAATGAAAGCTGTGAAAGGCATTGTAGTCATGTCTAAGAAATTAGAGGAAGTAGCGGAGGGTTTGTTATACAATAAAACGCCAAAAATGTGGCTAGATGCGTCTTATCCATCTTTGAAACCAATGGGTAGTTATGTTGCAGATTTCTTAGAAAGGTTAGATTTCTTCCAGAAATGGCTTGATAATGGATCTCCAGCAGCTTACTGGTTGTCTGGATTTTATTTTACTCAAGCATTTTTGACTGGTAATTTGCAAAATTATGCACGTAAATATACAATTCCTATTGATATATTGATATTTGATTTTGAACCATTGACTGTTCCTGGAAATGAAATTACAGAAGGACCGGAGGATGGTGCTTATATTTATGGTTTATTCTTTGATGGTGCAAGTTGGGATTTCGATGAACAAATCATTACTGACTCGAAACCAAAAAAGTTGTATTCAGATGCACCAGCCATGTGGTTTAAACCTATTAAAAAAAGTGATAAACAAAATAAAAAAGTTTATAAATGTCCAGTATATAAGACAAGTGAGCGTAGAGGAACATTATCAACAACAGGTCATAGTACTAATTTCGTTTTATATGTTGAAATGCCAACAGAACGAAATCCTGGTGCATGGACAGAAGCTGGTGTTTCTATGTTAACTACGTTGGATGATTAAAAATTAAAAAATCGTTACTTTTAAAGATCTAGTATGATATCTAGTTTTTAGAGAGATGGTGGGAGACATGAAATTGTTACGACTGAAGTTTTTGTGTACGAAGTTTTCGTAATATTAAAATATTTTTTAATAATTTTTCTTAGCTTAATATAAGTGTTAATATAACAATATTATACAAGATGAGAGATGAGAAGTATTACGAAATTTATTTTATGTGTGTACCTAAAATTTATTATAATTTACTCAATGATAATTCCTACTGTCTCTAAAAGAATAAATGCAACTAAGCTTGGCGGAACGAACTACGTCCAATTGTTTAATATACATATTGTATGCTAATAAGCACATATACTTCAATGCAACAATAATCACTTTTATGTTTTCAATTATATATTTCTTTGTGCACCTTTCTCTCTTTCTTTTTACATTGTATCATCACCACCTTCATCGTCATCTATACCTGCATAAATATCTGGCGGTAATTTAAAATTTTTTGCAGTCTCTGGGAATTTTAACATTTCTATGACTGCTTTGGATGCATTATATTCATGGGCATATGTAATAGCAAACATATTGTCTTGATTTTTTACTTTGGTACATTTAGGATATAATTCAATCATTCGTGCGACGACTTCATCCTTTGCTTTATAGCGCAATGCCCACATGATTGGAATACTACCCCACATATCTGTTTTTTTTAACGTTTCTTCGCCATCTTTATCGATTACACTTTGTAAATCCTCTAACGTTGTTGCCCTCCATGCATGTACAGAATGTTGAAACAATGAATAAATTGGTTTCGCTGGTGGTTGCGTCGACATGGTGTTATTATTACAATGATGTGTTCACTTTTTCTTTCCAAATGTATATTGATGTTTTGTCTTTTCTTTTTAACATCACATCTGTTCATTTCCAATTTTCCTTTAACATATTTGTATTTTTTCTGTTTAGATGTGGCAACTGGCATGTTGTCAAGAATAATATAATATAAAAATAGATGATTTGCGTTTTAGGTTTTTTTTTAACTATTCTTTTTTATACTATTTGTATACTAAAGATAATATTATCCATAGCATATTCTTGACCAATGCTGTGATGAGTAGAAAATAAAAAGCCCAATCCAGGCAATCCAGCAATCCAGCAATCCAGCAATCCAGCAATCCAGGCAATCTGGGCAATCATCCATCGGTTACGAAAAAAAAATTCTACTATACTACCCGGTATAATAATACCAAATAATAATTAAAATCATCCTTCAACAAGTAGTTCTTATATTAATATCTCATAATCACATCAACAGACTTACACACAAGAAGAAAAATTTAACAAACATAATATATATATATATGCACCAATAGATTCATCAACAGATCTACAAATACAATGGTGAAAACAGATTAAAAATAAAATTGCAAAAAGTAAAAAGAAAAAGTACTGTAGCGGAAAGTAATCGGTTCAACAGAATAAATATAGAAAAATATTTATAATTACAATTTTGTATATGAAAAAACTCTGTAAAATAAAAGTCTATCTCCAATTGTCCCATAATAATGTATAATAACAATATTAGTGACAACGCAAGTCACTTAATGCATAAAGCATCACAACAAGTCATTTACCCGAACGATCATAAAAATTATAATCTACCAAATAACAAAAATGTTCAATTAGTGTCATCTCCATCTCAAATTCCATCTAATTATGATAATAATAATAATAATAATATAGAGTTTTGGAATAATAGAAGTCATATGAATACTCTTCAGAGAAATCCAAACAACAACAACAACAACTACTACTACAATGGTGACGACAATGAGAGCGTCTCGTCGAATACAACAACTACTTCAATTGCATCGTCTTATGCTGTAGAAATTCCAGAAATACCGTCTCCATTCATAGCCGATGTAATTGATGATAAAAATCATGTTCTTGCATTTACACCATTACCAAAACAAAGGATAAAAAGGCCTAAAAAACCATCAAGTCCATCAAATAATAATAATAATAATAATAATAATAATGAGTCACCATTATCAAAACGTAATAAACGAAATATCCTGGTCAAAGATATTTTTACAACACCAAGTAAAATTGTAAATTATGATTTACATGTTGACGATATGTTTTTTAGTCATCATATTAATGATCCTGAAAAATTAAAGGAAAGAGAAATATTTGAAAAAAAACATAAAATATGGCCAGTTTGGACAATAGCAAAGCGTCATAATTTAATAGAAGAAACACCATATCGTAAGCTTATTGGATCAGATATACGTAAAATTAAGCCTGTCAAACATACAACGCGTAAACGACATATTATTCATCGTAGCAATATGGAAGAAGCATTATTTCATGACGTCAATAAACCTAGACTAATAGATGGAAGAACACCGTTGTATCTAGCAGCGATGGAAGGACATACAAAAAGTGTACGTTGTTTGTATCATTATGGTGCGAAAATCAATCAACGCATAAGGGGTAAATATTCATGGGAATATGGAAAATCACCATTATACATAGCTGCGGAGAAAGGCCATTTATTAACAGCAAAGGCAATTATGAAATTGGATGCAAAAATAGATTTGCCAGATCATAGAGGAAGAACGCCATTATATGCTGCAGCGGAAACTGGGCAGGAACATATGGTACATTTATTGGTACATTTTGGTGGTGCTGATGTAAATAGTGAAGGAAATGAAGGCGAATCTCCATTATTTGCTGCAGCATTAAATGGTCATTTTAAAGTAGTAGTAGAATTATTAGACATGGGCGCAGATGTAAATCACCAACGGCATGATGGTTGGTCCCCAGTACATGCAGCTGCATATGGGGGGCATATTCTATGCATACGAAAATTATGCGATTATGGCGCAAATGTAAATTTAGCAACAGTTGGACATCGCACCGCACTAGCTATTGCAGAAAACAAGGCAGCAGATTTATTATTTACCAATGAAGCAGAAATACGTAAAGGTGTTGTTAAAATATTACAAGCATATGGTGCCGTAGCAACGCCTGTGTATGTACAAATGAGAAAAGCATGCGAGAAAGGCGATAGTAAAAAGATATTAGAGTTAATTCGTGTAAAACATGCCGATGTAAATTTAACTCGCCAAGATGGTGTATCACCAATATGGATTGCTGCACAACATGGACATTATGATTGTATCAAAGCATTAATTGATAATGGAGCAAATGTACATCAAGCAACGTTATATGGCGATACCGCATTAACGATTGCAATGCAAGAAGGTCATTTTCAGATAGCACGGACATTACGAGAAATGGGTGCAAATGGATGGAACTATGCACATATAGCATGTGAAGATGGTGATGCTGATTTAATATATAAATTATCAAAATTAACTGGTGATGAATATGTTGATTTAAATCGCCCAGATGATGATGGTTGGTCCCCAGCACATGTCGCTGTTAATAATCATAATTATGAGGCATTGTTAGCTTTATCAACAGTCGGTGCAGATTTAAATCAACCTGATCTTATTATTAAAGGCAAACAAACACCATTAGATATTGCAAAATATAAAAGTTGTGTGGAAGGTGTAGATAAATGGAAAAGTATAGTTGACTTGTTGAAAGAATTTAGTTTTATGGAGACGCGAGAAACAGAGGAAAAACGAGCTGAAAAAATGGCAGCATATGTAATACAACGTATTTATAGATTACATCGTCGATTTGTTGCAAGTCAAATGAAATTAGAAAAACAAATGGAAGCGAAACGAACAACAAAAAGTGTAGTAAAAAAAGAAATTGGTAGCAATGAAAATTGGAAATTTATAGCACCATTAAATAAAAAAAAAGATTTTCGATATGAACCAATTAATGAAATATTAGATATAAGTCATGAACATTTGACAGTGGAGACAAAAAATTTTGCAGGGACACCAAGAAAAAAAGGGGAAAAAATTGTATATCAAAATAAGTTTAAAGAAAAATATGGGATAGTGGATTGAGGAGGTGATGATTCACCTGATGCGGTCAAAGATGATGAAGATCAATTAAAAACGATGAACGATACCTTTTCTGATGATAATAAACAATTGATGCATGTGCAAACATTGTAGTGTTAAGATACCTCCTGGATTGAGACAGACTTTCTGTGTGGAAACTGTGGTGGGCGATTGGTTTAAAAAAAATAGTTTCGTAAAAAATGTATTTTCACACGGAATTTTTTTACGGATTCCGTATATTTTATTTTTAGCCCAAAAACGTAAATAATATGAAAATATACAATATATATTATTAATATTTTACGAAGTATTACGCATATCAGGTATAATAGTGTACAATATCATCTTGTATCATAATATTAATCGGATTGGTTAAAATCAAACAGTTATGCATATATATGATATCATATCACAATATGTGATACATTAATGATTTTAATATCTCCTCTCCAAATAATACAATTAATTTCAATAAAAATATATATTTAAATTTTTCATTTCTGAGATTATATACATATATATTTAAGTAAGAGCATTTTTTATATTATAGATAAATCATTCAATCTGGCTGGTGGTTGTTTTCTTTTTTTTCTCTTCCTCATCCAGATGAGAGTGTATTTAATGATATAAAATTGAATAATACGAACCGTACATACCTTTTATGGCTTTGCTTTCTTTGATTTTGATGCAGAACGATTTAATAAATAACATCCAAATTGTTTCGATGTCCAAAATTTAATTTTTCCACCTTCTCGACGATATTTTTTGGCAGCTTGTGTTTTCTTCCCGTTGCATTTCCAATATGCACGAGGTCCAACAACTAATATGGTTGTTTTACCACTCATACTACTACTCCATTTTCCACCAAGTAATTTTGTTAAACGTTTTGCCTCAGTTTTATTTTCACTTGATTTTGAAATTTTGCCATCAAACATTTCAGCCATTTTACCTGTCAAAACAATATATTGATCAGTTAAATCTTCCATTGCATTGATTTCATCATGGGTTGCAAATATTACTGACGTAAGTAATGGATCTGGCGATGCTGATGTTTCACTTGATTTTTTTTGCATAAATTTGATATCACATGGTGCAAATATTTGTTGTTTCTCATTTTTTTCTTCCATGGTATCATATTTACGTTTATTCATTGAATCCACTGTCGATGACGATGACGAGGAGGACATGGTTTTTAATGTGCTACAGTAGTATTATAATAATGCGATAATATAAATCTCTTTGTTGTTTTATTTCTTCTTTGATTTCCATCTATATCTATCTATCTATTCGAATCTATCTATCTATCATGATGTGAATTATTCAAAATACATGTTTTCAATAGTAATTCCATATTAAAATACGTAATTTCACTTGCACACCACTTTTTTCGATGTCATTTTTTTCGCGGGTGCGGTAGCTAGAGGCTCAAAATACCAAAATATCAAAAACAAATTACATCTCATTATTATAATTTAGAAATATCCGAAACATAATACAAGTATATTGATCACATAGTCTCAGATACAGTATGGTGAATAGTGACGCCGGTAGTATTTTATTTTTACGTAAAATTTCATCGAGAGGTACTACGTACACAGCATATAAAAACTCACACACAAAAAAGGTTTTCCACAAAAAATGCAGCCCCTTCGGCCTCTATCATTTTTCTAAATAAAAAGAGGAGTCGTCAAAAGCTGGGCAAGCCCAAAAATGTGTCGACGCATAAAAAGTGAGGAAAAAGTTCTGTAATTAATAATAAGTATAAAATATTACATGTTAGTACATTGCGATGGATATAGTACAAGCAGAAAAAAGTAATACAATACAATCAAATAAATATTCATATACATTTACTTGGCTGTCTTATAAAAATGAAATGGATCGTTCTTGCACTATTCGTCTTAACGACGGTGGTTTGGATGATCTTCTGTTTTCTCACTAACATTCCTTCCAAAAAGGCTTTGACGAGACATTTTTTTTTGTAATTTTAAGCTCTTTTCCTCTGCATATGTATTTCTATTACGAATCAACATCGCTTCCGCATGTTGAATTGTACTTTGTATCATTAATCTTCGCAATTTACCAAATAATGAAATGGATGGAGATAATAACATCCATGTTGCTTCTCCAACCGTGATCCACACATCATATCCTATAACAATTATGCATAGCGGAAAAACCAAAAAAAATAAATCCACAACAACATCTATACCATATTGTATATTTTTGTCTTTAACAGTAATATGTTTCACATTGGAAAACCATATACGCTTCGCCATACTGTATGCACGATAAGATGATTCACCTTCTCAAAGAAGATAAAGATTTGCACGATAAAATTATGCAAAAATTGGAAGCGAAAATTCGTGGCTTGAAACAAGCAATCGAAAACTTACAAAAAAAAATCGAAGATTTAACCAAAGAGGCAGACGACATCAACAAGAAAACGCAAGCAAGTAAAAAGGAAATGGAAGATTGGACAAAAGAACAAAATATAAAGATCGGAAAAATTCAAAGACAACTTGCTAAAAATATGGAAAAAATTAAGAATGCTAATAATCGTATGGAAGGTTTGACGAGCCAGATTACTAGGTTACTTGCAGCAAATACAAAGTGTAAAACGGCATTAGACGCAATGAAAACACGTACTGCAGCTTTGAAAGAGAAAAAAGATGCAGCAGAAAAACAATTAGCTGCATCGAAAATAGTATTGGAAGATTCCGAAGAGGCGGTCCAAACAGCAAAAGAAATTGATGAAGCAGAATCGACAAGATTAAATAACGACATTAAGAAAGCACAAGAAGAGTCTGCTGCATTCGAAACGGATGCTACAAAATTCAAAAAAGCAAAAATATCATACAAAAAGAAAATTGCAGCATTTCAACAAGATGAAGAAGAAATCCTCCAAAAAGATGGGAAAGAAAAAGAAGAAGAAAAAAAACCAGGATTCTGGAGTCGTATGTGGAATGGCGCGAAGAAGATTGGCGGCAAAGTTGTAGCAGGTGCAAAACATGTTGGTAAAAAAGTTGTAGCAGGTGCAAAACATGTTGGTAAAAAAGTTGTAGCAGGTGTGAAACATGTTGGTAAAAAAGTAAAAGGATTGTTCAGTAAAAAGAAAAAAGAAGAGACAACTACTACTACTGATGATGAAGATGAAGATAAAGACAAAAAAGAGGAGACAACTAGTACTACTACTACTGAAGAAGATAAAGACGAGGATGAACCAACTCCAACAAGACGTGCAACAAGACGTGTCACAACAAAGATTGGTGGTGCAAGCAAGGATAGCAAAAAAGCACGATATGAATTATATGCTGATGCATGTAAATCAGCAACAACAAAAAAAAGTGAATGTAACATCTTAACTTTCAACGACCTTGTTGATAAAGGATATAAGACCAAAGTTAAATCTGCTAAGAGGACTCGTGTAGCATGTGTATGGAAAAGAGATGCATGCAGACCAAAAGTGAAGAGGAAGACCAATCTTCGTGCAAATACGCCAATGAAATTTGGCAAAGAAGAAGCCACAGTACTCAAAAGGCTTTAAAACACAATTTATTATAATACTCTGACGAATTCAAAACGAAAAAGCGAAGAAAGACCAAAAAATTCAAAAACTTACACACTAATATTGATATTGTTGGGAATTGGGAAAAGAATGAAGAAAAGTACGAAGCGTAGTGTGTAGTGTTGAGAAATTAGAGCGAGAGAGAGAGAAAAATTTAAATTTTTTAGACTTTCTTTTTTACATTTTACTATCGTATGATATTATATATGCTCCTTATATTTTTATAAAAACGTCAGAGGACAGAGGACACTTTTTGAAATTTGTATTAGTGTGTGTTGTTTAATCATCCGCTTTTCTACACTTCGACTAGTTATTGTAATCGTTTCCTTTTGCTAAAAGAAGCTAGAGCCATTCCTCTCTGCTAGAGCTAGAGCTACCACTTGGATAATTTAATAGCCTTGAAAAATCAAATATTTTTTATAAATTTTATAAAATTTAAGTTCGCATTTTAAAATTTTTAAAAATACTCTCTCTCTCTCCTCTCTCCCCCTTCTCCTTTTACTTCTTCTTCCGTTTCATATTTTTACTATTAAATACATCATCAGAATGAAACATCGTATGCAATTCCTCTAATGACTTTGGATTTTCTTTTGTTTGTTGAATAAAATGATCCACTTTTGATGATGGATGTTTCAATGTACCAAACAACCAATCCCAAAACATTGTATACAAACCAAAATTATACCAATTGTAAACATGATGTATCAAATGATAATCAGAACCCATCAATGGCCATGGTAATTTCACAGATGTACCAGTATGAATGTACATTGTCCACATCCCTATAAACGCACCGCTTAATGCATAGAATATCGTTGGTATTGGAATGATCAACGTGCCTATCACTAATGGTAAGCCTTGCAATGCACCATCAATTGCTTCAAAGGCATATCCACTCCAAGTTGCCATTTCTGACTCGTGCTTATAACTATGGTGTAAATCATGCTTTAAATGATCTTTACCCCATTTCCATTTATGTAACAACCAATAATGTACATAATATATCATTCCTTCCACTAAAAATAAATAAATGGAAAAATACAAAATGCTTTTCGCATATCCACCAGTATCTTCAATAGAGTCACGTAATTTAGATATACCTAACCTGACAAAAAGCATGGTTAATGCAGGTATAGCACAATATAAAGGAAATGCAACTTCTGATAATTTAATTTGTTCAATTATCAATTCGCGTGATATTTTCAACGTCCCAGCTTTTGGATAAAATGTTTTAAACATAGTTATCATGACTAAACCACCAACATAATACAATAAATGTATAAAAACATAATAATACAACCAATATGCACCAAAATACATTGCATGTTGTATTTGTATTGGATATTCTTTACTAATAATATGACTTAAATCCATTTTTTGTATAAATAATATATCATTTACGATATTATTCATATTTTCTAACATTGTATATATATATATATACGGAGGAGAGAGATGTAGGGTTTTTAAATTCTTACCAAACTGTGCTAGAATCGCCGACGTATACCATTTAACGTAATGTACATTGAACATTTATATAACAGCATGAGAATGTATATGCATGTTTATACTTTTACATTAATTAATTTATTTTATAAATATTATTTTTTTTATTACATTATTATTAACGATTTCCATTTTCATTTTTAAGGCAGTGTGCGCTCGCCATGCCCAAAATCCGGCCACTATAAGGGAGTATTAATATTAATAAAGTCAGAATTATACTTTTGTATAAAAATGCCTTAAAATTAGATTTTCATCTCGATGGAAAATCCCTAATGATGTGTGCATGTGTGGATCCCTTCAGCATCAGAGGTAAAGTCAAAGTCAGCTCTCACCTGTAATAATAAAGTGACATTTTGTGTAGAATCTCCCCTGCCCAGTCAGCTAGAAATGGAATTTGGTGTATGATTTAAAAGACAAATAAACAATATATTAGACTACAAAATAGTTATTTTTCCCTTTCTTTATAAAACTATTTATCGGATATAATATATTATATAATTAATATGGAAATAAATTTGTAATTTATGTATAATAATATTGATGTGTTTTGGAATTCGAAGCACTCTTATGCACGTGCGCACGTGCATTAAAATAACACTACACAGTATGGGGAAAAACTGATATAGCAATCACCGTGATGATGGACTGAGATATATACATACACAGTTGTATGTGTAGAGAGTAGGTAGACTCGTTGAATAGTCATCATATATAATATAATAATCGATACGATAATATATATATACGATAACGTACAATAAAAAGAAAAAAAATACTACAATATGTATAAATCTATCATATTATTAAGTACATTAGTGCTCACTGTGAATGCATGTTCAAAAGAAGAATATGCAGCGAAGTTTGGTGCCATGTATGAACTTCATGGTATTGGTGCTATGGTTACACCACCGTTTGTAAAGAATAATAAAATAGTTGCTGAGGTAACATATGAAACAACTTGTGCAAATGGTGGATCAACATTTACGACAACAAATATGGATAAAGGTCAACCTGGAAATGTTGCTTTTATCATTATGTCACGTAACGAACCTGAATGTGGTAAAAAATTGGAAAAACCTATAACTTTTAGTGGACAAGTAAAAGTAAGTCTTCCAATGAATATTCCTGAAGGTAATGATAAACAATGGTTTCTTGCGTTCCCACCAGATGGTGATTATGAATTGTACTTATTAAATCCATATAAAAAGCCAGAACCAAAGAAACAGACCTTTGAAGTAAAAGCTTCACCATCAACATTTGAACCTGCTGCTGTTGTAACTGAAAAAGAAGTAGAAGAGAAAAAGGTAGAAGAACGTGCATTATTGGAAGAAGAAGATACAACATCAACAATAATGAATGAAACAGAAGAAGAGGAAGAAATGAAAGACGTGTTGGAAGATACAACATCTTCCACTATGACACAACTATTTGCTGGAT
>JACLAC010022750.1_pt1 | contig 16552 bp, 7 predicted proteins | sample 8027881 | NCBI WGS metagenome assembly JACLAC01 (sample SAMN15725517, study PRJNA655200) | protist metagenome | isolation source: fluorescence activated cell sorting (FACS) single amplified genomes of... | place: Spain: Blaines Bay Microbial Observatory, Mediterranean Sea | collected 2016-01-19
AATGCTGTGGCGCGAGCCAGGAAGGCGACTGTGGTTTCAGACGCAGATATCGCCCATCTTCTGAATCGAAAAGGAGTGTCCCGTGCAAACCTCCTGTCGAGTAATGATTGGAAAGCGTATGGGCGTGACATTAAGTTCGAGCAATCGGCTGGAGTGGCTCAAGTGATCATCTTTGACGGTGGGCACGAAGGTCTGCCGATGCCTGCATGTGACTGGCTTTCCACGCAGTTGCGAACTGCCTCGATCAGACGTTGATCGCTTTCAACACACTTATGACGTTCTGCAAACGTGCGTTTAATTTCTCGAAACGTACTAGTGCGAGGCGACTTGTTAGTGGGCACGTAAGTCCTCACTGTGGAACAGTTTATCTGCGATGGCGGTTTGCGTTGACGCTTGAACCAATGTGTGGGTTTCCGTACTCTCTCTCAAATCTACCTGTATATTGGTATCGCCATTGTGCGAGTGATGAGTTTTCCACTGACGTGGAACGGTGACCGTAGGGCAATCGTTGAATCGATATTTCGGTTGGTGATGTCAAAGCTTTTCGGTTTCTCAAGCGAGGGCATTGCTATGAGTGACAATACGAAGCTAGCTACGTTGACGCCGCGTCAAAGGGAGATATTCGAGTTCCTGAAGGACAAAATCCTGAATCGCGGGTATGGCCCAACGGTTCGAGAGATCGGCAATGAATTCAGCATCCGATCACCGAACGGAGTGATGTGCCACTTGAAGGCACTTGAGAAAAAGGGACTGATCTCACGAGAGTCTCACATGTCGCGAGCAATTCAGCTTGCCGACAAGTCTCAGCGAGCGACAAGTATTGCTATGCTTGGTCAAGTTTCATCAGGTAGTCCGCTAAAGGCTGCGAAAGAGGGCGAAGTCGTTGACTTCATGGACGTTTTCGGAACTGGTGATCATGCTTGTGTGAGGATCAGCGACGATTCCTTTGCAAAAGATGGAATCGAAAGCGGCGATTTTGTCGTCGTTCGCAAACAGGAAACCTGTCGTGATGGTGATAGTGTGCTGGCGATCGTCAACGGCCGTGATGCCACGATTCGCCGATACTTCACTGACGCCAAAGGGGGGCGTCTCGAGCCTCTGACCTCGAGTCGGAAGGCTGTGTACTCGTCTAACGTGACGGTAATTGGGGTCGTTGTCGGCGTTGTCCGAAAGTTCTAGATGCTGTTTGAGCAGGCTGCCTTAATTACTGCGTGTAGACGCTGAGCATTGCCAGACTTCCGACACAGGTTTGGCACGTTCAGAGCACGTGGCCCCGGGGCAGCGTTTGTAGATGCCATCGCTCTGGTCCAGGATGTAATGCAGGCCAGATATGCATGAGAACGGAGTGACGTTTGCTGTGAGCATTCTTAGTGTCAGGTAGTCATGTCGGGTCGCACTTTGTTTATGGGTTGCTCGCGCTTTGCGAGTGACCTCCACCTATTGAGCAACGGATTCGTCCGAGTTGGTCCGGTCTTTGTGCTGACTCGTGATTCTTGAACCAAGTGCCGCTACAAATCCGCCTGAGGCTGGTAAATTCTGGTTCGGTGAACGCTTAGCATCGGTTGAGCTATTTTTGATGATGAGTCTGAGTTCAGGCTCCGTGGTCTGGAAAACAGGCAGCATCGACATTGACGGGCATGATCTGAAATAACTACGGCAACGGGTGCATTACCAGAATGGAGTGTCCGAGCGATGAGCAACAGTTTGAAGGCGGCCGGTGTTGAAATCGATTTCGCTCGTTTGGAATTGCCCGAGGAATTGGCGGATCATTATCGAGAGCCGATTGGCAGAGCGCTCCAGGAAATGGCAGCTGTAGAGGCGGGCGAAAAAGTAAATACGGATGAAGGTCGAATGGTCGGCCACTACTGGTTGAGGAATCCGGACCTTGCCCCCGGGGATCTCGGTGTTGCAATTACTGCGACGCAAAAGAGCATTGAGCAATTTGGTCGGGACGTATTCTCGGGCCGTTTCCGCAATATTCTGTGGATTGGGATTGGCGGATCAGGTCTCGGTCCGCAACTGCTTTATGATTCGCTAAGAGTGCCCGGTAGTACTCCCGGGATGTTTTTCCTGGATAATACTGATCCGTTCGGATTTCAGCGGACGCTCGGTGAGATCGAACGGTCTGGTGGTTTGAGTTCGACGCTGACCGTGATTGTTTCAAAGTCGGGTGGCACAAAGGAGACGGCCAATGGCATGAAGTTCGCCAAAGCTGCTTACGAACGGGCAGGCCTTTCTTTTGAGGAACACGCCGCGGCTGTAACGCAGCCCGCAAGTGCCCTTGACAAGCTTGCTAGATCGGAATCGGTCGAGGATTCCCAAACGGCCGGGCCTGCATGGTTGAAACGTTTTGCAATCTGGGATTGGGTTGGCGGCCGCACATCGCTGTTTTCGGCAGTTGGATTGTTACCGGCCAGTTTGCTTGGATTCGATTCGAAGTCGTTTCTGGCAGGTGCTCGCGACATGGATGAAGTGACTCGCATCGAATCATTGGAATCGAATCCAGCCTTGATGCTGGCGACGGCGTGGTTCCATGTGGTGGAGCATCAATCATTACGCAATATGGTCGTGCTTCCGTATTGCGATCGTATTTGTCTGATATCGAAGTATCTGCAGCAGCTTGTGATGGAGTCGGTTGGAAAAGCAGGGAAGGGGATTTCGGTCTTTGGAAATAAAGGTTCGACCGACCAGCACTCGTACGTTCAACAGCTGCGTGACGGCTATAAAGACTTTTTCGTGATATTCCTTCGTGTGCTTAATCCTGAAGTCGAAGAGCAGGAAGTCGAACCCGGCGTGACGGCCGGTGACTACCTGATGGCTTTTCAGGAAGGCACGGCCAGGGCCCTGACTGAGACTGGACGTCCGTCGCTAAGAATTACGATTGATCGATTTAACGAACATACGCTTGGGGCTCTGATTGCTCTCTTTGAGAGGACGGTCGGCTATTACGGAGCGATGCTTGGTATCAACTCGTACCATCAACCAGGCGTGGAAGCTGGAAAGACGGCAGCCGGGGAGTTGCTTGCTGCTCAGCAGGCCGTCTTGAAATATCTCCCTCTTGATACTGCGTCGCTCGTCCAGGACGAACAGTGGATGAAGGAGTTTGCTGGTCAGGTTCGGGCTGAAGAAGGTCTAGACGCGTTGACCGACGACTTCGTTGCGGATTTGCTCAAGCGTTTTGCCGCCTGCGATCGACTCACGAAGTAGACTTTAATTTCATGCAATCGGCCTGTGCACGCTCGCCGCGATCAGGCAATCACGTGACGTATTATGCATTTTTTCGGTATAGCTCTACCCTGTTGAAACCAGAGAAACATTTCCAATGTCAGCAAGCGTTGATACTCAGTCGTCACAGAGTCACGAATCCGTTTCCTCAACAACCGCGATTTCACCCGAGGCGGCTCAGACCGTGCTGGAGAATCTTGACCGAGAAGTTGCGAGGCATCTTGCCTTGACACTTGCTCATGACGATTCGAAATTTGCTTCAAAGTACCTTTACAGAGCTCTCGCGACTGCAGTGCGAGATCGGCTCGTCCGCGACTGGCGAACGACCCACGCTCGATTCGCTCAGAGTGACGAAAAGAAGGTTTATTACCTGTCTCTGGAGTTTCTGATCGGGCGTTCGTTAACCAACGCGGTGGCGAATCTCGATTTGGATGAAGACGCGCGTACGGCTCTTCACGCGTATGGCGTCACACTCGAAGAACTCGCAGAACAGGAACACGATGCGGGGCTGGGAAACGGGGGGCTTGGACGTCTGGCGGCGTGTTTCCTCGACAGCTGCGCGAACCTTCAGTTGCCAGTTGTTGGATACGGTCTGCGGTATGAATATGGAATGTTCCATCAGCAGATCGAGAATGGTCAGCAGATGGAGAGTCCTGATCACTGGCTGCGAAATGGAAATCCCTGGGAACTGGAGCGTGCTGAAGATGTTCAACGAGTTCACTTTTACGGGCACACCGAGCATTATCGTGACGAAGATGGCTCTCCGCGGGTTCGATGGGCGAACGGAAATGACGTGCTGGCGCTTCCCTTCGATATGCCTGTTCCGGGTTATCGAAACGGTTCGGTCAACTCGTTGCGGCTTTGGAAGGCGTGTGCCACCGACGAGTTCGATCTGGAAGAGTTCAACGCTGGAAGTTATCCGGAAGCTGTGGCGGCGAAGAATCTTGCCGAACAGATAACGATGGTGCTATATCCGAATGATTCCAGCGAAAATGGAAAAGAACTGCGCCTGAAGCAACAGTACTTCCTGGTGTCGGCTAGTCTGCAGGACGTCCTGGCTCAGTGGGTCCGTAAGAATGGCGAGGACTTCACCAACTTTGGCACCAGCAACTGCTTCCAGTTAAATGATACTCATCCGGCATGCGCTGTCCCTGAACTTATGCGTTTGTTGATGGACGAGCATAGTTTGTCCTGGGATGCAGCGTGGGGTATCACCACGCAATGCATGGCGTACACAAATCACACGTTGCTTCCTGAAGCGCTGGAGCGATGGTCGGTCGGTCTGTTCAGTCACCTGCTGCCTCGTTTGCTGGAGATTATTTACGAGATCAACTCGCGATTTCTGACGCAGATTACAGAGCACTTTCCGAATAACGCGGGCATCCTTGCCCGCATGTCGCTGGTTGAAGAGGGCGAGCATCCGCACATTCGGATGGCTTATCTCGCCATCGTTGGAAGCTTCTCTGTGAATGGTGTAGCGGGGCTTCATACAGAACTACTCAAAGCAGGACTCTTCGGCGACTTTCATGCACTTTGGCCGGAAAAATTCAACAATAAAACTAACGGTGTTACTCAGCGTCGCTGGCTGGCGCACTGCAATCCTGGATTGCGGGATTTGCTGAACGAAGCAATCGGTGACGGCTGGCAGAAGGATCTCAGTCGCATTTCGGAACTCGCTTCCTTCGCTCGAGACGGTGCGTTTCGCGAAAAGTGGCGAGCCGTTAAACAGGCCAACAAACGTGGTTTAATCCAGCTTGTCGAGCGTGAAACCGGAGTGCAGTTCAGTGAGTCGGCAATGTTTGACGCTCAGGTCAAGCGAATCCATGAATACAAGCGGCAGCTTCTTAACGTTTTGCATGCGATCCATCTTTACGGTCGAATCCTGGAAGGCGACACAGAAGGGATGGTGCCTCGCTGCATTCTAATTGGTGGCAAAGCCGCGCCGGGTTATCACGTAGCGAAGTTGATCGTTCACCTGATCAACAACGTGTCATACGTAATCAACAATGATCCCCGAGCCAGCGGCCTCCTGAAAGTCGCATTCCTGCCGAACTACCGTGTTTCGGCGATGGAAGTGATCTGCCCGGCTGCAGAGTTATCTGAGCAGATTTCTACGGCCGGAAAAGAAGCGTCGGGGACGGGAAATATGAAGTTCATGATGAACGGAGCATTGACCATCGGCACTTTGGACGGTGCGAACATCGAGATCCGAGAGCAGGCTGGAGAAGAGAACTTCTTCCTGTTTGGGTTAAACGCGGCCGAAGTTGTGGAAGCTCGTAAGGACTATCGACCAAACGCGATCATTGCGAACGATGCCGACATCACCCGGCTCATGCAGCTTCTCGAGAGCGGGATGTTTAACGAGTCTCAGCCTGGTGTTTTCAGCATGCTTACCGCTGGGCTGCGGAATCCACACGATCCGTGGTTAACGATCGCCGACCTGCGGAGTTTTATCGATGCTCAGAAATGTGTGAACGATGCTTACCGTGATCAGGACCGTTGGGATACGATGAGCATCTTAAATACGGCTGCAAGTGGCTGGTTCTCCAGCGACCGGACAATCACGCAGTACGCGGACGAAATCTGGAATGTGAAGGCTCTGGGTTAACAACCCGTCAAGTTGGTGTGTTGTAGGCTCAGTCTGTCGTCAGTTCGAATGACTCGGGAATCTTATTCCGGTCGCAGCGACAGCAGATCGTGTCCTTCGTCGTACTGTCCGAGTTTGAAGATGTGCTCCCGGTAATGGAGCACGTCCAGCACGGTCAGTGTTTCGATCATCCGTAGCGTTAAGAGTTGCTCAGTGATCCGGCCGGGATGCTGCAGGATTTCTCCCAGCCGACGTTCGCCTTCTTGTTCAACGCTATCTCCGAACGTGTCCCATGCCATCAGTGCGGCCGCCGCACCTGACTCGTTTTTAAGAACGGATTTCCACGCGCTGCGTTCCGCGGCCAGTTCAGTCAATTCTGTTGTTTTCAAGTAGCGGCGGAATGCTGCACGGAGAGAAAATCGTGGACTGACTCGATCTGGAAGCGACGGCTTAGCACCAGTCGTTGATTCCCGCGCAGATCTGCAATGGCAAATTAACCGCACGGTGCATGTGATGAATCGGTGAACGGTCCTTGTAGTCAGCATCAATCGGGTCACTACTAAGGGGAGCACCGCCAAAAGATGAAAGAATCATGCGAGCGTATCGCTGAGGCTGGCCATTTTTCACATGAAACTTGTACCAAGCCGGTAAGTCACTGATCCCAACCCATGCTGACACAGCGGAGAACCGATCTGGATGATGTCCTGCCATCAGCATTGCCATGTGCCCACCGCCGGACGTTCCAGCCAGGTAGATCCGATTGGGATCAACCTTAAACTCCTTCGTCGCGAAATCGACAGCATCCAGAATGTCCTGCCGAGCCCATTTCGAACCGCAGGCTTTGGGGGTCTGGTTCACGCCACGAAAGTTTGGATGCACATAGATCCACCCTCGCTTAACAGCTTGAGCCTGCCATTTGGAATTATCCTGCCGGTAATCACCGCTCCATGAATGTAAAAACACGAACAGTGGCGTTGCCTCTCGATGAGCCGTATGCGGAGCCCAATACAAAACCGGTTGAGGCTCTTTATCCAGAGAACTGACCAATTCCACTTTTTTCAGTTCCGGTAGCCTTTGAATTGCCTTCGTTTGAGCCGACACGACAAGCGGCAAAAAAACAAACGCTATTACAAACAGGAATAACCGAGGGAAGTGCATACAAGAGCCTCTAAAACGTACGGTCGGAGGGAATACGAACCCGTCCAGCAGTTCTAGGAAGAAGCGGACTGTTCGGTGCTTCTTTGCAAAGCAAGCTGCAGCGTCACCGACTCGATCAAGTCAGTCGCCGACTCTTCAATCTCAAGCACGAATCGATTGATCACACTCGAGAAATAATTGAAGGCCATGAAGGCAGGGATCCCAATAATCAAGCCAAAAGCCGTCGTAAGAAGCGCAACACTAATCCCACCCGCTGCAGCCTCAACGATGTTTGTCTCACCCATTCGTGCGACGATCTCGTCGAAAGAAGTCACCATTCCAGCAACTGTTCCGAGAAAGCCCAGCATAGGTGCGACACTGGAAATAGTCGCCAGTACAGGCAGATGCTTCTCTAAAGCCGCCACGACATGGACTCCGTAGTCATCCATTGCTTTGACAACCTGCTCCTCAATTTTTGCAGGGTCGTAATTAAGACGACGAAGCACGAGAAACTTTCGGAGACCCGCCGACAGAATTGCAGGCACTGGTCCCTGCGAGCTGTCGCAAAGCTGCATGGCCTCTTCGATGCGATCTTCACGAAGCATCTTCTGCACATCGGCACGGATCGATCCAGAATCAGTCGTTAGCAGTTTGAGACTTCGATATCGTTCGATGATCACGCCAGAAGCCAGAATCCCAAGAAACAAAATCGGCCACATAAAAAGGCCACCCTTCCTGAGAAACCCAATCGCCCCCGACTGTGAGATCTCGTCGAGCTTACCAATCAGCCCAGGCTCCGCTTCCGAGACACTTTCATCGTCTTCGGCCATGGCAGTCGAATCTGCTGCCTGATCCGTATCGCCGCCGGCATCGTCTGAAGATTCGCCAGTCGCTTCTGAACCGGCATCACCAGTTTGCTCAGCGTTCTCAGTAGCAGAGTTTGACTCTAAAGCTGAAGCCGCAGCATCAGGAGACTGACCAATCAACAACGCAAGGTAAATGATCGTAGACATGAGTAACTCAAAGCAGGCGGATCAGGACGGCATCATCAATAGATCAACAGAGTAAGAATCGCAGTGAATATCAGGTCAGTTGTCATTTTCGACGGCGTTGGCTTCCACCTCAAACTGCCGCAGCATTTCAGGAAGCGCCAAACGTCCTCGGGCGTACTTCGCAGCGTCACTCGCCGGAAAATCCCACCGACAACGGTTATAGCGGCGGAACGCTTCGCGGTCATTGTTGGCCATGCGAAAACTCTCGCCCGACCAGAACAGACTATCGGCAGACAGTTCGTCGTCAGGGAACGTCTTGGCAAACAGATCGAAGGAGTCGCCAGCGGTCGTGAATTCTTCAGCTTTGTAGAAGCACTGTCCAACTCGAAAGGCCATCCGTGAAGCGAACTGATGACCTTCGAACTTCTCGAGAAACTTCTTTCCAACCTGGGCAGCGATAGGAAATTCCTCGTTCTTGTAGAAGTGGTCACTGATCCGAATCATGACATTTGCAATCAGCGGACTTCGCGGATACGTCGCCGCGAGAGTCACATAAGCTTCCAAAGCCCCGTCGAAGTCACCTGACTCTTCGTAGGTCTGTGCAAGCTTGTACTGGGCGTCAGCTGCCAGCGGATGCTCGGGAAATTGCGAGACAATCTGTTCGTAAGCTGACGTCGCTTCGTCAGTATCTCCAAGCTCCTGGGCAAATTGCCCGAGTAGATAGAGAATACGAGGCTGATACTTTGGGTCGGGAAAGTCTTCGATGACTTCTCGAAGCACGCGACGGCCGGCAGCCAGATCGATCGTTTCTTCATCTTTGCGACCAAGATTCTTATGACTCTTGAAGAGTTCGAAGTAACTCTCCGCGACGTGAAACTTGGTTTCCACAGCCAGCGTTTCGTTGTTGAATGTCTTGCTGAACGCAGAGATCAGTCCGTCTGTCCCGATGACGACTGGCAACTGCGTATTACGCTCGAGCTGCCCTTCTTCCGTGCTGGCAGTTGGATCGAGATAGGTCACGGTGATCGTGTCACCGAAGTAGCACTCGATGACTGGCTCAGCCATGTCGATGTTGCCAGCTTTGGGTGCTTCGTTGGATTTAAGCGTCAACGAACCATTGAAGACACCACTGTGGGCAAGAGTTTCGATCAGTTCGAATTCTTCTTTCTCACCAAACTCGGTCGCGACCTGAACCTTAATTATGTCGCGTTCGTCAGACGCATCCTGATCCGCATCCGTGACCATCAGGAAGAGCTTCTCCCCAACATGCAGTCGCTCAACGGGCTCGTCATAATTGCGGTCCAGCGAGGCTAATTCACCATTCGAAATCAGACGACCTGATGCGGAAGGATTCTCGGTTACTCCCTTCGGTTTACGCTCGTCCTGATACGCAGCAGTAATCCTATCCTTCCCCGAAAGATTGAGAACTGCCACCACAAGTCCATCATCAACAGTGGATGTCTCGCCTTCTTCATCATCGCTTCCAAGCTTGCCGCCACCGATGAGGTTACGCGGCATTTCCGCCGTCACGGGAACAATAACCGGGCTACTCTTCGAGCCAAGCTGCATCGTAATTTGCCCGATGAACCGCCCCTCTTCCAACGCATAATCTTCAGCCTCTTCGCGAGGGACGTTCAGAAACGCGGATGAAATGACGCAACGAACGTCAACCGTCGCTCCGTCACTTGTTGTTATTTTGGCGATAACCTCGCTTCGGCTATCTCGCGCAGCATCCGGATCAATAACTTCGATCGAAAGCGGAGCTTCAAAAGCAACATCCGTCACTTCCGTTTCTGCATCGGGAGTCTGGTAAACGAATCGCGGAGCACGTGCTGAACCTTCGCGAGACGGAATCACTCGAGACTCAAGAATGCGAACTCGAGCTTCCGTCGGGTGGCTCACATAGACGACCGTTTCACGAGGTACCGAGTGCCCAGGAAAAGTGTTCTGCTCATCGAAATATCGAATATTGACTCGGTCTCCCTCAGCAACCACTAACCGTTCACCTTCGGTTTTCGACGCCGTATCGACTTCTTTCGTAAACACCCCCGAGTTTTCTTCAGTTTCCGTCGCCGTCAGTGTCACAGGTTCTCCGTCGTTGACAGAAACCTGAAACTGCAGTTTGTCACGGGTCACGCTCTGGTCTCGGTCATAGTCGGTAATCTCGACCACCAGTCGATCACCTGGATCTACTCGCTTAAGACGCTTGCGTACTTCCGTCACCGAACCGTTTCGGTCTCGAACAAAATCGTACGCGATCGGAGTGACCGTCCCGTTGAAATAAGTTGCCTGAAGCTCGCCGGCGATGAGGCGACTTCCGCCAGAGTTCGCCTGCGTGACTTCGTCAGTGTAGGTTGCTCGGACGACGTCGCCCCCTGCGATTTCCAATTGATCATTGTCAGACAGAGCAAGCACATCCGTTTCTGTTGGAATGTACGGTTTGGAAATATCGCTGCCAGAAACCTCAACGTGATTCACCGCGACTGCTTCACCGAGGTACTCGTTAATTACAAATCGTGTGAATCGAACATCGATCGGATCGAATCGAAACTCCCATGCCTTGTCCGAAAGAATGACTCGCGAGCCATCTGCCGGTCGAAGCTCGACACTGCGAAGTTGCATCGTTCCGCCACGTTGAATATCCAGCGGCTTGATCGCCAGCTTTGCTTTGCCAGCCTGATTGATAACGACAGTTCCGAAACGGTCCTTGCGGTACGTCGTCCAGTTCCCCGTAGTCGGGACTATCGAGGAAAACCCCTGGTCGCCAAAAGCAACGCGGAATTGGGATCCGCCCCCCGCGTGAGCATAGTCCAGCCACACGTCATAAACACCGGGTGCCGCATTGAACTCCCAGAACGCGACATCGGCGAGGTCCACCCAGTTGCCAATCGATTTGATTTTATTTTGCTCATGAATTCCGAATTGCTCTGAAGTCTTTTCAAACTGAACAGTCTCCAAACCAAGCGCAACGCTTACGACACTACTTGGAGAACTCTTTTCATTAGCGTCAATCGAAGTTGCATCCGCAGATCCTACTGGTGCTGCGGCGGCAGCAACGATAGCTTCGTTGGCTCCCGACAAATCGAAGTCACCTGAGAGAAACGGACTCAACACCACTCGCTGTCGATTAAGGTCAGCCCTTGCCCGCAGCGCAGAAAGTTCATTGGTATTCGTATAAGACGCAGCGAAGATCGTCAGATCGTGAACTCCGGCGGCGAGCCAGACGTCAGCCGTGCGATTGCCAGCTCCGACTTCCATTTCAAGGCGATCGTTCACGGCAAGCGCCGTTCGGTAACCTCGGATAGCAAACCGAACGGCTCCCGCACGAGGCTGCACGAATTTCCCAAACCAGACTGCACTGAAATACTTCGAGCGACCTTCGTCGTCCTCCGGCCTCTGCCAGATCAATTGTCCGTCGGCCACTTCCCCCTGCGAATCAGGTTCGCCCTGCGCCAGATTTAAAACCTGTTGCCACGTCGTGAACCGGCTTCCATTCTGCCGGTAAAAGCGGTACTGCATGCCCCCATAGGCAGCTTCACCGACTCTTGGTGCCGTCGGAATCTGAGGATGAGCAGCTACTCGGTACCAGAATTCACCATCGTAGCTGGCCTGAAGTTCGCCTCGTACGGGCTTGTTCGCGTCGGAACTCGGGGTGTGAATTCTGACTCGAGAAACAGTCTGCAGGTTCTTCATATCGACTGTCAGCAGCTTCGGTGTCGCACCGTCCGGCTCACTGAGCCAGAAGGTTTCCTCAGACTTGTCGATCGCCATCAGCGGGCTGTGATCGATGGCCGTGTCCGAGGCCAAAGCCCCCGCCGGCAACTCTCCTGATTTAGCCGCTCCTTCGAAGACACCAGAGTGGGGATCAGTTTCCGTCAACGTGACTTGAACCTGGTCCCCTGAATCGGCAACCAGTTTTGCGACGACCGTATCCTGCGCGTCCGAAAGATCTCGGTCACCATCCTTGACGCGAAGATATATAGGGTTTCCTGGTTTGATCTGATTCGCCGGACGTTGCTGAGACTGACGCGCGTCGCCGAGTTCTCGTTCGCGTGCTTCGCGTTCGAGGCGGTCGCTGAAGGACTCCTCTTCTTCATCAATGATCTTGCTGGAAGCAACTTCGAATTGAGCGTCTGCGGCAATGCGGATTTCGACGTCCGACAAAGGAACGCTTTTGAACTCTGACTTGAATTCGTTCGGATAGTCGGACCGAATCACATCATTGCCCGTCAACTGAAGAACTTTGTCGCCCTTGTTAACCGGGCCGAGTTCAGTATCGATGTCCGTTCGAAACAGTCCTTTACCGGCACCGCCGCTGGTCAGGTAAACAAGTTCTTCATCGCCGCCGGGAATCGTCCGAACAATGACCGGAATTCGGTTATGTCCGCGGCTGATTCCCAGATCGCTGTCTTGAACAACAATCGACAGCGGCATGCCTGGACCGTGCAATCGTTTACTGACTCGACCAAGACGGCCCACGGTCATCAGCAACTGAAGCTGATCCATGTAGCGTTCTTCGTCGCCGTAAACTTCCGAAAGATTGAACAGTGCTTTATTAGCAAGTTCGATGTTTGGCACTCGTTCCAGTACCGTCCGGAAGATGTCCCGAGCTTCGTCGTTGTCACCACGGCGGTGAGCCAGCATCCCACGTAGAAACTCTGCGCGAACAATAATCTCGGTATCCTGGCTCCCTGCCAGTTTCTCAAAGACCTTTTCTGCCTGGTCATAAACCTTCTGAGCCATGAACGTTTCGCCAATGCCAAACTGTGCCTCGACGGCGAACGCAGTGTCGGCGTACCGGTTGATGACTGTCTGATATTCGCTGCGGGCAACGTCGTACCGTTTGTTACCGTAATAGTTCTTAGCCAGCAGGAACTGCATCTGAGCTTTGAGTTCTTCCTCAACCGTCTTCGATTCGCTGTTCTTGATGATCCAGCTGCGGACGACGTCTTCATCCAAATCGAGATTCGCCACCGCGTTGGTTAACGAACGCCCGATCAGAAACTCCAGAGACAGGTAATAAACCTTCTTTTCGTCACTCTGAGCGAATCGAGCGTGGGTCGTTCGCCAGTCGCGGACGAGCCGATCTCGCACTGCAGTCGCGAGAGCTCTGTAAAGGTACTTTGAAGCAAATTTCGAATCGTCATGAGCAAGTGTCAAGGCAAGATGCCTCGCAACTTCTCGGTCAAGATTCTCCAGCACGGTCTGAGCCGCCTCGGGTGAAATCGCGGTTGTTGAGGAAACGGATTCGTGACTCTGTGACGACTGAGTATCAACGCTTGCTGACATTGGAAATGTTTCTCTGGTTTCAACAGGGTAGAGCTATACCGAAAAAATGCATAATACGTCACGTGATTGCCTGATCGCGGCGAGCGTGCACAGGCCGATTGCATGAAATTAAAGTCTACTTCGTGAGTCGATCGCAGGCGGCAAAACGCTTGAGCAAATCCGCAACGAAGTCGTCGGTCAACGCGTCTAGACCTTCTTCAGCCCGAACCTGACCAGCAAACTCCTTCATCCACTGTTCGTCCTGGACGAGCGACGCAGTATCAAGAGGGAGATATTTCAAGACGGCCTGCTGAGCAGCAAGCAACTCCCCGGCTGCCGTCTTTCCAGCTTCCACGCCTGGTTGATGGTACGAGTTGATACCAAGCATCGCTCCGTAATAGCCGACCGTCCTCTCAAAGAGAGCAATCAGAGCCCCAAGCGTATGTTCGTTAAATCGATCAATCGTAATTCTTAGCGACGGACGTCCAGTCTCAGTCAGGGCCCTGGCCGTGCCTTCCTGAAAAGCCATCAGGTAGTCACCGGCCGTCACGCCGGGTTCGACTTCCTGCTCTTCGACTTCAGGATTAAGCACACGAAGGAATATCACGAAAAAGTCTTTATAGCCGTCACGCAGCTGTTGAACGTACGAGTGCTGGTCGGTCGAACCTTTATTTCCAAAGACCGAAATCCCCTTCCCTGCTTTTCCAACCGACTCCATCACAAGCTGCTGCAGATACTTCGATATCAGACAAATACGATCGCAATACGGAAGCACGACCATATTGCGTAATGATTGATGCTCCACCACATGGAACCACGCCGTCGCCAGCATCAAGGCTGGATTCGATTCCAATGATTCGATGCGAGTCACTTCATCCATGTCGCGAGCACCTGCCAGAAACGACTTCGAATCGAATCCAAGCAAACTGGCCGGTAACAATCCAACTGCCGAAAACAGCGATGTGCGGCCGCCAACCCAATCCCAGATTGCAAAACGTTTCAACCATGCAGGCCCGGCCGTTTGGGAATCCTCGACCGATTCCGATCTAGCAAGCTTGTCAAGGGCACTTGCGGGCTGCGTTACAGCCGCGGCGTGTTCCTCAAAAGAAAGGCCTGCCCGTTCGTAAGCAGCTTTGGCGAACTTCATGCCATTGGCCGTCTCCTTTGTGCCACCCGACTTTGAAACAATCACGGTCAGCGTCGAACTCAAACCACCAGACCGTTCGATCTCACCGAGCGTCCGCTGAAATCCGAACGGATCAGTATTATCCAGGAAAAACATCCCGGGAGTACTACCGGGCACTCTTAGCGAATCATAAAGCAGTTGCGGACCGAGACCTGATCCGCCAATCCCAATCCACAGAATATTGCGGAAACGGCCCGAGAATACGTCCCGACCAAATTGCTCAATGCTCTTTTGCGTCGCAGTAATTGCAACACCGAGATCCCCGGGGGCAAGGTCCGGATTCCTCAACCAGTAGTGGCCGACCATTCGACCTTCATCCGTATTTACTTTTTCGCCCGCCTCTACAGCTGCCATTTCCTGGAGCGCTCTGCCAATCGGCTCTCGATAATGATCCGCCAATTCCTCGGGCAATTCCAAACGAGCGAAATCGATTTCAACACCGGCCGCCTTCAAACTGTTGCTCATCGCTCGGACACTCCATTCTGGTAATGCACCCGTTGCCGTAGTTATTTCAGATCATGCCCGTCAATGTCGATGCTGCCTGTTTTCCAGACCACGGAGCCTGAACTCAGACTCATCATCAAAAATAGCTCAACCGATGCTAAGCGTTCACCGAACCAGAATTTACCAGCCTCAGGCGGATTTGTAGCGGCACTTGGTTCAAGAATCACGAGTCAGCACAAAGACCGGACCAACTCGGACGAATCCGTTGCTCAATAGGTGGAGGTCACTCGCAAAGCGCGAGCAACCCATAAACAAAGTGCGACCCGACATGACTACCTGACACTAAGAATGCTCACAGCAAACGTCACTCCGTTCTCATGCATATCTGGCCTGCATTACATCCTGGACCAGAGCGATGGCATCTACAAACGCTGCCCCGGGGCCACGTGCTCTGAACGTGCCAAACCTGTGTCGGAAGTCTGGCAATGCTCAGCGTCTACACGCAGTAATTAAGGCAGCCTGCTCAAACAGCATCTAGAACTTTCGGACAACGCCGACAACGACCCCAATTACCGTCACGTTAGACGAGTACACAGCCTTCCGACTCGAGGTCAGAGGCTCGAGACGCCCCCCTTTGGCGTCAGTGAAGTATCGGCGAATCGTGGCATCACGGCCGTTGACGATCGCCAGCACACTATCACCATCACGACAGGTTTCCTGTTTGCGAACGACGACAAAATCGCCGCTTTCGATTCCATCTTTTGCAAAGGAATCGTCGCTGATCCTCACACAAGCATGATCACCAGTTCCGAAAACGTCCATGAAGTCAACGACTTCGCCCTCTTTCGCAGCCTTTAGCGGACTACCTGATGAAACTTGACCAAGCATAGCAATACTTGTCGCTCGCTGAGACTTGTCGGCAAGCTGAATTGCTCGCGACATGTGAGACTCTCGTGAGATCAGTCCCTTTTTCTCAAGTGCCTTCAAGTGGCACATCACTCCGTTCGGTGATCGGATGCTGAATTCATTGCCGATCTCTCGAACCGTTGGGCCATACCCGCGATTCAGGATTTTGTCCTTCAGGAACTCGAATATCTCCCTTTGACGCGGCGTCAACGTAGCTAGCTTCGTATTGTCACTCATAGCAATGCCCTCGCTTGAGAAACCGAAAAGCTTTGACATCACCAACCGAAATATCGATTCAACGATTGCCCTACGGTCACCGTTCCACGTCAGTGGAAAACTCATCACTCGCACAATGGCGATACCAATATACAGGTAGATTTGAGAGAGAGTACGGAAACCCACACATTGGTTCAAGCGTCAACGCAAACCGCCATCGCAGATAAACTGTTCCACAGTGAGGACTTACGTGCCCACTAACAAGTCGCCTCGCACTAGTACGTTTCGAGAAATTAAACGCACGTTTGCAGAACGTCATAAGTGTGTTGAAAGCGATCAACGTCTGATCGAGGCAGTTCGCAACTGCGTGGAAAGCCAGTCACATGCAGGCATCGGCAGACCTTCGTGCCCACCGTCAAAGATGATCACTTGAGCCACTCCAGCCGATTGCTCGAACTTAATGTCACGCCCATACGCTTTCCAATCATTACTCGACAGGAGGTTTGCACGGGACACTCCTTTTCGATTCAGAAGATGGGCGATATCTGCGTCTGAAACCACAGTCGCCTTCCTGGCTCGCGCCACAGCATT
>JACLAC010013294.1_pt1 | contig 16542 bp, 20 predicted proteins | sample 8027881 | NCBI WGS metagenome assembly JACLAC01 (sample SAMN15725517, study PRJNA655200) | protist metagenome | isolation source: fluorescence activated cell sorting (FACS) single amplified genomes of... | place: Spain: Blaines Bay Microbial Observatory, Mediterranean Sea | collected 2016-01-19
GAGCAGTGCGTCCCTACCAATGACTGATTTATATTTGTCCAAAAACCCGGATGGGAACTGTCCTATACTGTAATAGTCCCCAATGAATAGACAGGATTCTACAGATCCCAATTCGCAGCCCTTTGCGAACCAATATATAGCTTTTTTGTCATCTTTTCTGGGTGCAGGGAGGCCCCCATACAACTCAACCCAAGAGGAGTAAATTTCGCCTACTCTATGGCAGGCTGAGCGCCCCCCCCCCCTGTGCAATAAATTTCTGAAGCTTTGGAATCCCATCCCCACACGTATTCTGATGTCGGTCTTTTTGTGACACTATAACGCTCTAATAATTGGTCATGCTCTTCAAGCTGATCGTAGTTGACGTAGATCCATTTATGGGAGTTGTAAACTAGGCTGCATGAGTTCGCATCACCCTTTTCACACTTTTCTTCATGCTTGTTGAGCTTTCTACCGAAGGGCAGGTGTTCGGGTGGCACCGGCTGGGCCCACGCGAAATTTATTGGAATCAAGAATAGGAAAACAAATAAATTTAGCATGAATGGATCACCTCAAAACCTATTCCATAAGGCAGGAATATTACCAGGACTTCATATCGAACCATAGATATTACTCCCTATCCATAAAGGTCGGCTCGCCTCGGGGAAGCTTCCAGCGAAATTTGAAAGGTCATGGGCTTCCAGGACGGAGTACGATCCCCCATTGTTCCGGAGTTCGGTGGAACCTCAAAGGGCGCCAACAGATCGACGGAACGCCCTTCCGCGGCTCACATCGGCCTATACTCATTCTCGGAGCCTTCCCATGACCGACGATATTGAGCCCATCATAAATCCCCTGCCCGACGAGCTGGTCGTGCAGTGCGTCTATTGCTTCGAATGGGTCTCAATCGATGTGGATCCCCAGGACAAGGGCGCCATGATCCAGGACTGCGACGTCTGTTGCCGGCCTCTTCAGATCACGGTGAGCTGGATGCCGGATGGACAACCGGCCCTGCAGATCGCTCCGGGGAACTGAGCGGATCCCGCCTCAGTTCTCACCCAGTCCGTTGGATTTCTCCGCCACAAGTACGCCCGGGTGAGCGAACGCTATCAGGGTCCGCCAGCCAATGAGCTGCCGGCCTGTACTCACGCTCAGAGCCTTCCCATGACCGACCATACCGAGCCCATCCCAGCCCCCTGCCCGGCAAGCGGAACCTCACTTTCCGACTGACTTCATAGAGCCAAGGTCCTCGCTGTGACCGATTACCACCTCAGGTTAGGTGTCCCTGATCATCACCGATTCTCGAAATCGTTCACACCCCATGACTTCAAATCCAATGGAGAACCCATATGTCTATCTTTACGCATGTCGTTGTCGGAACCAATGACCTCGACCAGGCACGCAAATTCTACGATGCGGTACTTAAAACCATAGATATTCCATACCATGGGCCGTTGGGCGAGAACGGCGCGATCTACCAATCCAATGGATACAAATTCATCGTGACCAAGCCCACCAATGGGCAACCGGCCACCCACGCAAATGGGGGAACGGTTGGATTTTCCGCTCCCAACCGAGATGCCGTCCACAAATTTCATGAAGCGGGCCTCGCCAACGGAGGGAGCTGCGATGGCAAGCCAGGACCCCGCAGCGCGGCACCGAATGCGTATGCCGCCTATCTCCGTGATCCCGAGGGCAACAAGATCTGCACCTTTTGCTTCCAAGCAGAATGAAGTCGGAGCTCGGATAAGTCCTGGGACCCGGTAGTACGATCGTAAAGTCCTTCAATCAGGTTGGTTTCAATATCATGGCCAACCCTGTTCTAGATGGACGCAAAACCGTGCTGTTTATCGCCAGCGATGCAAAGGAGGCTTGCGCGACCGTGGAAGGATTGGCAACCCAACTTGGATTTGATGTGGTGACAATGCCGAGTCTGGCCCATGCGCATCATTTAGAAGCGCTCGCAATGATATGGATTTCGATGTCTTATCAGCTCGGTTATGGTCGAGACTTCGCCTCCTCAATGATTCAGATAAAAACATAGTTTATAACTTGAATTAAGAGGATTACACAGTGAATCGCATTATGGTCACGCGCGTGGGTGAGCCCAGGGAATCTTTAGAGGTTCACGAGGTGCCAGATTTGCTCCCCAAAGAGGGAGAGGTTCTTGTCGAAATGCTGGCGATTCCCATTCATCCAGCAGATTTGCTGGTGATGCGGGGACGTCATGTGTTCACTGCCAACTATCCTTGCGGCACAGGAATAGAGGGGGCGGGTCGTGTGATTGGCCATGGGCCTGGGGTGAGTCACCCCAGCATCGGACAGCGTGTCGCCTTGCCCTTTGGTGGCACCTGGGCGGAGCAGGTCACCCTCCCTGCAGCCTCGGTCATTCCCTTGCCCGATGATGTGGATCTGTATCAGGGAGCAATGGTGGCCCTCAACCCTGTCACCGCCTTGGGGCTGCTGATGGGGATGAAGCCAGGTCAATGGCTGCTGCACAATGCCGCCAATTCTTCCTTGGCGCGCTTGATCACACGGGTGGCTGCAGACAAGGGAATTCACAGCATCTCTGTGGTTCGACGTACGGGCATGGAAGCCGAGCTAAAGGCCAATGGTGCGGATCATGTGCTGGTGGATGGAGAGGACCTGGCCCAGCGCGTGCATGCCATTCTTGGGGGACGTGGGGTGGACCGTGCCCTCGATGCGGTTGCGGGTCGAGCCTCTGGGCGAATGTTTGACTCCGTGGCTGATTTTGGCACCCTGATCTGCTACGGCCTGCTCGGCGGTGACGAGGTCATCTTCCCTGCCGCCCAGCTCATCTTCAGGGATGTTCAGGTTCGGGGCTATTCGCGGCTGCGCTATCTACGCTCGCTGCCCAGAGAAGATGCGGAGCTCTTGTACGCTGATCTCTTCGCAGGCCTTGAGAAAGGACTCTTTCACACGCCGATCCTGAAAACCTTTGGCTTCGAGGATATTGCCCAGGCTGTGGAACTTGCCGAGCGCAGCGCGGGTGCCGGAAAGGTGCTGCTTATTCCTCCCGGTATCGTTGCAAGCGGATCAGAATGACCCCTGTCGGGTGGGCCAGCCGATGGTGAAATATCGAAGTCTCAGCCTCCATTAATCGAGACCGAATGTCTTCTTTTGATCTGGCCCTCAAGCCCCTCAAAATCCGCTGCCTAACGCCGAGCCCGGCGCTGGATTCGGTAGATCTGGCTCAGCGCATCACGCTCCTCCACCGAGTCTGGATGTGAGGTCTCCAACTTCTCCAAGGCATCCACGAGTCGAGGCGCCAGATCGGCTTTGTTCGCGCTGACCCATTCCAGCAGCTCTTCATGCTCTGGCGTCCGCTGTCGGCGCTCCGCATCGGCCTGGGGCGCGGCGGGTGCTTCGGGCACGACCCCCTTCAGAGGAAAGAGTGCGCGGGTCGCATAGAGGTCGGCGGCTTCCAGCTCTGCCCAGTCACCCGTCGAGAAGACCGCCCATCCCAGGATGTCTGACGAGCCATTTCTGACGAACGGTCGCGGTTCGAGCATGGGCTCAGCCTGTCTGAGGGCCGCCATCGCTCGATCGCCCTGTCTGGGGTCTTCCGGTAGCTCCCAGCTGCGCTCCCCAGCGGCATCTTGAAGTGCGCCATTCATCAAGACCACCTCCAGGCCGTAGGTCTCTACCAGATGATTGACCAGCTTGTTCATCGCTGCATACACGGAACCATCGGGTTCGAAGGCAATCCAGTACCGACTACGATTCAGCGTGGGAGCGACACCGTCCAGTACGTCCACCTTGCCCAGCTTTACCCGGAAAGCACGGGAGAAGGCGGTGATTGACGACTTATCCAGCCGATACTTCCAGTCTACTTGTTGCCATAAATTCATTTGCGCGGTGTATCCAGTTGAGGTGCCTTAGAAAAGGCTGTGATGGAGAGATTGTGAGTCTATGACCCCATAAGTGCGTGCACTGCAGCAACTTCTGGATGCAATCAAACTCCGGTAAAATGGATACAGGCCCCCGTATTCCACGCAAGTGGAGCCCTCAGGCGCGAGCATTCACTTGGCGTACTTGACCGAGCATCCATAGGGTTTGGTCGACTGTGGACTGACCTTCTGACCCTCGGCCAGAGCCCGGACAGCGTTGACCACATGGGCATCATAGGAATCGGTTTTTTGCTTGCCCCTCGGTGCATTGTCCAGGGCACCGTTGTACCGGACCATGCCCTTGGCATCGATCACCACCATCTGCGGTGTCGTCTTCGCCTGATAGGCCTGACCCACAGCGCCACTCTCGTCGAGCAGTACGGGCTGGCTGATATTCCAGCTCTTCTTCGCTTTCTGGTTTGCTGCGACACCGGCACCTTGCTTTCCGGGTGCGCCAGAATTGATGTTCAGCCAGACAATCTCCTCGCCATGCTGCGCCGCCATTCCCTTGAGCGGCCCGTCCTCGTAGGCGTAGACCACAAAGGGGCAGCCAGGATTGAACCACTCCAGTACCACGGTCTTTCCACGGTAGTCCGAGAGACGGTGGGGTTTTCCGGCCAGATCCGGCAGCACAAAGTCGGGGGCCTGCTCATTGAGTGCGGCCTGGGCGCCAGATTCGATGGGTGTATCGGCCACAGCGGAGAGCGGTAAGGAGAGTCCGAGACTCAGAAAGACGGAGAGGCAGAGGGAACGCATCATGGTTCTTGTCCTGTACAGATCAGGGTGAAGTCCCTGCAGTGATATCGAGGATATGGTCTACAGTCGTACCGTCGGTGTAGGAGACTCGCAACACCGATCCGAGTAGCGGCCGAGGACTCTCGGATCGAAGCGCCAGGTCCAATACGACCGTTGAGTCCTCCTCACGCCATGAGTGCGCCATCATCACCGCTTCGAGTTCTTCACTGGGGAACAGGGTTCCCGAGACGGCGGCCGGAATCTGCAGAATGAGTTCATCGCCACGCCAACTCCAGCGGGTGCCTTCCGGCAGAGGTCCGGGCATGCGGGCATCCCAATCTGCAATGAGTGCTGCACGCGGACTGGGATGGGCTCGTTCTTCGATGGGAAGGGTCAGGGTTGCGCTGGCTTTTCCGGCTACGCAGGCCTCTCGACAGATCAAATAGTGTGCTTCGACCCCGATATTCAACACGCCCTGGGCACTGTCGGGTATCTGTAGCTGGACCAGTGCCGCCGCTTGATGGGTATAAGCCAGATTGATGACCCCCCCGTCGAGCACCAGCCGCTCTTCTGGCGCGGTCCATCGTGGACTGCTGGGCTTGAGTTCCAGCTCAGAGTGGATCTCAAGTCGTGTGGCTTGACCTGAGTCGCCGGGATTCTGCCAATAGATGTGCCAGCTGTCCGGTACATCCAGCAGTGCGAGGAGATGGGGGGACGCACCTGGAGCGGTCGCGGCCTGATCTGCATAGACACGAAGCTGTACGGGTGGTGGCGAGACCACATCGGCTCGGCTCGGGCTCGAAGCGAACAACGCGAAGACAGGTAGCGCGATGCCATGGCTGAACCAGGCTGGGGCAAGCCGCTGGCGTGCGAACGCCGTAGGTCGAGTCATGGGAACGCTCCAAGCTGGCTCACGACGAAGAGTCTACTCCAGGTGTTTGATACGCGTGACGCGACATAGAGTAGTGCTATTCGCCAATTGAGAAGACATGTTTACGATGGTAGGAAAGATACTTTCGTAGACCATCCGTCAGAGGGAGTGAACGAAGGTGCTGTTGCTCTTTGGGAATTAGCAACTTGGCATCCTGGCCACCAAGCTGGTCTGAAACTAATAATGCACCGCTGTCGGAGAACGAAATCATGCCCGTGTCAAAAAGGGCATCCAAATTAGCGACAAGCGGCAAACCATTTTGGGGATCTAAACGTTCGCTATCAGTGCACACACGCCAAGGTTTGACGTGGGAGGCCCTTATCGCTTGTAAAGTGCTGATCCCGGAAACAGCGCACTTACGACCCCAAAGGTCAAGCACATCCCTACGGAACCCACCTTGCCCTACTCGCGCATCAGCAAACACCCGACGAGTCGTTTCTTCAAGGTCTCTCGATCTGATCTGCTCAAGATCCTGCACCAGATTGGGATCGACCTGCACCAGATTGGGATCGAGATGACCCAGGACCTCGTCCACTGAAACCCTTCCTCGGACTTGTGCCCAAGTGGAGCCGTCTTCGATGATCAGGGACCCAATGTGCAGGAGCTCTTCGTCCCAGAAGTCCTTAATGCTGCGGGTTGTTGGCATCGAGCGGCAGATGACCGCGAAGCAGGGTGTCCCGCTTCGTACGAGTTCGAGCTGGTCTATTCTCTGTTGCATACCCCCAGTACGGTTGTCCGCCCACTGTATGTCAAGGAGACGGATCTGTTCCTGTCCTTCGTGGATTCTAAGATGGTCTTCCCATACCCGTAAAAAGACCACATTTCCTTCATCTGAAATGGCGCCCCAAGCCCACCGTGAGTTTCGGAGTGGCGCTCGCAGACGCTCACTGAAAAAATCAGTAATCCCCTTTGACCAACCCATGAGCCACCCCTGTCGATATCCGCATCGTATCACCAAATTTCGCGTCGACCCTGCATGGCACCCAACGCCAAACGAGAGACGACGGTCGCCGAGGAGAAGACGGTCGCCGAGGAGAAGACGGTCGCCGAGGAGAAGACGATAGACACCTTATGGGAAACCATATAAACAAGTTAAATGCTTTGTTATAACCAAATACACAGAAAGCGTTCCAGCCTGGAATACTACGGGCGACCCGTCACAACAGAAGACTGAGATGCTGCGAGCTTGGATGATACTGGGGAGCCTTTGCTCGGCTGTTCACCCAAAACCGGCAATGACAGCTCCACGGGCGGAGACACACATCCAGACACGCAGCCCGAGACCTTCGAGCTGATCGGCTCCTGGCAATACACCGTTGGCTTCGCGGGCCTGACCAATCTACTGGAGATCACCGATATCGAGATGCAGGACTCCGGAGATTACAACGGGACGGACTGGACTATCGTCTTTACCATCGTCTCCTGGGACAACGCTCTGGACCAGTCGCGACTCGAGACCGCGTCCACCGAGGGCTTCAGCCACTACGATGTGGGAGAGCCGCTCTACATGTCCTGGCGCTTCGAAGGGAACGATCTGGTGCTCTACCTGGACGATAGCGAGTTCCTGGACCCCAGTGAGGGAGAGGAAGGCGACGCGTACGTCACCTGTTCTCCTCGCCAGCCTTCGAGCCGGTCTCGCTCTCCATTCGTTCCCCAGCGCAGCTGAGGATCCTCGAACCGCTCAGTGGGCCCGCTGCTGACGCCTGGCGCCCAGTACGAGCAGTCCGGCCATCAGGCTGATTGGCAGCCCGCCAGTGGCTCCCGCGACTCCACATCCGCCCGAGTCCTTGGCGCCGTCGTCATCGTCATCGTCATCATCCCCACGGTCAGAATCGTCACTCCCTTCTCCCGAATCGAGGACCAGATCTTCGCCATCGCAGTCCTGGTCTATGCCATCGTCTGCGGTCTCTTCGGCGTCGGGGTAGACCGAGGCATCCTCGTCGTCACAGTCTGTACCTCCCGCCTCCTCTGCATCCACGCCGTCGCCATCCACGTCCGTCATATCGGTTCCGTCACAGTCATTGTCCACGCCATCGTAGGGAATCTCGTCAGCGCCGGGATAGATGGTCGCATCGGCATCATCGCAGTCGCCCTCGCATTCCATGATCCCATCGGCATCGTCGTCCCGTTCATCCGAAGGCACCGTCGAATTGCAGTCGTCATCCAGGCCGTTGCATTCCTCGGTGGCATCAGGGTTCACGTAGGGGTCGGCGTCATCGCAGTCCGAACCTCCAAAGACCGCGTCCACGTAGCCATCTTCGTCAGCATCGGTGGCATCGAAATCATAGAGATTCCAGATCAAAGGCTCATTTTCCACGGGATCGCATCCGGTAATCATGCCATTGGAATCACCAAACAGGACCACTTCGGACCCCGGACTATCCACGGCCCAGATGGGCTGGTCTACGGCGACGATGGAGTCCTGACGACCGTCCAGGTAATCGTGAGAAACCAGGGGTGTGCCCCCGGAGATCCAGGTGGTGTAGGCATATGCGTAGTCGGAAATGCCATCCGTGATGGGATGCGTATGCACCTGTGGTGAGCCGTGACCGCACCCCAGGTCGATCGAGTCCTGCTGGAACAGTGCCGACATATCCAAGCCGACAAGAAGGTCGTTGAGGCGGTTGATTTCGGGGGTGAAGTAGGTGTTGTTTTCCGCCACCAGGACCAGTCGGCCCTTGTTTTCCAGGAACTCGGCAAAAACATCGACTTCGGAGGTCGAGAAGTTGGATCCTGGGAACGCGACATAAACCAGATGGTAGTCGGTGATCGAGGAAGGCACCGTCGAGGATTGGGTCCAGTCCACACCGTTGGAGAGGTAGACAGATTTAACCAGCGCCCAGCTGGAGTCGCTGCAATAATCGCCGTAGGTCGAAGATGTATCGCAGATCAGCAGTACGCCATCTCCCGGTTCCGCGGCAGAACTGGATGCGGACAGGAGCAAGGGCAGGAGTAGAGAGAACATGAACGGATCCTGGGCTTAAGGGGCACCACAATAGAGAATAGGCAGCATTCGGATACCCTTCAAGGGTAAAACCCCTCCACAACCGAGATGCAACCTGTGGACCGTCAATACGCCGTGCTTTTCCTTCGAACGGGCGTTTATTGACTCTGGTGGGTGGAGGGTTGTGCATCTGGAAGGAGCTTGCGGCTCAATTTGAAATAACTGGGAGCCGAAGACCATCCGATAAGTCCTGGTATGCACCAGAAACGGAACCTGTCGGGGTCAGGGTGAGCGCGGGTGAAGCGTACAGGACGCGCTATGGTTTTTCCTATCCTTTTCGACCACCAGACGGGGTACTGGAAACAGGGGTTGACCCCAGCCGAAGCGGATGATGTCACCCTACTCGGACTGAAGTTGGGCGCTGGGTTCGTCCATCTCCAACATGGCGAATGGTTCCAGGGTTCGCCCATTGGAATTCAGTTGAGAGGGAAATGGTATGTCGAGCCTGTCTCTGGCTGAAGCTATGCTCTACGGGTACTCATCGGAGAAACGGAGACTGGATGCGGCGAGAGATAGCCACCATCGCACTGCTGAGCTTGGGTTGCCGGACCACTCTTGAGGGTTGGAATAACGCAGAAGAACTACAACCAGATGAAGAGCTTGTGACCGATGCAGATGGGGACGGGTGGGATACCAGTGAAGATTGCGATGACGCGAATGGCTCGACGCATCCGGGCGCGACAGAAGTATGCGACCAGGTGGACAATGACTGCGATGGAGATATTGACGAGGACGTCCTGAGCACCTTCTACATGGACAACGATGGGGACGGATACGGAGACCCAGAAGAGACTGTGGAGGACTGTACCCAGCCCTCCGGCACCGTACCGACGGCCAGCGACTGTGACGACGGGGATGCCAATGTGTGGCCCGGGGCATCGGAACGTTGCGATGAAATCGATAATGATTGCGACGAGGACGTCGACGAAGGGGTGACTTCGGTGTGGTATGCCGACGCGGACGGCGATGGATTCGGAGACCCAGATAGTTCTATAGAAGAGTGCGATCCGCCAAGCGGCTACGTCGTAGACAACACGGATTGCGACGATTCCACGATTGCCGTCTGGCCGGGTGCGAATGAAATCTGCGATGAAATTGACAACGATTGCGACACCCAAATCGATGAAGATGTCACGACCATTTACTACCAGGACTCCGATGGTGATGGATATGGCTTGGACACGAGCTACTTGGAGGCATGCAGCCTACCGGACGGCCATGCGGAAGTCGGGGGCGATTGCGATGATGGAAATGCCTTGATCGGTCCCATGGCGACCGAAACTTGTGACACGATTGACAACGATTGCGATGGTCAAACCGATGAAGACGATGCGGTCGATACCCGGACCTGGTACCTGGATTCCGATGGAGACAGCTACGGGGATTCGGATCAGACCGCGCAAAGCTGTGAAGCCCCCACGGGATATGTTTCCGATGCGACAGACTGCGACGACGGCCAGGATGATATTCATCCCGATGCGGATGAGCGTTGCGACGAGGTCGATAATGATTGCGATGGAGATGTGGATGAGGCCGACGCCCTCGATCCGTCCATCTGGTACTTAGATGCTGATGGCGATGGCTACGGTGATTCCGAAAGTAGCTCGCAGAGTTGTGATGCCCCTTCTGGATATGGGGCCGATGCCACCGATTGCGATGATTCGAACGCTGAGGTTTACCCCGGTGCAGACGAGTACTGTGACGCCATAGACAATGACTGCGATGGCTCCACAGATGAATACGACTCGGTAGACATAACCAGTTGGTATGCGGATTATGATGGGGATGGCTACGGCGATCCCGGGTCCAGTTACGAGGCTTGCGAGGCGCCCTCGTGGCATATTGCGGACGACACAGACTGTGATGATGGGGATGCCGAGGTCCACCCGGAAGCGGACGAGATCTGTGATGGCATGGACAATGACTGCGACGGAGATCTGGACGAGGACGATTCAGATCTGACCAATATTCCGATTTGGTATATCGATCTTGATGGAGATGGCTACGGGAGTACGATCTACACCGTTGAGAGTTGTGAGGGACCATCGGGATTTGCCGAAACGGACACAGACTGCGACGACGGCGACCCCGAGATCCATCCCGATGCCGTAGAAGTCTGCGATGAAGAGGACAATGACTGCGATGGAGCAGTCGATGACGATGACACTGTCACGAACACCGAAGTCTTCTACCTGGATGCCGATGGAGATGGGTATGGAGATGAAGACGAGACCACCCAGGCCTGTGAAGTGCCAGGTGGCTATTCGGCTGTCGCGGATGATTGTGATGACTCCGATGCCACGCTGCACCCGGATGCGACGGAAATCTGCGATGGGATAGACAACGACTGTGATGGGCATACCGATGATGATGATTCAAGTCTGGCCTATTCCGGCATCTTCTACTTGGATTACGATGGGGATGGATTCGGTTCCAGTGGCTTTTCCACCGAAGCCTGTGTGGCCCCCACCGGGTTTGTCGAGGATGACAGTGACTGCGATGATTTGAATTCGGATATCCATCCCGATGCCACCGAAATCTGCGACGGCGAAGACAACGACTGCAACGAGGACGTGGACGAAGAGGATTCAGGACTCGCCGATGCCGAGACATGGTATCGGGATGCGGATGGCGATGGCTACGGCAATGAAGAGGAGTCCATCGAAGCCTGTGAACTCGCCTCAGGCTATGCCGACAATGGCACGGACTGTGACGACACGGCATCCGATATCAGTCCCTCGGCTACGGAAATCTGCGATGAGCTGGATAATGATTGTGACGGAGCCACAGACGAAGACGATGCGGAGGATGCCTCCACCTGGTACTTCGATGATGATGAGGACGGTTGGGGAGACGATGCCACCGCTCAGGTCGCCTGTGAGACTCCCTCGGAGTTTTATATAGACGTCGGAGGCGACTGCGATGATTCGGACGCCAGCCTCACCGATGATTGCGTTCTGGGTATCAGCTGCAATGATATTTTAGATAATGGGCTGAGTACGGGCGACGGCACCTATACCATCGATGTCGATGGAGAAGGCAGTGGAGAGCCATCAGAGACGGTCTATTGCGATATGTCTACCGATGGAGGGGGCTGGACTCTGGTGGCCACCAATGCCGGAGACGGGAGTTGGACGGCCACAGAGGTCTACATCGATACGCCATTGGGCTGGGTCAGCTTGACAGAGGACTACAAGGCCGAGGCTTGGGCCACGGTCCTCTTTGAGGACATCTTGTTTGAAGATGGGCTGCTTACGGCAATCTACGAGGGTGTGGGCGACGAGACTCAAAGCTGGCATGACTTCCAAGATGCCATTCCACATCACAATTGTGGGAGCAGTGATGGTTATCGCTATGAGATGACCAATGGCGATTTCGGTGGGGGAGACCTCTGCGATACCGATCTTTATATACATCCCGTTGATGAAGACGGTGGCTACAATACGAGTTGCGCGGAGTACTCATGGCAGGACAATTCCAGCGGTCCAACCTGGAGTGCAGAAAACAATGATGGATGTCCATTGGATGACCCAGGCGATACCAATTTCTACTCCCACGACAACCGCTTGCCATGGAGTTTGACCAACCCGTTGCGGATGTGGGTGCGCTGAGGGATGCGCAACTGAGTCTGGGGCTGTACCAGAAGCTGAGTGCGATGAGTTCCGCTGAACAGCAGGTGGCGTATGAAGGAGACGCTAATGTTTCCTATCCTTACCGTATCGAAGCGCGGTACCTTGGCTATCGAAAATCGCCTGTAGCTGCTTTCGAGGATGACTCATGAAAATACTGATCCTGCTGTTTCTGGCTGGCTGTGCAGATAAAGTTAGCGACGACCTGGACACTGCTGCTGAAAATGACAGCGCCTCAAACGGCGCTGAGATCGACTGCGAGACCGAGCTATGGGTCGATCAGACCGATGAGACAAAGGCCAGCTGGATGGCGGCCTGTGTACTGCCAGATATGCAGACGCTGTTTCAGGCGCATGACGCCGATGCGTATGCCGACTTCTCCTGCGGGACCTGTCACGGCCCCGATCTCGGTGGTGGTACCTATGCGATGCCTGCAGCCGCCGAGATGAGAGTTCGCGATCAGGATCCCAACAGCGATCTTTATCTGTTCATGTACGATACGGTCATGCCGGAGATGGCGAAAAAGCTTGGATATGAGCCTTACGACTCCTCGACCGGAAGTGGTGATTTTTCCTGCTACGACTGTCACATCGAAGGGAGATAGGCGGCTGTGCAAGGCGCTATAGCGCCGACGGAATCCCGCGTATTTGCATGGATAGAACTTCGAGTCCGAAACAGCCGGGGGCATGGACTGACACGTCTGAGAGCGGGCTAAATCGGAATTTGAAGGTTTTGGAGCCCGAGTTCTCCAATGTAGGTATTGATTCGATCTTATAGAAGAATAAATGCCGCCAATTGGCCCCTCGCTATTCCATCACAATGGGGTACACGAAGGCATAGTGGTCGCTGTAGCGAGGCTTTGGAAAGTCCCACGTCATGACCTTGTCTTCGATGCAGCTCAACAGCTGGGGAGAGTAGTGAGATCCTCGGATAACTGTGGCGCTCGACACGGTTCCTTGTGCATCGATGTCCATGCTAAGCGCGATATTTTTTCGGTCGGGGCAATGGCCAAGGCTCTCTTGAAGGCAAGAGTAGATATCTCCCGCATTCGCTCTGAAGATTTGATCAATCTCCTGTTTTGAGATGGAGAAACAAACGCCCTGCTTGGAGATTGCGGCCTGATTATCGGCTTCGATCTCAGCGAATCGTACGCTCTCCTCTTGCATGGTGGCGCACTGCATCTGCTGTGCGTGAATCCGGTGTTTGGATTGTGCACAGCCCGTCATCGACAAGAACAGGAGAACGAGGATGGCCAACTGGGATGGTGTGTCGCGCACAGGTATATTCTCCTCGGCTGGGTCGCCTGTGGAGATAGACAGGAGAGATCCATCTGGGTTCCTGCACATCGCTTCCTGGACCGCCCGTTCTGGCTAGGGTGCGCTCCTGAGCGGCAGGTCCTCACAGGTCGGTTCGGCGCACTGGGAGTCCGTCGGGCTGCGGTGCGTCTCGGGAGGGCATGGTGGATCGTAAATGCAGCGCCGGTCCAGGGTCCCGTCGTGGGAGATGTCGACCTCGGCAATATGACGTTCTCCGTCGATGGCCTTTCTCCAGCGCTTATCGATGGTGCCATCCGAGTCTCGATCCAGTTCCCGAGTGAGCTCATTTCCTGCGGCATCGTAGGTACACCAGCAGGTGGCGTCGTCTTCGCTGGTTTCTCACTCCTGAGGTTCCACTGGAACGGTGAACTCGTCTGCACGGGCTATCGGGCTTGCGTAGATCATCCAAGCCGTAAACACACTGGGGAGAGGTTTCATGAGAGAGGCTTAACCTTGAGTGTCCCACAACCTTTTATCTACTCCCCCTCTTCGTCCAGAATCCAGTCGTAGGGGTTCTGCCTTCTCCGATACCATCCAGGTGTGAGCAAAAGTCCCGCAAGACCGAAAAACGTGAATCCAGAACCCAGGAGTATCCAGATGATTTCACGGAAGGAAGGGCGATTCATGATGGAGGCTTCTCGGCATTTCGACGGGTCGTCTGGTTGGTAGACGACTGGAACACCTGTGAAAGCGCCCTTTCCAGCGCATCGATAGATCTGCCCCTCAACCTCGATCCAGACCCACTTCTTGCTCTGGGTTCGCACCGCATTCGACCGCTCACCGGGCGCCAGGGGTTGGGCGATCGAAAGGGTTCTTTCGACAGAGAGCTCCGTGTTGGGCCGGTCAATCCAGTTCTGACCGAGGCCGACCAGGAAGTAGATCCCGATACACAGAAATGGGAACGTAAGAAAGGGCGGCACTTCCGTTCCATGGATCGACATAATCCAGTGGCCCTGGCCATTCCGCTTCAGCTTGATGGCCGAATGACTTCCCAAAAAACCTCCCGATGGCATCCATCTGACCCAAGGATAACCATCGCGCGATTTCATGCCATGACGGTTTCTTCGCCATGGATTCGCCCAGATAGTCGTCGATATGATCAGGCTTGACTCACATTCGAACGATATTCATGTACTTCATTGGGTGCTCTTTGTGGGACTTTAAAAGGGCTGTCGGTAGCGCAGTGGATATCGTGACCACCACGATCCGAATATCCTGGCGATGGGCATGGGTGTCTACTGAACTGTTGAAGGGGGCCATCTCTGATGTGGGTGATTGAGACAGAACGACTTTATGCTCGGCCTTGGTGCCTCGACTCCGATATCGAAGCAGTCATCGGTATTTACAGTCATCCCGAGGTCGTACGCTTCATCGGGAATCAACGCATCAAGACCCGGGAACAAGCGCAGGCCTACCTGCAGTTTCGAATCGAAAAGACTCAAGAGTCGGGTGGCATCTATGGTTCCTGGGCGCTCGTCGAACGTCGAAGTGGCGCGGTCATCGGGTGCATCCTGCTCAAGGTATTGCCCGGAAAAAATCATGTGCCCACTGAACATATTGAGGTCGGCTGGCACCTCGCGCGGGAGGCTTGGGGTCAAGGCTTCGCGACAGAGGCCGCACGTGCCATGGTGCATCGCGCGCTCCATGTACTGGGCCTGAGACGTGTCGTCGCGGTCGCGGAACCTGCAAATCTCGGTTCAATCGCGGTGATGCAACGACTCGGCATGAAGCATGTGCAGCGATGCTCAGACTTCTACGATGGTGAGTTACTGGATCACTACGAGCTCTGTAGCTGAGGCTCCTTCCGCTTACACCCGATGCCGGATGCGGTGTCGTAGAAACTGGTAGGACACGCCCGCGTGGCCTACGCTTGACGCTGAACTGTTACGCCTGTCAAGCAGTCTGGGCACAATGAGGGACCGATGATGACACTCAATCTGGTGGGTGCGACCTTCACCTGTGTTCTTGGATTGCTGGGCCTGCTACAACCCACGGTGGCAGCCCGATTTACGAGTATAAAGCCCGACGGAAAGACAGGACTCTCTGAGATCCGCGCAACCTATGGTGGCTTCTTTCTGACTCTGGGTGCTTATTGCCTGATCGTTCAGGCGGACCTGGCATTCTCCATGCTCGGCCTCGCGTGGGTCGGGGCCGCGGGTGGACGCGTGATCTCAATCGTGGTGGATCAGAGCCGCGAACCCAGGAATCTCGGTGGGGTGCTCTTCGAGGGGCTCATCGGCGCGTTGTTATTGCTGTGAATCGGCACCCATCCCGGAACGCCACGGAACCACATCCGCATTATCGGTAGAGTTGGCCCTCAGTGACAGTCCATTCGAGTCTCTGGTGCTGCAGACGGCCAAAGGCCTCCAGGAGCTGGCCCAGGCGTTCGAGGTCCGCCGGGTAGGCCTTGACTGAGAACTCAGCGATTTCCCGCTCCGGGTGGGGCCGGTTGTTGTTGAATCGAAAAGCCAAGGCACACTGTCCCCTCGGATCAGACTGGAACACCTGAAGTTGGAAATAGCCAATCGCGTGAGCTGAACGCTTTTCAGAACCGAAGGTCCATCCTTCCACCGCATCGGACTGTGCCGGAAATTCCTGGAGCTCACGGGCAAAATTCGTCATCTCGAGCGGCGTACTGTAAATCTCCATCGCGCCCTTCAGATGGCCGTTCGAAGCCTCGATCACGAGATTCAACGCATGGGGCTCTTCGTAGGGAATCCGATGAATGCGTAAATAGGTCTGCATGGCGGAAATTCTATCAGAAGAAGACGACTATATTTGATGGCATAGATAGGTTTAAAATGAGCCAACATGTACCGACCCACCTTCCCTCACACCCTCACCGATATCACCCGCTCTATCGACGGGGGGCTCGGAATGGTCGTAGGCGATCTACCCGATGGGAGCATCTGGGTGCTCAAACGAAACCGAAAGACTTCAGACTTCACGCTGACCCATTGGGACAGTCCCAGACGTACCCGGCAACTCGAGCAAAAACAGTTCTCGGAACGTGAGGCGGCCATCGAGGCCATGGCCATGG
>JACLAC010013713.1_pt1 | contig 16537 bp, 7 predicted proteins | sample 8027881 | NCBI WGS metagenome assembly JACLAC01 (sample SAMN15725517, study PRJNA655200) | protist metagenome | isolation source: fluorescence activated cell sorting (FACS) single amplified genomes of... | place: Spain: Blaines Bay Microbial Observatory, Mediterranean Sea | collected 2016-01-19
GCCGCCAGCCGCCGTAGCGCCGCCGCCCGATCTGCCGCCGTTGCAGATGGTCGCCACCCTCCTCGCCACCAATCCGGGCCTCGCCGACGGCCCGGATATTATGCTCTACTCGGACCCGGCGCAGGCGGACGTCGAGTTCAAGTTCGACATGCACATCGACGCGATCGCCGCAATCTTCGGGACGGGCGGGCGCACGATCACGACGATCCGCCAGCAGACGAACTGCCGCATCCGTTTGCTGCCACCCGGCAGCGACCCGGACCGGCGCGTGTTTGAGCTCTCGGGCGCCCAGGAGGCGTGCATGAGCGCTGAGGGGCTGATCCTCGCCGAGCTGCAGAAGATGTGCGCGGACAACCCGAACGTCGTTGAGGTCTCGGGGACGGGGGCGATGTGGGCCGTCCGCATCCTAGTCCGCTCGGAGGCCTGCGGCTCACTGATTGGGAAAGCGGGCTCGAACATCAACCAGGTACGTGTGCGGGCAGCACGGCAGCACGGCGCCAGCATACCCGCTCGCGCGCTCACGCACCTTCGTGTGTATCCCTCTCCCTCTCTCTCTCCTCAAAACAGATGCGCCAGAACAGCGGCGCCGACATCAAGATCGCCGCCGCTGAGCAGGGCGGCTCGACCGCGATGACGCCTCTCCCCGGTATGGGTATCGACCGGTTGATTACTCTCTCCGGCGCGATCACCTCTGTGCACGCGGCATTAATCGACATCATCCCGCGGATAGCCGCCTTCATCGGGACGGCCAAGCTCAAGCCCGGATACGGTACGGGCGCGCAGATGGCGGCGGCGAGCAGCGGCGGCGGCGGAGGAGGAGGAGGGTCCACGCTCGGGGGTGGCACTCATCCGCTCGAGCAAGGGCCACCTGGCCACGTGCATCCTGTGCCGTCAACGGCGGTTGGGCGCGTCATCGGCCCGGGAGGCGTGCGCATTCGTGAGATTCGCGACAAGACGGGTGCACGCGTCCGCGTCGGCAACGACTGCATGCCCGGCACGCAGGACCGGCCGCTGACGATCTGGGGGACGCCGGAGCAGGTACACAGCAGAGCAGCCGCACGCCAAGCACAGCACAGCACAGCAAGCAAGCAAGCCACCGCAGTAGTAGAGCCCTCCACTCACACACGCACCCACCATCCCTCCTCTCCTGAACAGATCAGCGAAGTGCTAGCTATGGTGAACGACATTATTACGAAGGGTGACGATCGCGGCCCAAGAGGAGGCCGAGGCGCGCCGCCGCCTCCACCGATGTATGGCTATGGAGGCCCGCCGCCAGGGCCCAACCCGTACGGCGCACCGCCGCCTCCTCCCGGTTATGGCGGCGGTGGTGGAGGCTACGGAGGCCCACCTCCACCTCCGCCGCCAGGCTACCCGCCCGCGCCACCACCGCCGCCGCCACAGCACGGTGGCTATGACTACTCGTCGTACTATGGCGGGCAGCAGGGCGGCGGTGCTGCTGCGGACCCGTACGCCTCTTACTATTCACAGCAGCCGCCGCCTCCGCCGCCGCCGCATGGAGGGCCTCCTCCGCCTCCGCCCGCCGGCGATCCGTACGCCTCGTACTACCAGCAGCCGCCGCCGCCGCCGGGCTACAGCTTCCAATAGGAGAAGTCGAAGAATGGACACTGTGAAGGAACGAGCGTGCGGTACTAACACCAGCACTGCTCTCGAGAGAGTTTTTGAGCTTGGGTGATATTTGTGGATAGGTGCGGGCATGGAGGGCGTGAATTGGCGCGTGGAAAATTGTTGGTCAATAGATAATACAAACCGTAACACTGAGCTTCTCGATCACGACCAGCACGACTCACTCACCACGCTCCACTCTTCTCGCTCGCCATCATCACACACACACCTTAATAGACACTCACACACACGCAACTCTACACTTCATCTGGTGTGATACCCCGCTCACACCCTCACTCCTCCACCGTCGCCCCCGCCGACTTACGCCCCTGGCACGCGCAGCCGCCGAGGCTCTTCTGAACCTCCACAACGTCCATTAGGGTCAGGCCCTGGCCGGTCGCGGCCGTGATCTCGCGGCGTGTGTATTTTGGATAGTCCTTGGTCAGGTTGGCCGAGAGGCTCGCGTACGGCTCGCCGGTCTTGAACAGCTTCCGTACGCACCTGACAGCAGCAAAAGCAAGCGGTCAGAGAGAGTGAAGGGCATTGCAGAGTGCTCTGAATGATGGCAATGTGTGTGCGAGCCGCTCACCGGCACGAGAGGAGTGCCGACTGAATGTCGTTGATGTCTCTCTCCAACAAACCGCCGCCCTGCGCGAGCAGCTCATGCCGTGGGAACTCGTACGGATCAGAGCCGTTGAGAATGATGTCGACGATCGGCTTCGCGATGATGCGGAGGTACTCCGGGATCCCGGAGAGCGCGTTCGGCTCTTGCAGGGCGATCTGGAAGTAATATTTCGGCCGTTTGGGGCCCGCGTGGCCGCCTCCGCCGGAGCGGTCGAGCAGGGGATAGTAGCCGAATAGGCCGGGCCCCGCTTGGATGAACGAGTCCATGCAGACCTGTGTGTTTTGTTGTTGGGATACAGAGAAGAGAGAGGGCGTGAGGCAGGAAGGAAGGTACTATGTTGTATGAGTGAGGAAGGTAGGTTGTGTGAGAGTGTGCGTGCGAGAGAGGTTGTGTGACGGCGATGGCAAAGGAGGAGCGGCTTGATTGTACCTTTGGTAGCGGGTTGCGCTCGTAGGTACTCGGCGTGCCATATCCAATACACTCCCACCAGTGGCCCATGCCGTAGTGGCCAAACCAGCCGTCGCCAGAGGGCTTACACGGCGGTTGAGAGTAGTCCGTCTCCATGACATCGAGGATCGTTTTAGGCAGCACTTCATAAGTGAGTAGGCGCTGAAGCAGCTGCTCGAAGTCGTCGGCCGTAGTGGTGATGCCCGCCGCCATCGTCGGGTTCTTCAGAGGCGACCACGTCGTCGAGCTCATGTTGAACGGCTTGTACAAGTACTTCTCGAAGAGCTTGTCAATCTCCATGCCGCTCGCCGCGACGGCCATCGCGCCCGCGAGCTGGAGGTGGACGGTCAGGTAGGCCCAGTGCGTGCCCGGCTCGTGCGAATAAGTGCCCGAGTTGTTGTAGAGCGACTCGGCGCACGTGAGGAAGCGGCGCGGCGCGGGCACGTAGTTGCACGCTGGCGAGGCCTGCGCGTCGTATGAATAGCCCGATGTGAACGAGAGCAGGTGCCAAAGCTTGACGCGCGAGCGAGGGTCGGCCGGATCCTGCGTCCACCACGGCAGGTACTTGCGTGCGAGGTCCTCGTAGGTCATGGTGCCATCGTGCACGAGGCCGGAGATCATGACCGCCGCCGGCCACTTGGAGAGCGACGCGCCCGCCATGTAGGTCGACGACGACGAGAAGCCGGGGCTGTCCCATTTGAACAGCGTGCCCGATTCGTCGCCGACATTCACGGAGAAGGCGCCGTCAAACTGCATCGCGTGCCATGCGGCGGCGCCGTCGCGGAGAACCTGCCAGCGGTCGTACGAGTCTGTCGCAGCGAGCGAGAGCAGCGGGAGGATGGCGACCATGTGATGCGAGCGAGATTGCTCCGACGCGGCCGGACTGGCGAAGTTGTGTGCCTTCGCCGAGCCCGAGCGAACGAACCATAATTCCTCAGAGCCCGACGACGACGTGATTCGCATACCGAGCGCGCGGCGTCGCGCCGCGTTCCTGCCGACACGAATATGGCTGATGAGGTCGACGCGGCGCTCACTCTATTAAATCAGCACAAGTCCTCCTCCGGCGACAACGTCAAGGCGCTCTGCGAGGTGACCTGCTCTCGGCAGGACATGGCGGCGTATCTCTCGCTCGCAAAAAAGCTCGCCGGCCTCCGCTGCGAAGATGGCAGCGCGCCGATCGCTGGATTATGCGCGCCGGCGGGCGGCGGTAAATCTACCCTCGTGCAGATCCTGCGCGTCCTCCTCGAGGAGGTCCTGCACGTCGGCCAGGTCGTCGAGGTGTCGCTCGACGACTTTCTCTCCTCGCAGCAGGAGCGCAAGGAGCGGCACATCCGCACGCGGTGGGACGTGCACGCGACGAACGCGGACCTCGGTTCGGAGTGCCTCTGGGCGCTCAAGCGCGCGCAGTCCGACGACTCGTGCGTCGAGCTCCCGTGCTTTTCCAAGGGCCTCGACGAGCGCCAACCGGAGACGCGTATGGTCCGCGGCAAGGTTTCGTTAATCATCTTCGAGGGCTGGCGCGTGGGCGTCGACCACCCGAATTTCGAGCCGTTCAACACGCCGATCGACCTGCTCATGTACCTGCGCGTCGACTATGACGCGATCTTCGCGTTCAAGTATGAGTGCGCGCGGCGGGACATCGAGAAGTGCGGCCACGATCTTTATAAGCAGTACGGCGGCTTCGACAACGTCTTCAAACAGTGCGCACCTCTCGCACCTCCCTCCTTCCTCCTTCCGCCCTTTCCTCACCCCTTCCCTCCCTCTCCTGCTGCACACTACAGGTACTATCGCAGGGTCGCCGACGAGTTCATCCTGCCTGTAGAGGGCTGGTGCGACGTCGTGATCGAGAAGGACGCCGCGCACCACGTCACTTCGGTCAACTGGCAGGATAAGTGGTTGCATAAGAAGGCCGCTCTGACGATCGAGGCGACGCACACGCTCGTTGTCGGCGGCGGTCAGGCGGGCCTCTGTGCGGCGTACTATCTGAGCGAGCGGTCTGTCCCGCACGTCTTGATTGAGCGCCAGCAGATTGGGAGCACGTGGGAGGCGGCACGATGGGACTCGTTCAAACTGGTCACCGAGAACTCGCTCTGCGCGCTGCCGGGCTTTGACACGACGGCGGTCGGCCATCCTTTGGACGGCTTCATGCCTCGGACGGAGATCGCGCGCTACCTAAGGGAGTTTGCCAAAAAGAATGGAATAGCGGCGAGGCACCTCAACGTCGTCGGCGTGACAAAGGGATGGAGCGGCTGGGTCATCAGGGCGGTCGACGCGGCGAATGGCAACAAAGTGATCTGGTTCCGTTGCAATTCGGTCGTGATGGCCGTTGGAGGCTTTCATCAGCCCAAGCTCCCTGAATGGGCGGCGGACGTGCCGTCAAATATTACGACAATGCACTCAGGAGAGTACAAGCGGCCGTCGGACCTGCCAAAGGACGGCAACATCGTCGTTGTGGGCACCGCACAGTCGGGCTCGCAGATCACGCTTGAGCTCTGCGAGAGTGGTCGGAAGGTCTTCCTATGCCTCTCTCGCACGTCCTTCCGCGTGCCACGGCGCATCCGCGGGCGGGACATGACGTGGTGGCTATGGAAGACGGGCAAGTACGACACGAGCGTCGATCAGCTCACGGCATCAGAAGTGAAGAACAAGCGGAAGAGCCCGAACCCGTCGCAAGCGCCGGCACGGGACCTGCGCTTCCGCGAGCTCGCCGCCAAGCATGGCCTGACTTATACGGGCCATGGCCTGAGGGTGAGTGATGGTGTGCTCGAGGTGGACGCGAAGATGGTCGGAGCTACTATGGAGAAGGTAGAGGGGAATGTGGAGGCGATGAAGGCGATGGTCCAGAAGCACATCGATAAGCACGCGATACGCGACCCGTCCCTACGTGATCTGCCTGCAATGGAGGTCGAGCCGTACTTCGCAAAGCCGGAGTGCGAGACGCATCCGATCGAGTCGATCGACCTCTCAAAAGTGAGTACCATGATCTTCGCAACCGGCTATAGAATGCAGTTTGAGCGCCTTATCGATGTACCAGACCTCTGCGACGAGACGGGCTACCCCAAACAGTACAGAGGGGAGAGCAAAGCGATGCCTGGGCTCTACTTCCTCGGGCTGCCATGGCTTCACAAATGGCAGTCTGTCACTCTTCTTGGCGCGGCTGAGGACGCGGAGTACGTCGCGAATCACATCGCGTCACTCGCAGGACCGCTACCGCCACTGCAGCCCGCGGCGACTACAGAGCCTCTGTCGCCCATGAAGGGAAGTATGTGGCGTTCGAGCGTCCGCAAGCTGCAGGCCGCTCTCATCACAGGCCGCTCGTTCTCTTCGAGCCAGCCGTCGAATGGATCCGTCGGTACCATGGCCTCGCCTCCACAGCTATACGGCGACGAAGCGCTCACAAAAGACTTTACCACTTACCGTGACCTTCTCGGCTCGCACTCCAACCGCGGCCATCTCGACGCGATACGCGCGGTTCCGAAAGATGGAAGGAAGGCGCTCACATACGAGCGTCTACTCGCTTTACTCGATGCACAAGGGCCCGCGCTCGCTAATCTAGGCATCAAGCGCACTGATCGTCTATGTTCAGCGCTGCCGAATGGTCCGGAGTCTGCGACGGCCTTTCTTGCGTTCTCTCTCGCGTGCACTTACGCGCCTCTCAACGTACGCTCCTCCCTCTCTCTCTCTCTCTCTCTCTCTCTCTCTCTCACTCCCTCTCTCTCACTCACTCACTCTCTTTCGTATGCTCGCACGTGCACCTCGGCTCACCTCTCGCTCTTCCTCTTGTGCATGTGTCTGTGCAGATCGCCCTCACCGAACACGAGCTCGCCTTCGAGTTCGAGGACCTACCTGCACGCGCGATCGTGGTAATGAGAGGCGACCCTCTCGCAGCGCGCGCACGTGAGGTCGCGAGCAAGATGAGGGTAGCGATCATCGAGATGGTTAAGAGCGAGACGGAGGCGGGATGGTTCGATCTGATTGCGGCGGAAGGGGACCTTCAACCGCTCAAAGAGGTTCAAGATCCGCCGAAGCGCGACGATCTCTGCTTGGTACTGCATACGTCCGGGACGACGAACAAGCCGAAGATTGTGCCGTTGACGCACGCGAACATCGCAACTGGGTCGCTTTGCATCGCGAGCACGCTTCAGCTCAAAGAGAGCGATGAGAGGAACAAACCGGACGATGTCAACCTCAATGTGATGCCGCTATTCCACATACACGGCATCTCGATCAACGTCCTGGCATCCCTACTCTCTGGTACAAGCGTTGTCGCCTCCCCAGGCTTCGATCCAGATACCTTCTTCTCGTGGGCTTATCAGTGCAAGGCGTCATGGTACTCCGCAGTGCCAACAATGCACTTACGCGTCCTCCAGAAAGCGGAGGAGCACTACACGAACACGAACTCGTATCCACAGCATGAGCTCGTCTTGCTCCGCAACTGTTCTGCCGCGTTACTCCCATCGGTTGGCTCAAGGCTTCAGGAGGCTCTTAACCTCAAAGTCATGCCGACGTACGCCATGACCGAGTCGATGCCGATCGCCTCCCACCCTCGCTACGAGACTTGCGATTTGAAATCTGTCGGGTATGCTGGAGGGCCGAATGCGCGTGTGCTACTCGACGACAGCACGCCGTGCAAGCCAGGTGAGGAGGGTGAGGTCTGCGTCAGAGGCTCGTGCGTCACGCAAGGCTACGAGTATAGGCCTCATATGAAGGCGGATCCGAATATAGCGGCGTTCCATAAGCTGGAGAATGGCGAGGCGTGGCTAAGGACTGGTGATAAGGGATACGTCAGCGGCGATACAGGCACGCTGACGCTTGTTGGCCGCTTCAAGGAGATTATTAACCGCGGCGGTGAGAAGATCAGCCCTCTGGAGATTGAGGACGCCCTTCGGCAGCACGAGGCGATACGTGACCTCGTCGTCTTCGCGGTCAAGCATTCTCAGTTAGGTGAGGTCCCCGGCGCGGCCGTCGTGTTAAGGGCGGCAAAGAGCATCACGCTGAAGGAATTACGAGCGTTCGGCTCGAGGAAATTCGGACCAAAATGGTTGCCGGAGATGTTAGTACTCATGCCAGAGATCCCAAAAGGCCCGACCGGCAAGCCGGCACGCATCGGCCTCGCGGAGCGCCTCGACCTGCCTGAGCTCTCCGACGACAACAACAGCACGAATGTCATGTGGGAGGTCGTGCCGGACACGCCGCTACCGCAGGACAAGGGTAAGATACCGGCAAAGGCATGGGAGCCTTCACCCGAGCAGGAGCAAGCGAAAGCACCAAGCCTGAGCGACAACGCGATGACCGACGCCGACCTAATGCACCAGATTGGCGAGCAACTCAAATCTCGCTTCGGCGAGTCGATCCTTGCTCTTAGCGATGTAAAGTCGGCAATGCGGCTACACCTTCTTAATGTACTACGCCGAGAGGTGGCCGATCGCATCGGCGTTGACGCGGTTGACGTCGATGTGGAGGCACCCGTGTCGTACCTTGGGATCGAGTCAATCAGAGCCGTCGTGCTTCGCGAGACGATCGAGAGCCATCTGGGATGTGAGGTGCCGCTTGCGACGTTCCTCAGCAGCTCAATCACGGATCTCGCGGAGCAACTCTCGAGCAAGATGAGCTTCGGTGGCGCTGTTGCTTCCGTTGTCAGCGATGCTGATGGTGTTGGCGAGAAGGAAGGCGGACTTCCGATCGAGGTCCTCCAGCCAATACGCGAGCAGTCGAACTCGTATCCAATGCGTCCTCTACAAGTCGCTTATAACGTCGGCCGCCACCTGGCGAAGCAGGGCGCTTGGATCTATTGGGAGACTGATATAGAAGGGTTTGACGAGCGCAGGTTCAATTGGGCGATGAATGCTCTTTTAGAGCGTCACGAGGCGCTTCGCACCGAGATGAGCGCAGAAGGCAAGCAGAGAGTCTACGGAGCAAACGAAGCGCATGTGAGCTTCTCGATCAATGTCCACCGCATTCCAACAGGCGTGGTCGATCGGGACACGAGAATCGCCACTCAGCTTCAGGCCGTTCGCCACGAGCTGCAGTCTTTCAGAGAGCCAGTCGGTTATCCGATGTTTAAGATCATCGGAGTTGACTACGGCGAAGCGGTAAACGGAAAGGTGCGGCTCGCCTTCCTCTTCGACCTGCTCGTCGCTGACGCCGCGGCTCTCAATACGCTCTCTACGGAGCTCTCTATACTGTACACTGCAAGCGATCAAGAGTTGGCACTGAAGAGCCTCCCTCGCGTGACATGCACGCATCGGCAGTACGTAGAGGGCCAAGAGGCGAAGAACGCTCAGCCGAGTGAGCAAGCGAAGAAAGCGAAGGAGAAGGCTTATTGGGATAAGAAGCTTGGCGATGTCGAAGACGGTGGGCTGCCGGCCGCGCCCGAGCTTCCCAAAGTCATCACAGAGGACCGACAAGCGCTCTCTCGCTCCTCCGCCACTATGAGCAAAGAGCTATGGAATGGCTTCAAGAACGAGTGCCTGCGCAGGGGGCTCACGCCAACGAATGGCCTGCTTGCCGCGTATGCTGCTGTGCTCTCCACCTATTCATCCAAGCACTTTATCATGACCATGGCGAACTTCAGCCGCAGTGTTGATGCGGAGAGCATCGTCGGCAATCTCGGCGATGTCATGCTCGTCGAGGTCGACTTCCGCCAGAAGAGCTCCTTTGCTGACGCGGCCAAACGCCTTGCAAACGAGGTCTACGCAACACTCGACCACAGCAAGTACACCTCAGGTAAAGAGAGAAGCTGCTGCTCTCTGCCCGCTGTATTTTGCTTGCTTGCTGACGCCCCTTCCTCGCTCCTCTCTCTCCCTCAGGCGTGCAGGTAATGAGCATGCTCAACGAGAGGGACGGCACGCCCAACCAAGCCGCCTCTCCTTACGTCTTCGCGTCCGTTCTTGGAGCTTCTGAGGAGGAGACGAGCGGCGGCGATCAGCCTCACGGCGACCCGAATCTCTTCAAGTGGTATGGGAAGGTGCGGCCGGTGCATACGGCTCTCAACACGCCGCACGTCCTACTCGACCACCAGTGCTTTGTGGACGCGGATGGCTCTCTCTTCTACAACTGGGACTATCACACCGCCGCCTTCCCTCCCGGATTGATCAACATCCTCTTCGACACTTATCAGAGCTTCATCGAGCGTCTAGCAAGCAGCCAGGACGAGTGGGAGAAGCTTGAGGCGATGTCGCTCGTGCCCGAGGCTCATGTGCACGAGCAAGAGGCGATTTCTCTGAGGGAGGTTCGTACAGACATTACAAGCCAGCTCGAGCCGCTTCACGCGCCGTTCAAGCGCCTTTCGACCTCCCACACGGAGCACATTGCCGTCCGCGATAAGAGCAGCGCGCTCAGCTTTGCGAGCCTGTATGAGCTCGCTCGCTTCGGCGCGAACACTATCAGCCACCTCGCTGGCGGCAGCCGCACGCCTGTTGGCATCCTTATTCAGAAGAGCTGCGTGCAGGTGATCGCCGTGCTCGCCACGCTCGTATCTGGACGCGCGTACGTACCGATCAAGGTGCCTCCAGAACAGCCGCCAGAGCGTATCTTACAGATTGTGGGGACGATCGAGGCGGCAGTCGTCCTTGTTGCTCCTTATGATCGTTCAGACTACTCTTTGATCGGCGATCAACAAATGCTTGGAGACGCGAGCATCGCTCTCGAGCTTACCCTCGGCTCAAAATCCAGCCTCATACTGACCGACGGCCGCAAGCCAACCACTCCGATCAACAGCAGTGATATTCCTGCGAAGGAGATCGCCGTGCCTGAGCTTGGTGACCTTGGTTATATCATCTTCACCTCTGGGTCTACCGGCGTGCCAAAGGGAGTTGCGATCTCGCATAGGGGCGCGTGCAATACCTGCATCGACATCAACGATCGCTTCAAGGTCTGTGTGGCAACGACTCTTCACTCTCTCCCTCATCTCCCTCCCTACCTTCTCCACTTCCTCTCTCTCACACACACGCAAACACAGGTCGGCGACTCTGACGTCGTCCTCTCCCTCGCCTCTCTCGCCTTCGACCTCTCCGTCTACGATCTCTTCGGCGTCATGGCCATCGGCGGCACCATTATAATGCCCGACCCTCAGAGAGAGTCTGACCCTGAGCACTGGCTCGATCTGCTCGAGAAGGAAAAGGTCACTGTGTGGAACACGGCGCCTCCGGTGATGTCGATGCTACTCGAATGGGTCAATTCGAGCTCTGTCGCGACCGCACGCTTCGAGAGGCTGTCCCTTCGTGTCGTGATGCTCTCTGGCGACTTCTGCCCTCTATGGGTACCAACCAAGCTGAAGGAGCTTCTCCCGATTGAGAATAACCTTGAAGTGAGCAGCTACAGCATCAGCAAGCAAGCAAGCATTGCAGCAGCAGAAGCACTCTCACCCCATTGGCCTTCCCTCCCCCTCTCTCCTATAACGCTACAGGTGTACATTCTTGGCGGAGCGACGGAAGCGTCGATCTGGTCCAATTACTACCGAGCAACGGAAGTCTGCACCAAGTACCCAGAGTCGTGGAGATCAATCCCTTACGGCGGGCCATTGGCCAATCAGACGATTTATGTATTGGACGAACATTTAAACATTGCGCCGCCTCTAGTGCCTGGTCAGATCTCGATCGGTGGGACTGGCCTCGCTGAATGCTACTATAAGGACGAAGTAAAGACGAACAAAGCCTTCGTGTGGACCGATCTTCACGGCAAGCGTGTTCGTATGTACCTGACTGGCGACCAAGGCCGTTACAAGCCTGATGAGGCGAGGAGCGGAGAGAGCGTCATCGAGATCCTGGGCCGCTTGGACTTCCAGATCAAGATTAGAGGCTTCAGGGTGGAGATAGGAGAGGTGGAGGCCGCTCTACGATCGTGTAAGAGTGTGAGCAACGCCGTCGTGCTGCCTGCGAAGATGAAAGGCGCGCTTGAGCTGATTGCGTTCGTTGAGGCAGCTGAGGGCGAGGGCATGATAGCAGGATCGGCTTTGGAGAAGGCTGCGAAGGACATTGCAACAGAGAAGCTTCCGTACTACATGGTACCGTCGATGACCCACACAGTCGAGAAGATGCCGATGAGCAGCAATGGTAAGGTCGACCGCAAGGCTCTTATCAAGCTGCACGAGGAGACCTTAGCCTCTAAAGCGGTCGAGGACGATCTCAGCTCTCAAGGCCAAGAGCCAAGGACAGAGAGTGAAATGCGGCTCCACACAATATGGCAGGATGTGCTCAATCGCGAGGGCGAGAATATTAGCGTCTTTGCGCGCTTCCACGACCTTCCAGGCATCAACTCGCTCGGCATCACACGAATGCGTGTCCTCATCGAGAAGGCCTTCGGCGTGCCTGTGCCGTTGCCCGTCCTGCTCGAGAGGGACGCCATCGTTTATCTTGCCGAGTGGCTCGACGACAAGTCTGGCACCAAGCACGATACGCCGAATGTTGTATGCTACCAGCGCTCCGGCTCCCTACCTCCCTTCTTCTGTGTTGCTCCCGTCGCCGGCCAAGTCCTCTGCTACAAGCCTCTTGCGGAGGTGATGGACCCGGAGCAGCCATTCTATGCCCTTCAGAGCTTTGGACTCAATGACGGCGAGGCCGCGGTGAAGACCGTGGAGGAGATGGCGAAAGGCCTTCTGGAGCAGGTCGCTTCCGTATTACAGCGCTTCCCGAGGCATCAGAGGCGCTTCCATCTAGGAGGGTGGTCAATGGGCGGAGTCGTCGCTTTCGAGATGTGGCTACAAATTGCACGGAGCGCCTCCTCTTCAGCGCTCGAAGTCGGCCAGCTCGTCATGCTCGATTCTCCTGCGCCGTACGGCCCTATGCCTACATTCACGGAGGCTGAGATGCTTCTGACATACGCCGCCGACCTCACATCCTGCCGTGAGACCTTCAATCTTCCGGAGGCTGAGGACCTCGCGAAGCTTGAGAATCGCCGCGATCTTGTTTTGAGCAAGCTCGAGGATAAGATCAATCGTAAGGACCTCGAGAGGACCTTCGACGTCTACTGCACGAATCTACAGGCGCTCAGTGTATACAGGCCTCAAGTAGAGGGGACAGAGGCGAGCAGCCTTCGTCTACACCTCGTGAAGGCGAGCATTACGAATGCACACATCCGAAAGTATCCTGGGCACGCGGCGATCGATTTAGGGTGGACTCAGACTGGTCTGAGGGCGTCTCAGGTGTTGTTGTACACGCAGGGCGGTGATCATTACTTCGTGACGGAGCAAGAGCAGGTACACGGCCCTGCACTGCCCAACTGTCTTTTGCTTGCCTCTGACAGCCTCCCCTCTCTCTCTCTCTCTCTCTCTCTGAGCAGCTGCCCGCGATCGCAAGACAGTTGGGCCGCATCCTCGATGAGACCGACTCACGCGCTCTAGCAAGCAAGGCAGCATACGAGGCCGTTCCTTCAATGATGGTCGTCGAATCCTCCTCACGGACGTCCTCACGCACTCTACCACGCCCGCCTCCGTCGGGCGGCGCTCCTGCCGCCAACAACACCTCTCCAACGATCCTGCATCCAGGCATCCAGCCGACGCTGCGCGGCCCCGTCTCGCCTCTCGCGAAGATCACTGCCACTGGCCGTGGCTTCCGCAGTGCGAGCAGCTGCAGCAGCATGGCAGATTGGGATCGTGCCGTCCTCGATGCATACACGGACCTCCTGAAGAAGCTTCGCGCAGAGCCCACTCTACTCATCGTATCGTGCAAAGCGACCTTTGATGCCGCCTCCGTTGCCTCCATGCTCGCAAGCCTCTGCCCATCCGCCGTCATTCACGGCACATCCTCATGTAAAGGCTGCATCACTTCTGATGGACATCACACCTTCGGACTCCTTGGCATCGTCGATCATGACGGCCGCTACTCTGTTGGCCTGAGCAAGGGTGCAACGAAAGCGGAGACGGCGAAGGAGGCGGGTCGGCGCGCGGCGAAGGCGGCGCTCGACGCGATCAGAGAGACTTCGTACTGGCGGCGCGACACACCGGCGGTCGCTCTGCTTAATGCTGCAACGGGATGCGAGGAGCTGGTGCTCGCTGGGATCGAGGAGGTACTTGGCAGCGACGTGCCGGTGATAGGAGGATCGTCTGCTGACGAGAACCTTGACGGCAGCTGGTGGGGTCTTGCAGTGATGCCGCGCGACCCGTCAGAGAGCCGCTCGTCGTATGATTCCTTCTCGTCTCTTGCTGTAAGCAACGGCAAGGACCAGTCGGCAAGTGACGCGATCGTGATCACACTCATGTGGCCAAGCGTCAAGACGAAGCTCGTGATGTCGAGCGCGTTTGGCCCTACGGCCGCGCGTGGTATCGTGACAAAGGCGGAGGGGAGAGTCATCCACGAGATCGATAACAAGAAGGCTGCGCATGTGTATGCGGAGTGGAGCGCCTCTCAGGCCTTCAAAGAGAAGCTGCAGGCGATGGAGGTTAAAGGAGAGGAGCAGGGAGTGCTGCCGGACACGACGCTCGCACCGCTAGGGCGCGAGAGGTCGCTCAGCGCTTCTTCGGGCGATACCGCATGGGGGGGCGCATCAGGCGACGGAGGGAGCCGGAGCCGGCGGTCGTCGTGGGAAGAGGAGAGCGGCACCTTTCATTCGCTTGTTCATCCTGCGCGCATCCTACCGAGCGGCGGCCTTGAATGCTTTGCGGACTGTCTCGAGGGCGAGACGCTTGTGTTGATGGCGCCGCAGCAGGGCCTCGAGACGCTCGTCCACCATCCGACGAATGTGATGCAAAGCGCGGGCATCGCCAACCTCAAGAGCTGCCTCGTCGTCTACTGCGCCGGCTGCGCGATCGCCATCGAGAAGCGGCTTCAGGGCGTCGCAAAGAGCTTCGCGGAGTCGCTTGGCGGCGGCTCTGTCGACGGCGATGGCGGTGGATTGCCCTTCCTTGGCATGTTTACGTATGGGGAGCAGTGCAGGACGCCGTCGGGCGGCAACCAGCACGTGAATCTGATGTATGCGGTGCTCGCGTTCTGCGACGATTGAGGATTAGCGTTTTAGCAAGCGGTTGGAAAGGTTGATGATGTGCGGGTGAAGGGTTAGGTTGGTAGGTACAACGAATCCAGAGGATGGGTGCGTGACGGTTCATTGCGTTGGTAGGCAGGACCAGAGGAGGACAGCACTTCTCAGTGGTAGTGGTGAGGACTCAGGTTGGTAGTATTGGTTGTACCCGGTCTTGTAGGTGGTGTTTTGTCGTTGGTGAAACTTGAGGTGCTCAAAACGACGCCTGCGCCGAAGTCGCAAAACATGGTCCTCGACCTCGTCGCCTCCGGCCTCGCCACCGACGCTCTCACTTTGCTCGGCATCAACGTCACGCTGTGGATTGCATCGCTCTTCCTCGGCAAGACCTGGCCAGTCGATTTCGTGTGGAGCGGATGGCCGCCGATCATGTGCCTTCTCATTTTATTACGCTCGTCCTTTGCGGGAAACCGCCACCGCCAGCTCGTCGTGTGTGTCCTCGTGTCGTTATGGGGCTACCGACTGACGCATAATTTTGTCGCTCGCGGCGGGATTGGCCACGAGGACTGGCGCTACGCCGACATGCGGGCACAATTCGGCAAACATTTCTGGTGGATCTCATTCTTTTCCGTCTTCCTCGGTCAGACGATCTTCCTCTTTGGCGGCTGCCTCACGCTCTACGGCGCGCTCCTCAACACGTCGCCGCTCAGCCCGACCGACGCGATCGCCGCCACCGTCGCCGCACTTTCGATCCTCCTCGAGGCGGCGGCCGACCTTCAGATGGATGCCTTCCAATCGGCACGGCGCGAGAAGCGCACCGATGCCGTCGTGATTGACCGCGGCTTGTGGCTGTGGTCACGCCATCCGAATTACCTCGGAGAAATTTGCTGGTGGTGGGGTTTGTACCTCTTTGGCGCGTCCGCCGCGCCGACGTGGGTCTGCGCGGGCCCGATTGCGATGACTCTCCTCTTTGTTGGCATCACGATCCAGCTGATGGAGGACCGGCAGATCAAGAACAAGCCGCAGGCCTTTGCCGAGTACAAGCGGCGCGTGCCGAGCGCGCTTCTGCTCGTGCCGCCGCCGGTGAATCGGGCGATTGGTGATTGGCTGTATCGGGCGAGCGTGCCGGCGATGAGGTGATCTATGATTCTTATAGTTTCTGCAAAACCCTGCGGGCGCCCTGCGTCACCTACTCTCCCGCAGCAGTCTCTCAATCTCCCTCCCCAACGTCGACAATCGCAGCTCGCCGTCCGGATTCCTCACTATGCGGCTCTGCGTGCCGAGCGTCCGCTCGATCCTCGGCCACGCCGACTGGTCGTCGGTGCCAAACGTGAAGCACAAATACGCGTGCACCTCGCCGTCGTGGCCGCAGCCCGGCTCGGTCGAATGGAGGAAGCGAGAGCCGAAGACGACCGCCTTGCCCTTCTTGTACTGGTAGCGCCGATGGCGCGGCTGCTGCTGCTGCTGAGGGACGGCTGACTTGGAGGATGCCGTGGCGGTCGCCGCACTCGCTCCAACGCTACGCTTATCATCCGCTGCAGCCGCTTCTTCCTCGCCATCGCAAACGCTCGGCATGTACGCGAGCTGGAACGAGTCGACCTCGCGAAAGTCCCTTAGCGGCGTGATCAGCGTCAGTGCGTCCGTTCCGACCTCGTTGAAATAGTCGGCGTGGAAGTCGAGGTCGTCGCACTTGGAGCGCGAGACGAAGAAGGCATTGTACATGCGTAGAGTTTGGCCGTGCGGCACCATTGCCGCGAATCGCTCGGCGAGGTTGAGCCGCGAGAAGATGGAAGAGAACACGTCAAACGCCCTCTCGTCGTCGGCGCTGGACCACGCAATGTCGGATTCCCAATTGACGCGGTGCGCGAAGAAATTCCCCGCATTCGTCATGATGTCGGCGTACGGCTCGCCCGGCTGCTGGAGCGACGCGAA
>JACLAC010020627.1_pt1 | contig 16531 bp, 6 predicted proteins | sample 8027881 | NCBI WGS metagenome assembly JACLAC01 (sample SAMN15725517, study PRJNA655200) | protist metagenome | isolation source: fluorescence activated cell sorting (FACS) single amplified genomes of... | place: Spain: Blaines Bay Microbial Observatory, Mediterranean Sea | collected 2016-01-19
TCCACTCCACTCCACTCACGCATTTTTACAATATTATTTTACACAAACATCAAACATCAAAAGGCATTAGTTTACAGGTATTTTTTGTTTTGCATTTTCCAAGATATATATTTCATACATTTTACTTTTTGATCATCCTATCTTTTATGCAAAATTATATTGTTCTTGTTTTGCCTTTTTGCGTGCATTACGTGGACTGCTAATGCCACTTCTACCTCCATCATTATCAATCCCTGCCATTTCTCGTTTACGCTTATTTTCTGAAATTTTACGCAAAGTAACTTTTTGTATTAATTCGGGAGTTAATTTAATATCTTTAGTACCATATACAGCACCTTGTAAACTTATCATTAATTTTGCAATTTGACGACCAGAGAAATTTGTTGTCGCTGAGCCAACTTTTTTCATACAAGCTTCTAAACCCTTCATGTCATCTATACCAACATCTACTTTAGAGTCCAAGGTAACGGCATTAGTAGCATCAATAATATTTATCTCTTCATTATTATTATTATCATCTTTCATTTCGACATCTTGTTCCGTCTCCTCTTCTTCTTCTTCTTCCATTTCTTGATCCTCATCCTCACTAGAAATAGTTTTTTTCGGCGTTGCTTTATTACCGCGTTTACTTCTCCTTGACGTTTTCTTTGCGCTCGCTTTCCGTTTACGCTTAGCCCTTGTTGTTTTTTTTGGTTTGCGAGTACGGCGAGTGGTCGTCGTAGTACTCGAACCATCCATTTCCACATCATGATCATTAATAATCCCAACAGTATTCATTAATAAATCGTTCATAGCAACGTCAACACGTTGTGTATCCGAAAAACCATCAAAATAAACACGTTTAGAAAACAAACCTACATTTCTTCCAACAGTGTGAATTGCACTAAATACTTTCTCCATGGGTCTTTCTGTTTTCAAAGGCGCACGAGTTAGTAAATGATGGTTGAAATATTGATTCGCTAATTTCACGCGTTCTTTAGTCTCTGGTATATCAAAGAACACAGCTTCATCTATACGATCGAGTATGGCTGGATCTAAGTCACTTGGACGATTTGTTGCCAAAACAAGCATGAAATGATTTGATTGGTCACCTGTTTGATATAATAATGCATTTAATGCATTTCTCATATGCTCAGTCAAATTTGTTCGCGAACGTGATCCTAAAAATGCTTCCGCCTCATCAATAAACAAAATCAAACCATGCCGACTTGATTTCGCCCATTTGAATATTTTATGCAAATCAGTAACTGCTTCTGCGCCAAGCGGGCCTACATCTCCACCAGTCATAACTGCCCAATCCATTCCTGAAAACAATGCTAAACGCTTTGCAACCATTGATTTACCGGTACCAGCAGGTCCATAAAATAAGACATGCCGATATGGCGCCCGATTCCGTCTTGCATAACGTGTAGAGCGTGCCAGCTCATCCACACGAGATCTTAAACCTTCATTTAAGATGACATCATTGAATAATTCCATGTTTTCCGGGATATCAAGACTATGTGTTTTAATCACATGAATCAATTTTACAAATGAATCATAGAGAAATTTTCTAATCGTTTGAAATAGACCAACTTGGCGAGACGTTTCTCGAATCAAGCTAGGCTTACCAAGCTGTTTTGCAATTTCATCCGTTAAAACACGACTAATGTCCCTAACAATGTAAATTCCTGCAGCAAGTCCAACTACTGATAAAATTAATCGTAACAATTTTTGTGGATTTGCAATTAATGATTCAGCACCTTCTGAAAGACGTTTAAACGCTAAATTTATACTATCTAAAACTTTTTGTCGAGCAATTTTTCCTTCCTCGGCCAGTCGTTCCAAGTGGATATCTTTATTTTGTCTTTCTTGCAATATGCGGCCCTCCGCTTCTGCTTTTGCAGTTATAGCTGCAGTATCTTGTTCCATTTGAGCCTTTTTTAAATCAGCTTTAATACGCTGTTCTTGCAACGCTTCCTCGGTCTTCCTTCTCTCTTCCTCCCGTCGTAATGCCGATTTTTCTTCCAATGTCAAACGATCTTTCATACGATCACGTATTTTAGTATCCTCATAATCCACTTTTTCCTTTGCTATGGTACGCGATCGGTTTTCACGCTTTTTTTCACGTATATCCCGTTCTTTTAATTTCTCCTTCTCTTCCTCTCCATGTAAAATTTCACGCTCTTTTTCCCATTTAGCTTTTGAAGCTTCCAATTCAGCAATTTTCCTTCGCTCTATTGTTTGCTTCGTCGCTTCTTGTGAAAGTTGTGCTTTTATCTCTTCGATTTTACCTTTCAAATCATTTGATACAGCTGCACGCTTGTTTTCACTTTCTTTTTGTGCTTCTTGCAATTGTTTTTGCAATACTTTTGTACGATTAAATGATTTTGCAAGCCCCTTTAAAACTTTGTTAATTTCTACTTCACGGTTTTTAGCTTCATTTTCTAATCTAACACGCATTTCTGTACCTAATTGTGATTCTTGCGATACTTGAGTATTTAATGTTGCAACATTAATTTCTAAGCCAATCGCACGTTGTAATGTAGTATCCAATGTTCTTGTAACATTTTCAAGTTTATCATACGTTAAAAATCCAGATGTATGCATTTTAATCAATTTGCAAACATGATCCCCATCATTACAATGTTCTTGGGATAATATTGGTTGAATATTAATAATCAAATTGAACAATGATACTATTATTATCATTACTTGTGTTGTATATATTTCCATCTTGATGATTTCAATGAATATATTGTTATATCGGACCGAGAAATAATACCAATCAAGGATGTGGTATATATGTGTACAATAATATATGATGTTGTTTCACTTATCAAAATATTTGAATGGATGAATAAATATATACGGATATATATATTTTGTATTTGCTTGATGTGTACCACAGTCCAGCAGTACAGTAGTATGTACACAAAGAAGAGAAGAAAATTCTTTTTTTGAATAATCTAGATTTTTTGTAAAAAATAATATAAAAATAATAAATAATCCCCAGGGATAAGGAATTCTCATTGGTGCTGCTGGTTGCATTGGTAGATTTAGTGCTGTGTGCATGTTAATGCATATTACCACCATGTATAATAGTAAATTATTTATTTCGGCCCCAATGAATAAACTTAGGCAACTTAGACTCCAATATATATAATTTGGAATTTGAATTACAGAGAGTGTAATTATAGAAATACATTATACAGATTTATAAACAAGACAAACAGTATATATATTATATATATATTCATACATACATACACAACAATAATTAAGAATTATTGCAAGTAAAGAAGAATAAATTATGAAAAACGTTGATTATATTGAAGAATGGGGAGGTTTTATAGGAACAAGTAATAACTATCATAATAATGGAAAAAAAAATAAAAATAAGAAAAAAACAGTTTCACCAGAAAGTGTACCGCAAGATGATGATTACAATAATATTATAGCAAAAAATGGGAACGATAACGGTCGTGACAGTGATGATGATATAATTAGTCCAAGTCAATTAAAATATTTCGAAAATAAATCATCTCCGAGTCCTCGAGCGCAAATGATCAATCGTATGCTTGAACATGGGAAAGTTGTAGATCAACGTATTGATAGCCGTAGACGGAATGTTGGGTCTTTTCGTAAAAATTATAAAAATATCTTTAAACGTCGCATAAAGCAAGTCAATTCGTTTGGCAGATATGGTAGACAAACGAAGGCAGAAAATGAAACAACAAACAAACGTGAACAAGAAGATCGAATGTCTCCACAATCTGTATTTTCAAATGATTTAGCAACATCCGACGAGGATAAAGAATATAGTAATATCAATAAAACAAGAAGGCGTAGTTTATCAAATGCATCAAATAGCAGTATAAAAAATAGGAGGCGTAGTTTATCCAATGCATCCAACGTAAGCAAAGGAGAGAAAAAAAAAGGCATTCTTACTAATAAAAATGGATCAGATGTTGATGAAGTGGTTGATAAAAATGATCCGTATTATTACGATAGAAGTTCAAGTCCTTTTTCCTACCCAACAAGTCCCCGGACAAATTCACCAAGTTCTTTCAGTCAAAATAGCCCCAATTCTCCATTAAGTACAACTAGTGTTGGAAATAACGAGCATCCATCGTATTTCAGTGCTAACAAACACGCTGCTAAAATAGTTCGGCGCAATCAAAATTCAATCACAAATGGGAGGAGCAAACGATTAGTACAGAAAATAGAAAAGAAAATAGAAAAGAAAATGCAAAAGTGGGGAAGATCAGCCAAAGGTAGACTAGCGAAACAAGCGAAAGAGGAAGAAGAGGCAGAGAAAGCAAGGATAATGAAAAAAGAGGCGAGGAAGGCTAAAGTAAGGTATACAAAAACTCATGATCGTGTTCCAGTATCTTCCAACCAAAACCTTGGATTATATCGTAAAAGAAATGCGAAGCAAATAAATAAAAGAAAGAAAAACAATATAAATATTGGAAAGTTAAATGCAAATGAAAATAATGTGCCTACATTAAGACCGAAAACTAATCCAATGGCAAAAAATAAGCTTTTTAAAAATAGATTGAAAAAACAAAATAACAAACAAAAAACACCAAGGGCTCGTTCAAGATCGCCCCCGCCACCGTCTTTAAAATCATCACGTATACCTTCCCCACGTCCCTCTCCATCACCAAACATCATCATACGAGAAGTTGAAGAGAAAATAAATGACGAGAACCGACGAGATATACAACCACCAGCAAGTATTGTCACATCACCACAATCATCAAAATCAAGTACTAGCCCCATTGCACAGCACCATGGCCCATTTCTTGCCGCGCCACGAGTCAAAAGGAAAGATAGCATGCTAAGCACTCCAAGTGGTATGCCAGTTGAGAGTGTATATAATGTACGGAACGAAAAAGCGGATGGGAGATATGCTGGAAAGCATAGTCGGCGTGGCGTTGAGTATGTCGATCACTTATTTGAAAGTGATGATCGATTGCATGGCAAGAAAAAAAGATATTCTAATTATTTAAAACGCGGCGAAGGTTTGAAAAAGCAACATATACGTGCTAAAGCACATAAAAAAATTGCCCAGAAAGAAAGACAGTTCAAAGAATATTTGCGTAACCAACGCAATTATGCGGAAGAGAATCGTGAAGAAAAATCAAATAATGATAGAACCCGAGCAGGATATAGAGGAAATTATACATATACTAGTAAGAAAAGTGGCAAATATTTTAAGCGTCCATTTACCAAGCGTTTCAAACATAATATTGAAAATGACATTGATGAAATGTTTGATGATGATGATCTAGAAGGTAGCATTCAATCTAGAATTAGTTTCAATGATGAATATAAGTACAATGCTGATCCAGAGACTTGGGATGAAACAACAACAAGACGTCGAGCCAGGGATATTGATCCACATGATTATCAAGGTGGCGATGGTGAATTTGACGAAATTATAAAACGCTGGAAAGAGAGAAGAAATAGCTCGAACGTTAAAATTGATAGTAAGAATAGCAAAAAGAAAACAAATAACGCCGATGAATTATTAAATGAAGAAAAGAATGGCATCAATACTATTTTAACGCCAGACACAACATCACGGAAACGGCCCCACAATGGTGAAAATGCCACTAAATTAAGATTCCATTTGAAATTTGATACATTATATACATATGATGAACGTGGGAGTGTCATACCACCCTGGAGAAGAGAGCGTTTGGAATCACAAATACCTAGAATTATACAGCGGCGAGTCAAGATCATACGGTCAATGCATGGTGGCCCACCGCAATGGATTTTATATCATGATTATGGAATGGCAAACAATAATAACAGCAGTAGCAACAATAGCAGTTTGTATGACCAACAGAAGAAATTGTCTGATTCTTTAAATCGACATCGATATAAATTAAATCAACAAGATGAAAAATATTATAATCGTTTCAATCATCAACAACAGCAATTGCACCCACGTCGAGGACACTCAAACGCAATTTTGATTAATTCCTCACAAGCAGCGGTTATATATGCACAAATTCGATTGTTGAAAAAATATTTTGAAATGTTAGTAGATTACACTAGTCGGACACGTTGGGAAAAAGCTTGTATCAATGCGTTATGTGAACGGCGTGCTGAAACACATTTACCATTTGTTTTCAATAGATGGCATTCAATGTATCGTGCAGTGCGTTGGCATCGATTGCGTCTTTTAAGCGTTAGTATTATGAATTGGAAAGAATATACAATTGAATCTCAAGAGGACTATGCGAGGATGACCCATGCGCGAATATATTTTAGATTAAAACATTCGTTACATGGCATTCGACGTTGGAGAGAATATACCAATAGAAAAATTGTTATGAATGAACTAAAGGAACGTGCAGATATGTATCATAGACATTTCATTAAAAGGACATTTTTTAAAAAATGGAATATCGCCTCAATTTCGTCGGCAATGAACAAAGAAAAGTTAGAATACGCTATTGATAATGACCGGTGGAGGGTCTTATTTTATGCATTTAATACTATGAAAGAAAATGTTGGTATTTGTGTATTGATTAAATTGTTAGATTTAAGGCGAGATGAGAATTTAATGAAAAACATGTTTTATTTATGGTATTCAAAAACACAAACCGATACTTTTGTTGATGATCGTGTGGAAAAGGCTGAATTGTATCATAGATTAAAAATATTAGGGCGTGTTTTTTGGGCATGGGAAAATAATACCAGTGGTCATTTAATCGAAATGAACGCAACTGAACATTTTGTATTTCAAAGTAAACGACGCGCTATAAAGCAATGGTATAATTTCACATTATCGCATAATCAACATAAAAGCAAAACACAGGCAGCAAGGTATTATTATCGCATACATAAATTACAACTTTTATTTAGAGATTGGAAAGAGCATACGAAGAGTATTAAGAGAGAAGATCAAGCAGCAATGTTTCACGATTTACGGCGTCTGATACACGGTGTACATCGTTGGAATGATTTCCTGCAAAAGAAAAAGGAATACCGTGTAAAAGAAAAGAAAGCGATGTTACAATATTTATTTAGTTTATTTAGAAGATTAAATCGCAGAAGTGACAGGATAAAAAAGGAGCGATTTGCAGCTGAATTTGCTATTGCTAAGAAAAAAAAGAAGGGCTTAAAGTTGTTATTCCAAAACAGCAAACGGAACATAAAAGAGCGCGCTCAATTATTTGTTGCTAATGCATTTTTAAGGCGTACGACATTAACGACAAATTTCAGTAAATGGAATTTATTTAAAAATGAAAGAATTAAAATGTTTGATAACATTCAATTAAGTAAACAACATTATCGAAAAACATTACGTGAAAAAGGTTTTCGTGGATTTCGTTTACAAGTTGTTGAAAGCAATGAGATGCTCAAAATGGCATTGCAATTGAAGGAAACCCACGATTCTGCAAAAATCCAACACTATTTGCATTTTTGGCATTGGTGGGCACATCGAGATCGAGCCATTTCGCAATATTTCTTTCAACGTCGCATTGCAATTATATTTGTAGGATGGAGGCGTTATGTTGAGACACGCCGTATGGAAAAAGAATCCTTTTATTTAGCAAAGTTACATTTTAAATCTAATTTGTTATACAAATTGTTTCATAAATGGCGGGATGTTACAACCACATTGTTACTAAGAAGACAAGTGACACATGGTGCAATTGTATGGGGAAATCGAAAGTTATTATCAAGAAAGTTACGTAACTGGAGAAAGAAAGCTAGATCAATGGCGGTATACCGTGGAAAAGTTAGGATTGCAAAGGATTTTGCACGATTGGTTTTATTAAACAAAGTTTTGATAAATTGGCAAGCAATTGCTGCAGAACATCATCAATCGTGAATAAATTTTTTTTGCATATTATTATTTGTATTAATATTTCAATTTTTTATTTTAATGAAGTCATTCCAGCATTAAATGTGTGATTTATAAAAATATTAAAATTTATAACCGACGACGTACATATTAATTGAAATTAATAGTATTATATGTGTAATATATATGCGTAAACTAATTTATTTTGGAAAGATAGGGCGAATTCCGGGATATCCCGGAATTCCCCCTAGCCTGGCTAGGGGATAGCCTGGATAGCAGGTATCCTCTCTGGTATTAATACGATTTACATCTGATCGTCCAGGCTATCTCCTTAATCATCCTAAATCTACTAAAAGCACAAAAAGGTGGTGCAACAAAGCTGGCCCGCTGGCCAGCCTGGCCAGCAAAATTATTAATAATAAAGAGAACAAAAAACATCTATTTTATATATGTAGCTAGATAGATACGTATGCATTGATAAACAATTTTGTTTTTCACGAAACCGAATGATTACTACCAACAAGGACGATTTAGTACAATGCTGTGAGACATCACAAGTACAAATAACTGCAGCGACGAATGCAGAAAATGCGCCTATACATTATTTGAATACTGGCTTGAAATTTGTTAGTAACCGTAAGTAAAACTCTCCCGTCTAACCTTTCAGCCATGCAAAGTCACTGCAAACTAACTTAAACTATATATATATCAATGTAATAATAATAATAGGTCTATGCCCGTTTGCCCATCGATCATGGATTGTAGCTAAAGAGTTGACTGCGCCAATTGAATACGTACATGTTGATTTTATTGAAAAACCGGAGCGTGGACAGCTTTGGGTTAGTAATGACAAGCCTGTTTGGTACAAAGAAAATATATCTCCAATAGCAACTATCCCGACGTTGCTAGACAATTCAGAACCGTTTATGGCATTGAAAGGTACATATGAAAATGATGTTATCTCCGAGCATTTATTTCAAAAGTTTGGTAGTAAAAATCACTCTCAAATCATACCCTCTGATACTATGAAGAGAGCAGCAATGCGACAAAACATTGCAAAGGTTGCAACGATAGGTCTTATCCCATCTTTCTATCAGTTATTATCGAATCAAAATCCAGAAACTGACACACAGATCGCTGCAAAGGTTTGGAAAAAAATGGTTGAAACAAACAAACTGTTTTGTAAGTTTGATCTTGATGGCCCATATTTATTTGGTGATGAGATATCTTTAGCAGATACTTCATTAATACCATTTCTAGATCGGTTTTCGACAAATTTAAAATTTTATCGCAATTTTATTTTGTTGCCAGACAATTGCGAAGAAATTAGTAAATTAAAAAATATGTTGGAATCTTCTAGAAAAAGAGAATCTATGAAAGAAACTTCCCAAACTCCTGAATTTTATATTAATGCATATAGAAGTTATGCAGCAAAACGTAGACGTTCAACTGAACAAGAAATGAAAGATATGGAAAATTTTCAACAAAGTATGTTACTCAGTAGTAAAAGTAAATTATAGGGTGCGCGTGCGTGTAATTATAAAAAAACTAAAAGAAATTAAAATATGCATTATCAACACACTAGTGTGAGATATGATATGATACTCGTATGATAGATTATTTGAAGGTTATTGTATTCTTTTGAAGGAGTAGGAATTGCGTATCATTGAGTAAATTTAAAAAATAGATTTATGTGCGTAAACTCAAATTATACATTAATGCATATTATATACGAAGTATATTAATACGTTCGTAAATATTAATATATTTTATAATATATATTTTTTTATTTATTTCGGCGTACCAATCCCCAATAAACTACTCGTTCGAACTCTACCTCTTCTTTGCCTAAAACCAACACTTTTTGCTTCTTTTATTTGTTTAATTTTTTCCTCTGGATCCGTTCCTCTAGCAATATCAACCCAATGTCGACGATTTACTTCAATATTACTAAATATCAACCTAGCTTTAGGAAGACAGCCTGCTACTGCTTCGTACCATGGAGTTATAACATAATCATAAAAACTAATTTGTAATTTCGCTTTTCGAATATTTTCAGTTACCCCAACTAAATATGCTGTTACAGGCAATCCAGCTTCTTTTTCCATTACCGTTTGCGCATGAAATTCTTCACACACCATACTAGCCCATTTGTAGACAACTTCAAAATCATAGATAACAGGATTCGATAAATCAGCAGAATGTATGACAATTGAACACAATAACATACGGCTATTTTCATCTGAAATATCAAATGGTTCTACCACCTCATTAGTTTCCCTAGCTTTGATCATTTTTCTAGCAATATCACGAACATCCTTTACTTTCTTTGCATGGTGTACCATATCTGTTGCTAATATTGCTTTAATGATTGTTGATCGAAAATATTTTAAAATTGACTTTTTTTCTGTTACTATAAATTGACAATTAGCTTGACTTAATATCTTACATGTAGTTGCTGCATGATGATTTTCCAAAACTGAAACATCATTATACAACAATGATAATGGCGTTAAACTTGCATTTTGAAATCCATTATTTGTACCAGGATGATCAATATCATGACCAAAACCTGCCGTTAATAGAGCCACTCGCTCTATTGCATATAGAAAAGTTTTCGCAGTTGTATCAGTGATATACATGTGGCAATTATGTGCAACACTAACTGCATGGAATGCGTTATGATATGCAACTTCATGATAACCATCAAGAACAGATCTAATGTAATTTGAGCATTTATCCATATCAATTGTAAATTCCTCTGTTTGTATATCTAAATTATCATACATAGCTTTTGCATAAGGTCGAAGCTCATCTTTCCCATATTTCAATGGGTCGAAAGACCATGATTGAATCTTTTTACGAACAAAGCTAAAAGTTTTTTCCGCATGTAATGCATGTTTCAACACTGTGTTATATTTTTTCCATCTACTTCTTGGTGAATATTTGTCTCCCTGGTTCAGACCAAGTTCATTGCTGCTATACTCTGATAGAAATTCACGCAATGATTCGCCTTTCAATAAATCATTTTTTTTGCTATTTTTTTTCAAACCAACTGACATTTTTTTTTGAGGTATCCAATTTCTATCATTCAAATCGTTTGCCTCACTAAAATCTTCATCATCGTCATTCATATCGTCGCTTGAGGATGATACAGCAATTTGCATTGATATTTCATGATATCGTTCATCAAAAATATTGGACATTTCAATACAATAAAATTCTAGGTCTTCTTTATTTTGCTCTGAAAAATGATCTTGATTGTGTTCATTATTTTCTCCAATCGTGTAACGATTTGAAAAAGTCATAACAGCATGAACGTTTGCTTCAATATTTACAATAGGAATTGATATTAAATTATATGTTTCTTTACCAATTTTTGTATCCATGTCTTTAATGCCCTTGTCATTATTATTATCATTATCATTGTCTGTTGAACCTTGATTCCATTCTAACATATCTGAAGTTCTAAATGTTTTTGATAATATATCATGACCTTTCTGTTCATATTCCATCCTTGTTTTTATTATTTGATATTTTTTATTTATTTTATTGTTTATCTTATTTTCTTCTTTACTGTCATTATTACTACTATTATTTGTATCATTATTTTTTATGCTTATGTGAAAAATAGACCAAAATCTTTCTTCGTTTTTTTGATATATATGTAATGCTGTATGTTCATGTGTACAAACTTTTTTAGCGGCTTCTAACATTTTTACCATTAAGTGCAACATATCTGTCGTTGTGCTATTAACTCGGATAACTTCTATCATCGATAAATTACGACGCTTCAAAATTTGCAAAAGTTTTTGTCGACGAAGTTTTTTCAATTTTTGGATCTCTTTCGCACTATTTGATGAATCACTTTCATGTATTACATGTAAATCATGAATATTAGCATTTGTTGATGTATTTATAGTTTTATGAAATGTTGGTTGTACAGCCATTTTTCTATCAAAATCGGAGTTTGCTAATAAATTTTGTTCTACGAAACTTTCATCAATGCTTGATATAATTTTACCCATAGCTTTATTATTTGTTACTTTATCGATGTGCTTTTGCAATTTTTTAGATTTCCATAATTTTGATTTCCTTTTGATTACCTTATTAACAGTACGATGTTTGAAAGAAATGTCTTGAACCTTTGCTGCTGTGAGATTTTTATACCGTATGGACAAAAATTCTTCTTTTCGGCGATCATTGTTGTTTTCAGTTTGCAATTCATGTATTTTTACTTTACAAATTTCATTTGATGGATCTGAAGCATGGATTATAACTATTTTTCCATTTAATAATACATTATTATTTTCATGGTTTTCATCATAGTTGCATATTTCTAAAATCATATCTTTTTCTATTATTTTTGGCCGTATATTTACATATTTTAAAGTATTTGCTTTCTTCTTTCCCTCCACTAAAACTCTATATCGTTCTTTACCCCCATCGTATTCTACAATATTACCTTCCGCACCATTGTGTTTTTCACTTTTTAAAGAATGAAGTATAACAAGTGTTTCATTTGGTATTAATGTCGATTTTACAATCGTATTGATGATTTCTTCCTGCTTTTCTCCTTCATGATCATCATCATCAGATTCCTCTTCTTCAGTAAACCTATCATCTGATTCGTCGCTATCTTGAATAACAACATTATTGTTAATGAAAATAGTTGGAGGAGATAATCGTTCGTCTTCAGTATTAGTAATGTTAGGAACATTTGTCTCGACAAAAATTGGTGATGATAGAAACTTGTTGTTGTTGTTATTATTATTATCTCTTTCTATTCTCATATCTTCTTCAATATTTTTTTCATATTTTTTTTTGTATTCTTCTTCTTCTTCTTCTTCTTCTTCTTCTTTTTTCAATGCAACAATTTCGTCGTAATTATTATCATCTTGAATTGTATACAACGTTTTATGAAACATATCCGTAAACGACGTTAATGTACTTTCCATTTCATCAATTTCATTATCAAGATCATTAATTAAATGTGAAGTTGGTATATTTTTATACTTATTATTTGTTCTTTTTTTTGTTTTCCTCCTACTATTATTATTTCTACGTGTATGCATGATGATAAATATTTATTCTCGTATAATTCTACGTATCTGGTTGTCCTCTTGTCAATTATGGTAAACAAAAATATGTGTATATATCTATCTTTGCATTTACTATGACATTCTCCATCAGAACATATATCTTTGCGATGTATAAATGTACACATCACATTTATTCTAAACATATTACAGTATGTTTACTGTATATCAGGAGAAAAAACGGTATAAAAAATACATAATAATTATTACTATATAATACATACAGTACCACACTGATGGTAGGCGTGCAGGCGTAGTACGCAGTACGCAGTACGTAGGAATGTGTTTGATAGGGATATATAAAAGTATATGGATGATGTACTTAACAAAAAACCCTTGTATTACCTGGTATTATACCGGCACCACCTCAGTTTAGTAATAAGACCAGAAGACACACACTTGTAACTTGTAATATTTTTTTGCAGAGGAGCAATTGCAACAATTGTGCAATAATTCATAAATAAGAAGTATCTATTCGAATATAAATAATAAAAAGTATAATATCATGGCTGTAAATAGATATCATATTATACATCATATATATATATATATATTGTACAAATAATCATTGATATATCAATTAATATATAGGCGATCTGTAACATAAATAATAATAAAAATGGGAGCAGGAGCATCAACATTGGAAGGTGTGGACCAAATAAAATTACAGTTATTGCAAGCTGAATTAAACAAGCCTAAAAATTTAAGTGATATTACGGAAATAACAAATGTAAAAGAAGAAGTCAAAAAGATACGTGTATTGTTTAATGAATCTGGGCTAGACAAAGTCGGTTCTGAAGCTATTAAATTGGAAGCAGGTAAACCACTTGATTGTAGCGATATTAATGATGATGGAAACTCGGAATTGATAAGACTACGTAGTCTACTTGAAACATTAAAAGCAACATCCAACGAGAGTTCAAGTAACTTTGTTGATGCACATTTTCCTCACAATTCTGAATCAATATGTTGTATCAAAGAAGCAGATGAACATCTTGTGTGGAAACGTTTGCCAGATTTTGTTGAACCACCGCTAGAAATATTCCCTGCTGATGAACCAACCTGTAACTCTGTCAAACAATCTGCCCATTTAGGAAATTGTTATTTTATTGCGACATTATCAGCATTATGTGAACGAAAAGAATATATCAAACATTTATTTGAGAATAATACTCCAGAAGCAATGAAAAATGGAAGATATCAATGTAAAATATATCATGCAGGGCGTTTTCATAATATTAATGTAGATGATTATTTTCCTGTATCAACTTACATGGTGCCTGTCAAACAAAATGGTGAGAAAAATAATGATGAAAATAACAACGAAGATGAAAAGGAAGAAAAGGAGGTGCAAATGAAAGAAATAACATCTTTTTATTTTGGAAAAAATAAAAAAAACAAAGGTCTGTGGGTGCCATTGCTTGAAAAAGCATATGCTAAAATTTATAAATCATATGGGGCAATTAGTGGTGGTGATATAGGAGAAGCATTAAGAGATTTAACAGGCAGCCCTGTGTTTTCATGGCGACTGGATCATAAAGAAGGGAAGCATATGGTACAAACAGGTGAAATGTGGAAAAAAATATGTGCTACACATCAAAATCAAGATTTATTATGTTGTGGATATTGCTCCAGTAATGAAGTGGAAATACAAAAGTTTAACAAAGGTCAAGAGAAAATTAAAGATGGGCCTAAAATTGTACCAAATCATGCCTATGCAATTGTTGATGTTAGTGAAAAAGGTAAGGGTGTCTTAAAATTGCGAAATCCTTGGGGGCATTTAAATAGTGTAGATGGCAACAATAACGATGGTTGTTTTCTTATGCCATATGATAAATGGAATAAAATATTTAATAATGTATATATATGCGCCTTGCAAGGTTATGATGTCAATGGTTGTGATGAGACGGCGTTAAATACTTGTAAAAAAACATTTCAAAGTAGATGGACCAATGAGACTGCTGGTGGGTGCTCCATGTTTCCAAATTGGAGATTGAATCCAACATTTGCATTGAAAATATTTGATAAAAATATTAAAACTTTTTATTTGACAATTTCACAAACTGACAAACGGTCTTCAAGAAAGAAAACATCATCCGTGGATGAATTTGAGAAATTGAATTATGAAAATAAAATTGGTATTGAAGTTATTGTATTGAAAGAAAATGTAAATGGGCCGGAAGTAGTAAATGGTAAATACAATATCATAAAAAAATCTTCGTATTGGAACAAGCGTGATGTTTCTATTGAATTAAATATTACGCCAGATATGATTGGCCAAGATTTAATTGTTATTCCATCCACATATTTCCCAAATAAATTGGGTTCATTTTCAATTATTGGTGAGATTGAAATGAATAAGAATATTGATATTAAAAAGGAAAATAAATTTGTATTTGAACGACGAATGTTTGGTGAAAGTGGCGATGTGCAATTGCCAATGAATGATGAAACTGGTGAAATTGCATTAGATAATGATATTGAAACAGCATCATTAAAAAACAATGATAGCAGCAATGCTAAATTTAATTTTGCATATAAATTTCAACATGAATGGAATGATAACACAACTGGAGGACCACCTCATGGGAGGACCTTTCATAAAAACCCACAGTATCAAATCAATGTTAACTCAAAAACAAAATTAGTTTTTTTATTATCGCAACAACAAAAAATAAAAATGGTAGGTAAGAAGAAACAACAAGTTCAAATTGATAAAATTGGGATTGGTTTATCAACATATCAACATGTTGAATGTTTAAATAATATAGATACTGTAGAAAAATTAGCTGCACAAGAAAAATTCCAAATTGGCAAACCTGTATTGATGAAAGCATTAGAGATATCAAAAGTAATTGAGGTTACCCCTGAACAAAATCCAATATGTGTAGTAGCTGCTGTTCAAAAAGGTGGAAAAGCAAAATTTATTTTAAATGTTTTATCAACTCAAGCTATTTCAATACGAGAAGCGCCACAAAAACCATCTCAACGACAACTTGATTTAATTAAAAAAGAAGTAGAAGAAAATACAGTAATGGGTGCGAAAAAAATGATGAAAAAACATAATAATAATCATAATAATAATAACAAACATCGGGCGAAGAAGAAACCACATGGCAAAAAACAGTCAGCAGGGCCATCATTCATGAATGCAAAGAAAAATATGAATGCTATGGGCGATTTATATGGTAATTTAGACTGAGGGGATAAGATTACAATGTATGATGTGTGTGTGTGTGTATGTATGCGTACGTGTGTGTGTTGAAATTGGTTAAATCTATATTTATATATGATCATGAACCTGATTGTAATACGAATATATAATTGTTTTTGAGTTTGTATTTTAATATATGATGTGTGTGTGTGTGTGTGTAACTTTCATCTATCTATATATATTATATATATTTCTATTATATTTTAATACAGTATGATGTGGCATACCTAATAGGCAGGCACCAAACGTTATTATATTATTACGTTATTAAAAAATAAAATGTCTCATCTTTTTTTCATATTAAAAAAAATTTGAATACCTGGTAATTATAATAAAAAACACAAATAAAATACGAGCCGTATACAAAAAGAATACATATTATAAATAAAAAATGTAGAATGATTG
>JACLAC010021375.1_pt1 | contig 16526 bp, 21 predicted proteins | sample 8027881 | NCBI WGS metagenome assembly JACLAC01 (sample SAMN15725517, study PRJNA655200) | protist metagenome | isolation source: fluorescence activated cell sorting (FACS) single amplified genomes of... | place: Spain: Blaines Bay Microbial Observatory, Mediterranean Sea | collected 2016-01-19
ACCCAACCGAAAAACTAAATTGAAAGGAAAATCATGAAGGTGATGTTTCATATTATCAAACTCATCGCTACCAGTTAAATCACAGAGCATTTTGGCCTGCTCTGGGACGCTCTTCTCTCGCACCACAGCACACTCTAAAACCTTGCCTTCTGGATGATGCGAATCTCGTGGATCAAAACTCAAAACAGATTACGATTATTTTGCGATCATTCCGGTGGTCTGCTGGTACTGACTGCCATCTATCCCAGCAAATATCTGCATTAACCCTAAGATCTATCGGATTAGGAACCGCTCAACTCCATCTAACATTTGGATTTTTTTTTTGCTTTAGTAGCAAAGTACACTGTCTGCTTCTATAGAAAGGCTAATTAATTTATCTGGCATTGAAAACTCTGCATCGAAGCCATTCAGCAAAGCATCATCATATCCTCGAGCCTTAGCAGACATGCCTGAAACCCATATTTTTATCTCAGTATCTTTGATAGCATCTAGATGTACTTTAACATCACCAGTTCCCTGCCCAACAATTTCTCCTTCACTCTTGCAGTTTAAGGCATGCACCGCATCAGCAGCTAAAAACAGGTTCACGTCATGTCCCTCTTTTGCACTCGTCACGGCAACCAAAAGCCCTAACGTAAGTTTGTTTTTTGATTCAGGACCACTGTGAATATGTATGAGAATTTTAGACATTCTTTTATCCTTTGCTGTAAAAACTAATACAAAACGAAAATGATTCAGCTGATTCCTGGCGGTTGTTGTTAAGCAGTCAGAACAACGAGAAGAAAATCAACTGGAAGGTAGTTAAAAGGCAAGCGCGATGTTGGCATCGTTGATTTCCAGAGTCAATTGTTCCTAATGAATGTTGCTGTGTTAGATCTAATCACCAGACAATTACTGGCCTTTCAGGTGACAACAACTCATAAGGGCAACTTTCATTACGAAACAATTGTTGGCTCTTTTGTTGGCTAGTCGGCTTATTTTTGATTTTAGCCTGCTTGAATGCTAACAATTCGATTCCTACCGTAAGCACCAAACCTTTACCCGCGCGTTGGGTTAACTGTGCAGCCACAGGCTCACCCACAACCCATCAGTTAGCAGATCTCAGTGGGGCTTTTTTAAGAATCTATGGGCTAATGATAGCTGAGTATTACCTGAAAAACGGTTCTCAGGTTCTCACTTGCTATCTAAGACAGTAAATATCTGGGATTAAAGTGGGGAAGGGCCAGTTCTCAGTAGTTCTCAGTGGTCTCACTTGCGCGTAAAAAGTAAATAATAGTCCACCAACTGAGAATGCTGAGAACCAGTGAGAACCAGCTGTTTCTCAGTGCAATGCTAGGTTCTATCTGGTACAGAGCTTAACTGAGAACCTGAGAACCAGGTTTAGGTAATGATAGTGTAAATGTTTTACCTTTTGGGGTTCTCAGTAATTCCCCAGCCTCCTCCAGCATTTTGCAGATAGCCTCAAACTCATCTGATCTAATCGACTTTTTAAGTAATTGCTTGATCTCTCTGATAGGTGATCCATCCCCTAATTGCTGCACTTTGTCCAAAATAGCCCTAGCCTTGCGCTCTTTATCAGTTAGCTCAACAGATCCCGGCTCCTCCGATCGGGCTGACGAATATAGCGCTAGTGGGTGCAGTTGTAAACAATTGACGGTTAGCAGTACTCGCATCCGGAATTCCCCGCTACTGGTGATGCAACGCGTAATATCCCTCTGAAGCCAGCAAATACGTAGTAATTACCGACCAGCGCTACTGTCGGTAGCTAGGTTCTATATCTGTCAGACTATCATTGATTTCGTTGGGATGATTGCAAGATCTGCTTATTCAATTTTACTTAAAATATATATATAATTAAAAATCAGTAGTTTATAGTTTATTTAGCAATTGACAACACGCGGAAGCATCGTTAGCCTTCAATTAAGTCAATTGGGGGCAACTTCAACGAAAGGTTTTTATGAGTAATGGCAAGCAACCAATTCGGAGAGTCGTCAAGAGCTTTGCGATACGTCTCGACTTACTGGATAAGCTGGAAGCAGAGGTCCCTCGGGGTGAGCGGTCGGCTTTTGTAGACAGACTGATCGAGAGAGAGTTGAAAGAAGCGGCCAGAGCAGAGGCGAGTACGGTAGGCTAAAAACGAAAAAACCCATTAATCTCAAACTTTCCACGGCGCGAGATTAATGGGCTTTATACATCTATCAACCGCTGTGTTATACGGCTGAAGGTGGTTTGGCACCTGGGAAATAATCTACCACTGTTGCGCCCAAAAACCAACGTGAGAAATGATTCTTACGTACTCGCCAGGTCAGACCATCTTTTTCTAATCATATCGTAGCGGTTGTGAACTCCAGGACGGAGCTCGCGTAATGTCGGAGAATGCAGAAAAAGTTCTCTTTGATCCTAGTGTCGGTAAGAGCAATTTACGTGATCATATACCCAAAGAATCTCTGCTAGCAGTCATACAGGAACATCCAGACTTTTCTGGTTGGAAGCGCAGTGGACAGTACTTTCGTGACCCTAATGACAGCGCCAGGACTCTAGGCTTGAACGGGGTAAAGTCTTTTAAAGGTGGGACACCCCAAACGCTTTTTGACGTAGCTAAAGAGCGAGGTCTTATTGATGAAGCGAGAAAACACGCAGGACTACCAGACTTTTCACAGAAAGGTAATTCAACTAGAAAACGAAAATCTACTGGCCACAACCCCCCGGCTGACAATCCTAACGTAGACACGCAACCCGACGATCCGTTATCAAAGTCGGCAAGTCCTACTGTCCACTCCCAGTCGAAACAAACCAAGCCCAAATCGAGTACTACTCCACAAGCTCAGGCGCTTTGGAAACAGCCAGAATCTGATAAAGCGAAGACCGCAGTTCAAAAATATCTAACAGACAGCGCACTCGTCACTGAAAATTACGAAGACCTTTTCGGTTCATACATGCGCTGTGTGATCGACAATACTACAAGTGGTAAGGGCTCTCCCGCGTTAGTGGTCCCGATGCTCACTCCAGAACAAGCCAGCCGGGTAGCTATAGGAGCGCCAACATCTGCAGACAAGGTCGCTCGAGTTCTGCTACCGGAGAGCGCTAAGCCCGAAAAGAAGCAGCTCGGCAGTCCTGACGACGGAATTGGGCGAATAAGTTATCTGCCCACTCGTACCGAGAATTGTGAGTCACTGAAGTACTTGGTCTGTGAAGGGTTTCGTGACGCGCTATCTATTCGTACCCACTATCCGGATCATCACATCTTCGTTTGCCAGTCTAAGGGGAATTTACAACACGTACCGGGGTTCCTACCCGAAGGGGCGAATGTTCTGATTATTAGCGATCACGACGGCCACGACGACCCGAATCAAAACGGGGAGACAGATGCCGCAAAATTACGTCAGGAGTTGCTGCGACGTGGTTATTCATGTCAGGCGCTAATGCCCCCAGAGCCCAAGAAAGATGCGAATGACGCGCTCAGAGACGGGAAACTCGATCAGTGGCTGAAAGAACTGGTTGAAGTACCAGAATTAGCAAGACCGGTAGATGACTTTTACTTTGAACCGCGATCGTCACTGGGTATTCAAGAGCCCGACTGGTTGATTAAAGGGATTATCGAAAAAGGGACACTTGCTGCGATTGTCGGTGAGAGTGGATCTGGCAAATCATTTCTAGCACTGGACCTCGCTTGTTGTATCGCGACGGGTACGAACTGGCACGGTCGAGCGGTCAATTGCGGGGACGTCTGCTATCTCGCAGGCGAGGGGAAAGGCGGATTAGCTCGCAGGATCGGTGCCTGGGAAAACTATTACAGCAGTAAACAAGTCCCGCTCTTTATTTCCTCGCGATCGATCGATCTCGGAGACAGTAGAGATCAGCTACCCAAAGTGCGACACGCTTTACGTTCTTTAGATCGTCCCCCCGCGCTGATAATTATTGATACTCTCGCTCGGCATCACACCGGAGACGAAAATTCTGCAACCGAAATGAGTTCTTTTATCGGGAACCTAGACCAGCTAAGGGAAGAATTTAACGCTGCAGTAGTCGTTGTACATCACTCCGGAAAGGATCCTAGTCGTGGAGCTAGAGGATCATCTGCGTTTCGAGCTGCACTAGACCACGAGATTCTGGTAACCAAACCAGCAACAGGTGTAATAACAGTGGCTTGCGAAAAAGCAAAAGACTCAGAGCCTTTTTCGCCGATGAGTTTTAATTTGTCTTCCACGGATGTACTTGACGAAAGCGGTCGATTGATTGCCGAAAACGACGGCAGTCCGGTGCGCTCGTGTGTTCTGGAGCCAACAGAATTTGTTCAGAGATCGAAACAGTGGCGACCATCGGTTTACCAGCAATTATTCATCGAGTCGTTTAATGAGTTACGACAAGACAGCCAGAACCCCGATCGAGTACAAACAAATAAGCTCAGAGAAAGAATTAAAAACAAATTACCGCAAAAGAGTAATGACCAGTTCAAGGCTATCTGGAGGGATCTAAAGGGATCGAAACTAAGCGATCAGTACGATATTGGGGAAGTTGTTGTAATTGAACGAACAGATCTAACCGGTTTCGGGGGGTGAGAAGGGTGAGAACCCTAAAGGGTGGTTCTCACCTTTCTCACCTTTTACCCCCACAACCAGCAAGATTATCTGCGAGTAAGAAGTTAGTAAGATTCTCACCTAATCTCACCTTTCTCACCTACTGCTCAAAGAATAACTATACGAAAGGAACTAGTGGACCAACAAAATCTCGAGCGCTTGCCCAAGCGTTGGGACCTCGAAGAAGTCTGTAACCGCATCGCAGCCGGCGAAAGCTTGGCGCAGATCGCACAAAGCTATGCGAAGTCCAAACAGGCGCTCTGGAAGTTTTTGAATACGGACGAGTCGCGAAGGAAACGATATCTGGAGTCGCTCGAGGCTAGAGGGATTTTGCATCTCGAGGCGATCGAGAGAATTGCTCGTGACGTAGAGACTGGAGAACTGGATGCTCGTGCCGGTGCAGTCGCATTCCAGGCGCGGAGTTGGGTAGCTGGTCGACTAAATCCAAAAATGCTTAGCGAGAAGTGGCGAGCACAGTTGGAAGTACCGTCACCGTCGTTGGCCTTTCTAGCAGCAATAAAAGAGACGAGTGAAGGGCAGATGGATCCTACACAGCCACCCGTTGACGATACGCACGCGCAAAACAGTGACGACGCCAATCAAGTCATCAAAAACAATACAGCCGATACGTGTGCCGCGATAACCAGGAGCATCGATGCAGAGTAAGATTGATCTTTTAGATACCGAGTATTCGACTTGGCAGGTGACTGCTCAGTTCTACGACCAGTATTCCAATACTCATTGGGCGCTAATGCAACGCAGCCAGGAGTCGAACGGTTGGCTGAACTATCGGTTATGCGTATTGGGCAGTAGCCGCAAGAAACGCTCGTATTGGTTGGCTTGGAGTCGATCGGAACAGCGATTTGCCCGCAGCGCAGATGCTTGGGATTTTGCGAACGATTTACCGGCACTGAATAACAAATTGACCGAGTATCTGTCGCGGACAGCCGAGCCATTGCCAGAAAAAGCGACTAGAAACATACAAGTATCGGTTGCGAGGGACGCTCTAAAGCGGATACGAGCAGCAACAGCAGTTAAACGAATACAATGAGCGAGGGGATATTAGCGGCTAGTAGAGGGGAAGCTCTAGTCAGTGAGCTCCCCCAGAGGACGTTCAAGAATTAGTATAGAGACGCAATGGATTAACCGTCTCCGTACTAATAATGAAATTCACTGAACATATTTTTTTTTCGTATCAGTGAATGGCAGACCTTGTTCAGTTTGGCTAGTGCTAGCTGATCGCATACTCATTCAGCTGAATGTTAGCGTATCGCTTTGGTCTCCCGAGGCGGATAGTGGACCTGCAGCGTTCAGTAGTCAAGTGATGACTTTTACTTATTAGAGTGAATTGATCTATTTAAATTTTTCTCAAGGAAAATTGAAATAGTATTGACTCGTAATTAGTAAAGGAGCAGTCTAGAGGAAAAATAATCTGTTTAAATAAACCTCTAGGAGCTCTGAAGATGACCCGCGTAGCCGCATATTACAGGACCAGTACTGTGACCAATGAAGACGGACACTCCAGACAACGCCAAGAAGACGCTGTAAACGAGTACGCACAGCGGATGGGTTATCAGATCGAGGTAACTCGCTGGGACGTTCATACTGGAGACTCGACGGTTATTGATCGGCCAGGTTTCTCAGAACTATTGGTAGAAGTCCAATCGCGTGACCTTAGTATAATCTTAATCGAGAATGCGTCACGATTTGCTCGAGATCTGCTGCATCAAGAAGCAGGTGTTGAGGCGCTCTCAAAGTTAGGTGTTCACATTGTACCAGTCGATGCACCAGATACTTTTACAGAAGAGAGCCCGAGTCGTGTACTGATTCGACAGGTGCTCGGCGCTGTATCCGAATTCGAGAAAGCTAGTCTGGTCAGCAAGCTCAAAGCTGCTCGTGATAAGAAAAAAGCGGAGACGGGGAAATGTGGCGGTCGTAAGAGTTTCTCAGAACTGGATCCAGCAATGGTTGCAGCTGCAAAGCGCTATTCCCGTCGCAAATCAAAGAGTCCCAGAAAGCAAGGACAGAACTTCACTCTACGAGAAATAGCCGAGCAACTCGCGGCGGACGGGTATACCGACAAGATACTATCCGCACAGTCGATCAAGAACCTGTTAGCGCAGAAAGTACCAGCATGAGTCCCGGATGTTAGATAAAGCCCAATCCGAACGTTTTTTGAAGAGAGTAGAGTCGGTACTGGCGGAGGAACTGAGGGATTCGACAGATCAGCAATTCGAGTGCTTGATCAGCGGACTAGAAAGTCTACTGAAAGATTGGCCACCAGACCAAATAACCGACAAAATGATCGAAGGGCAATGGGACGTAGCGACGCACCTGCACCCGTCTGATGGATCTCTGCGATACTAGTATCCGATGAACTTTAAGTGCATAAGAGAACTCTGCAAAAGCCCAGTAGCGCGTAGAGTCGTTTTCTGGATCGCTTGTCTAGTCGCTTTTTCAGCGCGATTTGCTACTGGGTAAATGCAAGCCTAATTTAATCAAGAGAACTTGGGACAAGTATTCATGAAACGAAGTAAAAGTCCTTGTATTGATGTCTGTAAATTTTCTGGTCAGAACAAAGGGATTCAATGGTTTGGATCCCGTAGCGGGAATATTTTATTTAACGAAGTACCTCTAGCTAAATCGTTCTGGTCTAAAGTAGCCAACAGATGTTGCTTTGAAGTACTTGAAAGGAACTCCAAGTGATTGAATTTTCTCTACACATTGATCAGAGATTTTTCCGTAAACTTCTATCGAAAACTCATTAGCAATTTCTCCATGCTTTTCAACATAATCTTGAACAGGGGGGTTGTCAGCGTGGGCAATGAAATCATCACTAGATCGATAAATTTCTGTCCAAACAAATTTGTGATCATCATCTGGATCGGCATCAAAGCTGTGAAACAACATTCCTGGTTCGGATTTTTCAACTGCTACATCTGCAGCAGCAGCTATTTTTAAGTAGTCTTCTACACAGCCCTTTTTCACAGTTATACGAGCTAAAAGCACAAAGGGATTTTGACTGATATTTGTTGTCATCTTGACTCACTTTGAAAAGGTCAGGGATTAACTACAGATCAAAATCAACCTCTAATTAATAGTCAGAGAATAAACAAGTTTAGGTTTTTGAGCCTGAACTCTGAGACCGTCGGATTATTAATCTGATGCATTAGCTAGTGGGAATCAGTCGGTGGGGCCAGCGATGTGGGGAAGCGTCCAAGGGGGTACAAGAAACACTTCCCACTTAAGGAGGACTCTACGCCAAGTTTTTTAATTTTATTGGCGTACAGTCGTTCATCTGCATTGCGGAGAAACGCTTGTGCAGCACAGATGAAGGCACTAGTCAGCTTGGGGTGTATAGGGACAACCTTATCACTTGGGCCAAAAACTATCTATCAGATGGTAATTATTGAGTCAACTAAATATTGGCGTTGGGGTCAACTAGAACGTGTTGCCAAAAACCATAGACTAACGGATTCACAATTAGAAAGAACCATTTAAAGGGTTGGTAAATCAAGAGGCTGCATTGCAGTAGATTCACCTATCACAATGCAGCTAAGATATTAGAGTTTTCTCTCGTAGGGAGCCTGACCACCAGTCAATTCCATGTCTATCTTTGATATATTATTGTTCAAAGCACTTATCCCAAAATTTGGTCCCATTGGGCCATCAATAAAATCTTGGAATTGAGATTCCGAAATCCCCTCCTTCGCCTCCCAAATACAATACATAGGCCCGTCTTGGGCAACAGGCATGAATGCATGGTTGAAAAAACCTAGTTTCAAACATTCTTGATGATATTTTTCGAGTGAGGCTTGATCAGGCATTTGTTCGCCAAATGTCTGCCACCACTTACCTGCCATACCTGGCTTCATGTAATGGTGAACATGAAAGAATTGAGACGCCATAGTTTATACTCCGATTGAAGGGGTGTTGAAAATATCTGAAATGAAGTTCCAGCAAACAAAGCTGAAGCAACTCTAAAATGTTACTTTCACTGAGGCGATTCACAATCTATTAGTTGGATGACTTTGGTGACTTAGTTCAAAGACCATCGGATCATGAATCCGCTGTGCTAGAGGATCTGTATCCAGATAAATACTGGGTATAAATGGATTACTGCGCTCAAAATCTGCAAATAATCGCAAAAAAGTCGTAATTGCTTTTCAGAAAGGCAATTAGAATAGCTTATTTATTTCTGTAATAAATATTATGTTTTACTGATATTTATTGGCTTATTTACCCCCTACTGCTTTTCTTATCTTCTTTTTGTAAAGACAGTAGGGGGAATTGCTGTAAGATCTGGAAAGTACATCCAGAACATCCAGCAATAGGAGAGAGAATGACTAGAGCAGAAGCATTTTACGAAGCATGGAGACTTGGAGCAAAAGAAAAGGATTTCTCTCTGGTCGATGAAATTTATCATCCTGACTACAAGGCTGTAGATGTTTTTGCAGGAGTTGAAGTAAATCTTGATGCTGATAAAGAAGTTGTTTTGACTCTTGGTGATTCGATAATAGCTACTCCACCGGAGGTCCTCCAAGAGGATGAGAATTCTCTAAAAATAAAAAGATATAACAGATATATAGGTGAAGATATATTTAACTCACTTATAACTTCTATTACGTACAAAGACGGAAAAATAATCGCTCAAGAGAGTGTTATGGAAGAGCTAGACTATGATCCTAGTGAAGGCCAAGATTGGAACTGGGAAGACTACGAGTGATCAGATAGAAAGGCAGTTGGGAGCTATACCCTCGCGGAAATCAAATCACGGATACCAGCATGAGGAGGAGAGATGACTAGAACAGAAGCATGGGAAAAAGCGTGGAGACTTGTAGCGAAAGAGAAGGATTATTCATTGGTAGATGAAATTTATCATCCAGATTACAAGGCTGTCAGCAAGATTACAGGCATTGAAGTTAACCTTGAAGCAGACAAAGAAGCATATCTAGCATTCATCGAACACCTCATGGTAGCTCCCGCAAAGATTATCAACGAAAGTGAAGATTTTCTATGTATTCAAAGATACAGCAAGTACAGAGAAGCAGATATTTTTATATCAGGAACAACTTCTATCACTTACAAAGATGGGAAAATAATTACCCAAGAGAGTATTGGGGAAGAACTAGATTACGACCCCAGCGAAGGGCAGGACTGGAACTGGGAAGATTACGAGTGATTAGGTTGGGGGAGCTTCGCCATCGCAGAAATCAAGGATACCGGTATAAGGAGAGAAAATGACTAAAGCCGAAGCATACGATAAAGCCTGGAGACTTGGCCGCAAAGGTGATTTTTCTCTAGTTGATGAAATTTATCATCAGAATTATAAATCTATAGATTATAGAACTGGCATTGAGGCAAATATTGAAGATGACAAAGTTATTGTCTCAACATTAGGTGAATCAGTTGTTTTTGGACCTTCTAAAGCACTTTTTGAGGGAGAAGATTTTGTTTGTGTTGAGGGATTTGCAAAACGTCAATTCAATGTAGATGAGCCCTCATACGGCATTATGATGACTGCTCTGAGATATCAAGATGGCAAAATCGTCTCGCAAAAAACTGTTTCCAGTGATTTGGATTTTGATCCCAGTGAGGAAAAAGACTGGAACTGGGAAGATTATGAGTGATTATGTGGGGGGCTATCGGGTTTAACAAATCAAGGTGAGACGTGTAATTGTAATGAGAGGAAAGCGGGATCCAAGCGAACTCGATCCCACTTGCTGGTAATTCGTAGTGCCGAGAGCAAAGTAAACTCTGGTAAGTTTACTCAAATGTTTGTTTGCCTTTAAACGATACGATAAAACCTTCGTGCAAAGGAGCCTGAAAAGCAGAAGTTCCAGAACCGCTGAGTCCTTCATATTTACCAGTTCCATTTCCCGTGGTCCACGTACCTTCTAATCCCGCTGCGTGATAAGTAAATGTAATATAGTCACCTTCGATATCAGCTGCAGTACAGAATCCGACAGTATGATATGGACCCGGATCTGCCGCTTTCATCAATCCAACTTCTTGGCAAGTGCCTGACAAATCTTTTGGAAAGTCTTCTCTGGTCTTGGAAAAAGTGAAGACAACAGTATTACGTGCTTCGATTTGCATCAAACCCGGACCAATCTCTGTAATTTTCTGCTCTACAGTACGCGCGTAATTTTTTCCTTCTACTTCGTAAGTCATTGGTAAATGACCTGCGCCATTTGCTGAGAAGGCTCCTATTCCAAACAAAGTTGTCAGCAAACTGGTCTTCAAAACAGAATTTAAATATCCTAGTTTCATATAGCTCCTTTGGGTTCATTTCAATAAAGAGACTAACTTCTACTTGGAAGGTAGATATGTTAATAAATCTCAGTATTAGCATTTGAAAGTCAAGACTGGAAATGGGAAGACTATGAGTGATTGGTAATTCTGAGTACAGTCACGCGGTTCAACTACGCAACCCAGTGAATGCCACTCGACAATACGATCGAAAATAGAGACTGCTGATGCTGTTATTCAAATTAATCTTACTAGGTTTTATCGTGTACGTATCCTCTGACCAGCAGGCCAGCGGCAAAGCGATATCTAGCTACGGCATTACGCTCAACAGTTCAGTCGACCACGAGAACCGCTAGTTTCTAAATACTTTTGTACCCCCCCGGTAGTCCAAATAATCGGGGGCGGGTGGAGCACGACGACCACACAGCCCCCCCAGTGAGCATGATCACTACCCGATAGCGTACCCCTCAAGTAATCTTGGCGCACGAACTGCAGGAATTTCGTTGTCTTAGCCCGTTGTATTGCCGTTGTCTCGTTAAATTGATTAGACGAAAACAACGCGACAGTCACTCAACAACGGTATAACGACAGCGCGACAGTAGCGATAAAACGACATAACAGACATTGGAGGTCTTATGCTGATTTCGCTTAGTGAAGCAGTCCGACGATTAAAGTGCGGTAAGGCAAAATTATACCGTATTCTAGCGGAACTGGAGATTCAGCCGACGCTGAAAGGCACGTCTAAACTGATAAGCGAAGAAGACTTTTTACGCATCAAAGAAGCGTTCGAAGTTGATGGCCCATACCCGTCTGGCGACACACCGTATCAAACCCCCACCGCAACGACAGCACAACAGTCACCGAAACAGCGAAACAACAACGGCACAACAGCAGAAAATGCCGTAGTCGAGGGGCTACAGGCACAAATTGATCTACTGAAGGGCCAAGTCACGCAACTTTCTGGACTACTCGAGAACGAACAATCGGAAAGAAAAGCCGAGCGTTCTGAGCGAGAAACATATCAGCAGCTGCTCGGTGCTCTTCAGCAAAATAATCAGAAACTACTACAAGAGAATAACCGGCTACAGCTGGAGATGTTGGATTCTCCAGCACGGCAAGATGTTCACTTTGAACCGCGTAAAGAAGAAGAATCGAGTACAGTTACTCCAGAAGCGTTCGAAGCTGAAGACATACCACCGGAAACGATAGCAAATCGAAATTCTAGAAGTGGTAGCCGAGTATTCGGTGTCGGGCTATCCGTAGCGGCAATTATTGGAGTTTTGTTCTACGCAGCCATTACACAAGGCGGCGACTGGCTTTCAGGTTCGCTTGAGAGAGGAATTTCAGCGGCTTTGAAGGTTAATGGTACTGAACCGGACACACGCTGAGAGTGCAGAAATGACCGCCTCTCAGTTGTCCGGTGGCGATGCTCCTCAACCCAAATACATTGCCGTCTTCATTAACCGGATGAAGCGATACAACTCGAGCAACAGCGAAGCTGCTGAGAGGCTCGAACACGAAAAGTACAGAAACGAGTACGAGTATTTATTTGAGAAGAGTAGATTTCTTAACTGAACGCTGAGTAGAAGGACGCTAGATAGGCGATTCGGAAGAGGAAGCAACCGGCAACGACAGAACCGAAGTTTGGCGACTGGAAGTTCTGGAGTGCCGGCTAATCCATTGTCGTCGAGACAGTAGAAATTATGAAACAACCGTTCCAATTCCGCAAGTATTCTACGAATTACTTGTTAGATTTTGTGGATTATTTACGGACGACTAGTTTTCATAAGCGCTTCCTCCTTAACCACTAAGGAGGCTGGATGCCACACAACCGACAATTACCGCGCAAACAATCAAATGCCCAGCTCTGGGCAAAACGCTCCGTTCATCTAAAGACATATCTGCAGGATCTGCCACGTCGACTACGGTTAGACGTCGAGGCGCTGGTCAAGATATTCCTCACCCGCCGGTCATTACTACTCAAACTTGCCGACAATTATCTGGTGAAGCTCTGGGAGTGCTCACGAGCAACCGTACAGCGACGACTCGAGCGACTCGAACAGTTGGGCCTACTGAAGCGTTTGACACAGCGACCACGTAAGCAAGCAAACGGTAGCTGGAAACAGGATCGAAAACTAGCTTTGATTCTACCGAAAAAGCCTAATCCTTTATTAGTGTCTCATATTGAATCGCTAGCGAACTCACAGCAGAATGCTGAGAGATTTAATTCAACCGTACCGGCAAAAGTAGATCCACCGATGCACTTTGTTGATTGGCTGGCAACACAGAATCGGGTCAGTAAAGGCGCATTTGCTTACTGGCTCAGACGCTGGGGAGCAAAACCGCACTCGATGGGCTATTTGCTGAATAGTATTCACAGTAGAATTGAGCGCAGACCCGATACGTTGGAGAGTATACTGTTTGACGCGGAAGCCCAGAAGTTGTCTGGTCCAGCGCTAGTAGGATTTGTTGTTGGCGAGGTGAAGGCGAGAGTCGGATGCTAATGATACTGAACGCAATGATTATCAGATACGAAATCACAGAGTAGTTGATGGTAGATAAAGAAGGCTGGGTCTACATTCTTACTAATGGCGCTATGCCGGGGCTGGTGAAAATTGGCTGGACGATGCAAGATCCAGCAATTCGCGCAGAAGAGTTGTCCGATAGCACAGCCGTCCCAATCCCATACGTTGTGAACTATAAAGCTCTAGTCCTCGACCCAAAACAAATTGAGCAAGAAGTGTATGGGAAGCTGGATAGTAAACGACTTGATGACAAGCGTGAATTTTTTAAATGTGAGCCGTTTGAAGCGATTCGATCTATTCGAGATACTGGAACTGTTAAGTACGAATGGTCGATAGAAGAAGTCGATAGAAAAATTCAACAGCAGAAAGAAGTAGAATCAGCAGAAAAAATCGAAAGTTGGAAAAAAGGTCATGACACTGGTTGCGGTACTGTAATTTTAATTTTGCTGGCGTTAATGTCCTTGGGAGTACTGATCTCGTTTCTGGCCAATAACTGACACAGTTCGAGACATACTTTTAGAGTACGGACTGATCAAATCGTAACAAATACTAGCTGAGCCCGCTGCATCACCACGCTCAAACGCGAGTGATGTCAGGGGCGCTCTACGGGCTTATGAATAGTCAAAATTTTTTTGACACCATTTGATAGCAAACGCGAGAAAAAGCGCGTAATGGCGATATTGAGAGCTCCAGCGCAGTATTTTGAAATAAGTGAAATTAAAACGAAGACGGCAGTATAGAGACAGGTAATGATCAAAGCATAGGAATTTTATATAGCCAGGTCAAAATGGGATGTAAATTTTGCTAGGTGCAAAGTTGATTCGACGAGAAAAAATTAACTTGTTAAACCACTCACATCTTGAAGAGCGGTGGCAAATATAGCGATACCTGTGTGTATTAATGAAATAACAGTTAAAATGTACTGGGTAGTAATATTTTTAACGAAAAAACCGAAACAAGATATTGTAAACCACGGTATGATTACGACTAAAATAACTTCATTCATTAAAGCTTCATCTTTTACTGTTTGTACTAGTAAAATTTTATTTATAACCATTAGAATTTGGCATAACCAAATTTTTGATCTAATTTTTAAAAAATATTCTTTCCATGAATTAATTATTTCAAAATTACTGGGAGAAACAAAAGCACATAATGCGTAAAAAAAACAAGCGAAAGACACATCACAAAGAAAGTAATTAAAATTATAATCTTCGTTGCCTATTGCATTTGTAAAGCCCCAGAAATGTACTATTCCGGCTGCAAAAGTATAAACAAAAAAAAGTTGATAAAGAATACTTGTCTTTTCATTTTTAGAAAAAACGTAAGGTACTGCGTTTAGTAATTTCGAGTATCCGATTCCAAAAAGAATCGAGACAAATGATAGCATTAAATCGAATTCACCCATAATAACCTCAAGTACTGACCTGTTGATTACTTTATTTGAAGTATAGTGCCAGTATGAAAGCTATACAGCGGTAACACGCCGCTCTGGCAGCTTTAAAAATCCGTAGTCGTAGCCGTCGGCACTGAAGATTTTAGTAAGATATTTGGTCTGGCAGAATATAGTTTTGGGCTTTCCCCCGTTGCGGTTTGGGATACTGACCCGTGTTTCTGCAGTTTTGATAGAAACGACTCTCTCGGTGTAGCTTCCAGCATATTTCCCGATCGGAATCTCTACTCGACATTAGCGAACTCATAGAATCGGCCAAAATCACCAGCCTTTCGCCTTCATTTCTTCCCGTAGTTGTTCATTCACTGGATTGGATAACGATTCAAGGTCAACGTCTGGGTCAATTCGCCAGTGGCCACCAACTTTGATACTTGGCAAGTAGCCAGTTCGACACCAGCGAATAACTGTTGTCTCGCTGACGTCATACTCATAAGCCAGTTCTTTTGGGGTTCGGTAGTTCATAGGCTGTTCATAGCTGTGAATGAAAATGAAAGGTGCGGTAGGCGAGGCGCAACTCAGCAAAGACGCCTCACCCATGCAGGCGGCAGAAGAACCGCCCAACTTGAAAAATCCGAATCAGCGTTGGCGCAAGCTAGGCCGTATTGCTTGGGATTTGGCAGGTTCCGCTTTCAAAAATAAGGGTTCTCGGATTACTCGTTGTGAATGAAAGTCAAATCGGGAATCCTTTGATAAAAACTGGGTTCAAGGTCAGAAATACCCACAGGAAAATTGCCCCAAAGTACCTACGTGCGAACCCAGGCTGGTTTGAAACTCAGATATAGTTCGTGGTCAGAAATACCCACGCAGGAATTGATTTAAAGTACCTTTTGTCTGTTCTTTAGACTTATTTTTCTAAATACCCCTGTTTTTATTTATGAATTTTAAAATCATTTGAATCAGAATTTTTCATCTGCTGAAGTAATCTAAAGGCCAAAGCGATAAGGTTATCTGCAATCACCCCAAGCTGACTAGTGCCTGCATCTGTGCCGCACTGCGAAACTCCGCAGCACAGATGTAAGACTTTACGCTGCCAAAACCTGCCATGGCTGGCGCGTATTGTTCTCCTCTCTAGGGAAGCGTTGCTCCAGTTGCTCCAATGGCGCTTCCCTACACCACCCAACATATTAAGCCACCAGATTAGACAGTAAGCGTGACTTAATCGATGGCTTTGCTATTGGCTCTTCTGTAGTCAGAAGAAAAGGTTCTGGCTCTTCTCTTGAGCCAAGCAATTGCTCCAACAGAGTATCCCTCCAGGTTCTGCTTACACCCAAGGCCAAGCCCATTCTGTAGATGTTCAGAGGCATCTTGCTGACCTTTTCCTTGCACTTGAATTCGACCACCTTGCTTTGTCCTGCATACCCAACTTCATACTGATCAAAGAAGTATACATTGGGGGCAGGAGATGATATTTTTTGGCTGTTTTCAGTTCTCAGCAGCCATTCAAAAACAGAACGGCAGTTTCTCCAATCAAAAATGAAACAGGAAGTCAATGAAAGTCGTAACCATCGGGTCATATTCACAAGCAGGTCTTGCAGCTCTAGCAGATGCAACTTATGAACAACGTAGAGCAGCTATGGATGAACTGTATAGCGCCTGTGGTGGTAAAATCATCGACTATTTCTTCTGCGATGGAGATGCTGATTTTATTGCAATCGCTGAGGTTCCAAGCCGTGAAGTAAATAAAGGAATGTTAAACAATGCTTTGGCAACGGGGGCAAC
>JACLAC010000608.1_pt1 | contig 16523 bp, 11 predicted proteins | sample 8027881 | NCBI WGS metagenome assembly JACLAC01 (sample SAMN15725517, study PRJNA655200) | protist metagenome | isolation source: fluorescence activated cell sorting (FACS) single amplified genomes of... | place: Spain: Blaines Bay Microbial Observatory, Mediterranean Sea | collected 2016-01-19
CGTGTTCAATTTCAAAAAAGATGGGAATATTGTAAAAGCTGTTTCGGGCGATAACGTTGGTACATGGATTGGTCCGCCGGTAACTTGAACTGGATGAAATCGGTTTTCGCTGTTTGCCCTTTCACCGCCCAAAAACTAAAAATCTAAAACTTACCACTAGGTCTTTACCCCAAGGACACAAATATGCCTGCCGATGAAATCTTGATGGATGCCGAAGAGCGAATGGAAAAAGCCATTGCACATCTCGGTGACAGCCTCTCCGGAATCCGGACCGGAAGGGCAACGCCTGGACTTGTGGACTCAATCAGGGTTGAAGTTTACGGATCAATGCAGCCTCTCAAACAACTCGCTTCGGTAGGGACGCCCGAGCCACAGCAAATCGTGATTCGACCCTATGATGCCAGTACCATCAAAGAAATCGAGAAGGCGATTGTGGCAGGGGATCTGGGTTTGAATCCCCAGAATGATGGAAGAATCATTCGCTTGAACGTCCCCGCTCTTTCGACCGAAGTCCGAAAGAAGATGGTCTCACGAGTCAAAGAGCTAGCTGAAGAAGCCAAAGTGTCAGTCCGAAATATCCGCAGAGATGCAAATAAAGCTGCGGATGCTGAAGAGAAAGCCAAGGATATTAGTGAAGATGATCGAGACAAAATAAAGGATGATGTCCAGGAGCTGACAAAGAAATATGAAACGCAAGCGACCGAAATGGCGAAGACTCGCGAGGCGGAAGTGACCGAAGGCTGAGCAGTTTGCCGGCTCGCACCACGGTGCCGAACGGGGCGCGTCAACGCGACGCTGCCCCGTTTTCTATGCAAGCAATTTGTCTATGCAAATAACGCTGCCGTTAACTGCTCTGTTATCGGATAATCGTTCGCGGCCCATGTCAGGGCGCGTGATCAGATGACGTTTTCATAGGTTCGAGTAGGGTTAAGGTGGATGATAATGAAGTATCAAATGTTGGGGTTGTTGTTGCTGGTGGTTTGTGGTCAAGGCTGGTTGTTTCATCCTGTATCGGCACAGTCGGATAACGTGGATTTTTCCCTGCCTGCTACTGATGACGGTTTGCCGGGAACTGGCCCAATTCAACGAGACGGTTGGTTCACGAATCTGTGGAAGAATCGACGTGCAGAATTTGCCAAACGGGCCGGACAAGAACAACATGCTGTCGTGTTTTTAGGTGACTCTATCACGCAAGGATGGGGTGACAATTTTCGGGGCGATTTCAAAGAACTGAACGTCGCGAACCGCGGAATTTCTGGGGATACAACACGTGGTATGCTGATCCGTTTGCAACAGGATGTGTTGGATCTCGAGCCTTCCGCAGTTGTGATGCTGATGGGCACTAATGATCTGGAGGAGAAGGCTCAACCCGCGACGATTGCAGGCAACGTGGGTTTGATCGTGAAGGCATTGGAAGCATATGACCCGAAGATGCCAATCGTGTTATGCCTGGTCTTTCCAAGCAGTGCAGCCAAGAAGCGTCCAAGCGAACAAATACAAAAGCTCAATCAACTGATGGAAGCGGATTTCAAAGGGAATCAGCAGGTGACCATCGTCGACACATGGACTTTGTTCGCCAATCAGCAGGGGGATGCAAAGAAGGCAGAGTTTCCAGACCTGTTGCATCCTAATCGCGTAGGGTACGAGAAGTGGTTAGCTGCGATATGGCCAGTTCTCGCAACTCACGGTTTCGTTGATAAGACAACTCTGCCCATGGATCTGGAGCCGGGGTTTACCTCCTTATTCAATGGCACCGATTTGAGTGGCTGGGGCTACCGGCGAACCAGTGACAAAATGAGGAAAAGTAGGGAACGCTGGTTGGGGCGTAAGCCGGAAAATGCGCCTGCGTGGCCATTGGTCGATGAGGCGGTCGAATTTGAGGGGAAGAAAAGTTCGCCCGAGGGGCGATACGTTGCCATCAATGGAAGGCTGGTGGTTACTACGCCATCTCAAGGCAGGGCAATCCAGCAATTGTGGACCACCGATGAGTTTTCGGGAGACTTTGTCCTGAAACTCGAGTTCCGTGCTACACCCAATGCAGATAGCGGTGTGTTCTTGAGGGGCCCGCAATTGCAATGCCGCGATTTCCCCCTTGCAGGCCCTTACAAAAGCCTAAAAGCTTTTCAATCAGGTGGTTGGAACGAGCTTGTGGTTACCGTCAAGGATTCTGTTGCACGCTGCACTTGCAACGGCGAGGTGATCGAGGAGGCACTGAAGATTCCTGATGCGGGGCCCATCGGTCTTGAGGGTGATCGTGGCCAACTCGAATACCGGCGGGTTCGCATCAAGCAACTTTGATATGCCCGTTGGGACAATCTGGATGGAATCTGCGAGCGTCGGGTAAGCATACCGTTGGCTCATTCATAGGTTGGGAGTGTGTGGCGGTCTTGTTAGGATGTTCCGTCCTTCAATGAGCCGCTAGACATTGTGTTGCTTGCTCCGCACGTACGCGTTTTCGTTCAGTCAAACACGTTGATTGCATGTGTTTGGAGGGGCTTTACGCCATTTTTTCGGTGTGAGGTTTGCCTCTGTCGCTGTTTTTCTCAAACCTGCCAAGTTGTCCCGGGTTTCCGTCATCGGCTGACCATCTAGAATCTCGACTTCCGAATGTTTCTCTTACCTGCGTCTGATAGCCATGCCTCGATACAACCCTTCCGAAATAGAACCCCGTTGGCAGGCATACTGGGACAAGCATTCCACTTTCAGGACGCCTGATGAGGCTGGAGAAAAGAAACGCTACATCTTGGATATGTTTCCCTATCCGAGTGGTGATGGATTGCATGTCGGCCATCCTGAGGGTTACACAGCAACTGACATTGTTGCGAGGTTTGCGCGGGCTCGTGGTGAGGCTGTTTTGCATCCGATGGGTTTTGATGCCTTCGGCTTGCCAGCCGAGGAGCACGCGATCAAAACGGGGGAGCACCCGCGGATCCAGACGCAAAGAAATATTGACAACTTTACCCGACAACTAAAAATGCTCGGATTCAGTTACGACTGGGAGCGGACGGTCTCAACCACGGACGAGAATTATTTCCGCTGGACTCAGTGGATATTTCTAGTTCTCTACGACACGTGGTTTGACACACAGCAACAAAAAGGACGGCCGATCTCAGAACTGCCGATCCCCGCAGAGGTGGAAGCTGAAGGTGCCGATGCGATTGGCAAGTATCAGGACCAGCAACGTTTGGCTTACCAGGATGATGCGTTGGTCAATTGGTGTCCCGCTTTGGGAACCGTACTAGCTAATGAGGAGGTGCAGGATGGAAAAAGCGAACGTGGAAGTCACCCTGTCAAACGAATCCCACTTCGGCAATGGATGTTGAGAATCACTTCCTATGCTGAACGTCTGCTTGATGGGCTGGATGATGTGGATTGGCCCATTGGTATCAAAAAGTTGCAACGGGACTGGATTGGGCGCAGCAAGGGAGCAGAAGTTGATTTTTACGTTGGCCATGAGTCGGCCAGAGGTGAGTGGGCGGAGCATCGGCGGATGCAAGGATTTGCGGCCGAGCCTGACACGTCTGTGTTGAGGGTTTATACCACAAGGCCAGATACCTTGTTTGGGGCGACCTATATGGTTGTGTCGCCCGAACACGAAATGCTCGAACAGTTGACGACTCAAGAGCAGGGCGAGGCGGTTCGCCTGTATTGCGAAAAAGCATCCTTTAAGAGTGATCGTGAACGCACCGATGGGGATCGTGTGAAGACTGGGGTGTTCACGGGAAGCTACGCCACGAACCCCGTCAATGGCGAGCAGGTACCCATCTGGGTTGCTGACTACGTTTTGGCTGGCTACGGGACCGGGGCGATCATGGCCGTTCCTGCGCATGATGAACGTGACTTTGAATTTGCGAAGCAATTCGATCTGAAAGTGGTGCCGGTCGTCGACCCACCTGAAGATCATCCGCAGCGTGCAGAAATCATGGCGGGTGAAGTTTGTTTTGCCGCAGAGGGGAATTCAATCAACAGCGGTAAGTTTAACGGGCAGAAAACCAGCGCCGTCAAACAAACGGTGACCGCCATCTTGAGTAAGGAAGGTCTTGCCGCTGAGGCAGTCAATTACAAATTGCGTGATTGGCTGTTTTCCCGCCAGCGATTTTGGGGCGAACCTTTTCCAATTTTGCACGAAATTGACGCAGATGGTGTTTTGACGGGAGTCAAACGTGCTGTGCCTGAAAGTGAATTACCAGTAAGGCTTCCTGAGCTTGAAGACTTTAAGCCACATGGTAAGCCTGAGCCGCCACTGGCGAAAGCTGACGACGAGTGGCTGTATGTTACGCTTGACGGAAAACGTTATCGTCGGGAAACAAATACCATGCCCCAGTGGGCCGGCTCCTGCTGGTATTACCTACGGTATATCGATCCAAAGAATAATCGAGCGATGATCGATCCAGAGCTTGAAAAAGCTTGGATGCCGGTAGACCTCTATGTGGGCGGGGCGGAACACGCAGTTCTGCATCTGCTGTACTCGCGGTTTTGGCATAAAGTTCTGTACGATCGTGGGCACATCAGCTGCCCTGAGCCGTTTGGGAAACTTGTCAATCAAGGAATGATTCTTGGCGAGGTAGAGTTCACTGGCTACGTGGATGAGGCGGGTGAAGCTGTTTCAAGTAACGGCGTGAAACGAAATCCTGAGGGTGATCGGGTGGGCCCCGATGGTCACATTCTCACTGCCAGAACGTTGACCGATGATCAGGTTGAGAAGAAGGGTGAGGGCTTTGTGCTGAAAGACAATCCTGCCATCAAAATCGACAGTCGTGCCTTCAAAATGTCAAAGAGTCGCGGAAATGTTGTTAACCCCGACGAGGTTGTCCGCGAATACGGAGCCGATTCTCTGAGGTTGTATGAGATGTTCATGGGCCCCTTGGAAGCGACCAAACCATGGGCGATGACCGGGGTCGGGGGCGTCAGGAATTTCTTGGATCGTGTCTGGCGAATGATCGTTGACGCGAAAGACGACGAACTTGTGGTCTCCGCCGCCATCTGTGACCAGCAATGCGATACGGACCAGAAACGAATGTTGCATTCCACTATCAAAAAGGTCACCGAGGATACTGAATCCCTGAGTTTTAATACCGCGATTGCGCGGATGATGGAGTTCACCAATTTCTTCACGCGTTCAAAAACGCGCCCAAAAGAAGCGATGCAGCAATTCTTGGTCTTGCTGAATCCTTATGCACCGCACCTTGCCGAGGAACTTTGGCAGGTGCTAGGGGGCGAGGAGTCAATTGCAAAGCAACATTGGCCAATTTGGGATGCCGATGCACTGGTTGAGTCGAGTATCGAGGTTCCTGTTCAGCTGAATGGGAAGGTAAAAGCCAAAATTCAGGTTTCTCCCGACGTCAGTAAAGAAGACTTGCTGAAGGCCGCTCTAGGCGACACCAAAGTTCAGACCGTTCTCGAAGGCAAAACAGTAGTGAAAGAAATTGTCGTGCCGGGGCGGTTAGTGAATCTGGTAGTCAAATAGGACCCTGTGGTTCACGGCGGCTACATTGTTGCGTGGTTGCCTTTGATGGGGCCCGCCTGCTTCGCAGGAGCTAAGCGGAATGAACCGGTCTTTTCTTGAACTGCTGACAAGCGGGAAATGAAAAGGATATTTGTCGGCGAGCTGACGACGAAATAATCTCCAGATGCGTAGCCCCGCTAGTCTGTCCTTGTTCGAAAACAAAGCGGCTTGGTTCGTTTCGGCTCTTCGCTCAACGCAAAAAATCATGCCACTCCTTCAGCCAGCCTGGCTGAGGGAGTGGCGTTGCTGACCAAGGGTTTTCGAGGAGGTTCTAGTTCTCGAATTCGATGATCTCGAGGTTCTTGTTGGACTCCGCGAGCTCATCAATGACATCGAATCCGATACTGGTATTTGCGACGTTTAGCTTTTTCAGCTTGGGTAGGGTTCCAAGTTTTCGGAAACTTTCATCACTGAGTTGTGTGCCGGCAACGGTCAGGTCTTCAAGATTCTTCAGTTTCATTAGCGTATCGATTGAGTCATCGGTGAGAGTGGTCGCTTTCAGGTTAAGTGCTTTCAGTTTGGTCAAACCTCCAAATTGGTTGAATGCTTCATCATTCAACTTGGTTTCCCATAACGTCAGAACCTCCAGGTTTGACATCTGCCCGATAAGTTTCATGCCCTCCGGACTCACTAAGCGGCACTCGCTGATGTCCAGGTAATTCATGTTGGGTAGTTTGGCGATGATTGCCAGTCCAGCGTCGTCAAGTGATGAGTCACGCAACTCAAGGCGTGAGAGTTTGTTGAGATTCTGGATGTTCGTCAGGCCCTCTCCCGTAACATCGGTACCGCGGATGCGAAGTCGTTTCAGGTTTGGAAAGTTGGCGACGCTCGCCATGCCGGCGTCCGTTAGCTTTGTGTAGTCCATTTGCAGCGATTCCAGAGTGGTGGTGTTTGCAAGAGACTTCATCGCGGCATCGCTGATGGTTGTGCAGTAATTGGCATTAAGCGACTTGAGTGGAAGCGCGGCGACGTTGGCGATTCCCTCATCGTTCACGTTTGCCTTTTCAACCTGCAAATCGGCAAGCCTTGGAAGATTTGCAAGGTGCTTCAGTCCGGCGTCGCCGACGTTGGTGTTGCGGAGGTCGATTGCTCGCATTTTGCTCAGTGGTTTCATGTTCTTCATGCCGTCGTCGCTGACACCTGTACGTCGAAGAAAAAGTACTTCGAGATTGGTCAGGCCCGTCAGGGCTTCCAGGGTCGGATCGCTGATGGCCGAATTTGAGAAGTCTGCGCGTTTCAGCATTCCCAGTTCAGCGAGTGCTTGCATCCCTGCATCCGTCACTCCAGGCCCGGAAAAAAGGGCGATCTGTGTGTTGGGAACGCCACTCAGGTTCGCTAACGCGTCTGTGATCGGTTCGTCAGAAACGATCGATAACTCCGTCACGATCCCGTCGGCGTTGCGAGTCAGATCGAAGCCGGCTTCCTCCAATGCAGCGATTTTGCTGGGGTCTTCAGGGAACTGCGAAAGTTTACTCAGGGCACCCAACGACACGGATGGTGCATCAGAGGTGACAGGAGTAGGAGAGGTGGTTTCTCGGTCGCAACCGATGAGGATGCCCAAGCTGAGGGTGCAGAGAAGTGTGGGAAGTCTAAAAAAACGGAAGTTTTGCATGGTCAATGGTCTTACGGGGGTGAGTCTGCATGGTCTGGCAAGAACATCAAAAACCCGTCAAAGCAGACATTTTTGCGTTCCGCGTATCGTTTTGTAACGCGAAGCGCCTGTCACGCGACTGTCAAAGTCCGCTTGCTGGGTTCGCGATCAACTTAATAACTGACAGGTTAGACTTTTAGGGCGTGGCTGGCAACGAATCATCATGGTTCCGTTCGCTTGAAAATCATTGTTGAAAACGGGGTAGCTTGGTATGTTATGGATATCCGAACTTTTGCATTTACGGATCAATTTGATCCATCAATTACACCCTTGAGGGAAATTCATGAGCAGAAAAAGCACAAGACGTAAGTTCATCGGTCAGTCAGCTGCGCTGACCGCCGGGGTTGGATACTGGGCAGGTACAAGCCCAAATCTGATGGCTCAGACGTCAGCTTTGCAGGCCCCTGCCGCAGCATGTGTCGGAGTCGGCGGCAAAGGCGGTAGCGACACCAGTCACATTAGCGAGAACGGTGTCTCGATCGTTGGCTTGTGCGACGTCGATGGTAATACCCTCACCAAGAAGGGACGTGAATTCCCGGATGCGAAGCAGTTTCAGGATTTCCGCGAAATGTTGGAGAACCTCGGTGACAAAGTTGACATCGTGACTGTGAGTACCCCCGACCACTGCCACGCCGCAGCCGCTGTTCGCGCCATGCGAATGAAAAAGCACGTTTACTGCCAGAAGCCACTTACGTGGTCGATTGGTGAGGCACGCATGATGCGTGAGACTGCAGAAGAAAATGGCGTCGTTACCCAAATGGGTAACCAGGGAACCTCCGAGAATGGACTCCGCGAAGCCGTGGAAGTGATTCGCAGTGGAGCAATTGGTGATGTTGAGTCGGTACACATCTGGTCCAACCGACCAGTCTGGCCGCAAGGGATCGGACGCCCTGATGGTGCTGACCCCGTTCCAGAATCTCTGAACTGGGATGCGTGGATTGGACCAGCTCCCATGCGTCCATTTAAAAATGGTGTATACCACTCCTTCAAATGGCGTGGCTGGGTAGATTTTGGAACCGGAGCGTTGGGTGACATGGCCTGTCACACGACCAACATGCCGGTCATGGCTCTCAAACTTTGGGATCCGATTGCCGTGACTGCTGTCAAGAATCCTGGGCTCTTTGAAGGCGAGACCTTTCCAGGTAGTTCATCTTTGATGTTTGAGTTCCCGGAGCGTGACGGATTGGCACCTTGCAAATTCCATTGGTATGACGGCGGAAATCTTCCCGGCGATGAGATCATTTCACAATTGCCAGCTTCGTTCCAGAAACGGATCGATCAACAAAAGAAGAATCCGAATCGCAAGACTAGTGGTGCTGTCGTTGTCGGCAGCAAAGGCCTGTTGTTCTCGCCAGATGATTACGGTGCCAAGTACTACCTCTTGCCAGAGGATAAGTACAAAGATTTCCAGAAGCCTGAGCAGACTCTGCCTCGCATCCCGTTCAAAGGTGGTGGAGATCAGCGGCAGAAATGGGAGTTCGTGAGCACGATTAAAGGTGAGTATGAGCCAGGCACCATGTCCAACTTTGGATATGCTGGACGTCTGACTGAAACGATTCTGGTGGGTAACCTCGCGATGCGTGCCGGTGAAGGACAACGCATCGAATGGGATGCGAAGACTTTGACCAGCCCGAACGTTCCTGAAGTGAACAAGTTCGTCAATCGTGACTATCGCAAAGGTTGGGAGATCTAGGCAGTTACGCTGCTCAGTCCGGACCGTATCAAATCAAGGGTTGGTGGAGTCTTTCGACTTCACGAGCCCTTTTTTCGTAATACCTGACTGTTGATTGTCCCACCTGACTTCGTTCTGTCGCGACAAGCATGAGATCATGAATGGTATCGATGTACAGAATGCGTCACTGAGTTCGGTGAGCGGCTTCCTCTCGGGGTAACGGATGGTTTTCAATAACGCGATGCAACTTCGCACAAAGTTGCTTAGCAGACTTGTCAGCGAACTTCGGTAACCGCTTAATCTCTACTTGCTAAGATAATGGGATAGGAGTCGGCGACTGGCAGGGACGGGTATCAGCAATTACGCATTTGGAGTGTCAGGTTCATGAAAAAATTCATTGGACTATTTGGTCTCGTGTTCGTCGTCACATTAGTGCCTACCTTGGTTGCCGGTGAACTGACGGAGAAGCGTTGCCGTGAGCTGATTGCCGAGTTGCAACCGGGGGAAGATGCAATTTGGCGTACCATTCCTTGGAAGTTGTCAGTGCTGGAAGCGAGGTCGGCAGCATTCAAGCAGGATAAACCCATCTTCATTTGGGCGATGGATGGGCATCCACTCGGCTGTACCTGAAACAACGGAGTTGTCGACCGTGCGTCGACTTTTGCCCAGCCAGAGATAGTTCAACTACTCAAGACGAAGTTCGTTCCGGTGGCCATTGATCAGGCTTGTCAGCGACGTCAAAAAGATGCGGAAGGAGTTCTGTATCGCAGGATTGCGGGGCAAGGACCACGCAGTAACTTTCAAAACACGACTCAGGGATTTTACATCGCGTCGCCTGCTGGCAAGCTACTGCTGTACAACAATAATCGGGATCCACAAAAACTACTACGTTTGATGCGTGAAACCTTACGCGAATATGAGCTTGGAACGTTTGCGTTTGATCGCGACCAGGTCCAGGCCGAAGTTGACGCTTTGATACCAGAAGAACAAGATCCGCGATACACCTTGCATCCGCCTGAAGATGGTCTTGTCATACGTGTCCATGCAAAGGTTCTTGATGGATACCAGGCACCCGAGAGTAAAAATGAGGCAGTGTTTCAGAACGCAATCTCGCGGGATAATCTTTGGATCACGTCCAGAGAAAAAACGGCGTTGATTGACGGGACTGTTCCTAACTCCCTGCAAAGACGTATCGCCAGGTTTCATTTGGTCGACAATACACGCGGTGAACCTCCGATGTGGAAACCGGGGGAAATCAAGTCGGTGCAGCTCGAGCTGAAGAACGGATTACTTGTCGGTTCCGTCCACTTGCAAACAGAAGACGGCTCACGCAGTTATGTGGCAGAGTTCCGTGGCAATATTAAGGTTGTTGGTGATGCGATCACCGCTTTCGAACTTGTCGTTTTGGGTGAATTCTTCGGTGAGGGAAACTACACGAAAAATGCGCCGGATGGTAAGTTCCCTTTGGCGGTGGCATTTGAATTGGCAGATGGAACAGATGTTGCTGATGCGGTGGCTCCGCAAGGAGCGCGCGGCTGGTTGGACGGGTATTTGCAATGAGAGTCCCCGACGGAACACACCTCATTGCGTTTGGTCGTGCGTCGCTTCCAGCATTTGGTGCCGAGTAAAGAGGAAGTCCAAAATGGTTGCGGTGGTGCGTTTCTGTTGAATGAAAAGTCTGTCGTGTTGATGCTGCAGTGCCATATCGCAAACCAGTGAATGCTCTTTGAAACGCGGAGGTAGCAATGAGGTGCGTGGACTTGCGTGTTCGGTCAAACAATCTTCAAGGGGCGGCTTCCAGCGGCAATTGAATCGACCGTGCCAATTTTTACTAGTGGTCTGAGCTGAATGCCTCTGACGGAAGGCTGGATCTTATCTGCGTTTTCATCAGACATGCCAAGGAGTAGACCGCCGCAGGTCTGGGGGTCGAACAGCAAATCAAAGGAGGTATCTTGCCGAATGGTTTTTGAAGCTTCAACTTGGGCAACCGCAAGCCGGTTGCTTGGCGCTAGGCTACTTTGAATTCCGGCAGCAATGGCGTCCGTTGCCCCACCTAGCCGGGGAACGTGGTTGAGCTGTAAGGTTGCACCCACGTGACTTGCGTCCAGCATTTCCAAAAGATGCCCTGCCAAGCCAAATCCAGTAATGTCGGTGCCGGCAGTGACGCCGCTGTTGACAGCCAATTCAGCATATTTGTGCTGACGCTCCAGCATCGCTGCAACCAGGAGGGAATAGTGGTCAGCGGAGCAACGACCCCGCATGTGGGCAGCTAAAAGAACTCCAATTCCAAGGGGCTTGGTGATGTACAGGCCGTCACCTGCTTTTAGATTTTGCTTTTCCAGTAGGCTATCACCGAGGGCGTTGCCAATCACAGTGAACCCGATTTCGAGCCGGGGGCCTTCGATTGTGTGTCCACCAACAATGGCTGCACCCATGGCGTCGAACTCACGTTTTGCGCCGGCAAGCAATTCACATAACGTCGACTGCTGGGGCCCTGCAGGGCCCTCCGGGACGACGACATTGGATAATGCGTGTTTGGGTGTTGCCCCGCTTGCCACAATGTCGCTGGCAGCGTGGAGTGCGGCAACTCGTCCAGTCAAGTAAGGGTCCATGAAGGGACTGGTGAAAAAGTCGGTGGAAGCGACGATTTTGTAATCGAGTGTTTTGCCAACCTCGGCGGCATCATCAAATTGAATGTCACCAGCCGAGGGGAGTGCCGAGTTCAGTAGCCCGGCCCCAACCTTGCACCCGCATCCCCGACATTGCATGGGCTCATCGTCTGCCATCTGGATCGGTTCATACATTTTCATGAATCTCGAATCGATCAGCGTTTTCAGACGCATTAACCAACGGCTCGACTTCGACATTCCCCTCCATTGGCCAATCGCAGATCCGTCGCCAGTATTCAGTAGTTGCAGGAAGCTGCGCTGAGGCCTGTATTTGACTAAAGGTGTACCATCGAGTGCGCGTTGTAAATTCTCCCAAAGGACTGGACCCTGTCGAACGGCGTAAACGCCAGCTTTGGGAGTGGGAGATTTTTGCATGGTTCCCGAGTCGCCAACGGCAAAGACATGGGGGTGTGTAGTGGATTGTAGAGTCGGAAGCGTCAGTAGAAAGCCGCGATCATCAGTTTCCAGATCAAGTTGTGATAGCAACTGAGGCGCCGCAGCACCGGTGGACCAGATCACTAAGTCCGCTGGTATTTCAGTTCCATCCTCTGTGGTTAGAGTTTCAGGTTGAATGGACTTGATTGAGGTGCTGGTAAATGTGCTGATGCTTCGACGTCGTAATTCATTTAACGCGAGGCGTTGGGTTGCTGGGTTTGAATTGGCCAGAATCTGCTTGCTGCGGGTCACAACTGAGAGATCAAAATTTCCTTTCCAGTTTTGTTCAAGGAAAGCGGGAAGGCAGCATGCAATTTCCACACCTGCGGCCCCGCTGCCCACAACAGCGATTTTCAACGTTCGATCGGCGAATCTTTGGCGGAGATTTTGGAGAGTCTGCTGGAGTCGGTGCAGGAAGTTCTGCATTGGTTTGATTTGAACGACATGTTCGCTGGTCAGGTCAATATGATCACTTGCCGCCGTTGAACCGATTCCGATCGAAAGCACGTCATAAGGCATCGGGGGACGATGTTGGAAAATGATTTTCCGAGCACTCGGGTCGAGGCCCGTCACAGCCTCCGTGATTAATCTTGCCCCTGCTGATGCGCATAGCCGAACCAGATCGATGTTCATCTTTGCCTGCGGTACTTGCCCAGCAAGTACTGCAGGCATCATGCCTGAATACGTCGCAACGTTGAAGTTTGAGATGCAGGTCAAGGCGGTATCTTCAATACCCTGCATCGCGTACCTACGAAGAATGTGCGCGTTGGTGTGGCCGATCCCCAGCAGGACGACATGTCTTGAGGGAAGTCGTTCATTCATTCCGATGAGGTTTCCCTGTATTTCGAGTCTTGGGTGTCGCATATTGCTGCGTTGATTCCGGCTGCAAGATCGATGAGTTCTTGGTCGGCAACTGTTCTCAAGTCAATGATGACTGCTTCATCGGAAACTCTTGCTTGAATAGAAAAAGCACCATTTCTCAGGTGTTGAGCAAAGTGGTGCGGAGCATGGGCGGAGATTTTCAAGGCATAACTCGGCAGGCTGGAGCCGGGGATCGAGCCGCCCCCTACCTGCGATTCGCAAGGAACGACCGACATCGCGGCGGGTTGATCAATCTGCATGAGCAGTGACTGACAACGTTGGTGAATCGTCTCTGCCGTTGTGGTGATCATTCGCAAAGTCGGTAATTCGGTTAATGCATTTCCCGCAAGGTGAACTTCAGTGGTGGCCTCAAGAGCCGCTAAGGTTAGCTTGTCAACTCGCATCGCACGCATGATGGGACTGCGCCGAAGTTTTTCAATCCACGTTGTTTTTCCCACAAGAATACCGGCTTGGGGGCCGCCAAAGAGCTTGTCGCCGCTAAACAGAGATATGTCCGCCCCACAACGTATGCTGTCCAATACGTTGGGTTCTTGCAGGCCATAAGGTGCAAGGTCCAGCATGGAACCACTACCCAAATCATCGATCACGGCCACGGAGGGCGGCCGGTGCATCTGCACGAGTTCTTCAATCGACGGCTCGGTGACGAAGCCAGAGAGGTGGAAATTGCTGCGGTGAACCCTAATGACTGCACCGGTTTCGTCGTTGACAGCAGTTTCGTAGTCCCGCAGATAAGTCCGGTTGGTCGTGCCTACTTCTCGAAGGGTCACGCCTGCCGCACGAAATACATCTGGAAGCCGGAAGCCACCGCCAATTTCTACCAGTTGTCCGCGAGACACGATGACTTCACGACCCGCGGCAATCGCCTGAAGGACCAGCACGGTAGCTGCGGCACAATTGTTGACAACCAAAGCATCTTCCGCGCCGGTCAGTTGTGTTAGCAGTGTCATCAATCGCTCGCCACGTTTGCTGCGCCGGCCCGATTCAAGATTCAGTTCCACGTTGGTGTAACGGGATGCTCGGGTAGCGGCGGCAATGGCATGTTCGGACATGGGTGAGCGGCCCAAATTTGTATGCAAAATGACCCCTGTAGCGTTGATCACAGGCTGCAAACGTTGGCCGAGATCAGATTTTGATTCGCGGACTACGCGATCGATGATCCACCTCGCAGGTGGTCCGTCAAAAGCATCTGGATTCTCAAGGATCTGTTCACGACAGTGTTGAACCGCGGTTCTGACCCACGTGGTGATCTGTACCAGGGTGTTGCTGTCTTTTAAAGCAGTAACTTCCTCATCCTTGAGAATGAAGTCGACCGATGGCAAAGCCCTTAATTTTTCGGTTTTCGTCACGGCTGAGATCCGACGTTTGCGGGTTTGGATGGGTTTGGCATTTGTTTACCTTGAACGCGGATATCATCATTTCGTAGCGTAATCCCCGACTTATCGCAAAATTCCAGCAATGGAATGGCATGTTTGCGGGTAATGCCCCAGTGGTCGCGGATTTCAGCAACCGACCGCTCCGGGGAGTCACTGAACAAGTCACGCAGTTCAATGCAAAGAATCTCAAACGATTGCTGTGAGATAAAAAAGCCGTTGCCCAGATCAATGAGGATTCGCTGTTGTGTTGCAAATCGTATCAGCGACGCAATGGTGTCCGATGGACTATCCAATGCAGTGGCTGCCTCTTTGAGCGTTGGGGGTTTTCGTTCGTCTCGATAAAGTGACAGCAGTTGGTTCATGCGGTTGAGTTGCTTTTTCGAGAGCACTGTGTTTTCAGAGGGGACCGCGATCATTCGGTTGACGCGGACCACCCTTTTTTCCTTGATGAGCTCTGACAACACGCTTTGTGTTGTTTCGGGAGCGGCTACTGCGGTCGCACGTTGAACAACGGACTGCTCATCAAGCCAAGCATCGCTCTTTGATTCTGCTTGGTCGTTGAGGATTCGTAAGAGGTACTTTGAAAGTCGCTCACATAGTGAGGGAGATGTGAGGATTTTTCCATCCGCTGATTGGAGGACACTTCCCCTTTCAATGCAGGATTCGATTGCTGTTTGTAATGCTTTGGGTTCAAGGTCAACGATGGTCTGCAGGACAAGCGAGTTGTTTGGGCACTCACCGAGGAACTCAATCCACGCGTTTACTCGTTCAGCAGCAGAGGCGTTGCGCAGTTGGGCACCAAGCTTTAAGAGCCGTGTTGTTTGTTTGGCAGCCGGTCGTACACTGCCAAGAATGCGTCCTCCGGCAAAGGACCCCACGGGATACGGTCGGCGAAACAGGCAGGACTGGCCGTGACTTGCAACGACGGGTTGTTCGAGGTCGACAATCACAACCTCGGAACCCCCGGCGGGAATGCTTCGCGGGCCGAAAATGCGTGCCGACGTGGCACTGGTTGCTGTATGTAATTGAATCGTGGTCGGGCACTTGATTTCTTTTGCATCCACGAACATTTTTAATTCAACGAGAATTCGGTTGGCGGGTGAATGAGTGTCCTTCGTTACCAGTTCATCACCTCTCGCAAGCTCGGTTGCTGAGATGCCTGCCAGATTCAGGGCCGTCCGAACGCCAATCCGGGTCTGTTGCTCCTCTGAACCGTGGACTTCAATTTCGCGGACTCGTACGAGTTGGCCCGTGCGGGCGATCTGAACTTGTTCACCAAGCTTTAAGGCACCGCTCCATGGTGATCCAGCCGCTACACACCCGCGGCCCTCGACGGTGAATACCCGGTCGATTGGCATGCGGAACTTCCCCGTGGTCGCTCGCTCGCTTGTCCTCGCCATTTTGGATAATACGGCTCTCAGCTCGTTCATGCCCTCGCCTGTAACCGATGAAATCGCTACCGTCGGGATTTCGGTAAAGCCGAATTCTGCAAGGAATAGTTCCAGTTCTTCCGAAAGCTCCATCTGCGTGTTTTCGTCGACCAGGTCGATTCGGGACATAGCCACAATCAGCTTCGAAACACCTAATGATTGCAGGATGGCGGCATGTTCCAGCGTTTGAGCCTGGATCCCCTGATCGCAGGCAACCACGAGCAGGCCCACGTCAACTGCCGATACCCCTGCCAGCAAATTTCCTATGTACTTCTGGTGCCCAGGCGCGTCAATCAAAGCAAACTGGTCTGCCCCGTGGCTAAACGTAGCGAAGCCCAAATCGATGGTGATTCCGCGACGCTTTTCCTCAGGGTGACTGTCGGTATCAACGCCAGTCAACGACGCGACCAGAGAGGTCTTGCCGTGGTCAATGTGACCAATCACGCCAATGATGGTGTAACTCATCGAGCGGTGCCGCAGGAAAGAGAGGATATCACAGTTCGATCAAGATAGAGGCTTCCCCATCTTGCAGGCTCAGTTTGGCGAATGAAGGACGAAATTCCTAGCACCGTCCGACCACGCTTTCGCTCCTTCGCTGGAGGTTGGCGATAGTGAATATTTCGGTTGTGCCGGAATTGACGCGGAACAAAGCTGTTGACGCCGCGAATTTAGCAGCTAAACTGGTTTTATTGAGAATCAGTTGCAACAAGAGCTTGCAGTAAAAGTTTGAGAGCTACGTGCTGTTTTGAGCAGCAGGTGCGGTTTTGAGCAGACTGGGCGCTTCGCAGAGACGACTACCATGCAAAAAGAAACAATTCTGAATGTCTTTCCGGCTGCTGATGATCTGCACCGACTGGTAATCGCTGTCCAGCAGGATACTGGGGAAGCATCGAGCCGGCTGGTGT
>JACLAC010004132.1_pt1 | contig 16520 bp, 16 predicted proteins | sample 8027881 | NCBI WGS metagenome assembly JACLAC01 (sample SAMN15725517, study PRJNA655200) | protist metagenome | isolation source: fluorescence activated cell sorting (FACS) single amplified genomes of... | place: Spain: Blaines Bay Microbial Observatory, Mediterranean Sea | collected 2016-01-19
TACCAACTAGAATGCGTGCTGAAAAAATCCGTTGTCGGAAAGGCAATGTTTATGGGGGGTTTAGTGTTCAAGCAACGTTTGATAAGCCCGTCAATCGAGATGATTTGGCAAAACGGTTTGCTGATATTGGATTGGGGTTGTATCGACTTAATCAGGAGTCAAATAAAGCTCTTATCTCTGTGCGATATGCAGAGGTTGTAGATTTTGAAGGTGGGGGCAGCACTAGTCAAGCGGTCAGTAGATGCTTGCGAGGTGAAGAAATATTGTGGAAAGTTTTGCCGGATAGTATTGAAGTTACTGATTATTGGCTGAAAGCAACCGTTAATATTCCCACGAACCGTATTGCAGATGTTCTTAAGAAAGAAGAGTATCTCTCCACAGCCAAAGAAATTCTTAATAATCTACGGTATTTTAATGAACCAATTGAAGAGAGTTTATCGTCAGATGCACAAGTCGTCTATCAAATTCGTATAGATTCGGATCAGATAACTGAGTACAAAAATGAATCAATAGATCAGGTTCGGACAGTTTTAGATCAACGTGTGGATGCCTTTGGTGTGGCTTCACCATCTATTCGGCGTGAAGCGAATAGGCCTCGTATTGTAGTAGAACTACCGGGGGCTAAAGATTCTACTGGGCCGCTCAGAATTGTTAAGACGATGGGACTGTTGGAATTTAAACTGGTCGAGAAAAATCCAAGTGGTGGAGGCAGTTGGTATGGATTAGCCAATACTCCACCTCCTGAAAAAATTCCTGAAGGGGCTAAAATCTACTATGGAAAAGTGGGGCGTTCTGAGGAGTCTGACGGTTGGTATGTTCTGAAAGATCAAGTTTTGTTGACAGGTGATCAAATTGCTGATGCTTACCCAGATACAGGTGTCACTGGATTTGAGAGAACCGTAGCGTTGCGGTTCGACCGAGATGGGAGAGGCAAATTTGCTGAAGTTACAACGGATAATGTTGGAGAAGCATTAGCTGTCCTACTTGATGGAAGAGTTCAGTCTGCTCCAACAATTCAGGAACCAATTATAGGTGGAACTGCATCGATCTCAGGCAACTTCACTTTCGAGGAATCGCAGTATTTGGCTAATATTTTAAAATCGGGGGCATTTCCGGTGGGTGTCAAGATTGCGGAGGAACGAACTGTAGGGCCCACGCTTGGACAGCAGTCAATTGATAATGGTAAATTGGCTTGTGCTGTGGGAATGACAGTGGTTGTGATATTTATCTTGATTTACTACAAAATGTCTGGTTTTGTTGCTGTAATTGCTTTGTCTTTCAATATGCTGATTGTTCTTGCTGCTCTTGCTGGGTTTGGTGCTGCTCTGACTCTACCAGGTATTGCCGGTTTGGTGCTTACTATTGGAATGTCGGTTGATGCTAATGTGCTGATTTTTGAGCGAATTCGTGAAGAATTGCGCACGGGAAAAATTGTATGGTCAGCTATTGAGAGTGGGTATCAACGTGCATTTTGGACGATTCTGGATGCCAATCTGACAACTCTCGCCGTCGCTGTGGTTTTGTATAATTTTGGTACTGGCCCAGTTAAAGGATTTGCTGTTACACTTGGTATTGGAATTCTTGCGAGCATGTTTACTGCTATTGTGGTAACACGAGAAGTGTATGGTTGGGTTATTGGGAAAAAGCGGTTGGAAAAACTAAGTATTTAAGGAGAATCGATAGTTGGAATTACTAAAGGACACAGAAATTGATTTTCTCGGTAAGCGGTACGTCGGTTTCATGTTATCTATGGTTTTGATCTTTGCTGGGATTATCTCCTTGTTTTTGAAGGAGGGTCCTCATTTAGGTATAGACTTTATCGGAGGAGTGAAAATTCGTGCCCAATTTGATCAAGTGACTCATGAACAATTGAAGAGTAAATTGACTGAACTTGGTTATCCCTTAGCGTCTATTCAACTAGATCAAACGAAAAAAGAAGCTACCATTTCTGTCACTGGTACAAATATTGATCGAGGCGATATGAGTGTTGGTCAAGCTGTGGCCAACGGTTTACTTGCCGCTGATTCAAGTTCTTTGAAGATTGTTCCTGGGGGGTTGAATATTTCTGAGGTTGGACCAAGTGTTGGAAAAGATTTGACATGGGCCGCATCGTGGTCAATTTTGGTTTCAATCTTGATTCTGCTTGCCTATATTTCTTTCCGATTTCAGTTTCAGTTTGGTGTTGGGGCAATTGTTGCGCTCATTCATGATGTGTTGATTACACTTGGAATTTTTTCTATGTTGTCAATTGAGATCAATCTTCCAACTGTTGCTGCCTTTTTGACTATAATTGGTTATTCATTGAATGATACGATTGTTGTTTTTGATCGGATACGTGAAAATCAAGATGTAATGAAAGGGGGGACAGACTACTTGCATATTTTGAATAAGAGTATCAATCAATCTCTCAGCCGCACGATTATTACATCATTAACCACATTATCTGTTGTATTGGTGATTTATTTCTATTCTGCTGCTGGTGAGGAAATAAATACCTTTGCACTAGCATTGATTATTGGTGTCTTGGTGGGTACATATTCATCGATTTTCGTTGCAAGCCCTATAGTTCATATCTGGAGACAGAAGTTGCAAGTCCAATAATCCTATTTGGAAACAGAAGTTCACGTAAATCATCTCAGACTTTCTAAAGCATCTGTGTGGTCTTTAACGAATAGAATTTAGTGTCCATGGCTCCCGAACTGACATTTGCCAGAATTATATCTCTTTTGATTCCGGGATTTACACAACTTGTTGATCGTCGTCTTCCTAAAGCTGCTGACATTGTCTTAATTCAAGCTTTTTTGATTTATCCTATATACCATCAAGTTGATACGTTAAGTGTTATTGGATTAATCGCCTACCCTGTATTATGGATCTATAGTGCTGTTGATGCTATTAGTACACACAATTTTCCAATTGTTACGAAAGACGAGACTGTTTTTCTTTACAGTCAAGTTGTTAGCCTTGTTTTGATTTTTGGTATTCTTCTGGAAATTTTAGTCCTTCTCTCTTTTTTGTTTACTGCGTTAAGTCCACAATCAGATCAACAGTTAGCACAAACTTTTCCTGTTCGTTTGCAGGAACAATCGTTTCCTAAAAGTTCAGAAGGACTTGAGGGTGAGAAGGTTAAGTCTGGGCAGGGAAATCCAGTTTCAAATGATCCACAATCCAATATGGTGGTAACGTCCTCAGATGTAGATTTGACTCAGGTGAGTACAAGCACAGAAAATCAGGAGAATGTGTCTGGTGCAGATGATAAGACGATGGTGGAGAAACCAGATTTTGTCGTAGTGGTTGCTACATTTGACAGTAGGCAAAGAGCTGACAGACAAATGTGGGATCTCACGGGAAATCCAAACACTGAAATTAAGGAAGTTGGTGAGAAATATCTGGTCATTGTTACCGGATTCGATACGGAAGCTGAGGCTCAGGTGGAACAGGGGAAGCATTTAGAGGAATTCAAGGATTGTTACATTGCAAGGTTCAAAAACCCTGCCGTTAGAATTTCCTTCTAATTGGTACTATGGGAAACATCTTATGGTTTGTTGCGCTGGGATGTCTTTTTGCTGGAGTAGGTGTTGGTGTTCTTATTGCCAAGCTGAGTAGTCAAATTCATAAACAACATTGGCAAACGGCGGCAGAGCAGGCGAAATTCGGCGTTTTGACACAAAAGTTGGTGCACGAGATCCGGAATCCTCTGAATGGTATTAGTATGAATCTTCAGCTTTTGGATGAAGATTTTTCCCAAAAGTATGAAGATGGTGTGGATTTGACCGATAGAATTCATCGTGTGCGTGAAGAAGTTGATCGGCTTGATTCGATATTGACAAACTTTCGTCGATACGCGAAATTACCTCCACCAAAATTTGAGCTAGCCAAACCAACAGAATTAATTGAGGAAGTTCTTGCCTTCAGTGAACCAGAAATCCAAAGTCAACAGATTGAGGTTAGTCGTGAGATTGAGGATTTGCCGCTTGTTGAGCTTGATCCGGCACAATTCAAACAGGTGTTTCTTAATTTGGTTATCAATGCTAGCCAATCGATGGAAAATGGAGGTATATTGACTATTCGTGCTAAAAATTTAGCCAATGAATTGCAAATCGAAGTTGAAGACACTGGTGATGGTATTGAGGAGATATATATTGATAAGGTCTTTGATCTTTTCTTTTCAACAAGGAAAGAAGGTACAGGGGTGGGGCTTGCAATTGTAAAACAAATAGTAGAATCACATGGTGGCACCCTTAGTGTTAAGAGTAGCCTTGGGTGTGGTGCAAATTTCTCAATTAGGATACCTACAGTACGGAGTATATGAGCGCAAAGATTTTAGTTGTAGATGATGACAAATCAAGTGTAGAGACAACGGTGGAAGCTCTAGAGCGTGAAGGGTATGATCTCTATGCAGCAGCAGGTGGTCGAGAGGCTTTGAATACGCTTGAATCAGAAAGAATTGATGTCGTCATTACGGATCTGCAGATGCCAGACATAAGTGGTCTTCAGCTTTTGACTAATATTCGTGAGAGAGCTCCAGATACACAAGTTATTATCTTAACTGGTTATGGCACAGTTGATAGCGCGGTTGAAGCGATGCATGCTGGGGCAGTATCGTATCTGCAAAAACCGGTGAATATTGATATTCTTCGTCAAACTGTTCGAAATGCGTTAGAGAAGTGGGCACTCTTCATTCAAAATGTGAACTTGCGCCAGCAGCTAGATGACAAGTTTGGGTTTGATAACATCATTGGGCATTCAAAGCCTATGATTGAGCTTTTTCGCCTGACCCAACAGGTGGCCCCCACAAATGCTACAGTGCTTATTACAGGTGAAAATGGTGTTGGTAAAGAGCTTATTGCGAAAGCTATACATAATCATAGTCGTCGAGCAGATAAGCCGTATAAGGCAGTTAACTGTGCTGCATTGACGCCAACTTTGCTTGAAAGTGAACTTTTTGGGCACGAACGGGGCGCATTCACCGGCGCCACAAGCAGAAAATTGGGTATCTTTGAACAAACTCATGGAGGTACACTTGTACTTGATGAAATTGGTGAAATGGGACTTGAAGCTCAAGTTCGATTCCTTCGTGTTCTAGAACAGGGGGAATTTACCCGAGTGGGTGGTGATAAAACAGTTACAGTTGATGTTCGTATTATTGCTGCTACCAATAGAAATTTGGAGGAAGCTGTGGCGAACAGGGATTTTCGATCAGACCTGTATCATCGAATAAATAGATTTCGGCTGAGAGTCCCACCGCTTCGCGAGAGACGTGAAGACATTCCGGTATTGGTTGATGCTTTCATCAAAGATTTAAGTCTTGAGCATGTGAAACCGATATCGGAAATCACTGTTGACGCAATGGATTATCTGAAAAAACAAGATTGGCCGGGCAATGTTCGTGAGTTGCGTAATACGATTGAAACTGCTGTTATCCTGACGACGACAGAGTCAATTTCGATTGAAGACTTTTTTACTGATGCGCAGCAGATAATACCTCAAAGAGAGGATCCAGTTGGGGATTCTGTTGGTACAATTGGTATGACGATGGAAGAAATTGAGAAGGAGGCAATTCGTAAAACTCTTGGGAAAAACAGTGGAAACAAGAAAAAAACAGCCGAAATCTTGGGGATTGGCCTTCGAACACTTTATCGAAAACTTGAGTCTTATGGTTGGATAAATGCTGAAAGAGAACTATAAATTAGATAATAAAGGTGGAACAGCAAATGCAATTGAATTTTCAGAAGGTTATTGATCTTTCTTATCAAGTGGATGAGAATAGCCCACGTGAGCTTCCAATCGATCCCGTTAGAATTTATGATACGGCGACGATTGAAAAAGACGGTTATTTTGAAAGTCGTGTGGATTTATCTGGTCACTGTGCAACCCATATTGATGTACCATGCTTGATGTTTGCAAATGGTTATACAGTTGCAGAGATTCCAATTGAAAAACTCACAGGAGAGGGAGTCTTGATTGATTTGTCTAACAGCAAACAGCCTGGTGAACAAGTAACAGCAGAAGATCTACGGAGTTGGGTTTCTAAGAACGGGGATATTGCTTCGGGAAGTATTGTCTTTCTTCGTACTGGAATGGACCGTTTGGTTAACGAGGAAATTTTTAACCGGAAGTGGATTGGATATAGCAAAGATGCTGCGGAGTTGCTTGTAGAAATGGGAATAAAAGTTGTGGGAACTGATGCGTGTAGCATCGATGCACTAGTTGGTCATCAAGGGGATGGTCTGCCTCCTGCTCATTTGACTCTTCTCGGGGCAGGGATTCCACAAATCGAAGATCTGAAGAGTCTGGGGGATCTGCCTAAACATTTTTATGTTGTTATTGCACCAATGAAGTTAGCCAGAAGCTCTGGGGCTCCTGTTCGAGTTTTGGCTTTCGTCTAAAAGAAAAAATAGATAAGGTGTTAGTTATGAAACCGTTTTTTTTCATTGCATGGTTGTTATTGGTATCGGGTATGTGTGAGGCTGGTATTTGGCGAGATGATTTTGAAGACAAGAATACTAAGGAATGGAAAATATTCAACGAGGATCCAAAAGTCGAGAAATGGTGGATTGATGATGGGGAGGCTGTTGGAGAAATCTTCCTTGAAGGTTTTATGAGTTTATGGACTACAGGACATTTGGATTGGTTAGATTACTCGATGTCATGTCGAGCGAAACTAGGTAGAGAGAAAAAGATTTTTGATACACCATATCTTGGGATGACGATTTTTGATCGAGGTGAAGAGGATACACGCTATCTTTTTTTCATTGAATACGCTAATGAAAGGGCAACTATTGCCAAAGCAACTCCAGAGAATTGGTCTATCGTACCTTTCCCTTTTGTCGCGGAAAAGGATAAATGGTATAGCCTGCGAGCGACTGTTAACGGTGATCTGCTTGAATTCCAGATTGACGATCAAGTATTTTCAGCAATTGATCCGGACCCGCTTAAGTCTGGTCAAGCTGGCTTAATTGTTTCAGATGCGCAAGCCCGTTTTGATGATGTCGAAATTAGGGGTGAGAATATCCGGGATGGTGGGCCGGGTAAACCCCGCCCTGTTGAATTGAAGTACAAGCTCACAACGACTTGGTCAAAGGTCAAGATTGGTCAAGTTAACCGGTTTAAGTGATTTCTGCCTCGCTCTAGAAATCCAATTTGAGACCAATTTCGAACGATGTTGTTTTAATTGGGCTAAATGACTTTTCACCATCATCACCTATTGTTTGTTGGAAAGTGTATTGATGGATGACACCAAATTCAAGTGGTATACCTGCAGAGATAATTTCGTATCCTAATCGCACTGTAAAAGCAGATTTTTCGTCAAGTCGAGTTATATCCTCAAAAAAATTGGGATCAACCTCTGTCCCGTCCTTATCTTTATATTTTTGACCAATATTTCGTTTTGTGTAGAAAGCTCGGAACGAAAGTTTATCGATTAGACCATCCTCAGAGACGCCCAAATACATCCTAGGATCACTGCCGTTATAGCTCTCAAAAGTACCAATCAGATTAACCTTTGGAAGTATATATGATGTGATTAGTGAGTAAAACCCATTTTTGGAAGCCCCATCCTTATTCTCGTCTAATCCGAGATATATTGGTGCTAAAATATCGTAATTATAATCAAATATCGTTGGAATAAATTCCTTTCCGAAAAATCGATATTCTAGTTTGAAGATTGACTTAAATGCTGAAAGTCCTATGCCTGAAGCACCTCCTTGTGCTAGCTCTTTTTTACCTTCTGATCCAATTTTGGTGTTCAAAAAGGCAACATCAGTATAAAGGTCTATTTGCAAAGTATCACTACTCACAATTGGTATTCCAACATCAATCCCCATGGCTACAAGTGGATCTTCTTCTGTTTTGAGATCATTATCTAGATTGGGATTTGTATCGGTTAGATATGTCCCCCCTAATTCAAATCGACCTACTGGTCGATAGTATACACGTCCACCCAAAACAGATGGGCTACCTATATCATTGATAACTGTTTCAATGCCGAATTTGTTTTGGAACCGAGCGTTTAGGCGTAACCCACGTCGATCATGGTTTGAGTAACCTGACATGATGAATCCATGGCCGATAGTTATGTAGTCGAAGGCACCGAAATGGGCGTAAAATGGCTCAGCTGGTTGTCCATATCGAATGAAACGGAGTGCACGTAGATAGTTGCTTGGATTATTCCACTCTTCACCGTTTTCAGCTAATACTTTGAACTCATTCTCACCAGTTTCTTCGTTGGCTATATTACCAAGAAGGAGAACAAGATCAAGCCCGACACCAATTTTGCCAAAGGTAGCTGCTGGTTGCAATTGCGTACGAAAATATGGTGTTCCGTCAATCCACGTAAATCCACCACCTGTTAAACCAAGTTGTTCCATTGCCATTGTCTGCATGTCTAAACTGCCAACTTCTTGTGCGTGTGATGGGTATACACTTATGAACAATAACATGGCAAACAGATTGCCAGTCCAGCTCTTAATTTTCATCAATTTCCCTCTTTGTGAGATTCAGATAATTTTTCCATCTTTCATGTGTATTATTCGATCAGCATTTTTCCTTAATTCTTGGTGGTGCGTTACTATAGCTATGGTAGTTTGGTCATCTTGACGGAGTTCTTGCACCAGCGCCATCAGGTTTTGACTTTGGCGACTGTCTAGGTTAGCTGTAGGTTCATCGGCAAAAATAATCTTTGGTTGATTAGCTAGGGCACGCGCGAACGAAACCCTTTGTTTTTCACCCCCTGATAGTTGACTGGGGCGATGATTTAAACGGTGTTCCAGGCCAACGCGTGTGAGCAACTTTTGTGCTCGTGCTTCAGCTTCAGCTCCTTTGGTATTTGCTATGTCCATGGCAAGTGCCACGTTCTCTAATGCTGTCAAGTAGGGTATGAGATTGAACAATTGAAATACGAATCCAACATCTCTACGTCGAATTAACGGCAGATCATCATTTTCGTAATCAACTAATTTTTGATTAATGTTAAGTTCCCCTTCGTCAGGGGTCAAAATGCAACCTAGAAGGCTGATCAAGGTGGTTTTGCCGCATCCGCTATCTCCCATAAACATAACAAGTTCACCCATATGAATACTGATGTTAACTTGGTTTACAGCGACAACTTCTGTTTCTGGTGTGCCAAATTTTTTAGTTAAGCCTTTTGCTTCGATAATCATCAGATTTCTCCTCTAAATGCGACCATTGGGTCAACGAAGATAGCTCTGCGCGCTGCCAGATAGCCCCCAGCACAACAAACTGCAAAACTTATGGTTGCTACTATAACCGATTCAAAAGGATCTATTTTTACGAAGATTGGTGCGAATGCCGCAAAGAGATAAGATAGGATCAGTCCCAAGATAATACCGATTAGAGAGGTAAGTGCAACTTGCTTTAAGATTAGTACCATTACATAAGGGTTAGATGCTCCAATTGCTTTCAAAATACCGATTTCCTGTGTTTTTTCAAGTGTAGTAACGTAAGTAATCATTGTTACTAGGATTCCAGCTGCTAACCACAGCATTATTTGCAAAAATTTAACCGCTTTCATCGGTTCGTCAACGTAAGTATCAATGATGTCAGTCAGTGTTTGGTCTAGTGTTCGTACTTCAATTGAACCTTGTTGATCTAGGTCTGTCGCAATTTCTGATATGTTGTCGTTGTTCTTGCTTCTGGCGATCATCATATTTACATGCAGATAATTATCGAGTAGCACATTTTGTGCTGTTCGAATATCCATAAAAAGAAGTGGGGTATCAAGAACGAACATCAGGCTTTTTGTTTTGCCGACAACTTTTAACTCTTTTCCGCCAATCATGATTCTTTCACCGATAGCGAGGTTCATTTTTTCATCAACGACAACTTCCGCTGGTGGCAGGTCTTGTGGACGATAATCCTCGAATTCGCTTGAGGTGAACATTCGACCTTCGATTGCGTGGCGAGGTCCTCCACGTTTGTTTCGTTTATAACCGACAACTATAGCTTTACCTGCCTTTCGTCTGATAATTGGTCTCGCTTGAGCAAACACGAGCGGCGATATAGAATCAGCCGTTAATCTTTTGTCATGTCTTAGGAAAGCAAGGTATTCTGGTACCAGTAGGGAAAAACCAATGAATGCTCCACCAGATCCTTCGGCAGAAATCCAAATGTTAGCGCCAGTTGACTCTACATATTGCCGAGCTTGGATCTTCATCCCGTTCATAATGCCACCTAGGAATAGGATGAGCGCAATCAAGACTGTGATGCCAATTATCGTCAAGACAACTCGTTCTTGACGATATATCATATCCTTAAGGAAGATTTTACTCATGCAGTTTTTAGTGTTGTTTCTAGAGGTTGAGAGGCTGTAGTGTATGTGACAGCTAATACTTTATTAGTTTTCATCTTTGTCTTTCGGTAGCCCGTTGTGTTCATCTGATGATTTGGCCTCGTCTTTTTCCAGCTTTTCAAGATTAATTTGATTTTTGAATAGAGGTTGTCGAATATAATCAATTACAAATTTTCGTACGGATAAGATAGGATACGGGCCGTCAAACCCTGTAATATCACCGCGAATTCGGATTAGATGGTCTCCTTTTCCTGCTTCCATCCTTAGTAAATCAAACTGGTTGCTATCACTGAAAACGAACTTTTGTTCAAATAATCCTGGGGTGACTAGCGCATGGTTGATAGCAGAAGTTTCCCCACGCCAGTTACGCCAGAACGGAACGTTTCGAATATAACTGCGTGACCAACCGGCATGTGCGAACATCACTCCAGAAACAGTTGCATTCGATTTGACAACGTAATTTTTGCTGGTAGTACCAATGCCGCGAAAACGATGGTCATTCAATTGGCGTATGATGCGGTAGGTGTGAACATAACGTTCTCTTTTGGGAGTGATTTCAACAAGTGTTGTATGGTGGCTTTTTCGACCGTGAACATCAATGAAATCCCGGAATTTAACGTTTTCTGGTTCGACGTAAGGACGAAGTAATCGACGGATTTGTAAGGCATCAGCATTGCTTATGTGACCAAAAATTTGAACTTCAATTTTTTCTATCGGATTTGGTTCCATTCCTGTGAGATCTGGCGTTGCAGATGTTAACGTGGTCGGAAAAAACATTCCAATAAACGCTATTACCCAAACATGAATTGGGAATCTTGGTGAAACCATCTTTCTTATCTCCTGCTTTGATTGCAAGTTAAGAGGAAAAATAAACAAACAAACGGAGCAACCTGAAATCCAAATTGGTTACTGATTAACACGAGTATAATTATACTTCAGATATACTGTGGATTCAACTTTTGCCAGTATGTCTGGTTATGTTATAATCTCGGATCATCATTAAATTGGCGGGATGGTATTGAGATGGGAGATTTTGGAATTGGTTTGGTTGGGGCTGGTGGCATGGGTAAAAGTCTGATACTGCAGGCTAACCAGATTGAGGGTGTTGAAGTTGTGTTTATAAGTGATCTTGATGAAAATAGGGCTAAAAATTTGGCTGAGGAAGTTGATGCATCTTATACACTTGATTATCATGAATTGCTTAATGATGATCGAATTCATGCTGTTTTTGTTGCATCCCCACCATTTTTGCATGCAACTATATCAATTGATGCCATGAATTTAGGTAAGCATGTTTTTTGTGAGAAACCCATGGCTATCACGCTTGAAGATTGTGATGCGATGATCAAAAGCGCAGAGCAGAATCAGGTGAATTTGGGGGTTGGTTTAGTTTGCCGGTTTCACGCAACTCACTCAAAAGTGCGAGAGATTGTTGTTGGCGAACAGCTTGGAAAGCCGATTAGCATGCACGTACATCGTATTGGAGGACCATGGCAAGGTGGTGGCTACCATACCGATTGGCGGATGCAGCGTGAGAAATGTGGAGGGTTCTTGATGGAAGTTAATGCGCATGAAATCGACTTTATGCGTTGGACGTGTGGTGAAGTTAAGAAAGTTTATGCTGCTGGAGGTACCTATATTCAGCACGAAGCAGATTATGCGGATCTTGTTGTTGCTTCTCTGAATTTTGAAAGTGGAGCTGTTGGCCTCCTGCATTCCGGCCAGGTCTCAGCAATAGGTGGCTATGGTGGACGTGTTGATTGTGAGGAGGGATCTATTGCCTTTCCGCATATTTGGGCTGGAGATTCGAAGATTCAGATTAAAAAATTTGACGGAAGTGGTGAGGATATACCTATTTCTTCAATTGAGGTGGAGAGTCCAGTTCGAGCTGAGATACGTGCATTTGTTGATGCGACCATTAATGGGGGATCACCTCCAGTTGTGGGTGCTGACGGACGGGCGGCGACGGAGATAGCGTTGGCTGCATACAAATCTATTGAAACTGGAGATCCGGTTAATCTACCAATGTGACTTGTTACATTACATCAGTGACGTTCGGATTATGGATTCCGGAATGTGTGCTTGTTTGGGTTGAGTGACAAGAAAGAGGATCAGATTTGCCACAGCTTCTGGGCGGATCAAGTGTTCGATGACATCATCAGGATGATTATCCCTACGCATTTTAGTATCAGTTGCTCCAGGGCAGACGAGGCACGCTTTTACTCCGTGTTGTCGTCCTTCGGCATATGTAACTTCAGTTAAGCCTGCCACTCCAAATTTAGCCGCACTGTAAGCGCCGAAACTTGGTGGCCCAACTTTTCCTGCTGTAGATGATATATTGATGATATTGCCGTATTTCTGATCGCACATTTGTTTGAAAACTGCCTGTGTACATAAGAAGGTGCCTTTTAGATTCACTGCAATTTGATCGTCCCAGTCCTGTTCTTCAATATCGGGGATTAGATTATGTCTGGCCAAACCTGCATTGTTAATCAGGATATCCACTTTTCCAAATGCATCGTAGGTTTTCTTTACCATACTTTCAACTTGTAGTTTCTGTGTGACATCGGTTGGGATTGCTAAAGCCTTCCGTCCAAGAGCACGGATTTCATCAGCAACCGCCTCAATTTCTGGTACAGATCGCGCAGCTAATATGAGATTTGCCCCTGCCTCCGCTAGCACCAAAGCTGTTTGTTTCCCAATACCGCGTCCTGCGCCAGTAACGATAGCAACATGGTTTGCAAGTTTCATATCCTAATTCCTTATCATATTTTGATATCCCTAAGTTCTGCGTTATCCAAATTATTTGTTCCAAGCTCTGCTTTGGATGCAGACCGAATGTGTTTGGCAATCGTTGTGATAGAAGACAGGCCCATTTCCGTTCGTTTCTCATCGATTGTGTCGAGCGCAATTTGATCAAGAATCACTGGGTCGGTGCTGACTAGGATTCGCCCGTGTTTCCAAACACCATTAGGATCGTATGTGGGGCCACCATTAAACCCTGCTAAAAGGCCGTCGACAATGTTTAGGACGAGTTTATCTTTGATTACTTTGTGGGCAAAAATTTCGCTAACTGCTGGGTCACAGTTCAATGGGTTAGAATGAAATCGTCGTGTATTATCTACACCCCCAAATGTAATGTTCTTTAAACACCCGCTCACACCTGTGATAGCATGATGTTTCATGACTGGGATATTGATGATGACTGAGGCTATATTTGTCAGGATTTTGCTATAGCTTGAGCGTGTGCTTTGGCCTTCACGGCGTATTTCGATGTCGTTTTCAGTTTCATAAAAGACTGTTTCGTCATATCCGATTCCTGCACTGTCGGAAGCGAAATATTGTACGTCGTTATCATTTTGGTTGATTTTGTAACCGGCGTTGACTAGATGTTTCTCAAATCGATCCCAGACGATAATCTGGTTTTTTAGAACCCCCGCACCATAAAGACCTTCTACAATCTTATCGATGATAATACTATGCGTACTAAAATTCTTGCCACCAATTGGATTTATTTTAATTGCAACAATATCATCTGGCAGAACAAAGTCTTTCCAGGCTTCTTTGGCTGATTCGCGACCTGTAAGTTTTGTCATCGCTTGTTCTATCATGTCACCAACAACCTGTGGAGCGAGGACTCCCTCCTTCCACACACTATCACTCATGGCCTCTACAACTGGGATAGGAGGCTCTTCGTCTATTTCAATCTGTTTATTTGTTTGTGTGTAAGCTAAGTTACTTATAGTTGTCATAGTACTTGTTGCTATACCGGTAGCAAGTATGTTCTTGGTAGTATCCTGTAAAAAGTTTCTTCGATTAATGACATTTTGTTCAACTTCATTGCAATCAGCCTTAATTTGTTCAATTATTGGGTCTTTAGGTTGATCTTTCATTCTATTTCCATTTTTATTCAAGGATTATCGGTTGTAATCGTGTCTGAAAGGGCTAGCTCTAACGGGAGATATTATGCCTTCCATCTGCGTGAGATGTGATAGTTGAGGTTTCAAATGATGAACGTTTTAGCTTCTTATACAGATGGTGCCATGGGCACCCACGATGCAGGATATCCATTTGTTTACATAGATGTCCAGTAAGTTTTCAGTGACTTTAATCTGCTCAACTTGCCAATTTTGTCCTCCATTGTTAGTGAAAAGAATGAGGCCATTTTCACCAACTGCCCATCCGTTTTGAGAATCCAAAAACATAACATCACGAAGGGTTTTCCGGGTTATATGAGTCTTGCTGGACCAATTCTTTCCTCCATCATCTGTATGCAGTATTAATCCGTTTTCGCCCACAATCCACCCTTTTTGTAACCCAGAAAAATGGCAGGCTAAAAGTGTCTGATCCGTACCACTATTCTGATGTCTCCATGTGTTTCCTCCATCATTAGTATGTAGAATTATTCCGTTTTTGCCTACTGTCCACCCATTCTTATTATCTACAAAGTGGATACTCCACAAATGGTCTGCTGTCGGCCCTGTTTGCTGTTTCCATTGACGACCACCATTGTTTGTATGCAAAATTTTTCCGTGACCTCCAACAATCCATCCTTCCGATTTACTAGTGAAAAAGAGGTCTAGTAGCCCTGATTGCAAATTGCTATTTTGTTTTACCCATGACTTTCCACCATTTGTTGTGTAAAGGATTTTTCCCCGTAAACCAATGATCCAACCATGGTTTTGTGTGGAAAAGTGTACTTTTTTGATAGGACCAGAGAATAGAGCATTTGGTTTCGATATTTCTACCCATGTCAACCCCCCGTCATCTGTTTTCAATATGAGGTTATCGCTACCAACTGCCCACCCATGTTTTTTATCGAAAAAGTGTACCCCATACAGGTGATTGGCTTTGTTAGCATTGATAGTTCTCCAATTTTGTCCTGTTTTATCAATGTGACAGCTGAAGTAGAGAACAGTGATATTGAGAAATAAAAAAAACTGCAGGAATCGAAGCAATCTCAATTGCCTCCAATGGAACGATCATGATAGGATAGAACGCTTGTAATTTTAACTGATGTTGTAATTGAGTGTCAATGGACTATGTAATTGGAATTGATGGAGGTGGTTCCAAAACCGTTGGGCTTATTGCTAGGCCTAATGGGGAAATTCTTAGTCGAGTGGAAGTTAGCGGATCAAATTACCATGTTGTTGGGATTGTTCGCACAGAACAAATATTGGCTGAGTTGGTCGTTGCTTTGTTAAATCAAGCTGGCGTAGCGCCTGAAAGCAAGATTACGTTTTGTCTAGGTATGGCGGGACTTGGGCGAAAGTCAGATCAAAATATTATTAATAACGTATGTAATAGGATAGGTCTGGATCGTTGTCGAGTTCTGACACATGATGCTAAAATTGCTTTGGTTGGTGGGTTGGGAAAGCTGGAGGGGGTGATTCTAATCTCAGGTACTGGGGCAATTGCCTACGGTCAAACTGCCGATGGGCGTAGTGTTAGATCTAGTGGTTGGGGGCATCTACTTGGTGATGAAGGCAGTGGTTACTTTATTGGTTTGCAAGCACTTCAGGCCATCGTTCGTGCTGAGGATGGAAGAGCTCCACTGACCAAAATTAGAGATTTTGTCCTTCTTGAAACAGGATTGTCAACTCCTGAAGATCTTGTTGCTTGGACGTATGAATCATCCAAAGAGAAAATTTCTCATCTGTCAAGATTTGTCTTTGAAGCAATGTCGCTGGGTGATGAGATTGCAAAGCAGATTATTGTTTACTCAGCTGATGAACTAGTGCGCTCGGCTCAAGTTGTACTTGATAAGTTAAACCTGAATCCTGCTCCAGAGTTGGTATTGAGTGGCGGTGTGATGCTGAATCAACCTGCTTTGGTCAAGATGATTCAAGATAGGTTGCTTGGTGTACAAATTCGCCTAGTGGAGAATGAACCCGCATATGGAGCAGTGCTATTGGCTATAAATACCTATTTTCGCTGTTTAGGGAATTAGAATTATGTTTCTATTTTTTAGCCGATTCCCAATTCACGGGCAACTTGGTCTACTATTGGTGTTGATATTTTGGGTGTTGAATTGGTCGCTAAGTGGTTTACTACAGAATTCTGATAACCCCGTTTTAACATCACATGTAGGTTTTTTTCCACTATGGCTGGGGTATAGTTTGACGGTTGATGCATTGGTTTTCTGCCGAAAAGGTCATTCAATGATCAGCCGAAATTACAGAGCTTACATACAACTTTTTCTGGTTTCTTG
>JACLAC010014521.1_pt1 | contig 16520 bp, 5 predicted proteins | sample 8027881 | NCBI WGS metagenome assembly JACLAC01 (sample SAMN15725517, study PRJNA655200) | protist metagenome | isolation source: fluorescence activated cell sorting (FACS) single amplified genomes of... | place: Spain: Blaines Bay Microbial Observatory, Mediterranean Sea | collected 2016-01-19
TGAATAGAAAATTGTCTTGGACATCTTTGTCAATCAAACATATTACAGTTCCGCTGATTTCTAGCAAGTACCTTACCAGATTACGATAGTGAGAACATACTTCTCCGTGTTCTGGCAGAATGTTTAACTTTCCTGGCCACAAAAGAATGACAATATCATTTTTACTTAGACACATGTAAATGCCTAGCTTCTGCCGCTTCTCTTCTTCCTCTGGAAAAAACGTTTTATTAAACTCTTTCTTGAGTTCCTCGGAAAAAAAGCGTTCGGCGTACGTTCGGATAGATTCTTTTTTCCCATAAATGCCAGTTATTGTCGGTAGGGCTAGCCTATCAAGTAGCTCGAAGTTTATGTTGGTGCAATCTGTATCTTCGACAGCCCCAGTTTCACGGTCAGAGAAAAGACTTGTACAAAGGTCGTATATTCCAGCTGCGTCCTGTTCTATGTTATCGGCATTTCCTCCTTCAACAATAGTTTCTTCGTCGCAGTAAAATATACGATGAATATCGGCTTTATAGTTGTTGATCTCAACTTCTCCTTTCTCATTACCACCAGTTTCCGACCCCGTCTTCGTTTTCGATTTCGGTATCAATTTTTTTTTCGTTTTCGATTTCGTATTCTTAACTTCATGGCTAGAAGAAGCTCCACTGCCCGACGAAGATGCAGAGGGTCTGCCAGAGCCTCCTCTTTTTCGTTTCGCCATAGATATTGTTCTTCTCTTTACAATTTTTTGGTTTTCTTATTATGTGCCTTGTCTTCAAGTTACATTTCTGCACATTATTCGAAACGCGAAGGTAAAGCACAATTTGTTGCTATTTTGGACAAGCAAATTCCTTGAGTGCGTGTTGTTGTCAAATAATTTGTTTTAACTTCAAAGCGACAACTGTAATTTTTAAAAAAATAGGAGGAGGGGGAAAAAATCTAATATAAATAACCCATAATAGTATTAAATAATAGTAGAGAAATAAAAATAATAAAAATCGTATCTCTTCCTATCTTTCAAGATAAAAAAATAAAAAAAAGTCTTTTTAAAGGCAGATCTGTCTCCTAAATTAGCGCTGTTACCGTTCCTATTTACCTGTTAAAAGTGTGAGTTTCATTTTTATGAAAAGTGACGACAAGCAAAAAAAACAACAAAGAAACAGCAAACACTTGAAGAAAAAATCGAGACCGACTATCGCGTTGATATACATATACTCGTAGTATAGACTAAATAGTCTAATAATTAGAAGTAAGATTTGGATAACAACTATTTAAGCCCTAAATAAAATTAGTCTATCCAAATGATCTACCTTTTATAAAACCTATTTAAGCCCTAAATAAAATTAGTCTATCCAAATGATCTACCTTTTATTACGAGGAGACAGCACAAGGAATAGTCGTCTAGAAAAAAAGATTTTCGGAATAAAAGCGCTAATTGGTGCTGTGTAGTACTGAATTAGAGGGTTGGAAGATAAATATGCTGTAGTTTATGGAATTGAAGATCGCACAGCCAATCAAAGTTTTGGAAGCGACAAGTCACGTACCGTACGAGGAGTACTGTACCCAAGAACCAGGTAATATTTATATTTATTATTCGGTACCCTACATCAATTATTCCAATTATTCATCTTGAAGCGAGAGGCCTATTAAGAGACATCTCCTTAAAAAATTACACCACTAACTTAATTAATTACAGCGACAATTTTAACCATTTTCTGTTTTCTTACCTATCCCCTTCCCTGTTCCCTGCTACGTCATACATATTTCCGATAAATCAATACAGCTTGCCACCGGATCGCTGCAACACTACGAAGGTGCTGCGTTCCATGTATACACGATAACGAGCAGCAGCAGGGACACTCCGTCCATTTAGACTAATATAACTCCCACGCACTTGATTACGAAGACACTAATATCCCTTGGGAGAGTATCCTTCGCCGAAAAATACAGTTTTACTTACTTGTAACTTGCCTTCACTCTTAACTATTACGAGAACTATCGCTTAACATTATACTAGTTTAACTTTTCTCAAGTGGTATAAAAAGGTTGCCTTCTGAAATCTGTGTTCGGATTTCTCAGCATAGTATACTCCGTCCATGTTTCTGTAAATATGGGAACAAAAAAAGATGAATTGTGGAATTTTTTGATAAAAGTAACTGAAGCTGGAGAAGATTATGCCGACGAAGATGGAAAACAAAATTGTGTTGGGGTTCTAGTTACTTTAGCTGAGTATAAAGATATAGTATTAGACCATGGGGTTAGATATGTCAACGGGGAGATTAATAAAGACCAACTTAGAGCCATTTTGGTGGTCCACCCTGAGATTCGTTTTATAAGATTTCGTAAATACCTTGAGAAATTCAAGTCTGCAAAGGCACGAAAGGTTGATGGACCAGAATCCGGGCCCAAAAGTGTGTATCCAGCGAAGCAAAAGACTGTGTATCCAGCAAAGCAAAAGACTTTGTATCCAGCGAAGCAAGAGACTAAGCCGAACCTTCAAAAGATGGACGTTGGAAAAAAAGAGACGAAGCAAAATGCTTTATTTCAAGCCAGATTTGTACCTTTTGTCCTAATAATTCCCTTAGCTGCAATTATCAAAAGATACGACCAATATACTTTTTATGGGTTTTCTGTGGCACTTGTGACCTACATGTGCATATTTTGGAAAACTTATTCATTTGATAACGAGAGCAGCAAGCCCCAAGCCGTGAGAAAAACACTTAAAAACGAAATAACCGTTGGGAAACGTATGAAACCAAAGAGATGCGGAACAATTAACGGAAATGATCGACCAAAAGATAGCGAAGGCTTTGAGGATGCTATTAACAAAGTCAACTTGTCGCCTACCAAAAAAGGTTCTGGGATTCAATTTGAACATGAACTTGCAGGCTCCCCCATTCTGGAAGAATTCAATGTGAAACCCCTGGTTGATCCCAGCAAGGCTCCGTTGAGCTGGAATGAATTTCAAAGTGCGTCGAAGGGCGTGTTCGTGAAAAAAAAGTATGGGACTTCAATCGCCGCTAGCGATGCCAAATCCAAGGCCTACAAATATTACCAAACAATACACAATCAAACACAAGAGGCTTATGCAAAAGCGGAGAAGGCTTGTGCAAAAGCGGAGAAGGCTTGTGCAAAAGCTGGCGAAAATGAAGAAGAAGAATCATCAAAACAGTGCAAAACTATTTCGAATGATACGGTGACTGCTGCGTTGGAGTACCACCCTAAAGAACAGACTTGCAGTGATGACCCACCGGTAGTCAAGGCCAACCCCAACTTATTATCACCGTAATAAAAAATTTTAAATCAGCACAGGATCAGATTTTAGAAAGTTCGATTCGGATGCAAACGAGAAAATTGTTAAGTAGTGTGTTTAAACCAAATCCCAGCTTCAAAAAAAATCATACATCCGGCTCCTCTGTAGTTCTTCCACGGTAAAGTTTATTTATATTTTTCGTGCTCTTATTTGGGAAAAATCACGAACAACAAAAAGTCGTTTAACACAATATTACGGTCTGTGTTAATTTGTCTATTATTTATTTTCTATTGGTACAGGTATTAATATTATTAGAACCTTTCCTGTAATACCGTACCGTACAGTGTCAAAGAAATATCTCACCGAAAATGTAGTCACGAGGTAATATTTAGCCTAAGTACAAACGTGTGTAGTCTTTGGTTTAATATTTTAAGTACAGTAAAAGGGTATTCTTCATCAGGAATCATTACTAGGTACAAATTGGTATTAAAATATGATCTAATGTAATAAGGGACGGAAAAAAATCATTATTTTTTTTTTCTTCTTCTATTACTGCCGCACTGCCGCCCATATTAAAATGCTAAAAAAAATCAAATAATCTGTTTCACGGGGGGGTACGTGTGACACGCTACTGGACGGCATGAACCGGGACATGTTTCGTAGTAGCAGCTGGATTCTTTATAACTACTATCCCCATGGTAAAGTGTTTCGAGCGAAGAAATATGCCCCGTCCCACGAGAAGGACGCATCTGAACGTATCGTTAGTGTGCCCAGCCAGCAGTTCCGTTCGCTTTTAGTTTGATTGTTCTATGCACCCATGAATTATATTTTGAATTTTTTAAAGCAACCGACGCAGGCCAACATTGTCGAAGAAACGAAGAAAGGGGGCAAAAGAAAGCTACCCGGGCAAGGCAAAGAGGCAAACAAGAAGCACAGACACACAATTGATATCGCAGATTTGAAATCGTTGAAAGAAAGTTTTAAGCAACATCGTTTAAATATTGTCGAAACAGAGCGCAATCCGAATTGCCTTTTGCACGCTCTAATCAAAACGGTTAGTAAGCTGAAGGATTGGACTCCAAACAAGCTCCGTGCAGCGCTTATAAAGGAACTTCGCAAGTATGAAAACCAAATTATGGACAAGCCTTCTTCAAATGGCGAATCCCTGCGTTTGAAGGATAATACATTTGAAGAAGGTCTTTCGTGGGAAACGTATCTTCATAAAATGTCAATGGACGACGCTTGGTGTGACGACAATATGCTATTGGCTGCTTGCTTGTATTTAAAGCGAAAGATTTGCGTGATTAGTCCCGTAACGGTAAATTCAAAATGTAAATTGCCGTGTTGGGGAATTCAGGCAGAGAATGATGATTTCATATTCATTGGACACTACCATGAAAGACATTATGTGGGATCAGAAGCTGAAGAGGAAGAGGAAGAATCGTATTCTAACGATGATGATAATGACGAGGACGAGGATGAGGATGAAGACCTAGAGGGTGAACGGAGTCAACTTGACGAGGGCCAAAAAAATGAAAACCTGCCAAAGCCTGAGTCGGTTACGAAAATCCCAGACTTGTTGGAAGAATTAAAAAAGGAGGTGCACATCTATGATCCGCAAAAATCAGTTGCGAGGAGATTGTTTAAAAAGATAAAAAATGCAATTATCACACCAGAAGCAAACAAATTTACACATTTTTCGCTTTTTATCATGCTTCCAAAAATAAATTCGCTGTTCACACAAACCCTCATTAGATTTCAAAATTTTGTAAAACAGTACCAACGCAATAAAGGTAATTTCCTTGGTGTTGACTTCGGGGATAGTGATGAGCCATTAAAAGATGCGATTATTAAATTTGTTTCAAAAGCTACCTGTTCAGATAGAAGAAAATTTAATAAATTAAAGGGGAGAATTGAAAATGAGAAAGACACACTGTTTTTAATTATTCATGATGAAGCTCATTGGGGCGCTACATTAAACGGGGATACCGATAAATTTATCAATGATGAGTCCATTCGAAAATCTCCGAATGTTGCGACTTTGTTTGTCTCTGCAACCCCGTATAATTTGCTCACGAATTGTTCACAAATTCCCACAAACAATGTGACTCACTGGTTTGCAGAAGGTGAATCGAGGCCAAACAATGGTACCCATTACTATGGAATAAAAGACTACCAAAAGGCTAAGGCAGCGAGTGGGAAAATAGTACAGGATAAAAAAGTTGAAAGGCTGCTTAAGGATAAATGCAAAGAGCTTGCACGGAAACTCGGGAACATGAGCGAAGACTCTTACAACGCATTATCGAATTCAGAAAAGACCAAACTTTCGAAGAAAGTGACCTTTGATAGAAAGCGCCTTGAACGAGCTAAAATTTTGGTCGATCAATATTGTGATGCGTTTAAGCTAAAGAATTTTCAATTGTTAGACAAGACAACCGAAGAGCAGAAAGGCGAAATGGAAAAACTACAAAAACGTGTATCAGACCTATCCTTAAACATTGTTGACAGTTTACTGAAAGTTGAGGACGATGGATCTGGTATCATGGTTTTGCTCAGAGTTCCTATAATTAAGATTGGAAAGTGGGTCGCAAAGATGCTACGAGAGCAGCGCGATGATCTTCCAAACATAAGAAACAAATTTGCCGTCTTACTTGACCACCAATCAAAGCGTAAAAATGGCTTTAATAACTCGCTTGACGATCAAAACAAACACTTTCGCAGGCTTATGTACGCCTGGAACTATGGAGTCAGTGGCGACTTTAAGGACAGTGGCAAGGTGTTTGATATTGATGTATATTCAAAGCTGAATAAGTTGCCGTGCATATTGATTCTTTGCGAGAAGGGTAAAATGGGCGATACCTTTCCCCGTACGCTTCGTCATTATGATTTGCGACTTAGGTATAATAATAGCAAACCAACACGAGCAGCATTTGAACAAGATATGGGGCGAGCTTGCAGGTATTGTGAGTTTGAAGGCGGCGAGCCAAAAGATCTCGATAAGAACCCTTTACCAATTGTATACATTGGAGAAAAAGGGTATAAATGTGTAGATTTTACACAAGGGAGAAACCTCAGATCTGGGATCACACAAGACAGGAATGTCTTGTTGGATTTGGACCCCGACGCCAAAATACAGTGGAAGAAGGGGTGGGCAGACTATAAACGCAATAAGGACCATTGTCAACATTTAAACGATGAAAAGGAAATGTCAAAGTTGTATAGAATATACTCGGAGCCAAAGAAACATTTTGATTTGCAAGCGCAAAAGATCAAGGACTGGAAAGACAATCCCCGGCGATTTTTGCTAGTTGGTCTACCGCAAATAGGTAAAACAGGGGCATTTTTATGGTTATCAAAACTGCTTTGGGATGAAGTAGGCGGCACTCAAAAAAGAAGACCAAGGTTGCCTCTGTTGCCTGATCCCATTCCCAATCCTGGTCCCTCCCCCCTCCCAGAGCAGCCAATACCAAAGATACTAAGTAAAAAAAACGTGAGGGAATATCCAGATTATTCTGAAATGCTGGAAGAGCAAATGAAAGACAAACCTGGACGCGGAAAATATGGAGACCCTATGAATACCCAGCACTATAACTTCCATGTTGAGCAAAAGCATAAAGTATCCCCAAAGTTGTGCAAGCTTTTTTGCGTGGGTGTGTGTTCATCAGAATCCGATTGCAAATATGGAAAGCACATTTTATGTGATAATGTCTCCGGGTCTGGCTGCGAAAACAAATGGTGCCCATTTGGCCACCCTAAGGACAGCGTTGCAGGAAAAGAAATACTTAAATCTTTAGAACGCAACATTCGGAAGGCTGGCTCGTCCACCTCAAGGCAGAATAATGCACATGCAAATAGACAGAGCAAGTCATCCGTGATGTCTTCGTCAAAAAAATTAGCAACCGAAAATGCACCTATTGAAAATAAAAGACCGAATCCGAAATCGCGATATTTTATTTTTAACCAAAGTCATGAGGCTAAATGCAATTTGTGTCAGGAATATGAAAAAACAGTACAGAACGAAAAGCCTTTTCAAAAAGAATTTAAAATGACAAAAGCAGGGGAAGAGGCAAGTCATTTAGTGATTTTTAACTTTCCTAGTGAAACCGAATCCAAAAGAGTAGCAAATATGAGCGAGCTAGACGTAAATATACCTTTATTTACTTTGACTAGCGGGCGTTCAGAAATAGGATTATTAAACTTGAACCACGCTCTTGAATTTAAAACCCATTGGCATATTCTTGTCGTAAAACAGAGGGAGTACGATTCATACCGACAAAAATGGCCACATAAAACTATACTTCAACTTCCAGAATCGGCGAATAGCAAAGGAGTTGGGGCTAGTAGATATTGGACTAAGCGCGTTGCAAGGGAGTGTCTTCGTCTAAAGAATTGTTTCGTTATGGATGATTCTATCAACAAATGGGAAGGCGTTACACTTGCCAATGACCCGCATCCATTATACCATGATCCTACTGAGGTGGACAAAAACAAAGAATTATCAAAATCGATTAGTCTCTGGAACACAATGGAGTATCTCCAAAACGATGCATTTATCGACCGTGAAAAGTTTGCAATCATAGGTTTCATGCGAAACACATACGGAGCGTATGCCAAATCTGCCTTTTCTCGTCAACATGTCTATTCTGCCATACTAATGAACCTGCCAAAATTACAGGAATTGAAGGTGGAATACAATCCGGATATATGGTGTTGGGAAGACATAGATTTTAATAGGCGGGTGACCGCGGCAAAAGATAAAGACGGTAACGCGGGAGTTATATGCAAGTGTTACAGAATTAAAATGTTTAAGCATTATTTCTCGAAAGGGGGATGCGCCGATCAGTTGCTTGCAGACCAATTGGAGATTCTCCGCTCTTGTTTCGGGGACGATTCAACGCAGGAGGAGACAATAGAGACATTCCTAGAAAATGTCAGTCTTGATATAAGTGCGGATGACATCAAAATCATTCACGGCTATGACAATAACGAACTTGATGATTTTTGTAGTTTTTACTTAGAAAAATGCTATGTTGATTCTGGACCTTCGTATACAAGAGAGGTAACGGAACAAAAGGCTATATTTGAACAGCTTACCGGAAGAAAATTCCATCCATGGAATCTTAGATTTTTCAACGAATTCCAAGAAAAAATTAAAAGTAGGGAGGAGGAAAAAATAAAGAGAACTAATCAAGGCGTTGAGGAAGCTAAAAATGGCTGGAGTTAAATTTTTTTTAAAAATTACTGTAACATACAATTTACTGTCCTATATAAATAAATATGTAGTCGTCTACAACCAGAGATTTTTCAAAAGCTCTTTATTAAAGCTTCTGATAGTGTTCATATTTATTTGGTGAATTGTTGAGAAATTAAAATTCATTATATAACAGTAAAACTAGTACTACTATCAAGGTGAATTTCAAAATTAATATTTAATACTAGGAATTTATTTGGTTTTAATTGTCGTTTACATGCCTGCAACAATTGAGAAAAATAGCAGGAAGCAGCAACGATCAAAATTTTGGATCCAAAAAACACTAATCCTCGTATTACTACGAGGATTAGTGTTTTTTGTGTTTAGTGTAGATCTAATATTACAATACAATAATATATAAATACCGGTTCTCCTCGTCGTAGACCAGGCAATTGAAAGAAAAATAAACACCAATATAGCTATAAGCAAGAACGGGGAAATTCCTGAACTACTATTCTCCTCGACGATTTCTCCAAAAAATGATTTGTTGTGATGTGAACGAACACTTCTAATTTATACCGGTAGGGTACGGCTTCTTGGCTTCATCCATTTTGATGTCTTATCCGTATAAATGTAGTCTTACCTATAGAAAAAACTACAGTATCAACGAGGCGTTTAACTTTGCTTGAGCGCTTCTCCATTGTTAACATTTTTACTTTTTTGCTATTGTGTTCTTTCACCTCAAAATATTCAACTAAACGTTCCTTCAAAGTGCGACATGAACCAAGAACAACCAACGACAAGTGCTGCAAACCCGTCTCCCAAACTAGAAACAGATCTGTATAACGGTACAGAACTTCTCAACCCAGACTTTGCAGATCACGGGAGTGGCTCTAATGCTAGTTCGAAAAGAAATCGAAGCGTGGCTTCGAGTGTTGGAGATCAGCAGCGCGAATCTAAGAGATCAAAGAGCGTGCCTGCCTCCTCAACCAGCACCGCATCGCATTTAGCTGCTCCCCCCGAAAGCGTCCCCAAGGAACTTCACGATTCCGTTGACCGATTCGCCACGGAACTAAAAAACTCCCTCGAAGAGTTTACAGGGCAAACTGGAAGAGTCGCGCAATGTGCGGCGCTTCGAGAGCTAGTGCCAAAATACAACGATTACACGGCACCTGGCAAACGAGGAACGAACAAGAGACTGCTGAAAGGTCCGTACTTAGCGATTGATAAATTTATCAAATCAGTGAAAAAGGCGCTTTCAAACAGAATCAACCGTATACAAATGCAAGTTCCTCTCGATTCAAATTCAGTACTGGCGTTTCCAACACGCACATGCAACCAAGCATTGTGGGCAGCGCTTTGTCATCCCTCAACGGGGGCAGGGCAATTTCAATCGGAAATCAAGGCTGATGGGCCTTGGAAGTTTCCATACTTGGATGATTTAAGAGAACCGAAAAACATGAAAATGTTTAACAATGTGATTAGAAAGATTCACAAGTTTTTTCGATTGCTTCAAAGTGATGACGAATCTAGTAGCCATGACCCACTTATGCATTGGGTGCGCTCAAGAAGGGATTACTTGGTGACTCACGCTGCTGTGTTTGGTCTCAACAGGCAGTTCCAAAAGAGCGTGTACTTGATTCCTCACGTGGCCGATAAACATGCCATTCTGTGGAACGCATACCATCAAACTTCGGACCAGCCTTGCGACGAAAACGGTAATCGAAAGCAAGTGCACGGTTGGCTATACAGAACTGTAATAATTGATGCAGCACCAAAGCGCATACTGCCAGTGGAAGCCTGGCACCTTATGTATATGATTAATTCGGTTTGTATCACTGACATAGGAGAAGGTGCTGAATGGAGTCGCCATGGTCAACATTGGCGGGAATACGCAAAGCAAACTGAGACAAATGAAGGTCTACCGATACAAGCATTGGCACCCTGGATGATGCGCTTTTTTGACCCTTCCGCTAAACGTTTGGAAAACGAGGAACCTCTTAATACAGTGCGGATTACAAACCAAGATATTTTGTCGTTCAGAGAAAATGGCTTTGTAGTGACCTCAAAACCTATATGTGAGCAGCAAAGAAACAATTTGGACAAAGTATTCGCTTCTCATCTTTCATTTTCCCAATACATTTTGTTCGATAGGGATAATTTGAAACGAAAGAACGGTCAAAACATTACACTAACAAATGACCTGCTTCAGCAAATATTAACGAAACCAGAGTCGACTGCTAATTTCTTGACAGGCAATCCAAAGGCATTTTACTTATTCGATTGCAAACAATGCTCTCGGTTCCCTAAGGCCCCGAAATCTGGGCTAGGGCCTTCTACTTCCTGTTATGGCATCCCTGAATTTTTACAGTTTCAAGCCCATTGTGCGTTGCTTTTGGAAAAGGTTTATGGGGAACAGTGTATGGTGATTCCCGAAAGAGTGCGAGTAAAAGCCAATTCAAAGTGGGGATTTTTGCATTCAGACAGAAGGCTACTGCCGGAAGAATCAATTTCCATTGAGGTATAAGTCAGTTTTATCTAAACTATAAAATAAGTTTAATATTGTGTCACCCTCGGATGACGACACAGAGGTACAATCCTCAATACAATCATCAGAAGAAGGGGAACAGAGCAATTGCCAGCAGGACGAGACTCCAACTGGCACGCCAACGACCCTCATCCATTGCATTGCCTACCGAATCTCCACCATCGGAACAGCACCCACAAACGCCGATTACGCGCACCGACTTAAACGACCCTCCCCCAACACCTCAATTCACACATGACAATTCCCTGACTGGTTTACAATACAGACAACGAGCACATTTAAAACATTCACGCCGCTGCTTGGGAAATCACACGAGGACTGATTCATTTACGAGGGAGACATCGGATGAGGAAGATGACTACTGGTCTTTTGACATCGACGCAATTCCACACACCGATTCGGATCATGTATGGAGTACACATGAGAATGAAAAAACAAATTATATATATAGTATGCACTTTAATACTCTCATTTTATATTCATGTGATAATCAAGACTCCTAAGTATTTAAATAACACACATATGATATGAAATATAAAAACAAAATATATAGTATGTTTTAAGACTCTCATTTTAAATCAATTACTAATTCAAGTCCAACCCTCATCCTATCTTGATTTTTTAATTTGATATGATATTTTGTACAAAGTACAAATTAAGAATTATCTTTTTAAAAAAACTATCATATGATAATATGATATACGAGGTAGTAGTCGTCTATGTTTTTAAAAAAACCTAATTATATAGTATGTTTTAAGACTCTCAAGATTAACTCAATTGTAAGGTCAATTCGTGACTATGACTAATAAAAATCATAAAAATCAAAATCGGTCAAGACCATCATCTATGTTTTATAATATGTTACTTAACAATTAGAAACGATCACATTTAATCCTAAAACGAGAAAGTTCAATTCATGAAGAATCCAAATAAATTGGATTTTAATGATCATAGTCTAAATAAAGCAGACGTCTTTATCCCAATCATTATCATTATTATGATTACAGAACCAACTGGATTAGGGTATGAGGAAGCTAAATTTAATTACTTAAATATGATAATAGCCAATTTTCTTGTTTTTATCATTATATGATATCACAAATATATGTTTAAAAGAATGCGGCCCTTCAACGATGGCTTTTAAAACCACAAAATACCATCTAACATTTGGGAAACGCAAATAGATGCGCCTGTTGCTCAATTTTGCCTACTTAGATTTTACTCCTTTTGCGGACCCAAAATCTCCATCATTGCAAACATCATCTCTACACAATCCTTACTAGTGTAGTTAGATTCTATTTCTTTAGAGTTTTCGTCGATGTAAATTTCACTAACAGGCTTTAAACCCCCAAGGATACGGCCTGCAAAATCTAAAATGCACAGCCCAGTTTCGCCATCCAGTCCGAAAGTTGATTTGATAAGTAAACCATCACAAAAGTCACCATGGCATTCAAGTTTCCCGTTTTTCGCCAATAACGGTAGATTTCTGCAAATCTTAGCATTTGAGGGGAAAAATCTGAGGGGGACTTTGTACCCGTTTTCATCTTCCACTGGGTTCAAGTATTGGTCTTTGATTTCACTCGTATCGTCGAAGAATAGGGCGACATATTTCCTAGCTTCTTTCCAGTCCGAATGATTGTCAAAACCGTTCTTAAAATCACTTATACTGTTGTATATCGTTATACCTGCATTTCGAAGCATATCCAAAGCATGATTCGCTTGCTTATCGCGAAGTATACCTTCCATGTCATGAACGGCAAACACTGTATATTTGACAGTGCCTACGAAACTCTTTGCAATGCCAACACTTTCTAATATTGCACGAATGTCGCAGTGACCTTCCCAATCTGCAACAAGCCTGTCTTCTTTCTCGCCTGCCCAATCTTTTTCAGGGTAATTGAATTTTATTTCTGGACGTTTTGCACTGACAAACGCACGTGATTTAAAACAAGAACCAACATTTGTAGTGTGTGGCATTGGCAAAAATGTGATAAACTTTGGATGGACAACCTTCTTTACCAGCTCATTTACGGACAATATTGTTTCTGGAAAATTCGATTTCTTCTTGCCATCTTCACTATGAATGATATGATAAAATTCCTGAGGGTCTTTTAAGATCCTGAACTTGTATTTATCTTTGCGAACACTAGAATCATCGTCCAAATACAAGAACTGTTCTTTGCCTTCTACTATTCTAGAAAACACTAGGTACTGCATTTTTCCTTTCGAATCGTCGAAGAGTACAGATATTGGGCATCGGTCTTTACGATTAATTGCCAGGCCACCAACCATCCGCTCAATATTTGACATTGTAAACTTATGATTATATGTATGTTTATGGCGCATCAAGCGATCCAGGTGGTTTCGAGCACCTTCATAAACTTTCGGGCGTGTTTTTGTAGCCTTCAGGAACTTTACAAAATAATGGACAAACATTTCATCGCCCTTGATTGCATGGTAGGTTCCAACATTTGCATCGCCAAAATTATATTGACCACTATGCTTGTTGTTAACGAAATCTCCCTTGCTATCTATCCATTTGTTACTATCAGGATTTGCAAGACATTCGTCTTTAACCTCACTGATACCACATAATATTTGTTTTCTATATTTGTCACGAACTTCAACGGGAATATTTTTATAAAATGTGTCGAAAAACAGCAAAATTCGCTGAGATCGAATAGAATTAATCTGATAATTGATATCAAAAGGAGAAAATATATTGGTCGTTGATTCTGTGCCTCTTAATAAGTCCCAATTCTCTTTTATTTTCTTCCGCAACCACTGACGAATGCCACGGGGAGATGCACAAATACCTTCAGCTTCTTCCTTCTTGAGAATTACAGCACATTTGACTGACTCTTTGTATTGAATGCTATCTTCTGGGCCAATAGCAACGGCCTGCAATCGAGGAATTATCCCGTCTTTTTTGCCTGATTTAAAAGCAAAAAACGAAACTAGAGCTCGTCCGGTACGGATCAATTTAACTTTAGTGTCATCTGAGAAATTGGGAGTTGTGTTGCCGGCATACCAATCCACCGGATTTTCACGGTACAGTTTCAACGATTCATCACGATCTTCACGGCTGGCATAAGTGTATCGGCCTTCTTTTGTCACAATGGAGTACTGAATGTTCTCGTTCGCCAGAGAACAAAACAATAACTCCAATATATTTACGATGTATTCTTCGTGAATCTTATAACTTTTTAAATACCTAAATTGTTCTTGACATTTTGGTGAATAATCGGGAAGCTCTCTCCAAAAGTTTGAAGGGTAATTCTTCGCTTTTTCCAACAAAGACTTGTAACAGTCTTCTGCAGTGCATTCGGCGTTTTCTCCCCTACCGTTTAATATGCATATATCGCCATTCTCACCAGTATCGTCACGTCGATAAAGATACTTCAAAACATGGGTTTCTGTGCTTGAAAACCTTGACCCAAGACGTAGCTCCCAAGACTCATATGGTCTGGCATCTTTAGTATTGTCAGAGTAAGCACATGCCGTTTTTGAAAAATTGAGCTTCTTAATCGTGCCATTCCAAACAGCACATGTTGCATCAGAATCAACATTCACTGGTTGCCCAGAGATCATTGACGCTTTCAACAATGGAAAAAAGTTCTGCGGATTCTCAAACATTTGTTGTCTCACCGCAAAGCATTTGAACGACTTCGAAGACCAGCAAGTCTTATCGCCGATACGATGATCCAATTCCACTTCAACTTGCTTTACAATTGTTGCAGATTTCTCTGCCTCAATTTTTAGAATATAATGTTCAATATGTATTGGCGCACCTTCCCGCCTGCCCACCATGAAACAGAACATTGGATAATCTCCTGTTTGCGTAAAGTCTATTTCGTAGTTTTTGCGACAATAGGTAAAACATTTCTTGGTCTTAGTCGTGAAAATATTATCCGCATTTACTTCTGTGTCTGCAGCAACAAACTTGGGCACCCTCAGCGAGTAAGATAGTTTACATCGAGACACGTCAATTTGATGACAATTTGAATACGCCCGGAAAGGCAAATCTGTAACATCGTCAGCTTTCACATTTCCCAAATAAGAAAAGTTTAACGGGCTCGGTTTAAATGTTTTTCCATCCGGGCAAATTTGGAACCTATAAAAAGGATCCTTCACACGGCCGCTTTCAGTTTCAACGCTACGAATGTATAACTGTGGCATTTTCAACTCAGTCATATCATCTACAGTATCTTTATTTGGGAACGATTTTTCGTCTTTTTTTTCATTTGAAATAAAACGGAAGACATCTGTAATACCGTCATAGCGATTTCCTGCAGTCTCGTACACTTTAGTATCCTTTGACGGCAGCTTCATACGATCTTCTTCTGCTTCAAACTCATGCTGAAGTGGTAATGGTAAGGTTTGCTGTGCGTCACTTGTGAAATCTGAAGTTGAAGTTCCCCAAAAAAGTTTTCTTATTGGGTGAAAACCTTTGAATGCATCAAAATCTAACGATAATTTTTGTTTCTGTCGCCGTTCAGTTTCTCTCCTCAGTTCAATCCTCTTATCAATTTCGAACTTCTGTCTCTTCCATAAATTACTGAATTCGGTGGCCATTTCTTCCGTTTTAAAGACCGCACCATATGTATGTTCTGTGGCAAACTTTATTACAAAGGTGTGTCCAAGAGGAATCCCGGTAGTAAATTCACAATCCTCAAGTTTGTACGGGCCAATTAGAGTTTTTTTTGTCCCATCTACAACAAATCTTATGGCGGTCTCACCGTAAGTCTTGATGCAAATATTCCCTGTGTTCGGCTCCTTGTATTCATTCCGTTCCGAATCAAAAGAATACATTTTACAGTGCCAACGGTGATCATTGTCGTTCTCGTTTGGTTGAACAGGTTCATCCTGTATCGCATCTTTAAACACCTCGCTTAAATCCTTCGTAGTAGCTGTTAGCCGCTTCCACGCTACCTTCTCGTGTTCGAAAACAGGCTGGTTGTATCTAACAAGAACCTTCTTTCCGTCCACAGACACTCTGGGACTTCTCACATCCTCCTCATCGGTAAAAAGATTTTCAAGATGTGATTTAACGCGCTGTGATCGATTACTTGATTCACAATTCAATTCTAAAGTGGATGATCGTTGACGTTGAAGTCTCTGAGACGATTTTCCATTAGAAAAAGAGAAGGATTTCTTAAACAAATCTGTTACTTTTGCCACAGCGCTGTTCTTAACTTTGGCTTCAGGGTTTAATTGACGATCTTTCATCGCTTTGTGATCTTCAAGATCATCCAATTTGCTGGCCGCAACTGCGATCTTAATATCTTTATTCTCCCATTTTGTAGGATCCGCTCTCTTTTGTTCTTCCTCACCAACAGGAACTGGACCTCCTGGGGTTGCTGCCTCTTTCTTCTCATTATTATCGAGTACTTCTTTGGGATCTTTCTTTTTCTCTTCCAGGTCGTTGTAACGCGGCGCACGCGAAATAAGCCTTTTTTGTTGTTGCTTCGTAAAATCAAACTTAATTCCACGGCTCCCCAGTTTATTTTCGTTTTCGTCATTATAACTTATTTTCAGTTCTGAGGAGT